>CEVF01153135.1_pt1 | contig 67885 bp, 51 predicted proteins | sample 356441 | NCBI WGS metagenome assembly CEVF01 (sample SAMEA2622765, study PRJEB7988) | marine metagenome | biome: marine biome (ENVO:00000447); feature: surface water layer (ENVO:00002042); material: "saline water (ENVO:00002010), including plankton (ENVO:xxxxxxxx)" | depth 5 m | reverse complement strand
ACAATCAATCACTTGAAAAACAACTTACAAGTCACAGAGACACAGAGAAAGGCATTTTCGAAATGTCTTTCTCTGTTTTTTTATAGTCACATGACCCCGGGGACTCAAGTCCCACGGGCTTTATTTCAACTTCTTGAGGTTGATGGCGAATCGTTACGCATACTGGTTGGCGGCGTTGACGATGGCCATCACCGGGTCGGCTTTTGCTTGCCAACGTTGCAGGACTTCGTGGGTTTTGGAGCCCATTTGTTTTGCGGTATCCCCGTCGGAGATTTGCAGCATCGCATCGGTGAGTGCGTCTACATCATTGGGTTTGATGAGTAAGCCGTTGATACCGGGTTCAATCAACTCGTTTGCTGCGCCAACGACATCCGTGGCAATGACGGGGAGTCCGGCTGCGACTGCTTCGTTAATCACCAAAGCCCATGGTTCATAGCTCGGAGGATGTACGAGCACGTGCGAGGCACAGTAACAAGCGATGGTCTGGTCGAATTGCAGGAAGCCCAGAAACTTGATGCGGTCTTGAAGTTCAGCGGACACCATCGCTTTGAGTTTGCCTTCCAATGGTCCGGTGCCGGCGATGAGCAAATCCCAGTTTGGACGCATGCGGCAGATGCGTTCAAAGGCGGAGATGATCAGGTCGACGTTTTTGATATCAATGAGTCGGCCACAAAAAAGAAAATGTCTGCGGTGAGCATCAAAGTGTTTTTCCTGCATAAACGAACTGCAAGACCGTGGCCCGCAGGTCCGAATCTGACTGTAATTCGGCTCATAGGGGCAGATGAAACTTGGCAGATTGTGCTTGCCCATCCAGTGATCAAAGAACGCCTGACCGCATCGTCCCATGGGCATCAGAGCGGTGATGCGTTTGGCGACCCAGCGGAGCGTCATGCGTTTGACCATCCGTCGGATACCGGTGATTTTGTCCTGCCCGTGAATATTTGAATCACCACGCAGGAGGATATGCACATCATGTTTTTTCGCCCATTGGATAATCATCATTCGGCAGAGATCGCCATACCCATTGAGGACGACCATTTTGATGTTGCGTGTTTTGAGGTATTGCACAATCTGGCCAGAGAGTTTCCAGCATTGGATAAACGAATTGGAATGATGCAGCGATTCTTGTTCGAAGTATACCGTTCGTGGGATTTGCGATAAGTCCATCTGCCAGGGAACGTGGGCAGTGTCGAAGGTATGTGTGAAGATGCTGTGGACGCGCAAGTCGGGCTGTTCATCAGCGAGCCGCTTAAGCAGATGCAGCCGATAAGGTGTCGGTTCATTGGAGATAAAAGCGATATCTTTCATAGGTACCCCGGTAACATCGGCCTTGTGAGGACTTGATCTGAGTATTTTTAACATAGAAGTATTTGTATGTTGTCAGGTCTTGGATAAATCTGCGAAGTTTGCGTCATTTCTGACCGACATACTAGGTAGAGACAAGGCTATCAGACCATGCGCATTGTACACGTTATCGGAAGTCTGGACCCCGCGTCGGGCGGTCCTCCCATGGTGGTTGGACGCCTTGCTGCTGCGCAGGCGCAGTTGGGGTATGACGTGCGCATCATTGCCTATGACTGCCCGCAGCAGGAGCAGGCCATTGCCACCTGTCGGGATACGATTCCTGATTTTGATCAGGTCACGCTAGGCAACATCCCATTACCTGATCGTCGTGAAACCTACTGCGGCAAGCAGGCGTACGCGATGACACACAAACATCTGTCCGACAGTGAAGTGTCGGTGGTGCATGTGCATGGTGTTTGGGAACCGATACTTCGTCAGGCAGCTCTTGCCGCAGTGTCGATGAATGTGCCTTACATCATTGCGCCTCATGGGATGTTACATCCCTGGTCGTTGTCTCAAAGCAAATGGAAAAAGAAGTTGGCATTGCTCATGGGGTATCGCAAGATGCTCACCGGCGCTACTGCAATTCATGCGCTTAACAGTGATGAAGCAACGCACATCCGCGCACTTGGATTGCATCAAACCTGCCACACCTTGCCCAACGGCGTGTTCCTTAAAGAGATCGAACCGTTACCTGCACCGGGGAGTTTTGTCCGGCAATTACCCGAGCTATCCGGCAAACCCTACATTTTGTTTCTCAGTCGCCTGCACTACAAAAAAGGGTTGGATCGACTGGCTGATACGTTTGCGATACTCGCTGAAAAAATTGAGCATTTACATCTTGTCGTGGCAGGACCTGATGGTGGGGATGAACTTCGCTTTCGAGAAAAAATCAAGGCTCACCATCTTGATGCTCGCGTACATCTTGTCGGCCCGTTGTGGGATAAGAGCAAGTATGCAGCGATGCTTGATGCAGCGTGTTTTTGTCTGCCATCGCGTCAGGAAGGTTTTAGTGTTGCAATCACCGAGGCTTTGGCGGTGGGGGTTCCCGTGGTGATCAGTGAAGCGTGTTGTTTTGGTGAAGTGGTTGAGGCAGGTGCGGGTTATGTCGTGCCGATGGATGACAGTGATCCACAGCAATCCAATCAGGGGCTTGCTGACGCATTGCAACATGTCCTGGATACGCAGCCCAACACGCAGATGCGAAACGCCGGCCGTGAACTGGTCAGAATGCGATACACGTGGCCTGCCATTGCTCGTCAAAGTATCCGTTATTACCAGCAGATGATCGGAGCTGCCCATGCCCGATGAGTCCGACAAGCAGGGGATCGATCAAGACCCATCGCCCGTCTTCCAACGACTGGATCAGACGGCAGCCTATCCATACAAACTTTCGGACTACATCAAACGCTTCAGTTGGCAATGGGTCCAACGCCTGTTGATCCGCCCAAGCTTCCGACGGTCTCATACGTGGCGGCGCTTTTTGCTCAACCAATTCGGTGCTCAAATCCATCGGACTTCGGGGACCAAAGCGACGACTCACATCTGGCATCCATGGCTGTTTGAAATGGGGCAGTACAGCATGCTTTCCGAAGGGGTCGTGGTCTACAATCTGGGGAAGGTGACGATTGGCAGGCACACGGTTTTGTCTCAGGATGTGTATCTTTGTGCCGGGACGCATGATCACACCAAGCCGAATTTGCCACTGCAAAGACCACCAATCACCATTGGCAGTGGCGTATGGATTTGTGCTGGCGCGTTCATCGGGCCAGGCGTCACCATTGGTGATAATGCCGTGATCGCTGCACGCAGTGTGGTGGTCAAGGATGTGCCTGCGGGGATGATCGTCGGCGGGAATCCTGCGAAGGTCATCAAGCCACGTGAGATGGATGATGTTGATGCTGATGTTTCAAACGAGCCATCATAAATCCGTATTGATCAATTCAAGCTACATCTATGTCTGCAGTGTCTGACTCATTTGGACTGGCATTTAAAGGCAGCGAAATACGGAAGGTGCTTCCTTCGCCGATCTTGCTTTGGACATCAATACTCCCGCCATGAACTGTGCAGACATGTTTGACGATGGACAGGCCAAGCCCCGTACCTCCCAAGGCACGACTACGGGCTTTGTCACTTCGGTAAAAGCGTTCAAAAAGTCGCGGTAAGTGTTCAGCTTCAATGCCTTGCCCATGATCGCGGATGTCGATTTTTAACCAGCCGTCCGTGGATGTGGCATGAACCTCAACAGGCGACCCTTCGACACTGTACTTGATGGCATTGTCGAGTACATTCACGATGGCCTGCTCAAGCAATGGGGCATTGATATGAGCCATTAAATCGTCTTCACATGTGAGTTGGATATCAATGTGTTTGGCATGGGCTTTGGCTGAACAGGTTTCCATAGCATCGTTGATGACTTGATGAATTGAGCTTTTAACCAGTTCAACGTGTTTGGATTCACCTTCCTGTTCAAGTCTTGCCAATGTCAGCAGGTCTTCGACGATGGCATGTAGCCGGTCAGCTTGTCGGGCGATGATCGCCAGGAAGTTGGGGACTCCTTCTTCCTCAGCTAGCAGACCACTGTCTATGAGTGTTTCGGCGGATGCCTTGATGGTGCTGATCGGGGTTTTGATTTCATGAGACACATTGCCCACAAAGTCACGACGGACCTGCTCAAGACGTTGCATTTCGGTGACATCGTGGAGCACGATCAATCCGCCGACACGTTTGCCCCGAGCATCGCGCAACGCAGTGCCTTGAGCTTGCAGATAGTGTTCGCGGTAAACCGTTCGCGATGGATCATGAGGATCGGCTACTGGCAAGGTGAGTACCAAATCCGCTTCGACAGGCGCATCGGATTCGAGCACCTGTGCGACCAATGATTGGAGTCCGGGATTTCGGATCACTTCGTGGATGCTTCGACCAATCACATCACGAACACTCATCCGCAGGAACAGTTCCGACGCGCGGTTGAAGTTGAGGATGCGCTCGTCCATGTCAAAAGCAATGACACCTTCGACCATACTGGCAAGCACGGTCTCCAGTTCATTGCGTTGTTCGATCACCGTTCGCAGCCGATCACCTAATTGCAAGGCCATTTTGTTAAGCGATTCACCCAGAGAGGCAACCTGCAGCGGGCCGGTCACTTCAATGGCCTGAGTCAGATCGCCGGAGGCAAATCGCTCTGCACCTGTTCGCAGGGTTCGCATGGCCCGGCTGATCATGAACAGGATGAACAGGATCACCATGGCAAAGAGTAAAAACCCCAACAGGATGGCTAAAACCTGAGGTCCAATGCCTGTTAAGTCCAGTGCCGCTAATCCAAATGTCATCGCCTGAATGTGCAATGGTGATTCCTACAAAGCAAGTGATTTTGACGAGGCTTTACACAAGGCAAGTCAGTTAAGTCATGTTTCACATATGACAACTCCAACGGATGACTCACCGTTGTTACTCACATTGTAAAGGTTCCAGACTTCCCCGTATATCCGAGAGGCATTGTTTGCCAGTGGTCGTTGAGCTATTCCTTGAAGCGATAGCCTACGCCACGGACGGTTTCCAGATTGCTGCCATGGTCACCGAGTTTGCGTCGAAGCGCGACCATCTGCACATCGACACTTCGGTCGGTGACTGCCGCCAGCCCGCCGTGGATGGCTTCGATGATTTGCTGTCGTGTGAACACGCGCCCGGGGCGAGTGGCCAACAGATTCAACAGGCGGAATTCGGTGGCAGTTAAATCAATCGGATCGTCTTCAATGCGCACTTCATGGCGACCACGGTCGATCACCACATCGCCGACGTTGATGCAGTCTTCACCATCGGCTGAAGGGGGATTGATTTCGCCTGCTCGACGCAGGACTGCTTTGATACGAGCCAGCAGGACACGTGGGCTAAAGGGCTTTGGGATGTAGTCGTCAGCACCGAGTTCCAGACCTACGACGATGTCCGCTTCTTCCCCCTTGGCAGTGAGCATGACCACCGGGATGCCAGATGTTTCCGCTTCGTTCTTGAGGGTTCGACAGACATTCAGTCCATCGACACCTGGGAGCATCAAGTCCAGCAGGATCAGATCAGGGAGCTTTTGACGGGCCAGTTCCAAGGCGCGTTCGCCGCTATCTGCACAGATAACATCCATGCCTTCGCGCGTCAGGTTGTATCGAAGCAGGTCCTGTAGATCCTGTTCATCTTCAACCACCAGAACGTGCGGTTTGTTGCCCGAGGCGGTGGTAATTGACTTGGATGACATCATGGCTTGGGACATTTTGGGGTCCCCTCCTGTGCTTTTAAAGGTTCTTAACATTGTTAGGAAATTTATATCCGCAGCCACGACTCGAAGCCAGTGTATTTTGGTTAGGATTGGGTAAACATTGTAAAAGCACTTTGCAGGTAATCTCTTAGTATTGCTTTTAACAGGTTTTGTGTCCGTTTTGGGGACGTCGTTAATAAGTGGTTTTATGACCTTTGCGATGCATTTGAATCAAATGTTATGAGTTGAATGCTCCATTGACAGAGTCTGCTGAACGTAAATCCAAAGTGTTTTGGGAATACAACCGTCATTGCAGGGCGCAAAAAAAAGCGACCTGACATCAAGTCAGGCCGCCTTGGATTAAGCAGATTGTGTGGTTTTGCTCAAATTAGAAGAGCAGTTGGAACTGTGCACGCCAGACGAAGATGTCGTCCTGAGTTGCATTGGAAACACCGGTGAAACCAAGGCCGTCACCGAAGTGCGAGTTGCCCCAGTCGTTGCCAGAGATGTCGCCATCATAGACCCACACGACGTCGGTGGTGAACTTGGCGTTATGCTTGTTGATGTACCAGTTCAGACCGAAGGTGAAGGCTTGGAGTTCTTCTTCGCCTTGGACATCGCTGTCGATCATTTCCCAACGGACGTAAGGTTCAAGCTTGTCGGGGATGATGTGGTAGCCAGCCTGGACCAACAGACCCATTGGGTCTTGGTCGACGCTGGAGCTGCCGTCGTAGTCCATGTTCGCACCGATGTAGGCAGCGAAGAGGCTCAGGCCGTTGGATTCGAATGAACCGTCGATGGTCCATGAGGTGTAGTTGCCAAAGCCGTTGTTGGAACCGGCGTTGCCGTTGTGCGAGTCACCAGCTTGGAAGAAGACGGCACCACCGACAAACAAGCCGGTGTCATCCTTGGACCATGTGGTGAAGTCGCCAGCCTGCTTGAGCTTGCCTTGAAGGGCAACGTCAACGCGTGCTGCTACGGCGAATTCAGCGTCATCTGCACCAATGGTGGAGAATTCTTCGTCAGCACCATCGTTGATGGAGAGGGCGAATTTGAAGGTGTCAGTGCTGTAGCTCAGTTGAACCTGTTCTGAACGGTCCAGGGTGAACCATTCGGTGACCAGTGAGCGGTCCACAGCCAATTGCTTCGAGGAGCTGGTGAGTTCTTCGCGAAGGAAGGGAATCTTGAACTTACCGAAGTCCACAGCCCAACCGTTACCGAAGCTGTAGCCCATCTTGGCGTCTTCGATTTCGACTGCACCATCACCACGGTCGCCGGCAAAAACCAACTCATACTTGAGCTTGGGGCTTGCGACGTGACCTTTGGCTTTAAGCTTCATGCGACGCATCTGAAAGCCAGTGTCGTCGGCGTCAGAAGCGGATGCTTCGTCTTGATGAACCCAGATGTGACGGAATTGAATCTGACCACCGAGGGTCATTTTGAAGCTGCCGTCTTCGGATGCCAAGAAAAAGTTCTTGCCATTGTGACCGGCGGACATGCCACCTTCAAGAAGGCTCGCACGGGTATCGGCGTCAGCGAGGACTTCCTTGACCAGTGATTTGACTTCAGCGGCGCGACGCTCGTTGAGCCAGTTTTCGTCACCAGCGTTACGCAGCTTGGCGACTTCACCCTGGAGCTGATTGTTGGTTGCACGTACGGCATCCAATTCTGCACGCAGAGCATTGAGTTGTTCGTTCACAGTGTTGTCACTGGCCATCGCGCCTGCGGTGAGGCTCGCAGCCAGAGCACCAGCAAAAAGCATGGTACGGGTTTTAAACATTTGCCATTCTCCTGAAAAAGTGAAATTCTGCATTAATCCATTCATACAACGGACGGGCAGTATAGAGATGGCTTTGTTTTGTATTGTTAGGCCAGTATGAGCATTGTGTTAGATATGTAATTAACGCATTGCTAACACGTCAGGCTGCAACCCATATCCCATGCAAGCATGTTGCAGACTGACCATAAGCTCAATTTCCCGACCGTACTATCTATATAGAAACACAGTGATTGACCAGAGCGATCCATTCACTGCGCTGAAGCTCCACCAGTTTGGGGTCCGTCGGATTGTTCTGTACATCATCAATCAACTGATGTGGATCATAGCCTTGGATTTGTGAATAGACGCGATGGTTGGCACCTGCATTGTGAAACCAGTAATGGCTGTTGGAAAAATCGCCTTCACGCCGATGCATGATCCCATGCCAGTATGAACCCTCTGCATCTTTGAGGTGTTGACTGATCTGATGGGAGCGATCCAGTTCATCGACATACAGCCAAAGCGCAGCCTGGAGCTTGGGATAATCACGCATCGCCGGATCAGAGACGAGCTTGCCAACCAATTGAGTTAGCTGTTGCGATATGGGTTGATGGACGATTAAAGCCGCCATTGCTTGATCCAACGGTAAAGCATCAAACAGCGGACTTAGAATCGACTGCAACGATTGTGGGAGTTCGAGCGTTTGCATGGCGCACATCATAACCGGTCAAATCTTTTAATGCCCGACTACTTGAACTCTTAAGCGATAGTCTCTAAGATCGCTGGGCTCACAGAAGTTTGGAAAAAAACAACCTCATTATCTCATATTGGAGAACCAATCGATGGCAGAACAGAAAGCCACCAACATTACCTGGCACGAAGGCACCGTCACTCGCGAAGAACGCACCAGCAACATGGGCCAAAAAGGCTGCACCCTCTGGCTCACCGGACTCTCCGGCTCAGGCAAGTCCACCGTGGCTGTCGCTCTGGAACAAGTCCTGCTCCAGCGTGGCAAGCATGCTTACTGCCTCGATGGTGATAACATCCGCTTCGGCCTCAACAAAAACCTGGGCTTCAGCGCTGAAGACCGTGCGGAAAACATCCGTCGCATCGGCGAAGTGGCCAAGCTCTTTGCCGACTCTGGCATGATCACCGTCGCCAGCTTCATCAGCCCTTACACCGTCGACCGTGACGCTGCCCGCAAGGTGCACGAAGATGCCGGTCTGCCCTTCGTTGAAGTCTTCGTCAACACTCCGTTGGAAGTCTCCGAAGAACGCGATCCCAAGGGTCTGTACAAGAAAGCCCGTGCTGGCGAAATCAAAGGTTTCACCGGTATCGACGATCCCTACGAAGCTCCCGAAAAGCCCGAACTGCTCCTGCCCACCCACGAACTGAGTGTCGCAGAAGCTGTCCAGGTCGTCCTGGATTATCTTGAATCCAACAACTTGATCTGAACGATCAACACCGTTGTGAATGATTAAAATAAAAACACCCTCGCGTAATTGATGCGAGGGTGTTTTTTTGTTTATGTCAATGCTGATTATTTATCATCAACATAGAACACGAAGGCCGTTAGGCCATAATCGGATGCGCGAAGTACACGTCCATTTCGCAAACGAATTGTCTTAGAGAAGACTTTACGTTTACTGTGTTTTTCGCTTTTATTGCGATTACGCATTTCCGACTCCTTTCTATTTGTCAGGTCATTTCTTTATTGACAAATATCAGGGACGGTTCTACATTCAAGACTGTCACATCGGTGAAAGTAGTCATCCATGACTAACTGAACCAAACCTTGACCTTTTAGGTCGATTCAGAAGCCGAGTTACACACTCGGCTTTTGTTTTGTAAGTAATAACTCTTATAGCATAATGATGGAGAGTAATGCAAGAAAACTTTTATTCTGCCAGTTTATCCACATGCGATCTGGTGTAGATTGGTTATAAGGTGTTAAATTTAGTAAAGATATGATGTGCAGATGACTGGTGGTTTGAATTGTGCGGACGCTATTTCCTGAATCTCATCGAACAGCAGCTTGCCGACTTTGTCGAGTACATGTCGGACATGATGAAGTTGCCCCTTGCCCAAGGGCACCTTCCGGGGCCGGGGGCGGGGATGGAGCCGCGGTATAACATTGCGCCTTCGCAGCCGGTGTTGGCGGTGATTTCCGATGAGTCAACGCATGCCAAGAAGTTCACGTATTTGAACTGGGGTTTGATCCCACGTTGGGCCAAGGACCCGGCCATTGGTAACAAGCTCATCAATGCCCGTAGTGAAACGGTGACGGAAAAACCGTCGTTTAAGGATGCTTATCGCTATCGGCGGTGTTTGATCCTTGCCAACGGTTATTACGAATGGGATCAGCGGACGAGACAGCCCTATGCGATCACCGTGCCGGACATGCCGATGTTTGCGATGGCTGGTTTATGGGAGTATTGGTCGGACCCATCCGGCGGTGGCAGTGAGATTGCCAGTTGCGCGATCATGACCACGCAGTCGCAGGATTGGATGCATGACATGCACCAGCGTATGCCGGTGATCTTGACGCCCGACAGCTATCGGTTGTGGCTGAATCACGACCATGAGGTCTTGCCTTTGGTGGGGACTTTGCTTGAACCGTATCCCAGTGACCTGATGGCCAAGCGAGCGGTAAGTCCATACGTCAATCGCGTAGGCAATGAGGGACCACGATGTCTTGATGATGGCGAGGAACAGGGAACGCTGTTTTAGGCGTATGCGGTTAAGTGGTTTTGAATTGGTTTGGCGTTGATTTGAACGTCGGTAGCGCTTGGAGCGCTAAACCGCAAGCGGTTTTTTTTTGATTGTGCACTGTGATAATAGCTGCGACACTGCGTGTCGCTGATGCCTTGATTGGCGCGATGAGTCAAAATGCGCTACAATTTACGCATGGCAAAAAAGACCTTAAAACTACCGGTTAACGACATCGCATTGGGTGACTGCATTGAATCCATGAACAGTTGGCCGGAAGATTCGGTTGACCTGATCTTCGCCGACCCGCCGTACAACATTGGCTACAAGTACGATCACTACGAAGACAAACGCGATGACCATGACTATGTCCAATGGACACAGGATTGGATTGCCGGTTGTGCCCGACTGCTTAAACCTTCGGGGAGTTTTTATATTCTCATCGGTGACGAGTATGCAGCCGAGACGCGCATGTATCTCAAGCAGTTGGAGCGCGAGAAAAAACTGGTGATGCGCAACTGGATCATCTGGCATTACACCTTTGGGCAAAACTGCAAAATCAAATTCAACCGTTCGCATGCGCATCTGTTTTACTGTGTCGGTTCAGATATTTTCAACTGTAAAAATGTAACCAAGAATCCGCCGTTCACGTTCAACCGATTGGACATTGCGATCCCATCCGCAAGGCAGACGACCTACAACGACAAGCGTGCTAACAGTACCGGCAAGATGCCCGACGACACGTGGTATCTGCGACCGCAGAATGCCAAGGCTGACGATTTCTGCAAGTACTTCGGTCCTGATGAAGACACGTGGTATGAGCCGAGACTTTGTGGCACATTCAAGGAACGCCAGCAGTGGCATCCCTGCCAATTACCTGAGTCGTTACTCAGTCGGATTATCAAACTTTCAAGCAATGAAGGTGACCGGGTCTTCGATCCCTTTAGTGGAAGCGGCACAACATTGGCGGTGGCAAACAAACTCGGCCGTGACTGGTTGGGGTGTGAATTGAGCGAACAATACCGCGACAAGGCCTTAAACCGTATCACCCAATGCGATCAACCCCAAACCGATGTGAACAACGATCAGTCCGATACGTTGTTTGTTTCCCGGAAGTGATCAAGGGTCCAAACCGGAACCAAATTGGAATAGTTTAGGCATGAATCCGATAATAATTGATATAAAAGCTGGGATTTTGGCTTTAAGCGGGTAAAATAGCATGATGTGGGCGGGGGCCTACAGAACAGGCAAAAGGATTTTGCCACAGAGAAACGCAGGAGGCGATCTCATCAATATAGATTCATCCATACAACCTGCTTCGAACATGGGACCTGCTGGTGAATTTGCTTCAGCTGTTCAACGCTATGAAAAAGCGTATGCTCAGCAAGCTACAAGTCCGGTCGCGCCCAAAGAGGATGTTGTGGAGATCTCAAGCTTGGCGAAGTTGCTTAGTCGTGAAGATCAAGCTCAAGGGGTTCGCATGGCATTGGTGGAAAAGGCCAAAGCTGAAATTGCGTCCGGCTCGTATGACAATCCTCAGAAGGTTGATCATCTTCTGAATCAATTGCTTCAAGAGCTGACGCAAATTAAATAAGTTATTTTTTTCAACAGCACATCAGATATCAGGGTTGCTATCCTGCGCGCAGATTGTCTGCGATGTGAAATGCAGCTGTCACAAGGTCGCGCGTTGATGCAATGTGTTGGACGTTGGTGCCAGTGTATCAAGCAGCATCAGTTGACTGTTGCTCTTTACTTTGATCAGCCATGTCATTGATGTAGATGCCAATTTGATGGGTGTCGATCGGTTTGGGGACAAAGCGATCCACGCCACTCTTGAGCAGGTCTTTGACTTCATGGGTCTGCACAAAACCACTGACCATAATGATGGGGGTACTTTGCCAATGAGCATCGGTTCGGATCTTGGCGACCAGTTCATCACCACGCATGTTAGGCATCTGCATATCAGTGATGATCACATCAACCTGAGGGTTATCTTTGAGCACTTCCAACGCACGTTTACCATCGCTGGCAGCAATGTACTGATGTCCATTACGGACAACAATCTGTGCGATCAAGAGTCGGGCTGTGCGATCATCGTCGACAATCAGGAAAGTGCTCATGATGAGTCCTTGTAAAGGGATAAATAGACAAAATCCATATTACCTATGGAATCTATTTCGACTTTTATTGGGATTCAATTAAGCTCGCACGAGGATTTATTCATCCCATCGCGATGTTTGTAACTCGTTGGGACGATTTGTGGAGTCTTGACAGGAAGGCAGTTATAACGACATTAATACGGCGATAACGCTTCTACCTAGTCATTTGGCGAGCTTTAAGTGCAACAATCACGCAATGCAGAAAACCCGGATCAATTGACAGTGACCATGTTATTCAGACCTGTTCAGACTTCAGTTCCCGGTTCATCAGTTGGCTGATGGCAGTGATCGGATCGAGATTTTCAAACAAGACACGGTGGACGGCCTGCGTTATCGGCATCTCCACGTTGTACTGTTGGGCTAATTGCATTACCGCCTGTGTGGTGGGAATACCTTCGACGACATCGTTGGATGAATCGAGAATCTGTTGAGTGGTCTGTCCTTGCCCAAGTTTTTCGCCACAGCTTCGATTCCGACCTGTGGGACTAAAGCAGGTAGTCGCCAGGTCACCGATACCTGCGATGCCAAAGAAGGTGTCATGGTCTGCACCCATCGCAGTTCCCAATCGCAATATTTCTGCAAGACCTCGCGCCAGCAGCGCGCTCTTGGCGTTGTTGCCTGCCTGGAGTCCGTCGAGGATACCTGCTGCCAGAGCGATGACGTTTTTCGTTGCTCCTGCCAGTTCCACGCCCATCAGGTCCGTGAGTGTGTAGACACGAAACCAGTTACAGGTAAATGTTTTTTGCAGTTCTTGGGCAAAGGCTTCATCTTCACTGGCGGCAATCACCGTTGCTGGCAGACATCGAGCCAACTCCTCAGCAATGGTCGGACCACTGATCGCCCCCAGGGGTCCAATCGGAGCGCCGGCTTTTTGGAGAGTGTCCTTGAGTATCTGCGTCGGTCGAAGCAACGTGCCGATCTCGATACCTTTGGCCATGGAAACGATGGGCGTCGGTTTTGTCATTGCCGGGGCAAGTCGCTCCCAGACACTGCGTACATGCTGTGTTGGGACGGTTGAAACCACTAAGTCCACATCGTTAACGGCTTGGTGCAAGTCCGAAGTAATGTGTACTTCCGGCGGGATGGCAAAGCCTGGCAGATGCCTTTTGTTCTCGCGCGTTTGGATCAGCGCCGTAACACTGGTTTCAAACGCGCCCCAGAGCGTGACGTCTAGTCCTTGGCTCTGAAGCATCAGGGCGGTGACTGTGCCCATCGATCCGGTTCCGATAATGCATACTTTGGATAATCCCATGGGCAGCATTGTGGTCCGATAGTGATGTCGATGCAAGGCGGTTAGTTGTACAAACGTGATATCCACACGAATTTTAGCGCAAGATTTGCGCTTTTATTGGTCTTTGTGAGAAAGGTCCAGATAAAAGGTAATGAAATGTGCTGAACAAGACCGATATGCCATAACAGTCAGGTATGGTCGAGAGTGACCCGGAATCCGACCTGACTACGTAGTTGACATCAAGGCTAGTGGGAAGTGGTCTGGTATTGGAAGTCAGGATGACACCAAATCAGGTCAGATGTCAGAAGCGTTTTGGAATCGTCGCATAACACGACGCAAATGGATGACGGAAAAGCCATGAGTAATAAGCTTGCAAGGAAGCGATTGAGCGTGTTGGGTTGGCTCGGCAGTGGGACTGCCGCAGTAATACTGCTGGCAGTAGGTCTGGGCTGCGAGGTTGACAGCTTTATGGATCCTTCGGTGGTGGGGCGATGGGAACGTACGCCTGTCATCCTTCCGATTCTGGATCAGTTAGATGTCATTGACGAGCCGCCTTCCAAGGCGCCCGGCACGACGCCGGTCAAGTCAGAAGACCTGATTCCTGAAATTGAAGAATATGTCATCGGCCCTGGTGACCTTGTCACTTTCACGATCTTTGAACTGGTGGTTCCCAATGTGGAGTCCGTTCAGACGCGTCGTGTGGATGAATTGGGTTACGTGCGTTTGCCGCTGATTGGTGCGATGAAGATTGCGGGTCTTAAGCCCAGCCGACTTGAAAAAGCCGTCTCCGCCAAACTGTCGGATAAGGAAATTCTCAAGGATGCCACCGTCAGTGTCATTGTCCAGGAAGGTCGCCAGAAGACTTACTCTGTGATCGGTGAACCCCAGGTCGCTGGCACAGGTATCGGCACCTACACCATCCCGCATACCAACTTCCGACTCCTCGAAGCCATGGCCCTTGCCCGTGGTATTCCCGGTCGAATCAAAACCATCTACGTCATCCGCGCTCCAACGATGATGGCATCGTTACCCGAAGTTTTGCTAGGCAAAGAAATGCCTTCTGCCGATGTACATCCTGCTGACAATGCCCGCAGCGATAAAGCGGTCGACCTGATCGACAAACTGCTCTCTGGTATTGATACATCCGTGACACAGGTAGCTTCAGCAGATGGCGGTTTCTCTGTTGCACAAGCTTCCTCCACAGCTGAACAGTGGGTTCATGTCGATGGCAAGTGGGTTAAAATTGGGGCACAGCAAGCAGCACCCAATATGGTCAGCTCATCGACAAGCAATCAAGTCATGCTCAATGACTCCGTGCGTACCTATGACCCCAATGACACGCAGGCCATGCTTCGTGATGCTCGCATTATTGAAGTCCCCTACGACAAATTGCTCACCGGCGAACTCAAGTACAACATCGTGATTCGTGCTGGCGACGTCATCCGCGTCCCGGCCCCGGTCATCGGCAATGTCTACATCGGTGGTGCCATTCAACGTCCAGGTACCTATGCCCTGCCGGGTGACAAAGACCTGACACTCAAGCAGTTGATCTTTGCAGCGGGTAACCTGGCACCTAACGCCATCCCCGAACGTGTCGATCTGATTCGTCGTGTGGGTGATAATCAGGAAGCCACCATCCGTATCAATCTGCGGGATATCTTCCACGGTGTCGAACCGGACTTCTATCTTAAGCCCAACGACACGCTGAACATCGGTACCAACTGGATCGCATCCCCCTTGGCCGTGATCCGAAACGGCTTCCGCATGACCTATGGATTTGGCTTTATCGTCGACCGTAACTTCGACGACAAGGTCTTCGGATTCCAGCAAAATTAACATGACAAGTTTCCCTTGCTGATCAAGGGCGATTTGAAAACACAATCTGATACCAATAGCAGCACCCTTGATTTAATTGAGGGTGTTGTTTTTTTTCCATTATCTGATTCCAAACCCAAGGCTAAGCAATTTTCACTCAGATGTAGCGGGTGATGGGACGCGCGAGTTGTCAGCTCGTGGCTGTTGAACGGTCTTTTCAATAGCCGCACGCAGACTTGCGTGCGCGATAGACGCTACAATTGAATGAAAAATGCCTTAAGCAAAGCGACGGACAGGGGCGTACGTCTTCTGGTGTTACACCTATTCATACTGTCGCTTTGCTTATCATTGCGTTTGTAGCTCAAATAGCACTTTCATCTCTTTTTTCAGAGTATTGCGATTGTGCCGGTTGTAACAATCAAGCCATTGCTTCTTTGCAAACTTAACCGTCCTGACTTCAACCAACCGTGCAAAAGACCGATAGCAATTGCAGATTTCCTGCGTAGTCTTCACGGATGATTCGGGGAATCGAATAACCCGGAGCGTGGTTGCGGCTGATTTATCGTCAGCGGTTTTGTGGCTTAAACACCACATCAATCCACGCGGCATTATTTAGACATGCATTATTGGGCATGTCCCATCGCTATCCATTCGTCGCATGACGCGCCGGGTTTGGCAGGTTGACGGTTCATAACGGGGAGGCCGGATACATCGATACGTTGTTCCAGATACAAACGTATGACTAGTACTACCGCTACAACATCTTGGAAAACAGCAGCATCAGCACCTTGGCAACGCTGGAGCACTTGGCTGTGGCTTGCGCTGCTGGGCGGATTGTTTATCCTGCTATTCCGCAATTTTCTGGTGCGCATGTTCCTTATTGCCACCGATCGTTGGGAAGGCGACTGGTCGCATGCCATCGTCATTCCTTTCATTGCGGGTTACTACATTTACCAACACCGGTTTGATCTACTCAAACGCCAACGTCAAATCTGGTGGCCCGGGCTGGTTGTGATGTTCCTTGGGATCTTCAGCTACAGTTGGTGGATCTATCCCGGGCGCAATGACATGTTCCAGGGCTACAGCATGATCATCGCGTTGTTTGGGATGGTGCTGTTTCTCTTTGGCTTAAAGCGGATGCTCATTCTCTGGTTCCCGGTGATTTATCTGACGTTGGCTGTGAAAGTCTCGGATCGCATCTGGGAACAAATTGCCTGGAAGCTCCAACTCATTGCTGCCAAGTCCGCATCGCTGGCGTTGGATTTTGTCGGTGCATTTATGAACCTTGACGCTTCGGTGGAAGGTTCGACGATCAAGATTTCTTTTATGCGTGATGCAGTTTGGGTGACCGAATCGCTTAACGTTGCTGAAGCCTGTTCGGGTCTGCGAATGCTTGCGGCGTTTGTCGCATTGGGTGTCGCGGTGGCCTTTCTGGCGGATCGCAGTTGGTGGCAGCGTATGGTGATGGTTTGTTTGACTGTGCCGATTGCTGTGATGGTGAATGTCGGACGTGTGACGGCGTTGGGGCTTTTACAAACCGTCAATAAACAATGGGCCGCTGGCGATGTTCACACGTTTGTGGGCATGCTCATGCTGATCCCGGCATTGCTTTCGTTCTTGCTTATCGGCTGGATACTCGACCGGATCATGATCCGCAATGAAGAGTTGGATTATGCCGCTGGAGCCAAGAAAGCAGCTTTCGAATTTGAACCAGCGCCGCGTGTGGATCCTTGGCCGTTGGGATTAAGTGTTCTTGCAGGTTGTTTGCTGGCTGGACTTGTGGGATTGAGTTACGGGTTGTTCTTTGCATGTTTTAGACCGGCCTTGATTGGCGGCGTTGATAATCGCCCGATGGTTATCGGCTTATTTGTGATTGTCGTGTTTGTCATTGTGTTGGGCATTGTTTTTCTTCGCCGACAACTGAATCGAGCTGCTGCGCCACTGCGACATCAGGCTGCCCAGGCCATTTGCTGTGGTGTGTTGCTTTGCGCGGTGAGCGGGTTGACGTTTATTGTGGGCTCGACCAAAGCGGTTTTAATCAAGAAGCCGGTGCAGATGCGGTTGCCAATGGTGAGTATTCCGCAGCAACTTGGTAAATGGGAAATGATTAATGACGAGCGGTTAAGTGATGAGGTGCTCGAAGAACTGCGGACCAAGTTCTATATTTCACGGCAATATCGTGACACGACAATGACGCTCAGCGATCCGGGCTCGACGATTCGATTCCATGTCGCCTATTACACAGGGACGCCGGACACGGTTCCGCATGTGCCTGAGCGATGCTTTGTGGCAGCGGGTTTGACGCCACGCGGTAAAGAGATTGTCACCTTACAGATGAACAAGTTGCTTTACACGCAAACAGCCGATGGCAGCTTTACCGCCAAGTCGAAATTGAGTTTAACTCCTGTGCGTGTTCCCCAGTTGGATATTCCTGCGACGATGTTCAGCTATGGGTCCAAGAACGCGACGAGTCCGGATGCCAATGTCATCTATTTCTTCGCCGCCAATGGCAAGTTCCTGCCGACGCCGGATCATGTGCGTTTTCACGGCTTTTCATTGACTGACGAGTACAGCTACTACTGCAAAATTGAAGTCGGGGTGAACCTTGTGGGTGACAAAGACCTTGCACAGCAACGTGTAAATGACTTTTTATCTGACTTTTTACCACAGGTCATGGCTTGCCTGCCCGATTGGGTCGATGTTAGCCAAGGACGCTGGCCTGAGGATAAGGGCTCCGCGCCCTGATTGTAATGGTTATTGGAACGTATCAGGATCGAAGTAAAACTCCTGGAGATGGAGGTCGAGACAAATGTCTGGACGCGTAAATACTAAATTCGTCATTGGGCTCAGTGCAACACTGGTTGCCATTATCGTTGGACTCGTTGGGGTGTGGTACATGTTTGTACGCACTGATCCTGCTGAGTACATTGCTCGCGCCAATGCGATGCTGGATCGAGGGCAGTACGCGCAGGCTGTGGACTATTACCGCAAAGCCCGATCCGGACGCCCGCACAGTACGGACCTGATGCTCAAGCAGGCGAAGGCGATGAGTCAGATCACCGTTGAGGATTCACGTCAGGCACGCGCTGCCATTGGGCAACTGCTTGATCTGTACAAGAGCGTGTTGGATGTGGACAGTCGCAATGAAGAAGCAATGCGCAGCCTCGGCGGTATCTACATGCAGATCGGCCGAGAACTTGGTGATCTGGATGCGTGGGATCAACTCTTTAAAATCACCAATACTGCTGTACTCAGTGATCCAGGTAATGTCTTGGCCAAACAATATCGCGGGATTGCTCAAGTCAATCGCATGATGGCTATCAACGTCTCAGACAGTGATGTGAAAACTGCATGGGAGGACCTGCAAAAGGCTCATGCAGCAGACGGTGATGATCCTGATGTGACACATCACATGGCGTTATGGCATGTGATACAGTTCAAATCGCTTTTGGGCATTGCCGGGAATCCGACCAAGGCTGCTGAACATCAGAAGCAGGCGTTGGCTCTTTCTGATGAACTGCTTGGCAAGTATCCCGATGAACCTCGGATCAAAGTCTATAAGCTGCGTGTACTTTCAGAAATGCGCATGACTCAAGAGGCAGAGACACTGGCGTTGGAGCTTGAAAAACTTCTGGTTTCAAACCCTGGGGCTGCGGATATTGTGCTTGAGGTTGCTCGTCAATTGGCATCCCGGGCAACAGGTGATAATCAACAGGTGAAGCTCGATACGCAATCCATGGGACGTGCGCTTGACCTGGTCACCGCTGCGGCCCAAGAGCATCCGGCGGACCTGCGTCTTGCACTGCTTCAAGGACAGATTCTCACAGTCATGAGCAAATACGATCAAGCGCTGACTGTGCTTGATGCGGCTTCGAATAATTCGCACCGTGCTTTGCCACTCGTTGCGTATCAGTCCGCTCAATTGCGTCGCGCTGCTGCAGTTCAGTTTGCGGATTTGAAGTTGCGACAAGCTGATCGCAAGACGGGCGAAGTTCGTGAAACGGAACTGGCTGAGGTTGAAGTATTAATTGAAAAGATGCGCGCCGATACCGGCGAAAGCGCTTACGTGAGTATGCTTAGTGGCAAGCTTAATCTCACCCGGGGTAACTGGGGGCTTGCGCTTAAACAACTCGACTCGGCATCGTCGCAATTTAATGACCGTAAACCAGACATTCTGTTGCTCTCGGCTTCGGCGTGTGCTCAGCTTGGTGAATTAGGGGCTGCGGTTCAGCGACTTGAAACCCTCCTGAAGGTGCGCGGTGACTACATGCCTGCACGGCTGGAGTTGGCGAAGCTGCAACTGCGTCTTTCACAACCTCAGCAGGCCAAAGCAGAGATTGATATTGTCCTGCGTCAAGAAGGTGACAATCCCAGTCTCAAGACTCAGCAACTACTTGCTATTTACTACGCACAAACGGATCAAACCGACAAAGCAATTGCGCTGTATCAACGGCTTGATCCGAACAACGATCTGCAGGTCGCAATGAGCCTGGCCCGACTGCAAGCCTCCAATGGGCAAAAGCAGCAGGCCGTGAATCTGTTGACGCATCATTTCAACAAGACACCTAAAAATGTCGGTGTCCTGCGCGAATTGGTGGAAGTGGTCGCAGATGCCCGTCAACTCGAACCCTACTTTGCAAAAGCTCAGGCGTCCGGTGCCGACATCAATGCTCTGACATTGTTAAAGAGTAAACTCACCGACAAAACAGGTATGTCAGCAGTCAGTGCGGCGACCCGTATCGTGGATAATATTGATGATCCCTTCGAGCGTGCGATGAGTCAGTACACGCTTAATCGCCAGCTTGGTAAGACCGATCTGGCCGACACGGCATTGCGTGAAGCCTCGCGTTTAAAGCCTGACCATCCACGTGTGATGGAAGTGCTTTTTGAGCAGTCCATCGAGCAGAAGGACTGGGATAAGGCTCAACAACTCGCGTCCAAGGCACGTACACAGAACACCGACCTGGCTGAAGGTACACTTTTTGCAGGTCGATTGGATTTGGCCCGTGGGAACATCGCCAGCGCAGTCACCATGCTCAGTCGCGGGATGAAACAGCGTCCAGTCTATTCTGAAGGTTGGCGTTGGTTGGCTCAGGCTCAGCGTGCTGCCGGTGATATTGCCGCAGCGGTCTACTCTTATCAGGAATCGATTCGTCAACGCCCGGACAATCTACGAGCTTATCAAGGATTGGCTGATGCCTTTGACGCTGGATCACGAACTGATGATGCTCTGCGAATCTGGCGACAGGTTTTTCAGATTGCACCTGGTAATCGTTTCTATCGGGAAAAATATCTGGCCTATGAGCAGGCCAAGGGTGATCCGAGCAAGGCCTTAGCCGTTCGTCAGGAAATTGCACAAGATGAGCCGGATGATCTTGGGAACCTGCGTGGTGTCGCGGTTTTGCTTGCTCATCTCAAGAAGATGGATCAGGCCGCGGTCGTCTGTCAGCAACTTTTTGCCAAAGCTCCATCGGATCGCGCCAACTATGGTGCCTATGCCGCAGTGTTGGCAATCAATAATCAACTCGATGCTGCCCGTGCGGTATTGGACAACTACATTAAGCAGTTGGGCTCCAAAGCGGTTGCGGATGACTTTATGCTCTATGCTCGCTTTCTGGTGAGTGTCGACGATAAGGCAGGCGCCTTTGAGCAGTATCGCAACGCAGTCAAAGTGGATCGCAGCCCGGACATGCAGGCCAGTCGGGAGTTGGCTGACGCTTTGTTTGCCGACTCACGATTTTCCCAGGCCGCCAAGGTTTATCAGCAGGTTTGGGAGAAGGATCGCCAAGACGGTCGCGTGGGCTATCGACTGGTGGAAACGCTTCAACGTAACCGAGAGTACGACAGCGCAGGCAGTGTACTGCGTCGGCTTGAGCAAGCCATTGGCAAGAGTGCCACGTCATTGTTGCTCAAGGCTCAGATCGCGCGCAGTCAAGATCGTACGTCCGAAGCTGTGAAGCATTTGAATGAAGCCATCGCGTTAACACCTGATGATGCGATGGTCTATTACCAGCGTGCATCAATGCTCATGAATGATCCGGATCAGGAAAACCGCGTGATCGACGATCTGCGTAAGGTATTGGAATTGGACACGCATTTCACGGCTGCTCATCGCATGCTCGCGCAGATTCACTTGCGACATGACAGCTTTGACCAGGCCGTCCGGGAGTATGAGTCGGTTCTGTCTCAGAATCCCAACGACACCAGTACACGCATTGAGTTGTTACAGATGTACATCGGTATCAATGACCTCTTGGCAGCGAAAACGATGTTATCGGAAGCCACGCGACGCTTTCCCACGGAGAGTCGTTGGCCCAAATTGCAGGCAGACCTTGCGATTCGTGAGAAGAATCACCGCATGGCTTCGAAGTATCTTCTTTACGCTTTCGAACTTGAACCCGATGATCGTGTCCTTGCGGCAATGGGGCTGGAGATGATTCAGGCCGACGCAGCAGGGATGGCGATCAGTAAAATCGAACAAAACCCGCAAATGCTCGCATCAAACGTGCAGCTTCGAGCCATTCTGGGTCGCGCCAAGTACAAAGTCGGTCGTCATGCTGAAGGTCAAGTGGAATTTGAAACGGCTCTGCGTCAGGCTCAGTCCCTCAACGATGTGACCAATGTCTGTGATCAGTTGGCGATGTCAAGGGGATTGGAACAGACGCGCAGCATGCTCGAAACATTCCGCGGCGCCAAGTCCGATATCTGGTTACAGATCGCTATTGCACGGACTCTCGTCGGCGCGTCGAAGTATGAGGAGGCGGTTAATCGACTTAATCGGATCAAACCGCAGATTGGTGACAAAGAAAAAGCAGAATTCACTGGCCTGCTGTCGCTGGCGCTTCACAATTCGGGCAAGTTCGAAGAAGCAGCCCAGGTGTATCAGCAGGTGCTTACAGAGGATCCAAAGAGCGTTGCGGCTCTGAATAATCTGGCCTACCTGCTGGCCACGAACTTGAACCGGCCCGCCGAAGCATTGAAGTATGCCCAGCAGGCCTCCGCCATGGCGCCCAATGATCCGCAGGTGTTAGACACCTTGGGTTGGGTGCAGTTCCTGGCAGGTGATATTCAAAAGGCCCAGGTGACACTCAGGCGAAGTGTGCGAATTAAACCGTTCACCGCCAACACGTACCACCTGGCAGAAGTGATGCTAAAAGACGGGCAAACACGTTATGCCACAGAATTACTGGACATGGCACGACAGTTGGCCCAGCAGAATGACGATAAACAAATGCTAGAGAAGGTCAACGTCCGTATAAAAGAAGTGACGCAATAACCCAATTGAGAGGGGGTTAGATTAATATGACAGCCAACCCACTAACACCGACATCCGTAGTAGCTGTGCAGGCCCCAGCTGCAGCACAGAGTACGCGATTTACACCACTGGACCCGGTTCGTGTGCTTCAGCAGTACATGCTCCCGCTGGTTCTGATCCTTGTAGCCAGTATTGTCATTGGTTTCGTGACGTATATGGGCCTGATGAAAGTCGCGCCTGAATACACGTCCGAAGCTCAATTGCTTGTGACTGGTTCACTGTCCAACGCCTATGAAGACCCCGTTGTCGGTGGTGCGCCCACGCAGCAACGTTTGGATATTCTTGGTGCGTTTATCAAGAACCAAGTCATCAAACTTCGGTCTGACGACGTGATCAACGCTGCGGCGCAGATGCCTGAGGTCAAGGAAAACACCAGTTGGTACAACAAGTTTCAGGCCAATCCTGAACAGGCCAAAGAGGATCTTAAAAATAATCTGTCCGTGGCACAGATTGTGGGTTCAACCTTGATTCAACTCAAACTCACTGGCAGCAAGCCTGATGATCTGCCGGTTTTGCTTAATGCGATTTTGATGGCACATGAAAACATTTACGAAAGTGCCAAGCGGTCTAATACCGGTGACGTTCGTAAGTCGTTTAACGAAGAAGTCAATTCGCTCAATATCAAGTATGAAAGTATTCAGCGTCAGCTGGCGACTTATCGTGAAGTCAACAAGATGGCATCATTGTCAACTGCCAATGAAGAAGCCACCATCACCTACAACCGTTTGGCTCAACAGGCTTCAGAGACGGCTGTGAAGTTGCAGACTTCCCGTGAAATTTATCGCTCGCTTAAGAGTGCGCACGAAGAAGGTCGGATCGCTATTGGTCCTGATGAATTAGCCAAGGTTGAAGCTGATCCGGCGGTTGCCACACGTGACGAACGGATTCGCGGTCTGCGTGAACGCCTTGACGTGTTTATGCATCGCTTTGGTCCTGAACACCGTGCGGTGCTTGAACTTGAACGCACCATCGAAGCCATTCTCGTCGAACGCAAGGGTGAAGTGGATAATCTGCTGCGTGAGCGTCAGGCTGTGGCTTTGGACCAGGCTCAGAAAGCTGTCGCCGCCTTTGAAGGTCAGCTTGCTGGCATCGGTCCGGCTTTGGATAATGCCCGTGAAAAGATGCGTGAAGACACTGAAAAACGCTCTGGTTACAACCAGCTTGTGGCCGAAGCCAAACGCATCGACTCACAACGCAACAGAGCTCAGAAACTTCTTGATGAGTTACAGGTTCGTGAAAACCGTCCTGACAACCGTGGTGTGCAAACCAGTCTTATGGCTACCTCACCGCGTCTGACCTTCCCAACTCCTGCGGGCATCATTGTCACCATGGTGATTCTGCTCGAAGCGTTGGCATTGGCCTTCATCTTTATCAAAGAACTGCTCGATCAACGCATCAAGAGTCCCACCGACGTCATGCTTATCCCGCATACCAAGGTGCTTGGTGTCATCCCCCATGCCGACGAAGATGGCTTGGGTCCCAACCAGATGGAAAACATTGTCCAGAACGACCCCACCGGTCTTGTGGCCGAAAGCTTCCGTCAGGTGCGTACTGCGATTCTCTCTGCGGTGCAGGGTTCAGGTCAGCGTGTGTTTATGGTCGCCGGCCCGCAGCCTGACAGTGGTGTGAGTAGCATCGTCAACAACCTTGCCTTGAGTCTTGCTCATGACAACCGCAAGGTCCTGGTGATTGATGCCAACTTCCGTCGCCCGTCCATCCACAAGATGTTTGGTGCCATGGGCTCCGCCGGTTTAGCTGAAGTGCTTCGTGGTACGTCCACTTTGGACAATGCCATTGTGCATATGGTTGATCCGACCGTGGATGTGCTTACCGCCGGTGCCTCAGCTTCGGCTGCCCCGGAACTCTTTGAAAGTCGCACGTTTGCTCAGATGCTTGATGACTGTCGCAGCCGGTATGACGTGATTCTCATCGACACGCCGCCTGCACTGCTCACCAGTGAGGTTCAGATCCTCAGCAAGCATGTGGATGCGTTGGCGATCGTCGTCCGTGCCGCCCGCGATCAGCGTGGTATGGTCGCTCGTATGATCCGTCAGCTCGATGGCTCCAATGCCGTGATGCTCGGTATCGTGCTCAATGCCGTGCGTCCGAATGTCGGCGGTTACTTCAAGGAAAACTACAAAGCCTTCCGCAAGTATCGCAAGGGTGGCAACGGCTCCCTGGATATGGATCGCGACTTCGATGTTGAAGATGACGATGTGGTCCAAGCCAAGAAGTCCGACAGTCGCTTTGATTCACTGCAGGACGATGATGATGACAAGGACGATAATCTTGGCCTGCCCAAGTAAGTATGTCTTCAGATCGTCAGCTTTAAGGACGATGCTACAAATAGAATAACCAACGCTGTCCCCTCGGGGGTGACGTTTAACAAAACCGGGTCGTGGTAAGCCAGATGGACAATCATCTGACTTACCACGACTTTGGTCATTGGATAGCCCTTGGAGGGGCGGAAATGGCGACTTTAATGCAGGACTCTCTGCATAACTTGTGGTTCCTGGCGCAAACGCAGGGCAAACCCACCATCTCGGCCAGCAGTGTGTTGGCACCGTATATGGCTGTGTTCTTTGTCGCGTTCTTTGTCAGCTTTGTGGCCACACCTGTCATGCGTTGGTTAGCCATCCGTAACGGCGTGGTGGACTGGCCGGACTTTAAACGCAAAGTACATCTCCAACCCGTGGCATACCTTGGTGGCATCGCAATCTTCCTGGGTTGGCTTGCAGGTATTCTCATGTGCTTTGTCCTTGAACCACACGATGCGCGTGTGATCGAGTTGGGCATGGAACATGTCAAATTCCCCTTTGCCATTGTCATCGGCGGTGCGGTCATCGCACTTACCGGTGTGATCGATGATGTCTATGGTGTCTCACCACGTGTGAAAATCGGCGGGCAACTCTTCGCAGCCGCAGCGCTGGCAACACAGGACGTGGGCACCGAACTCGTGGCCGACACCTTCAGCTCACTAGGCGTCGCATTCCCACATAGTGACATCGTGGCATACGTCCTGGGCGCGATCTTCATCGCAGTCCTCGTCGTCGGTGGGTGTAACTCCGTGAACCTGCTCGATGGGATGGACGGCTTGGCGTCAGGTGTGACCGCGATTGCAGTCTGTGGATTCCTGGTGATCTCACTGGTCGTCGCCATCGGTATGAGTAATCCCATGCAGGAAGCACCCGGTATCGACCTGATCACTTCACCGATACGCATCGTGATGTGCCTGGCAATACTCGGGACGTTAATGGGATTCTTACCCTACAACTTCAACCCGGCGAATATCTTCATGGGGGACGCCGGCTCGTTGTTGCTCGGTTATCTGAGTGTCTCAACCATCTTGCTCCTGGCTCACGCTCCGGGACCCGGCCCAGCTTTGGTGATGGCGGCATTGGTCGTCTTTGCCATGCCGTTTACCGATACCGTCCTGGCCATCACGCGTCGCAAGATGTCCGGCAAGCCGATCTTCAGCCCTGACAAAGCCCATCTGCATCACCAACTTCGCAAGTCGGGCCTGAGTGTCAAACAGACCGTGTTGGCAATGTATGGCCTGTGTCTTGGCTTTGCGACCATTGGATGCATGATGGTGTTCCTGCGTTGGCGCTATGTCCTTGCCATCTTCTTTGTCCTCTTTGCATTCATTGCGGTCACCGCCATCAAGAGTGCGCAAAACAAGGTGATTCAGGCAACCATCGACCCAGGCTCTCGCAAGGATGATGAGGTCACCATTGATGTAGCAATTGATGAGACGGGCCAAATCCCACGTCGTGGGGCAAAGACACATTCACCCACGGTTCAGCATGCTGCCAATGATCAAGTCACGACCGATATGCCAAACACTTCAGCCACCGACGCGATCTCCTGAATCATTTATCACGGTCTATCAGATCAACTCGCAAAAGATGCATACCTTCGCGCAGACTATCAATCCTGCAATATATCCTGTCAATAACAGATGCCATAATTTCTTTAGCGATTGAATTAATACCAAGATCGATGCAGTCTATGTATCACTTTGGTAACAATACCCAAGGTGTCGGATGAGGTAGCATTCACCCCTGTATTTACAGTGTTTTTCGATACAGAGAATGACTGTATTAATATTCTAATTTGTAATCGAATGTTTTATATTCCATGTTGTTACACATGATATTAAAAACGCTATGCTATACCGCATGCCCAGAATCACTTTGAAGGATGTCGCACAGCAAGCCGGGTGTTCGCCGGGCGTTGTCTCTGCCGTACTCAATAAGTCCAAGGGGAATATTGGTGTCGCCCAGACCACGCGCGAACGCGTCTTGCAGGTCGCTCGCGAGCTTAAATATCGCCCCAATCATGCAGCACGTTCACTGGCTAGAAGTCGGACCATGACGTTGGGTTTGGCTTTTGCGCCGGGCTTTAATATCCAGGTCGGTGAACTGTTTCAAATGCGCATGATTCAGGGCATTGAATCGGTCTGTCTGCAACATGGCTACGACATCCTGCTGGTCCAAGGTGACCAAAGCGACAGTGTTGAGTCAGGTTTATTGCGCTTGGCTCCGGATCGTGTGGATGGACTGCTTTTGATTTTACGCAGCAGTCTTGATCCGGACTTTCATGACATTCTTAAAGATATCAAACACGTGGTGAGTATCGGCCATCAGGTCGGTAATGATGCGTACCCAGCGGTGCTCTACGACAATGTCTGTGCGATGCAGTTGGCTGTGGGACATCTTGTAGCCAAGGGGCGTAAACGGATCGGATTTCTAGGTGAATGTCGTGAACATCCCCATGCAGATAACATCGCAAGGCATGAAGCATTTAGCCAACAGATCAAGCAGGCAGGATTAGAACTCAAATCGCAATGGATGTACGGGCTTAACATACGACCACATGTCAGCTCGCAACCCTGGGCAGGTGACAGTTTTCGTGAAGGCTACTTCGGCGCGCGTTACATCTTTGATAATGCTACCGCCAAACCCGACGCACTGGTGGGGTACAACGACTTGGCCATTGCCGGTGCACTGCGCTATCTCACCGAAGCCGGACTTAAGAGTCCCGATGACTGCATGCTCATTGGCGTGGATGGCTCGCAGTTTTGCAGTACCTCCACACCGACCCTTTCAACCATCAGCCAACCCCTTGAAGCCATGGGCAAGTTGGCAACAACCATGCTTCTGCAACTCATCGAACAGGAAGCCGAAGATTTTCAGGCCTCGCCGGTGACCACCCAAGTTTTAGAGCCTAAACTCATCGCTCGTGAATCCACAGGTAATGCGCTGTCGATGTTGTTGTGAGAGAATCTGCCAATCAGCTTTTGCCATCCTGCCAATTCACAATGATCCCAAGTGTCGAGCAGCTGCGTTTGTCGATGGCATCGTACATCTGTGCAATCTCGCTGGGCGTAATCCGATGACTGATCCATTGGCTGACCTTGAGTTGTTCCTTGAGAATCATCTCCAGGATCAATTGGAAATCGCGCTGCTTGGTTTGATGAAAGACACCGGTTTGCGCGGTGTTGGGGGAGCTGTTGATATGCGCCCCGATCACTGTGATGCTGCGTGATTGAATCCCTTCGTAAAAACTGAACATGATCTCACCATGCTGGCATCCAAGCAGTACCATTCGGCCACATTGGCGCGTCAATCCCAATCCCATGACGATGGCATTGATATTGCCACTGGCTTCGATGACCACATCTGCACCCCAGCCGTCGGTGAGATCCTTGATGGCTTGATCCGATGCCTGGTTTAAGGGGTTAAAGGCATGTGTCGCGCCATATTGCATTGCAAGTTTCTGACGTTCTTCATCAGGGTCCAACACGATGATCTTCGAAGCGCCATCAATCTGAGCAAGTGAGATGGCAAGCAAACCCACCAGGCCCGCGCCCATGACCACCACCGCATCGCCCAGTCGGACATCGGCTCGGCGGACGCCGTTAAGTGAAATGGCAGCCAGCTCCAAAAAGCACGCATCCTCCAGTGACACCGTATCGGGCACCACCGTCACGCGTCCTTGTTCAAGACAGCAGGCCGAGACATGCGGGTGATGTGCCATGACCTTCTGGCCGGGCTTGAGCGTGCAGCCTTGGCCGACTTCCTGGACGATCCCGCCCAGTGAATAGCCCGGGTAAAACGGGTAACTCGCCCATGAGTTGGCAGGCTGATCCTTGCGCTGTAATCGCGAGTGATGCCCTGCATAAAAACTCATTTCCGTACCCGGACTGATCAAACTGCATTGGGTCTGCATCAGCAATTCGCCGGAACCAGGCTTACCGACTTGAAATGTTTGGATTTCACATTTTCGTTTCTCAGGGATCACAACACGAGTAGCTTGCATCACAATGACTCCAATGTTTATAGCAGCATGTTTTAAACAAATTAAACAATATAAGTTTTTCTAATGTTAAAAACTCTACGTTGCGTATGACTTGGAGTCAATGAATGAGATGGTTGTTAAAAATGTTTTAATTATTTAATTGTGAAAAAATGGATTGTTATGATAAAATTTACGTTCATAGTGTGTGTATTGATTGATAATGTTTAATATAAACAAATTAAACAAAAAGGCAGGATATGGTTACCATTCGAGAGATTGCTCAATCCGCGGGCGTGAGTCCTGCTACGGTGTCGCTGGTTTTAAACAACAGTCCGCGTGTTGCAGTTCAGACACGTGAGTTGGTGGAACAGTCCGTTAAGACGCTTGGCTATGAGCCTCGTCAGGCAGGTCGTCCCCGTCGTGCTCATGCACAGTCAGGGATGCGTCATCATGTGGGTTTTGTCACCAGTCGCCCGATGAGTCAGTTCAAGCGAACGTTGTTGTATCTGGATGTGCTTGATGGGATCAATGCAGCATTGGCTAGCGAGCAGTCCACTTCACAATTTGTGCATGTTGATCTTGATCAACCGCTGCCCCGGGAGTTGGTTGAGAAACAGTTTGAGGGCTTGATTGTGCTTGGCCCGGAATTGGTTCCCGTCCTGCAGGAGCTTGACCCTGCCATTGCGTTTGTACAGGTGATGGGCGCGCCGGTCTTTAATGCCAATTGGGATCAGGTGACATGCAATAACCAACTCACCGCGGAACTCGCTGGGCGGTATCTGCTTAAGCAGGGACACAAGCACATCGCCATTCTCGATGTCGAGGATCACAACCAGCCGCATGCGATCCGTAACAAGTCCTTTGCAGAATTTGCGATTGCACAAGGCGCCAGGGTTCGGATCAATCCTGCGTTGAAATTGCAGAAGGGCGTGCTCTTGCATACGCAATTGGTCGCCCCCTTAAAACACTTGTTTAAAGGCAAATCCCGACCGACGGCACTTTACTGTGCTGCCGACATGTACACCGCAGCCGTGTATCCTGCCTTGACAAGTATTGGTCTGCGACCGGGCATTGATGTGTGCATAGCCTCAAGCAACAATGAGTCGAACATCTTCGCTGCCTTGGACCCTCAGCCTGTGAGTGTGGATTTGAATCCTTTTGAAATTGGTTACCGTGCAGCAACGACTTTACTCCGTCGCATCCAATCACCGCAGGTGCCATGCTCTTTGCAATTGATCTCACCAAGCTTGCCGCAGTTGGATGAGGATTCAAGTGATGTCAACAACACATAACACAACAAGCCGCATCATGATGACACGGCTTGTTGATTGATTCGTGGTTGTCATGTTGTAGGTTTACGGCACGTCGGTTCTAAACGGCACGGCGGGCAAACCTTCTTTGTTGTACAGATTCACATCAGGGTTGATGGCCCAGCCGTAGCGGACGGCTTTGATTTGATCGACACCTTCTGCGGAGACGATGATGGTGTTGCCTTTGATCACGGCATCGGCCCAGACGGCTTGATCGCCATCGCCTTGGATTTCAAAACCTTTAAGTTTGTCACCCTTGATGACCAGTCCGCCGCCGACGTTGTCGAAGGTGAGGGTTGCTTTGTTGCTATCGATTTTCATGGACTTGAACAGGGGGCCTTGGGCGACGAGTTTTTCGCCGTAGGCAATTTCACGGGCTTGGAGGAACAGGCGATAACCCACGTCCTGCTTGTTGCGTGGATGGATGTCCTTGGCTTCACCGATGTCGATGGTCATGCTGATGCCGGTGTTGGGATCTTTGATGGCGGTGAGCAGTTGGGCTTCACGCAGTTCCGCCCAGTTGTCTTGGCTGGGTTGAGACTTTTGAGCCCGGAAGTTAGCCAGTGAGACCATAAAGAAGGGGAACTGCCCGACTTCCCATCGGTCGCGCCAATCCTTGATGAGGGTGGGCATGAGGGTTCGGTACTGCATGGGGTTGCCGGCATTGGATTCGCCCTGATACCAGATGGCACCTTTGATACCGTAGCCGACGATGGGGTTGACCATCGCGTTAAAGAGGACGCCAGGTCGACCTGCACTAAATGGGCTTTGGGCTCTGGAGAGTGTTTGGTATTCGATTTTTGTCAGCCATGGTCCAGCCAGTGAGATGGACTTGTCGGTGCTTCCGTTGGCAAGGGTAGCATACATATCCGCAGCGTCGCCGCCCCAGAGTCCGCCTTGTCCTGCCAGGTCAAAGACACGAATGGCGATGACGTTTTTGCCTGCCTTGACGAGTTTGCCAGGGACACGATATTTGCGTGGGACATTCCAGAACTCGGTTTCACCTTTGGCGATGTCACCTTTACCGTCGATGTAGGTTCCGTTGAAGAAGGCCTGGTCCACTTCATCAATGGGGCCAGGCATCAGCAGCAGATCTTTGCCTGCCCATTGCTGTGGGACGTCAATGGTTTTGCGGTACCAGAGGATGCCGTCCATGTTGGGATAGCCGTTCTTTTCCCAGTTGCCCGGGGTATTGGATGGCTTCCAGTCGGAGGTGTCCAGTGAAGTGTTGGCAAATTGCAGAGCGGCTTTTTGGTCACTTTGGAGTTGGTGGACGGTTGCGATGGACTGCTTGTATTTTTTGAGAGCTGCATGGTAATCGGCCATGAGCTTGTCTTTGTTGCCGTAGACATTTTCAAGATCGTCGATGGCTTTGTTGAAGTCGGTCAGTGCAGCACGAAGGGCAGGGTGACTGATCCAGGATTGAGCGGGTGTGCCACCCCAGTAGGTGCCGATGAGTCCGATGGGAATGTTCAGGTGTTGGTGGAGATTGCGTCCAAAGAAGTATCCAACTGCGGAGAACTGTGCGGAGCTTTGGGGTGTGCATGCTGCCCATGACGCGTTGACATCTTCCAGGGGGACGGGGCTGGTTTCCTTGACGACATTAAAGAGTCGGATGTTGGGGAATTGGGCTGCTGCGATTTCCGCTTCTTTGTTATTGGCATTTCGCAGGGGCCATTCCATATTCGATTGACCGGAGCAGACCCAGACATCGCCGATGAGTATGTCATTGAGGATGATGGTGTTGTTGCCGGTGAGAGTCATCGTTTGCGGCTTGGCGTTGGCTTTTTGAGCAGGTAGAGACAGTGACCATTCGCCGTGGATATTGGCAATGGCGGTGGCGGTTTGGCCGGCAAATTCAACGGTGACTTTCTCGTTGTGCTGAGCATTGCCCCAGACTTTGATCGGCAGATTGCGTTGGAGCACCATGTGATGACCAAACACCGAAGGCAGTTCGATATTGGCATCGACCGAGGAGACGGCAATAACCAACAATAACAGACAGGTGACGAAGTGAGTAGCCATCTTGCGCAGCATGGGGTGATCCTTACTTGGTGTGGGCAAAAATATCATTGGGGGAAATTGGAAAACCGGACAAGTATTAAAGTGTATCCAATTGTTTTGCTCTGACAACAGGCTCACGGAAGATTATAACGATCACGTAAAAATAGCATGACCAAATATGACATGTATGCCTGTTTAGCCATGGGGAAAAATTTGAATCACTGTATGATGTACGACCCGATTTAAGCTCGGCATTATTATTACTTTGACCACATAGAACAGGACTTTGCCATGAGCATGAGCATGGAATTTGAGCAGAATCACAAACTCGTCTACCCCGCGGACCCCAAGCCCGGCAAGGCACATCCGCATTGGGAAAACGAAAACGTCATCAGTATCAACAAACGCCCGCCACATGCGACATTCGTCCCCTGCGAAGATTTCCAGCAGGCGGTCACCGTCTTGGATGTCTTTGAAGATGCCCGTGAGCTGAGCCCATACTTTTTTTCGCTCAATGGTGAGTGGTCTTTTAAATGGTCAGCTTCACCAGACAAACGCCCACGCGAGTTCTACAAGTCCGGCTACAACAGTTCCAAGTGGGATACCATCCAAGTGCCCGCCAACTGGGAAACCAACGGCTACGGCACGCCGATTTATACCAACGTCAAGTATCCGCACGTGGTCGACCCGCCACGCGTGATGGATCACAAAGGACAATGCCCCAAGGATTGGACAGTCACCAAAGAACCCAACCCCGTTGGCTGTTACCTCAAGTCATTTATCCTCCCCGAAGAATGGGAGGGTCGACAGACACATATCCACTTTGCAGGCGTGCAGTCGGCGTTCTATATCTGGGTCAACGGCAAGTTGGTCGGATACTCACAAGGTGCGATGACACCCTCTGAATTCTGCATCACCGACTACGTCCAGGGCGGCGAAAACACCATCGCCATCGAAGTCTACAAATACTCCGACGGCTCGTATCTCGAAGACCAGGACTTCTGGCGATTGGCTGGCATCTTCCGTGAAGTGAACTTGGTTAGCACGCCTGATGTGCATGTCCGTGATTTTAAAGTCAACCCGCAACTCGATGATGACTACCGTCATGGCACGATCAACCTCACTGCCAACATCGAAAACCTTGGCAAACTCTGTTCCGACGATTACAGCCTGATGGTGCAGATGCTTGATGCCGATGGCGGTGAACTGCCCATGGATGTCTCAGGCATGGCAGCAGTCGGCGAAGTCGATCCGGGTACCGAAAACATCGCAGAACTTCATCTCACCATTCTCAACCCCCGCAAATGGTCTTCCGAAACACCAGAGCTATACACCGTCGTCCTGATGCTCATTGATGGTGAAGGTAATCCCGTGCAGGCGACAGCCACGCGTGTGGGCTTCCGCAAAATTGAAATCAAAGACGGCGGTAAGCTTCTGATCAACGGCAAGTCCATTAAATTCCGTGGCGTGAACCGACATGAGTTTGATCCCAAACGCGGTCGAGCCATCACCGTCGAATCCATGATCCGCGACATCATGATTATCAAGCAGCATAACTTGAACATGGTCCGAACCTCGCATTACCCCAACCAGGCGCAGTGGTATGCACTCTGTGATGTGATGGGTTTGTATGTCATGGATGAAGCCAACGTCGAAGCGCATGGCATGGGTTACAACCCCGAAGCACTTGGCTTTAGACCGACTTGGGATATGGCGCACGTGGCGCGAGCGGAGCGCATGGCTCACCGAGACAAGAACCATCCCAGCATCATTTTCTGGTCACTGGGCAACGAGTCAGGCAAGGGCAATGCTTTCCATAAAATGTCCCAAGCGATCCGCGCGATTGATCCGACACGACCCATTCACTATGAACTGATGGATGAAGCAGCAGACGTGGATTCAGCCATGTATCCCGATCATCAACGTCTCGAAGATATCGCAAAGATCGATACCCAACGCCCGTTTTTCCTCTGCGAATATGCTCACTGTATGGGTAACGCGCTGGGAAGCTTCGACGAATACTGGCGAATCTACAAACAATATGACCGCATGATCGGCGGCGGTATCTGGGACTACTGCGACCAGGCTTTGGAATGCCCCGTCCCGGGAAGTAAAACCAGCAAAACCAGCGAAACCTTCCTGGCATACGGCGGAGACTTCGGCGATAAGCCCAATGATGGCAACTTCTCAGGCAACGGTATCACCACCGCGGATCGCAAGATCACGCCCAAGCTTAAAGAGGTCAAGAAAGTCCTCCAGCAGATTGATGTCACCTGCGACAGCGATGAGGATATGAACGCTGGCAATTACACGGTTACCAACAATCTGGACTTCACCAACCTCAATGCCTTTACCCCCAAGTGGGAGCTTGTCGAAGACGGTGATGTCATCGAGACCGGCACGATGCGCCCCATTGATGCCAAACCCGGACAGTCCGTCAAGATCACCATCCCCGCTTTTGCCCCCTCAGCCAAGACACACAACAAGTGGCATTACGAGGCAGGTTCCAATTGCAAACCCGGCTCGATTTATCACATCCGACTGAGTTTTGCATTCAACGATCCGACCATCTGGTGCGAGCAGGGACATGTCCTTGCTACTGAAGAATTCGAAATCAAACCCTGGGCCAAGCCTGCGACCGCTGTGGATGTGAGCGCCTTCGCCAAGCTCAAGTACAAGCAGACACCTGCAAACATTGCCATCACCGGCAAGGGCTTTTCACTGACCATCAATCGCAAGTCCGGCGCGATCACCGACTGGAAGCTCGGTCGCAAGGACATGCTCAAGGGACAGACCCTGCGTCCTGAAGCACATACCTTCCGCGCTCCAATTGATAACGAGCGTAACAACTGGGTCGAAAAATCCCGTCGTCATGAAGAAGCATGGATTCGTCTGATTGATGGGCAGTACACCGTCTACGATGTCCAGGCTGAGGAAGTGCTTGCGACTTCCAATACGGTGTCCGAAGCCAATGGTTGGAAGCCTCAGGTGGTTGCCCAGGCTTGCCCGCAGATGATCCGGGTCAGTGTGCTTGGCGCGGTCAACGCAGGCCATGGTGCGCGGGTGGATCACCGATTGACCTACACCATTTTTGGTGATGGGACGATTCGTCTGGACAACCAGATCACGCCTCATCGCTGCCCGCAGTCGCTTGCCCGCATAGGCATCCGCCTGGTTGTGTCCGATGCGTTTAACGCGTTGCAATACGCAGGATTGGGCCCTGAGGAAAACTATGCCGACCGTTGCAATGGCGTGCTCTTTGGACACTATGCCAGCACTGTCAAGCAGCAGTACCACGGGCAGTATCTGCGACCCCAGGCGTGCGCCAACCATGAAAAAACACGTTGGGTCAAACTTTCTGCCAAGGATGGTATCAGCATCGTGGCAGCGTCCGCCGATGGCAGCGATATGAGCTTCTCGGCCTTGCCATACAGTGATGAACAAATGGCGTCCGCCAAGCATAACTACGAACTCAAAGCCGATGGCAAGACCTACCTGTGTCTGGACAAACAGCAGACCGGTGTCGGTAACGCCAGTTGTGGCCACGTCTTCCCGATGGACTATGCGACGACCTTTGCCCAGCCGACGATGTTTAGCGTGCTGCTTAAAGCGACAGACGCCAAGGACGATCCGATGGATTTGCTCCGCGGAGTCTATGAGCCGAGTCTGGCGAGTAAAGTCGAAGCGACACACAATTAATAGCGTTGTTGCAAGTTAAAATGAACTCCTTAAATGCCCGGTGTAATGCCGGGCATTTTTTTTCTTGAAAACTCGGCAATAAATAAGACAATTAAATCGTTTTATCTTAGCTGCAATTGTAATTTTTGAAATTTAGGGGTGTATATGATTCAAACCGCCATCACCTCCGATCTGTTTGTCTCTTGCGATAAAGAGATGCACTCGGCATTGGCTAGCGATCTTTATCTGGTTCTGACACCTCAGCCGGACATGATGTTGACGCTTGAAGGCGAGGTCACCGAGCTGGCACGTCAGATGTATCGGCATGTTTCGGCCAAGTTACATGCCACGGGTTACCGGATCTTTTGCGAACGGATTTTTGCCACCCTTGATGTGATGCCGCGCGTGCTTGATGGCCGACACATCGCGCTGGGGCAGTGGGGTGATACCGTGCCTCCGACATGTGTGGTGATCGAGGAAGGCGAGCTTGGCCCCTTTGCTGGTATCCAGATTCACGCAGTCAAAGCGCCCATGCCACCGATGGTGATCCGTCGCCCGGATGACAATCAAACACTTGTTGGCCGGCAGGTCAATATCCGTGGCGAGAAGTGGCTGATGCTCAACGGCCTAACCGGTGATGTCAATGCAACGCCGGCTCAGCAGACACGCACGGTGTTCGACGACGCAACCCAAATCCTCAAACAGTCCAACGGCTCATTTGATTCCGTCGCACGGACATGGTTGTGGCTTAAGCAAGTCTGCGACTGGTACGACGATTTGAATCGCGTGCGCACCGAATGCTTTATCGAACACAATCTCATTGACCCGGCAACCAAACAAAGTAAACGCTTGCCCGCCAGCACCGGCATCGGACTCTATGGCAAGAACGGCGCAGCAATCACCATGGACCTCATCGCGCTTCCCGGACGCGAAGATCAAATCCAATACGTCGAAGCAGGGGGCGATCAACGCTCTGCTTATGAGTATGGATCGGCATTTAGCCGCGCAGCCGTCGCACCCATGCCCGGTGGTCAAACCGTCTTCATTTCAGGCACCGCAGCCATCGACCCCAAAGGTGTCACCGAAGACATCGACTGCATCCCCGGCCAAGTCGACAAGACCGTCGCTCACGTGCAGAGCTTGCTCAAAGACCTTAGCAGTGATGATGAGCATGTGACGTTTGCGTTGGTCTACTGCAAGACGCTTGCGGTTCAACAGTACTTCCTCAAAAAATTTGCTGACCTGCCCTGGCCAATGATCACGATGATCGGCGATGTGTGTCGCCCCGAACTGCTCTTTGAAGTAGAAGTCACAGCAAGTCAGAAGGGATGAGAAGATGGGAAAGTTTCATTTCGGATTTCGGATTTCGGATTTCGAATTTACGCATGCGTTGTCCTACACACAACCCCATTCCTTCACTTGTGTGAGTTCACGCGTTGGTTGTAGCAATCGCAAAAATGAACTTGAAGCGAAAGGGATAATTCAAAATTGGATATATCCCTTCGCGTTGCTTTTCTGCGTTTGCCTGACTGCCACCAACATTTTTGCTCAGACACCGGATATTTTCTTCGACCGTGACATCATGCCGATTTTCTCCAAGGCAGGTTGTAATGCCGCAGGCTGTCACGGCACCGCAGTCGGGCAGGACGGCTTTGCGCTTTCCCTGTTCTCCGCCGAACCTGATAAAGATTACATGGCGATCACCCATGATGCCGATGGTCGGCGGATCAATCGTGTCGAGCCTCAGCAATCCCTGTTACTGCTCAAAGCCACCGGCCAAATCCCGCATAAGTCCGACCGGAAGATCAGCACCCAGTCCCTTGAATACCTCCAACTTCTCGGTTGGATCAAGCAAGGCGCTAAACGAGATGCAGCTAAGCAGCCAAAGCTTGATTCACTGACGGTCACGCCGACGCAATTGATCACCGAAAAAGGTCACCGCCAATACATCAGTGCAACGGCAAAGTACACCGCTGGCCAGCCGTTTGATGTCACGCCCAACTGCCGATACACCACCACCAATGACAAGGTCGTCACCGTCGACAAGCTCGGCGGTATCACCGTCACCGGTTACGGTCAGGCCTATCTCACCGTCACCTACATGGGCAGTACATCACTGATCCAAGTCGTTTCGCCTCAACCGTTGTCCGCTGCATTCCCAAGTGTGCCTGCCAACAATCAAATCGACACTTTGGTTTTCGATCATCTCAAAGCACTGGGTATCCCGCCGTCGGACCTATGCACCGATGAGGTGTTTGTTCGACGTGTGTATCTGGATGTCATCGGCAGACTTCCCACGCAAGAGCAGGCACAAACATTTCTGGCAGACACCGACTTGGCAAAGCGAAGCAAGCTCATCGACCAACTGCTCGCCTCGGATGCCTTTGCGGATTTTGCAGCACTTAAGTGGTCGGACCTGCTGCGCATTAAAAGTGAATTCCCATCCAACCTCTGGCCCAATGCGGTGCAGGCTTACTATCAATGGGTTCGTTCGTCGATCATGGCTAACAAACCCTATGACCAGTTTGTCCGTGAACTGCTTGTGAGCAGCGGCAGTAACTTCCGCGAGCCGACCAGTAACTACTACCGCGCCTTGGCTGACCGTGACCCGCAGGGATTTGCCGAGCAGACCGCCATGGTCTTTATGGGCGCTCGGATGAGTTGTGCCCGATGTCATGCCCACCCCACCGAGAGTTGGACGCCAGCAGACAATCAACACATGGCAGCGTTTTTCTCCAATGTGCGATTCAAAAATACTCAGGAATGGAAAGAGCAGATCGTCTTCATCGCGCCTTGGAATAAGTACAAAGATAAACGCACCGGCGAAGTGATCGACTCGATCCCACTGGGTGGTGAAAAAATCGACTATCCAGCCAGTAAGGATTCGCGTGATGTTTTTGCAGGTTGGCTTACCGACCCCCAAAACCCATGGTTTGCCCGCAACATTGTCAACCGCGTCTGGTATTGGCTTAACGGTCGTGGGATCGTGCATGAGCCTGATGACATGCGCCCGTCCAACCCGCCGAGTAATCCCAAACTTCTTGCGTATCTGGAAAAACAACTCGTCGATAATCACTATGACTTAAAGCACATTTACAGGCTGATTCTCAATAGTCGCACCTATCAGCTTTCAGCGATCACAACGCCTGCAAACAGTTGGGATCAGCAGATGTTCTCGCATTACATGCCCAGGCGATTGACCGCTGAACAGGTGATGGATGCAATCAATCAGGTCACCCAAACCACCGACACCTTCACCAGCCGGATACCTGAGCCGTATACCGTTTTGCCTCAGGGGACGCGTGCGGTACAGCTTGAGGATGGCAGTATTGGCTTGCCGATTCTCTCTCTGTTTGGTCGGCCAACCCGTGACAGCAGTTATGAGTCCGAGCGATGCAATGACACGTCCATGAGTCAGGCATTGTTCATGATCAATGCCGAAGACGTATCACGAAAAGTTTCACGCAGTCCGTATCTCAAAGAACTATTGAAGAATCAAGATGATGAACAGGTCATCAACGGTATCTACTTAACCGCACTGAGTCGTACGCCCAGTGCGGAAAAAATGCAGCAACTCAAAGACTACTTTGGCAAAGTCGAAAACCGCCGTGATGCAGTGAGCGATCTGCTCTGGGCGGTACTCAACAGCCGAGAGTTTTTGTTTAATCATTAAGGGGAGGGACTAGCGACTAGCGACTTGGGACTAGGATAAGACATCGATACTTCCGTCATTCTCGGTTACTTGTGAATGCCTGAAGACGAAACTGCCTTGACCTGATCCCTACTCCCTAATCACTAGTCCCTGCCAAGCGAAGCGAGGCCAACCATGCTCGATTTTCTGGATTCACATCTGACTCATGATTGCGAAGGAATCAGCCGACGCAGTTTTTTAACAGTCGGTGCAGCAACGGCGGCGGGGCTGACCCTTTCCAACTTCCTGGCAGCAAAAGCCCAGGCAGCAGCCATGCCCACCACCACCAAGGCCAAAGCCAAAGCTGTCATCCAACTCTGGATGGGCGGCGGACCCTGTCATCTGGATACCTTCGATCCCAAACCCGAAGCCGGTGAAGACTACGCAGGTACCTATCGCAAGCCATTGCAGACCAATGTTGAAGGTATCCGTATCAACGAGAAGTTTGAGCATATGGCCAAGCAGGCTGACAAGTACAGCATCATCCGCTCAATGACGCATTTCACCAATGGTCACGAAACAGCAACTTACATGATGCAGACCGGAACGCCCCCCGGCGGTGAACTGGTTTACCCGACTTATGGCGCAGTGGTCTCCATGAAAAAAGGGCACGTCTCCGACAATGCCTTGCCACCGTATGTGATGGTCCCAACACCTATCGGGCGGATATCTGCTGCCGGATTCCTGGGGGCCAATTATGCTCCCTTTAGCACCGGTGGTGATCCAAACAGTGCGGACTTTCGCGTCGGCGGGATCGTGCCACCCAAAGGCATGACCACAGGTCGAATGACCCAACGTCAAAGCTTGCTGGAGATGGTCGATGACTTTGCCAGAGAGCTTGAAGGTTCCCCTGCCATAGACGCAATGACCGAACATCAAAAACAGGCATACGGCCTGATACTCGGTGATGCCAAGCAAGCCTTTGATATCAGTCAGGAGTCCGACGAGACACGTGATAAATACGGACGCAACAAGTTTGGTCAGTCCTGTTTGCTTGCAAGGCGACTTGTCGAACATGGCGTGCCGTTTGTCACCGTCAACAGTGGTGGTTGGGATACGCACAAAAAACACTTTGAGCAAATGGATAAAAAACTCCCGCCATTGGATCAGGCGTTTGCGGCATTGCTCGAAGACCTCGCTCAACGTGGACTGCTCGATAGCACCGTTGTCGTCTGGGGTGGCGAATTCGGACGGTCACCCAAAGTGCATCGTGAACCACCATGGAACGGCGGGCGTCAGCATTTTTGCAACTGCTTTAATACCGTCGTCGCAGGCGGCGGTTTTGCAGGCGGGCAAGTCGTCGGCAGCAGTGACCGACGCGGCGAGGAAGTCCGCGACCACCCCGTCTACCCATGGGATTTAACTTCAAGTATCTACCAACTCCTGGGAATCGACCCGCATGGCCAACTGCCACACCCGCATGGTTGTGTCGCCTACGTCACCCCCGCGACCGGTGGCAAAGTCCAATCCGGCGGACTGCTCACTGAAATTATGTAGCCCCGCCCCGGAAGCTTTTTTTGATTTGTATTTAATTGCGAGTTTGGACTGGCTGAACCAAAGAGACACAGAGAAGAAATAATGCTCGATCAAAGATACTCAAAATTGTTACAGTCATCTCTCAGGTTTCTAACTCTGTGCCTCTGTGTCTCTGTGGTAAACTCCAACAGGCTCAAGGCCCAGACGCTTAGCTTCCCCGCAACCCGTGCCGATCAACAGCAGGTCATTCAAGTCGATTTTGATATGCCGTTGAACCTGCGGACAGTCTGTTTTTCGACTGATGGCAAAACGCTCTACGTTGGTGGATACAAACAGGTTCTTGTCTGGTCATTAACCGATGCCAAGCTTGCTCACACGATCACCGACGCATCACTCACTGGCATGATCACGGCTATGACGGTCAGTCCCGATGGGAAACTGCTCGCAGTCAGTGGCAGTACACCCGCTGCGTCTTCGTCACCTGTGATACTCATCGACCCCCTGAGCAATAATCGAATTACCAGCATCGAGCAGTCCGGCGATTGCGTCATGGCGATGGCTGTGACAAACGATGGTAAGCAACTGGCGGTCGGAACCTATGATGGCAACTTTACGCTTTGGGATATGAATACCTTTAAACAAGTCAAAAATTTTCCGCAACAAGGCTACGCCATTTCCGACATCACGTTTGATGAAAAAGATACATGGCTTGCGGTGAGTAACCGCGGTGGGCAGGTTCAGGCATTTGAACTTGCTGAGGATTATCCCATCAAAATCAACAAGACCATGGAAGATGCAGTGACCTCTCTGCTCTTTGAAAATGGCAAGACAGTCAACCTTGCTATCGCAGTCGGGGGCGATAAGGAACGCTCTGTGCGTCTACTTAATGCCAAGAACCCAAGACGTGCCCGCAAGTTTGGGGGGACGCCCGACATGCCTTTGGATATAGCATGGGCGCCCAAGAGCAAGACCGCTTACCTTGCAGGTTCCGATGGCAATATCGTGTCATGGGCGCGGATGGGACGGGTGGATAAAACGTTCAAGGGACATAGCGACTGGGTGACGGCTATTGCATTGAGTCCTGATGAAAAACTCCTTGCCTCGGTGAGTCTCGACGGGACGACGAAAATATGGGAAGCCTCCAAGGGATTGCTCCTGGCGACATTACTCAAACCATCCCCGCAAAAAAATGATTGGCTTTTCATTTCCAGTCTCGGATATTTCAATGCCTCGTCTGTCGAATTGGTGCGTTTCTTTGAGCAACCTGATGCGGCACAATCAGCACTTCGCAAGCAATGGCTTGATCCCAAACAGATCAATGAACATCTTGGATTCAACGCCAAGTGAGAAGGGTTATCGTCATGAGAGATTTATTTATCGATCGCTTATTCCCATTGCTATTGGTGGTGGGTTTACTGACCTTGCCGGTGAGTGCTCAGAAAAAAGTTGAACAGGCGACGCTTGATCCTCACATTGCGCATTTGTTTCCAGCAGGCGGACAGGTGGGGACAACCGTGAATGTGATGGTTGCCGGCCAAAGCTTTAATGACATCAAATCCATTCGAGTCACTGGCGAAGATATCACCGCTGAACTGCTCGAACGTGTCAGTGACGAATCGTTACGCGTGACGGTGAAACTTGGCCCCAAAGCCAAACCGGGGATGCATGACTTTCGCGTAATTGCCAGGAATGGTATCTCCAATCGTTTCCGATTTTTCGTCGATCAATATCCCGAAGTCTTAGAAGACAAAGCCGACGACAAGAGCAAAGCGCCGATGGAGATTGATCTGGCGGATGCTCAAAAAATCGGCGCGTTACCGGTGGTGGTTAATGGCCGAGTCTTTGGTGCGGATCGTGACTTGTATGCCTTTGAAGCTCGCGCGGGGCAGACTTTGGTATTTGATGTGAAGGCAAGGGCAATTCTGCCTTATGTCGCTGATGCGGTTCCGGGCTGGTTTCAGTCTTGCATCTCGCTATTGGATGCAAAGGGGCGTGTGGTCGTCTTTGCGGATGACAATCGGTTTGATCCTGACCCGCGGCTGATACATACGTTTGCGTCTGATGGTACGTACTATATTGAGATTCACGATGCACTGTTCCGCGGGCGCGAGGATTGGGTGTATCGCATCCGCATGGGTGAGTTGCCAACGGTGACGCATGTTTACCCGTTGGGTGCAACACGCAATGAGCAACAGACGTTTGAACTCTTTGGTGTTCACCTGCAACAGAAAACGGTGACAATGAATTTTTCCGATTCATCCAAGTCGATATCACAAATTCAGGTGACCAATGACAAGGGATTCGTCAGTAACGCAGTGCCGGTGTTGGTCAATGATCTGCCCAGTATCGAGGAAGTCGAACCCAACAACTACAACAAACAGGCACAGTTAATCCAGTGGCCCGCATGCGTGAACGGTCGCATCGACAAGCCCGGCGATTTTGACACCTTTTCAATTCAAACGACAAAAAACAATCAGGAGTTACTGATCAATGTCTACGCTCGGCGATTGGATTCACCGATGGATTCATTCGTGGATCTAATGGATGGCAAAGGCAAATGGATCAAAGGCTACGACGATCAAGTCGACGAAGCGTTCCCGCTGATTACGCACCATGCGGACAGTCGTGTTCTATATACCTTCCGTCGCAAAGGTCGTTACATGTTTCGCATTCGTGAGACACAGGGTAAGGGCGGCTCGGAGTATGCCTACCGCCTGGTAGTCTGCGAGCCTCAGCCGGATTTCGCGTTACGCCTGATGCCGATCAACCGCAGTATTGCGCCCGGCGGGACCGCTGAACTCACAGCTCAGGTGATCCGTCAACCTGGCTTTACCGCGCCGGTCGCTTTGACCTTCGACAACCTGCCAGAGGGTATGACCATTCGCGGGGCCAATATCCCCAAGGGGCAGGATGTCGTGCGTTTGACGATTACTGCACCAGATCAACTTGAAGGTACGTTACTCACACCATCATTAACGGGTTGTGCCACAATAGACAAGCAAACCATCACCCGCATCGCTGACCCCGCGCAGGAAGTGATGCAGGCGTTTATCTATAAACATCGGCCGACGACCGAAGAACTGCTACTTGCAGTGGCAGAGCCAAAGTACTTTACAGTGAGTCTGGCAGACCCGCAGTTACCCGTGCTTGAAATTCCAGTGGGAGGTGAAGTTGAAGTGACGTTTAACCTCAAACGTGAAGATAAAAACAAACGAGCTGTTCGACTTGTGGGCTACAACCCAGCCAAGGGTATCAGTGTCAGACCCACCACCATCAAGCCTGGTGAAACTTCAGGTACGATCAAAATATCAGCGATCAAATGGGCCAAGCCTGGACTTGAAACCAATATCATCATTCATGGTGAGATGAAGCAGGGTAAAAAACAGCGCATTGATATCCCCGCACCTGCTGTAACCGTCCGTGTGGTTGCTGCCAGCGATACCGATAAGTAATTTTACAGGTCAATTATTTCTGACTGATAATAACAAGCAGTACGAGAGTCTATTGATACTTTCGTATGTTCTATCTGATGTATTGATTCTCAGGTTTTTCTCAGAGAGGCATAGAATTATTACGCAGATAGTAATACCGGAAAACACATATCAAGATTGCCCCCGATTTGACCGATATTTCGAACAATTGTCCATACGTTTGGCTTGTGACTGATAACGTAAAGTTGTTCGCATATGAAAGTATTGATTGTTGAAGATGACCGTGTGACGCGTATGCTCCAGCAACGCTATCTGACGGATTGGGGATTTGATATTCAAATTCTCACCGACGGTCAGGAAGCCTACGACTATCTAACGCAATCACAGTTACCTAAGCCTTTGATAGTTCTTCTGGACTGGGTGATGCCCAAACGTGACGGTCTTGAAATTCTCCAGGCACTACAGGAGTCAGGGAACTTTGCGGGGATATATGTGATCATGGTCACCAGTAAACGTGAAGGTGAAGAGATCGCAAAAGCCTTGGATAACGGGGCGGATGATTATCTACGCAAGCCGTTTCATCCCAAGGAACTCCAGGCCAGAATCAACGTAGGCGTCCGAACTTTGCAAAATGAAAACCAACTCATCGAGCAAAACCACTTGCTTGATCGTTTTGGAAATGAGATGCATGAGTTGGCAGAAGAACGTGCCAAACAATTGGTTCACGCCGACCGCATGGCATCATTGGGTGTCATGTCAGCAGGTATTGCTCATGAAATCAACAACTCATCCTCATTTATCTCCGGCAATGTGCAGACTTTCTCACGGGTCTGGGAACGGATGCTCAAGTCCATTGATGAGCTACTTAAAACACAACCCGATACCATGCCCGACAAGCAGCTTTTTGAGTTTGTTTTAGATGAAGTTCCCGACATGCTCGATGGTATGCGACAAGGTGTTTCACGCATCCATGCTATTGTCAAAGGTCTGACCGAATACTCACGCGATGACTGTGGGAAAATGGATGCTGTCGATTTAAAAAAATGTGTCGATGATTCGCTAGTCATTTGTCAAAATCGTATTAAGCATATTGGCAAGATTGATATTAATATCCAACCTGTCAATGGCAAAGTCTATGGGATCGCAAATCAAATTGAACAGGTCATTATCAACCTGTTGGGCAATGCTGCAGATGAGTTGGAGCAAACCCCTGAAAGCCGAATTGAAATTGCTGTTGTGCAAGACGGTGACCATGCCTTGATCCGAATAATGGATAACGGCAAAGGTGTTAGCCCCGAACTGGCGGATCGCATCTTTGACCCGTTTTTCACCACAAAAGGTGTGGGTAAAGGAACCGGATTGGGGCTGGCGATCTGCAGCAAGATACTTGCCAATCACAACGGTAAACTCAGCCTTGATCAGTCCTATGAAAATGGCGCTTGTTTCGTCATTGATTTACCAATCCATGACACGGAGGTACACCCGTGAATGTGTCACTATTGATCGTTGATGATGAAGAGCAGATTCGCCAGATGCTTGCCAGGCACTTTCGACTGCTGGGATATGATGTTCATACAGCCTGTGACGGGCAAGATGCAATCGATGTCTTTGAGTCAATGAAAATTGATATTATTATCTCAGACATACTTATGCCCAATATGAAGGGCACCGATATGCTACGTCATATCAAACGCAGCAGCCCCATGACGCATGTAATTATGATCAGCGGCTATGTCTGTCTGGACAATGCGATGTGTTGTATGCGAAATGGTGCACAAACTATCATCTTTAAGCCACTCGAAGATATGACAGAGCTGGAAAACGCAGTGCTTCGAGCCGTTGAAGATATTCAGCATTGGCTTAAGGTTCTCAAGCAATTGCAATCACAAAAACCGGGAATGGTGGGACATGACACAAAATAACGCACCAACCATTAATATAGATGATAGTCTTGTCCAGGAGTTCATTGACGAATCTCTGGACATGCTTTCGTCACTTGACTCCCGTTTTATTGAGCTTGAAGAGCAGCCCGGTGAACTATCTATCATTGAAGCAATCTTCCGACCCGTTCATTCGATCAAGGGAAACTCCGGATTCTTCGGGTTTGTGCAGGTTAAGCATCTTGCTCATGAGCTTGAAACACTTCTGGATTTGATGCGTAAAGGTAAACTGCATGTTTGTAGTGATGTGATCAACATCCTGCTTGATGGTATGGATGCACTGCGATTAATGCTATCACGTGTCAAGCAAGGACAAAATGAACTTGAAGACGGAGATACTTCCGCTCAGTTGATTATTGATCGTGCTAAAGTTGCAGCCAACGGCGACGATCCAATGGTGCATTGGCAACAAATCATCAAAATACTCGACAAAATTTCACCGATGCTTGGTGAACAGGACGGCGATCTAACAGATAGCTTCGGTGAATTAACGCAGTTGCTAACTAAGCTCAATCCCGCGAAGTCCGAGACAGGTTCCAATGGCGGTGGCTTGCAGATTCTTTTAGAGATGGTTCAATCACTCAAGCAAAAGCCTGATGATGAGCAGCTTATCAGTACCTTCCAAAACCAACTGCATCAATCGCATACCGATACTGAAGATCGTGAAGCTCAAGAAGTACTCGATGAGTTGTTGGAAACACTTGATGTATTTGCTGGGACGATCGGCCTTGATGAATTGGCGTTGGCAGTCCTTGAGGAAAAACTTAATACGATCAACGCCAACGCCATCCCGATGCCTGAACAGGAAGAACAATCGCAACAGGTTCCGTCAAGTGATGGGCAAAGTCAAAATCAAGCTGCTGACGAACAGCAAGCCAATTCATCTACCGAAACTCCCGATAAGCCCTCAGCTGCCAAATCTACCAAGCCTGCCAAGTCGCATGAGTCCACCAAGACCATGCGAGTCAGTGAAGCTTACATAGATAACTTTCTTGAATATGTAGGCGAATTAATTGTCGTCGGAGATATGTATTCCAATGTCTATAACCAGATGATTCTCAGTCAAGTTGAACGCAAGCTCATTACCACACTTAAACGTACCAATGAGACTTTCAACTCACTAAGTCATCAGCTTCAGGAAAGTATCATGTCCATCCGCTGCGTGCCAGTAGGGACATTGCTTCAAAAGGTGCCACGACTGGTGCGTGATGTAGCTCGGATATCAGGTAAGGATATATCCGTTTCTGTTACGGGCGATACCGTGGAAATGGACAAGAGTCTTGTTGATCTGCTTGATGCACCGCTGGTTCATATGGTGCGTAACGCAGCAGATCATGGCATTGAAAACCCACAGGCACGTAAAGAAGCTGGTAAACCAGAACAAGGTCATATTCAAGTTGATATTATCGAGTCCGACTCTCGTATCATGCTCAGTATTGCGGATGATGGTGGCGGTATTCGCCTGGATAAGATCAAAGCCAAAGCTGAATCATTGGGGCTAATCGCACCTGGTACGGACCTCGATGAGCAAGCATTGATTAACTGTTTGTTTGCATCAGGCGTTTCAACTGCTGAACAGATTACCGATGTCTCCGGCAGAGGTGTCGGTATGGATGTTGTGAAACGCATGATTGACGATGCAGGTGGTAGTATCAGTATCCAAACCAAACTCGGCGAGGGGACAACCTTCAGTGTGGAATTACCTAAGTCTGTTACCACGCAAATCATGTCAGCCTATCTATTGGAAGTTGAAGGCCAGAAATATGCCTTACCATTAAATTGCATTCAAGAGACGGTCTGCATTGATCCAGCCACCGTGAAGTCCGTGATGCAGTCAGGTGAATTGACATACCATAATGGCTCAGCATTCCCTTTGGTTGAGCTCAAAGAGATTCTTGGTTTGCCATCAAGTCCTCAAACAGGGGAGGATGATGATCGTCAGATACTGGTGTTGGTTCGAAATGAAACGGCAACCGTTGCAGTTAAAATCGACGATGTTCTGGGGATCCAACAGATTGTACTCTGCAAAATCGATGGCATGGAAGAAGGTAATGAGTTGATCAAAGGGGGCGCCCAAATGGGTGATGGAACGATCGTACTGATTCTCAATCCAGATATCCTTCAGGGTTCGATCAGTCGTGATCAAGCAGCATGATGGCTAATACCTGTTGAACTGAATCACTGTAAAGAATACATAGCCGATATAAAAACCGCGAGCCTTACTGGCCCCCCGGACACCTTGGAATTCCCGGAACCAGAATTCGTCGGTAGGGTCCCATGTTAAGACTCGCGGCATCAATGGATCGACAGTTAAGACATACGTGGTTTGGCAAACCATCCCTTGAGCATGTCCATCACAGTCACATCCTTGAGGTCGGAAAATTCACCAGCATCCAGATACACACCACCACACCCCGGACATTGTTCGTACCAGATGTGTGGCTGCTGGTGGTCAACCATCTGACTCATCCTGTGAAGACACTTCGGACAGTCATAAACCCCCAGCTTGTTGTGCTCTTCCCCCACAGAAGGGCTCCCCGCATCGATGATCTCCGACCCCTTGATTGCAATGAGCTTTTTACACTCATGCAAATCAAACCATAAACCTTTGCAGCACTCACATCGCTCAATGGTCAATCCTTCAAAATCAACTTCCCGCATCGTGTTCTGACATTTTGGGCAACGCATTGTTTATTCCTTTCGATTCATAATATAAGACCATTCATGCATCCAAAGATGGGAAATTTGCGTTGGCAGTCGCAGAGATGCATAGTGAAAAAATATTGACGCGCGTACTAAACCCATCGCATTCCAATTACACTCATGTGTACATGACTTCATTGAGTTGTACATCACAAGCCACCCCAGTGGATGTATTAAAGGGGGCCAGTCAATCTCCTGCGATGGTGCTTGATGAGCTTGTCATGCAGGCGATGCGTGGAGATCAGGACTCACGAAACAAGCTCTTGCGATTCATGCAGGATCGTTGGTTTCGCTTTGCCGTTGCAAATACAGGTTGTCATGACATGGCGATGGAGGCGACCCAGGAGACAGCTTTACGTGTCCTTGAACAGCTTCAGCGATTTGAAGGTCAGTCCACTTTTTCGACTTGGTCTTTGGGGATTGCCTTGAATGTCTGCCGTGAACTTAAACGAAAAGCCGCCCGACAGAACCGACGGAGTCTGCTACGCCTTACGTGGTTTAAACAGACTGAGTCTGTGGCACACCCCGTTGTTGAGCAGGCCGAACATCTGGATTTACTGCACAAGCATCTGGCAGAACTTTCAGATCGACAAAGAGAAGCCATCAGCCTGCGGTACTTTGAACATTGTACAACTCAGCAGACTGCCGAGTTAATGGGAGTATCCACGGGAACTGTCAAAGCAACCTTGTCTCAGGCCATCTCGCAATTGCGGCGGAATTGGAGTGATTGATATGTCAGACCAAATAAACAAAAAAACAGAAATCCGCAATGCCTATCATTCACTTAAGTATCAAGGTGACCTGGTTGAAGATATCAATCAGCGAGTTCCCAAACCACGTCGACGTACCATTGTAAAGCGGATGTCGATTGCAGCTTTGATTGCGTTTACTTTGTGGGTTGGTCTTGCCATCGTCTCACAGAAGCATACAAGTCCATTGAATATCTCAAAGCATATGCATTTGAGTTTGAAGGACAGTCTGTCTTTGCCGACTTCTGTTCCTAATTTAATCATGCCAGCAATGCCACGTGGTATGTCTTTTACCCCAAGTATTCCCGGGCGATTGCCATCGGTTGGTCAATTGCCTTCCGTTTCAAACGATGCATCACGTTCGAAATATCCTGTTCCACCTATCAAGGAGTTATCAATATGAAAACGCACAACACCAAATATCAACTATGTATTATCGGCTTGCTGGGTCTTGTCGTAGGCATGCTCGTTGCCAGTCCATCAGCAAATGAAGATCAGCCTGAGAAAGAACATGTCTATGCACAATATCAATCTCCACAGGATGGCTTATTCCAGACTGTTGGTAACGGGAAAGAAATCACCAACGATCAACTGGCTTTGTTCCAGTCGATATTTGATCTGATCAACCAATATACGGCTGTGGTAGACAACCCTACCGCATGCTCGGTTGCTGCGATCATGAGTATTGACGATCACGTCAGTACACCTGAGGAGTCGATTAAACTCCTTGAAAGTACTTTGCAGTCTGCGACCAATGACAAAGTCCGTCGAGCGATCCGCCTAAAGCTGCTTGAGCTTTACAGCAAGGTCGGCCAGAAGGGTAATGCCCATGAAATGCTTCGCAAGTTGATTATCCAGTAACATATACTCAACCAATATAAATATATAAACCTTCGGCTGAGAGATCGGTCGAAGGTTTTATATTCAGGTAGAGGCTTTGGTTTATTCAGTGTCTATTTGGGTGCCAGCTTGCGTGAGCGTTTCATCCGTTGATAACGGGTCCACTTCACGACAACTTGCAGTGAGAATCGTAATGAGTTCCTTAAGCTCCGCCTGCCAGGCGTCCGCCATCATGCCGTGAGGTGTGATCTGCATGAACTCTTCACAAAGTAGAATCATCCGCAGCAGGTGCTTGAAGATGACACCTTCCTGCTTGGCAAGATCATGGGTCTGAATATAGTCGTTGAAATTGCCGCCCATGTTCACCAGATCACCTACGCACCAGACTGCGGTGATGGGTACGCGACCTGCATGCTTGACCTTGTTTTGGAAAAAGTGATACATCTTTTCCGCCAAGGGGATGGGGAAATTAGGTGTCTCGCCAAAGGCTAAATCCTGATCGTGTGGGCGGGGAGGGTATAACTCTTCCTGTGTAAACAAACCTGCTTGAATCAATGCCGGATCAAGATGTTCTGTTGCTAGTAATCCAGGTGGCAAGTCTTCATAGTGAGGTACGCGAACATGTCGTGCAACTGACCCGGGCAGTTCCAACAACGATTCCATAATCTGCATACGCTCATGCTTATCCGACTGGCCAAGATAATCCAGCAGGAACGCACCATACAACGGTTGCACCGCACGGAAGACCAGCATTTCCTTTAGGCGAGATGTGGGCTTGGCTTCTATCGGTTGATAGTCTGCATACAACGTTGCGGTTGGAGACTTGGGCTTCTTTTTGACCTTGTTTTCCTGCGGTTTTTGTGCCGGTGCCGTGCCTTTGCCAAGTCCTGTTCCAATGCTCAATGATGCCATCAAGTCATCGACGCTTTTGGGTTTGTCGGTCTCTTTTTCTTTGGCTGTGTCATCTGTTTTGTCATCCGCATCATCACCGGGTTGCTTGGGCATCGGCGGCGGTGGAGAGAGTTGGACAAAGCCTTGCTCGTGTAGCGTGGCAAGCATGGCTTTGAGATGTTCCTGACAATCACTGATCGCAGCAGGGATCATCATCCGCTTATCAACCGCTTCGCGCAGGAACGTCACATCCGGTGAGTCGTTAAGCAGAAATGCTAACAACCGCCAGGGGAGATGGCCTTTGGACTCCAGGTTGCCAGGTTCAGCGATCTGCAATTTTTCAAACTGAGCTTCCGACCAATACTGCACACCTTCGCGACGTTTGGGCGTCTTCTTTTCGAGCTTCTTTCGCATTGCCCGCATCTTGGGGTCTTTGCTATCTTCGGGGATTTGCTCGACTTTTTCTTTGTGACGCAAAATTTTGACATCGTCTTCATGGGCCACCGCATAGACATGTCCCTGCGTATCAAATTGGGGTCGACCTGCACGTCCAAACATCTGATGCGCGTTACTTGCTGCGATGACTTTCTTTCTGCCTTTGGGCCCCTTAAGGAGTTCCGTGATGACGACGGATCGTGCAGGTAGGTTCATGCCTGCTGCAAGGGTCTCAGTACATACACAGATGGAGAGTAATTTCTGTTGGAAGAGTTCTTCAACCAACCTGCGATGCTTGGGGAGGAGTCCGGCATGATGCACACCGATACCACGAAGCAGGATGCGTTTGAGTTTCGGGCCGATACCCCCTGAAAAGCCTCCAGCAGTGTCGACTTCTTCCAGGGCTTCTGCGATTTTCTTTTGCTGATCGCCATTGAGCATGTCCTTGCCACGCAACAGTTCTGCGGTGTTCCAGCATTTCTCACGGTCAAAGCAGAATACCAAAGCAGGCGTCTTGCGTGACTCCTCGTCGCCCTGACTCATTGATGCGAGTAAGTCGGGTAGCAATTCGTTTTCCCAGTGATACGTCAGCGGGACTTTGCGTTCGGTGCCGTTGATCCATTGCAGGTCACGTTTATGGGATCGCTTAAGCCACGACAGAAATTCCATGCCGTTACCGACGGTTGCTGAGAGTAGCATCAGTCGGACGTTGGCAGGCAGCATGGCCAAACTCAATTCCCAGACGATCCCACGTTCAGGGTCGGCAAAGGAATGAAACTCGTCCATCACCACGCAGGCCACATCATCGAAACTGAAACTTCCGGGGGTATGTAATCGGTTAAGCAAAATTTCCGCGACGACAACTTTGATCGGCGCATCAGGATTGACCGACCGATTACCAGTGACCAGTCCAACAAGGTTGCGATTAAATCCCCATTTTTCTGCCGCATCCTGCACCTCGGTGAACTTCTGCTCGGTGAGCGCGATCAATGGCGTGGTGTAATACGCGGACTTACCCGTCTGCAACGCTTCGTAAAGCGCAGCCTCCGCGATAAGCGTCTTGCCCGTCCCCGTCGGCGCACAAACCAGCACGCCCTCGTCGGTCGAGAAATACGCCATGAGCGCCTCCTCCTGCACCGGATACGGCTCGTAGGGGAGTTGATCGAGGTAGTTGAGTAAGATGTCGTCACGGGTTAAATCTGGCATAGTGGGACAGGATAACAAAGAACGGTAGGGTGGGTAGAGGCGCTTCGCCGAAACCCACCATTGGAATTCACTTTGGTTGCAGGAATTGGTGGGTTTCACTCGAAGACTCGTTCTACCCACCCTACGTCTGAGTTCAATCCAGATCAAGATCGTTTTTCAATCCACTGGTTCCTCAATCTGGAGTGAGGATTCCATTTTCGATAAAACGATGTAGTGATGAATGCTGCCAATCGACAGGTCGGTTGACATATCCATGTTTGACGGGATTGAAATGGATGTAATCAATATGTTGATTCATGTCGTTTTCATCTCGGAGCATATGTTCCCAGAATCGCCGTTGCCAGATGCCTCGTTCCTTTTTGCGGATTCGACTTGGTGACCGGGACTCGTTGGCTTTGATGCCTCTACTGAACATACTTTTGATTTGTCGCCAACGTGTTGAATAATCTATATCACTCACTGGCAGTGTCCAGATGCAATGCAGATGTTCAGGCAGAATCACAGTTGCATCCATACGAAACGGATAACGTTGCTGCACCGTCGCAAACGCATCACGAAGCAATGCAATATGATCCAGTAATAGGGATTGGCTGCGATCCGCAAGTGCCAGTGTAAAGAAGTAACTCCCACCGGATTGTCGCCAACGTCGATAATTTGGCATGGCAGAATTATAAGAAATTTAAAGTAGGGTGGGTAGAGGCGCTTCGCCGAAACCCGCCGTTTGGAATTACAATAATCGCAAGATTGGTGGGTTCCCCGTGAAAGCCTATGGTGGGTTTCGTTCGCGGACTCACTCTACCCACCCTACATGCTGCTTGCCAATATAATGTTTGGGTCAGGTGGATGTTTTTATGACGAAAAAGAAAAACAAGAAACATCTCCCAAATCTTGCATTATGGTTGGCACCATTTTTTATTGCTGCGATTGGTATGTGTTGCTTGGCCTCGTACGTGAGTCGTAATGGGCAGAATCCGTATTCAGGACATTTTATTTTGTTATGTCCAGCTGTTATGTTCCTGGGAATGGCATGGGTTCAGTTAAAAACTGGATACCGATGGAAGAATTTGTGTCCGGGCAATCGTGGTAAGACACGTGAGCAGTCTCCGTTTGGGTTTTGGTCAAGCAGCGTCGTTTTTATGGCCTTGTTTGTGATGTTTTATCTGTGGTCGTTGCTTGATCTGATTTTTGCCTATACCCAATAAATGAAGATGTGGGATAACGTAAAGTTGCAAGCAAGTAGGGTGGGTAGAGGCGCTTTGCCGAAACCCACCGTTGATTTGCATGGGCAGGGTGATTGGTGATGGTGATGGTGGGTTTCGCTGTGCTCTACCCACCCTACGTTGAATAAAAAAACGCGGGATGAAGTGTTGGGCTTCATCCCGCGGTTTTTATTTTGGCGACTTGTATTTGTCGTTTTTTATTGGGTTGTCGGCCCCGGGGACTGAAGTCCCGCGGGCTTTGGTTCCAGTTTTGGAACGTGTTGGGAAACTTCCGGGGATTAGAGTCCCATCAGGAGTTTGCCGGGGTTTTCCAGGCAGCTTTTGATGTCGTTGAGGTAGCGGGCGGCTGCGCCACCGTCGACGAGGCGATGGTCATAACTCAAACTCAAAGGCATCATCAGACGCGGGGTGATGGTGTCGTCCTTGTTGACGATGGGCATCTTGCGGCTGCGACCGACCAGCAGGATGGCGACTTCCGGAGGGTTGATGACCGGGGTGGAGTACGTGCCACCGATCGCGCCGAGGTTACTGATGGTGAAGGTCGAGCCGCGCAGGTCTTCGATGCCGAACTTGTTGGCACGGATGTTCTCGACGATGTTGGCCATCTCTTCGGTGATCTCGGCAATGCTCATGGTGTCGGCATTGCGCAGTGATGGGACCACGAGGCCACGGTCGGTGTCGACTGCAATGCCGATGTTGATGTACTGCTTGTAGATGACTTCGCCGTTATCCATGTCGACCGAAGCGTTGATGCTCGGGTTCTTGCGAAGTGACATGGCGCAGGCTTTGATGAGGAAGGGCATGGTGGTGAGCTTAAAGCCCTGGGCTGCAAAGTCGTCTTTGGAATCCTGACGCATGGCTTCAAGATCAGTGACATCCGCATCATCAAAGTTGGTGACGTGGGGGATGGTGGTCTTGGAGGTGACCATGGTTTTGGCAATGGTCTGACGAATCTTGGGCATCTTGTCCTTGGTGATCGGACCCCATGAATCGTTGGACGGTTCGCCGGGCGTGTCCATGGCTTTCTTGCGTTCGATGACGGGAGCCATGTTACGGGCAGCGGCGATGATGTCTTCACGGGTGACGCGACCACCTTCGCCGGAACCTGCGATGTTGTTGAGGGAGACACCCAGTTCACGTGCCATGCGACGGGTTGCCGGACCTGCGGGAACGCCAGCGGAGGACTTGGGTGCAACCTTGCGGGTCGCCGGTGCCGGAGCAGGAGCGGACTTCTTGGGTGCAGGTGCTGGTGCTGCCGGGGCTGGGGCTGCTTGGGCGACAGGTTCCTCGGCGGGAGCTTCGTCCACTTCAGGCGTTGCTTCTTCGACGGGTTCTTCAGCAGGTGCTTCGTCGGCTTGTGCAGTTTCCGGGGCTTCCGGGGTTTCCGGGGCGGCACCGCCTTCGAGTTCGAGGATGGCCTGGCCGATTTTCACGGTGTCGCCGGCTTTGACGAGGATCTTGCCGATGGTGCCTGCCGAAGGACTGGGCACTTCGACCATGGCTTTGTCGGTTTCGATTTCCAGAAGGGGTTGATCTTCGGAAACCTGATCGCCTGTGGCAACGAGTACGTTGACGACGTCACCACCTTCAATATTTTCGCCCAAGTCGGGCAGTGTGAATTCGGCCATTTTCGCTTGTCCTTCAGATACTTTATTTCAGAGGCAGTTTTATATTTTCCATCTCTACGGCTTTCACCACAGAGGCACAGAGTCACAGAGGTCAGAAATGAGTCTAAGAATTGTTTGTCTTAAAACTCTGTGTCTCTGTGCCTCTGTGGTTCATCCTATCACGTTACAGACTCAAACCGTAAACGGGTTGGGTTTGTCGGCATCAATGCCCAGGTCCTTGACGGCTTTGGCTGCGATCTTTTTGTCGAGCTTGCCATCACGGGCGAGTTTGTACAAGGTTGCCACGACGATGCACTCGGCATCGACTTCAAAGAAGCGACGCAGAGCTTCGCGGGTTTCACTGCGACCAAAGCCGTCGGTGCCCAGCACGTACATGCCGTTGGATACCCATGGGAGCAATTGTTCGGGAACCGCACGGACATAGTCGCTTGCTGCGATGACCGGTCCTTCTTCGCCTTCAAGCACTTGTTCGATGTAACTCTTGCGGGGTTCCTGGTCGGCATGGAGCATGTTCCAGCGTTCGCAGTCCTGGGCGTCACGGCGAAGTTCGTTGTAGCTGGTGACGGACCAGACCTTCGACGAGACGTTGTACTTCTCAGCCAGGATGTCCTGAGCCTTGAGCACTTCGTTTAGGATCGCACCGGAACCAAAGAGCTGGACGTGTGCCTTGGCCTTCTTCTTGGTCTTGGCTTCCTTGAAGGGGTAGATGCCCTTGACGATGCCTTCCTCGACACCTTCTGGCATGTCGGGATGCTTGTAGTTTTCGTTTTCGACGGTGATATAGTAGATCCAGTCTTCACCGTTTTCGTACATGCGTTTCATGCCATCGAAGACGATGACGTTGGTTTCGTAAGCAAATGCCGGGTCGTAGGCTTTGACACATGGGAAGGCGATGGCATTGAGGATGGAGTGCCCGTCCTGATGCTGGAGTCCTTCGCCGTTGAGTGTGGTGCGACCTGCGGTACCCCCGAGCATAAAGCCTCGTGCCCGCATGTCACCTGCAGCCCAGATCAGGTCGCCGATGCGTTGGAAGCCGAACATGGAGTAGTAGATGAAGAAGGGGATCATGGCCACGCCGTGTGAGGTGTGGCTGGTGCCTGCAGCGATGAAGCTGGACATGGCGCCGGCTTCGGTGATGCCTTCTTCGAAAATCTGCCCGTCCTGTGCTTCCTTGTAGTAGAGCATGGTGTCCGAGTCGACCGGTTCGTAGTGCTGACCGGCATGGGCGTAGATACCGACCTGGCGGAAGAGTGCTTCCATGCCGAAGGTACGTGATTCGTCGGGAACGATGGGCACGATGTGCTTGCCGATATTTTTGTCTTTGAGGAGTTTGGTGAACAGACGCACGAAGCCCATGGTGGTGGACCATTCGCGATCACCGCTGCCCTTAAGCGAGTCGCGGTAGTCATCAAGCTGGGGCATGGTCAGTTGTGCAGCGCGTTGGCGACGTTCAGGAACCGGACCGCCCATGGCAGCGCGACGTTCTTTGAGATACTTGGCTTCGGGACTGTCTGCCGGTGGGACATAGAAGGGCGCTTCGGCCACGTCTTTATCCGAGATTGGAATGCCAAAGCGTGTGCGGAACTCGCGGAGTTCGTCTTCGTTGAGCTTCTTTTGCTGATGGGTGATGTTCTTGCCTTCACCCGCTTCACCAAGGCCGTAACCTTTGACGGTTTTGGCGAGGATGACAGTGGGCATGCCGTTGTTGGATTCGGTGGCAGCTTTGTATGCGGTGTAAACCTTGTCCGGATCGTGACCACCACGGCGGAGTTTGGTGAGGTCTTCGTCGGAAAGGTGATCGACGAGTTTGGCGACTTCGGGATATTTACCGAAGAAGTGTTCGCGGATGTATTCACCACTGCTGACGGTGTATTTTTGATACTGGCCGTCGACGACTTCACCCATGCGTTTGACGAGTTGGCCGGTCTTGTCCTGTGCGAGGATCGGGTCCCAGTCTTCGCCCCATACGACTTTGATGACGTTCCAGCCGGCACCACGGAAGATTCCTTCGAGTTCCTGGATCATCTTGCTGTTACCACGGACCGGGCCGTCGAGACGTTGGAGGTTACAGTTGATGACCCAGACGAGGTTGTCGAGTTTTTCACGACTTGCCAGGGTGATGGCGCCCAGTGTTTCGGGTTCATCACATTCACCGTCACCGAGGAACGCCCAGACCTTTGCGCCTTTGTCTTCTGCCAGGCCACGGTCATAGAGATATTCCATGAAGCGGGCGCGGTAGATGGACATGATCGGGCCAAGCCCCATGGACACGGTGGGATATTCCCAGAAGTCGGGCATCAACCACGGGTGGGGATAGCTGGATAAGCCGGGCTCGGGTTGAAGCTCACGACGGAAGTTTTCCAGATGTTGATCGCCGATGCGACCTTCGGTGTACGCACGGGCATAGACACCGGGGGAGGCATGTCCCTGGAAGTAGACGACGTCGCCGCCGCATTCGTGATCCTTGCCACGGAAGAAGTGGTTAAAGCCGACTTCCAGCAGGGTGGCAGAGGATGCAAAGGTGGAGATGTGTCCGCCGACAGCACCGGGCTTTTTGTTGGCTTTGACGACCATGGCCATCGCGTTCCAGCGGATGATGCTCTTGATGCGGCGTTCAAGTTCACGGTTACCCGGATACTTGGGCTGCTTGGAGCGGTCGATGGTGTTGATGTAGGGCGTGGTCTGCGTGTAGGGCAGTTTGATGCCAAGGCGTTGGGCATTTTCATCGAGGATGGAAAGCAGGTACTCAACGCGTGCCGGTCCTTTGTCCTTAAGGACATATTCGAGCGACTCAAGCCACTCAGCGGTTTCGGCCGGGTCTACATCAACGTCTTGTGTTCTTACGAGGTCTTTTGCCATGGGAGTTCCGGTTGTTTTTCAATTTACGGACTGAACTTAATCCAATGTCTTTACCACAGAGTCACAGAGACACAGAGTTCAAGACAAAGAGTGTTTTTGTTTTTCTCTGTGCCTCTGTGACTCTGTGGTTCATCCATGGACTCAATTATTTCTTCGCTCGACGGGGACGGTAAATTTCCGTTGCCACGCCGTGGTGGGCGTCGCCTGCGTGGGGCAGGGTTTCACTCATTGTTGGATGCGGGTGGATACATTCGGTCATGTCATGGACGACCGCGCCCATTTCGATGGCCAGGGTTGCTTCACCGATGAGTTCGCCAGCACCACTGCCGACGATCCCGACGCCCAGGACGCGGTCGGTGCCCGGTTCGATGATCATCTTGGTGAGTCCATCAGGGCGACCCATCGCTTGAGCGCGACCGGATGCTCCCCAGGGGTACACTGCGACTTCGACGTCAATGCCTTGTTCCTTGGCTTGACGTTCGGTGATACCAGCCCATGCCAATTCTGGATCGGTGAAGACGACTGCGGGAATCGCCATTGCGTCGAAGGTGGAGTTTTCACCCTTGATGACTTCGACAGCGATTTTGCCTTCGTAGGAAGCCTTGTGAGCAAGCATCGGATTGCCGATGACATCGCCGATGGCATAGATCGCAGGATCAGCGGTTTTCTGTTGGTTGTCAGTTTGGATAAAGCCTTTGTCATCGACGATGACTTTGGTGTTTTCCAGGCCGATGCCCGCACTGTTGGGACGACGACCGATGCAAACCAGCACGCGGTCGTATTCTTCGGTCGTGGACTGATCACCTTTTTCAAGTGTCGCCACGATCTTGTCACCTTTAACTTCAACGCCAGCGACTTTGGTACTCAGTTCGATGCCTTCAAAGAGCTTGTCCAGTCGCTTCTTGAGCGGTCGAGCCAAGTCTGCATCGGTGGTGGGCAGGAAGGTGTCCATCATTTCCACGACCTTGACCTTGGAGCCAAGAGCCGCGTAGACGGTGCCCATTTCCAGACCGATGTAGCCAGCACCGACAACCAGCAGGCTTTCGGGGATGTCTTCGAGTTCCAATGCACCTGTGGAGTCCATGATGCGGTCAGAACCAATGTTGAACATACCGGGCATGAAGGGCTCGGAGCCTGTAGCAATGATACAGGTATCAAAGCTGATGCATCCGGTGGAGGGATGCGTTGCCGGATCACCGCCTTCAATACGCATGCGATTGGAGTCTTCAAAGACGCCACTCCCCACGACGATGCGGACATTGCGCTTTTTGGCCAGTGTCCCCAGACCGCCTGAGAGGCTGTCGATGATTTGTTGTTTGCGAGCCTTCATGGATTCGAGATTGATCTTGGGCTTGTCGAAGGTGACGCCCCAATCATTCATTTCCACAGACTCGTTGATGACCTTAGCCACATGTAACAGGGCTTTGGACGGGATACAACCGCGTAACAGACAGGTGCCACCGAGCTTGCCGACCTTGTCGACGATGGTGACTTCCATGCCCATATCCGCTGCAAAGAAGGCTGCCGCGTAACCACCAGGGCCGCCGCCTAAAACCAGAACTTGCGTATGCATGGTTCGGTTCACTCCATATAAGGTTCAAATTCACCGTCGATGCCTTTGAATCATTCCAATAAGGCATCAACAAGGCGATATCGTAGCATGTTCTTGGGCGATAGGTAAATCTGCAATGCCATTGACAGAGTCCTAATGCCCGGTGATAGGGACTGGTCGGATAAAATCGTGTAAATTGAACAGCAAACGCACGATAAAACACTAAGCAGTCCGGTGTTTTGCGTCAAAATGCCGTCTTGGGGTCAGGGCTGGCTACTCACTTTTAGTGATGGTTTCAATGGTCAGCCGCCCACCTTCATTGCGAATACCCAGATTCAGGGTATTGGGTAAATCGGGTGTTCGAATCGTCATATGGCTTGGAATCGACAGGCTCGGTGGCCGTGAATTGGAGGCAGCTTTTTCAAGACTCTTGCCGAATTTCATCAAGGCGTTACCCGCAATGAGCGTGCAGGCGATCAGGGTGATACCAATGATTAAACTCACACGTACGTTTGGCTGACTCATTTTCAAATGTCCCCCATAGATTGATAGTAAGCAAAAACAAACCGGCTAAAACTGAACGTCATTCCGATCGAAGCTGAACATGGGTCACAATCGGATGAGCGTTGTTCAGTGCGTCCTGGAAGCTTTCCTCGTCTTCCCAACAGTTCTCAGAAAGCTGCATCCCTCTGATTGATAAAGGCAGGTTATCTTGGACTAGCGGCCAGGGGGTGATGCTAAAACACTGTTCATCGGACTTGCTCACATGCAGCATGGATCGGCCATCATCAAATTGCCAATCCGCCTGCCAGGGTAAACCGCCAACTAACGTCAGGCTCAACCCATCCCAGAACGTGAACATTGATAGCAGCATTGCCAGGCAACCAGGTTCGACAATTCGCTGGTCTTCATCCCCGCGCTTTCGTGCATCCTGAATCACACGGCTGGTCAATTCCGCCAACTCGTTGATGAATTCCTGATCGGCATCACCATGCTTGCCATAGCTGACATACAAATCCTTGGCATACATCGTGGTCAGCAGTCCAGCCAACCAGTCGCGTCCCATCGCCAAGGCGATACTGCGACGCCAGATTTCACGGTGCTGATGCATCGGCATGAATTTGAAGTCGTTGGGCTTGCCATGCTCATCAAGTGTCGGATGCTGGTCATGACTATGCCACCCATCATCATGACTGAGTATCGCATCAATGAGCCGATCCCATAGCGATTGAGCAATATGTTCAGGCTTTTTCCAGGCAGATGCGATCTGACATGCCATCTGCGCATGAGCCATCTGCGTGTAAAGAATCAAACCGTCATCGGAGTCGGATGTGTTGAGTACGATCATGCGTTTATCATAGCCGGGTATTACGATTAGGGTAATAGGTGATGGTCAAGAAAATGAGGGTTTATTTCTCTATCTGGCTTGGTCGTCTGGTTTAATGCCAGCAGCAGAACAGGTTCAATTCGCAAATGACTATTTGAGTTCCACCGACCAATAAGCGTTATCCAAAAACGCCTGCCAACATGCAAAACGATCTGTCGAAAGCTTGAGACTGATCGCTGGATTGCGCTTGGGCTTAAACGGCTTGCGGATGAGTTTCATGTGGGCCTGCTCAGGTGTCCGGCCACCTTTTTTGGCATTGCACTTGACGCAACTGCAGACCAGATTCGTCCAACTGCTCTGACCCCCTTGAGTCCGAGGTTTGACGTGATCCAAACTCAGTTCAGATGACGGGAAGGTCATGCCACAGTATTGGCAAAGACTTTTATCACGGGCATAAATATTGCGACGATTGAGTTTGATTTCCTGCTTGGGCAAACGGTCATAACCAAAAAGACGAATGATCTTGGGGACCACCAACGGCATCCGCGGAGTCTGAATCCGCTGGTAGTGCTGGGATTCAAAATTATGCCAACTTTGAGATAACTCCGCCCAGTCTTGAAAGTCGTAGCTGTAATAGCTGTCATCCTCAGTGTGAATCACTTCTGCGAGATTGCGAACCAAAAGTGAAAAGGCACGACGGGCGTCGGTGACACGGATTGCCATCCAAAGCTTGTTGAGCACCAAGACTGGTGCATTGAGATTCGAAACGACTGCACTCATGGACGAATCCTTTGGGTGTGCTTATCGGACTAGGATTGTAACGTGTGAATTGACAAGCTTCAAAGATGAGAAAGGGATGAGCTGGAAAAGGGACTGGCGACTAGCGACTTGGGACCAGGGTTAAGACAAGAAGCACACGATCAAAGACCTGAGTTTTAAATTGCCTTTTCCCTAGTCCCTAGTCGCTAGTTCCTGGTCCCTATCAAAGCTTTTGCTTTGATCAAGGTTGAAATTTCTTTCGCAGGACTTATACTGTTTCGTCTTACCACAACAGCGGGAGTATGCCGGAGTGGTCAAACGGGGCAGACTGTAAATCTGCTGGCTTATGCCTTCATTGGTTCGAATCCAATTGCTCCCACTTTCAAACACCTGTGTTTAACGACACAGGTGTTTTTTTGTGCGCAGGTGGGTTTGAGCTTGTGTAAAGTTTGAGCCCAAGCCGCCAGATGAGATCGTAGATCGAATCTGACGGGTCGGACCTCCATTGTGTGCAAGAAAACCCGTCAGATTCATTCCCGTGGGTCATTCATCTGGCGGCTTGGATGGTGAAATTCAGTTTGGTGAAAATAGCTGAATCAAGTGCAATCTCAACTCTTCCGTGCATCGCGTAACCGCTCATACACCTCACGCGGCACCTGCTGTGAACCAAGCTGCACGGGTTTGCGGTCACCATGAAAATCACTGCCCCCGGAAGTCAGCAGCTTAAACTGCTTGGCTAACTTTTCGTACTGGGCAACCAGCGCTGGCGTGTGATCACTGTGACGGGTTTCAATGCCATCAAGTCCCATGTCAGTCAGACGCTTGATGGCATGTTCCAACTCCTCAGGGTCGGGCATCACCAGTTGAACCGGATGCGCCACGATGGCCAAGCCACCTGCATGATGGATCGCATCGATTGCTTCCTGGGGCTGTAAATAGTCACGGCGGATAAAGGCAGGGGCACCAAATTTCAGATACTTGGTAAACGCATCGGAGACACTCTTGGCATAGCTCTTGGCAACAAGCACCTGAGCGATGTGAGGCCGACCAATGATCAAGGTTCCCTGACGGTTGGCTAATTCTTCGACTTCGTCATAGCTGATACGAACGCCCAGCTCTTGAAGTTTCTCGACCATCGCAGGATTGCGACTGTTGCGCGCTTCACGCATCCGGTCAGAAATTTTGCCAAGCTCCGAATCGTCATGACGCACAAACAGACCCAGAATATGCAGCGTCCCGCGACGTCGTTCCACGCCGTCGGTATCAATCCGTGGCCCGGGGTCGGCTGAGATTTCAATGCCCGGGACAAAGTCGATCCCGACTCCTTTGCATGCCGTTTCACAGGCTTGCAGACCATTGGTGCTGTCATGATCCGTCAGTGCCAAGGCAGACAAACCAATCTTGGCTGCCAATGCAGGCAGGTCTTCCGGTGGCACCGTTCCATCGGATGCCGTGGAGTGACAATGTAAATCCACACAAGTCATAGGATCAGAATCGTAGGGGAAAATGCGAGGTTTGTGAAATGACCGACCACATTGAGCAGTCACAACAACTATTTTGAGACATAAAAAAAGCGGAGACCGTTTCCGATCTCCGCTTTGGGTTATTTAATTGTCTTTGTCACGCGAGTTTGACCATGATGGTTTTGTCGCGTGGGTTGGAGCGCTAAACCGCAAGCGGTTGAGCCGCGAAAGTCTCCCGAATTCTCGGGGGTAAACTTCCGGGGGCTTCCGGGGGTTAGCTGGACTTGGTGCCGCCGGGGCCGAAGGTGATCTTGTCGGTACCCATGGCGCCGTGGGTATCCATACCACCGGTGAGGTTCTGCTTTTCGAGCTTCGCTTCGCCGCGTGCTGCATCGCCTTCTTCGGGGTCTGCCGTCCACTGTGCACGTTTGAGTGACAGGCCGATCTTGCGATCGTCCAGGTCCACACGCAGGATTTTGACTTCGACGTCTTCGCCGACCTTGACAATGTCCTGCGGGTTTTCGACCTTGTGGTCAGCCAGTTCGGAGATGTGCAGCAGGCCTTCGAGATCGTCTTCCAATTCGACGAACACGCCGAAGTTGGTGATCTTGGTGACCTTACCCTGCACGATCATACCAGGCTGGTAATGCGTGGGGATGGCTTCTGCCCAGGGGTCTTCGGTCATCTGCTTGAGGCCCAGTGCAACGCGTTGCTTGGACTGGTCGACTTCCAACACGACGCAGCGTGTGTTGTCGCCCTTCTTGAGCAGTTCGTTGGGATGGGTGAGCTTCTTGGTCCAGCTGATGTCGGACACGTGAAGAAGACCGTCGATACCTGGTTCGATTTCGACAAACGCACCGTAGCTGGTGAGGTTGCGGATCTTGCCTTCGACGACCGTGCCGGGAGGATATTTCTCAGCAACAAGGTCCCAAGGATTGACTTCGACCTGCTTCATGCCCAGGCTGATTTCCTGCTTGTCCTTGTTGATGTCAAGCACAACGACTTCGACCTCTTCGCCGATGGAGACCATCTCGGAGGGGTGGTTGATGCGCTTGGTCCAGGACATTTCGGAGATGTGGACCAGACCTTCGACACCTTCTTCGAGTTTGACGAATGCACCGTAGGACATGATGTTGGTGACGTGACCGCTGATGCGGGCATTGACTGGATACTTGGATTCGACTTCGTCCCAGGGGCTTGCATCTTTCTGCTTGAGTCCCAGGGCGATCTTGCCTTTGTCCTGCTCGATGGAGAGGATTTTGACTTCGATTTCCTGATCGATCTTGAGCATGTCTGAAGGATGGTTGATGCGACCCCATGACATGTCGGTGATGTGCAGCAAGCCGTCGATGCCGCCCAGGTCGACGAATGCACCAAAGTCAGCGATGTTCTTGACAACACCCTTGACGAGGTCGCCTTCGTTGACGTTGTCGAGCAGACGCTTGCGGGCTTCTGCACGTTCGTCTTCGATGAGCTTACGACGGGAGATGACGATGTTGCGACGTTCTTCGTCGATCTTGAGGATCTGGGCTTCAATGGTCTGCCCGATGAAGTCGCCGATATCGCCAGGGCGACGGATGTCGACCTGTGAGGCAGGCAGGAAGACCGGGACACCGATGTCCACGAGCAGTCCGCCCTTGATTTTACGCATGACTTTACCGTTGACGACATCGCCTTCGGCATTTTCAGTGATGATGCGTTCCCAACCGCGGATGCGATCGGCTTTACGCTTGGACACGAGGATGTCGCCTGTGTCTGATTCGATATCCAGAAGCAGGACTTCGACGGCATCGCCGATTTCAACTTCTTCGGGATTGTCGAATTCGTTGCGACGCAGGGTGCCTTCACTCTTAAGACCGACTTCAACGAGGAAGTCATCGCCAGCCCGACCGATGATTTTACCGGTGAGGATGGTGCCGGAGTTGAGGTCATCGGTGATGGCGCCCAGCAGGGACTCCATATCACCTGAAGCGACCGCCGCACCCAGCTCAGCTTCGAGCATGTTCAGTGCTTCGTCGTCTTCAATACCCAGCGTTGCAATTAGATTCTTGTTTACCATGAGAAATGTACCATTCTGTCAATTGTGACACTTACCCGGCCTGTCAACGCAACAGACTACCGCGGGTCGCTGGGCAATGTGTATTGGAGGGTCTTGATTACCAATACCCTGTGACACAATCCCAGCCTGATTGAGCATTTGCACGGACACCGCACGCGCGGCGTTTAAGCCGTGAAAATGGCAAAGAGTCAGATTGTAGCATGACCCAAGCGGATTGTCATGTGTTTGTGGAGAGTTTGTGGAATATGAATGATTGAAAAAAAGGAGATTACAACTCTGGCAAGGGCCGGTTTCTGCACGCGATGTAAACGCTCAGTGATGGATCGCTGTCTTTGAACCGACTTGCCGTTTTACTGGCTGATTGTCCGGCATCGGTTTGAGGTTTTTTTTGCAATTGGATCGACAGGTTTTAGCTGATCATCGCCTTGCCGACCATTCGCAGTCGGGGGCGGCGAGCGTCATTGTTTTGTGGTTCATCCAGGCATCCCAGTGAAAACTCACAGCCTTGCAGGTGCCATTCGCGCAGGAATTGCATGGTCGCTGCTGCAAGCCAGTCGCACTCGGCTTCCTCGTTTTCGGGCTTGCCGAAGTGGTGTCGCCATGCATGCCAGTATTCATGGAGAATCACATCCAGCCGGCGATGGATTGGGACTGACTCGTCGATCCAAATGGTGGTGGTCGCAAAATCGATCAGACCATCAAGTGAGATACCTGTGACTGGATGCACCAGTTGCCGGGTTTTGTGAACGTCGTAGGCATATGGCCCCACCGTCAGATGCATGTTGGATACCCCTTAAATATACCGAACATTGATTGGTATACTCTAGCGGGTAGGGCAGCGGATCACAAGGATTATTCGTCAGGATTGGCCGGTTTGTTTTTCGGCGGGGGTTTGGTGCCGGGGCTGTAACGGCGATTGTCTTTGGCAGCAAAACGCTTGGGTGCTGCAGGATTGGAAGGCGATTTGGATTCTTTGCTGACGGTTTTCTTTACGGGTTCTTGCTGATCTTCGCTTGGCCAATTCGCTTGCGCTTCTTGTTCGCTGAGGCGTTTGAGCATTAATTCAGCAAAGTCCTGCTGGAAAGCTTGTGGGAAGGACATGAGTATCGCTGCCTGCAATTCACGTGGTTGATGCCCCAGCCAACTGAAAACGCGATCAGCAATTGTTTTGCGGTCAATGCCTGACCACTGGCTCATCTCATCGACGAACTCCTTGGCCTGGTCTGAGACGTGAAGCACATTAAACCGACGCTTATTCATATTTGATATGGTCGTGTTTTTTTGTGTGAATGCAAGTGTCTAATTATTCGCTATATAGAATACAAGTGGTATAAAAATAACACACAATATATTGACGTGTACACATGTGATTGTATAATCAAATCGCTTCATGTTTTTGTCAGACGCACTGGCAGTTTGCGCGAGGCCTTTCGGTGGACGTTCAATCTTGGGTGCCTTGGAGTAGGGGGGCGTCTTAGGCATACTTTGATTGGGATTCAGCACGGGGCAAAATAACATCGTACCCGGGGCAATCTGGCCAAAGGGGTCGGGAAAAACGCGAAGCATGATCATCAACGGAAGTCCGGTGGCTGTCCGTTGAATCCTATACTGCTCCGAGTTTCCGCAAGGCAGCTCGGAGTTTTTTTATCATCCCAAATCAACGATGGGCTCTGTTGTTTTGAGTGCCATCAGTCAAGTGTATCGCTCCTTGGATCAGGCAAACGCATGTACGTTTGTTGCCTTAGCGAGCCGGCTCGTGTCGAGCCGGGATTGAGCGAAGCTC
>CEVF01145877.1_pt1 | contig 70008 bp, 56 predicted proteins | sample 356441 | NCBI WGS metagenome assembly CEVF01 (sample SAMEA2622765, study PRJEB7988) | marine metagenome | biome: marine biome (ENVO:00000447); feature: surface water layer (ENVO:00002042); material: "saline water (ENVO:00002010), including plankton (ENVO:xxxxxxxx)" | depth 5 m | reverse complement strand
TTCGCCTGAAGGCGAGGGTTTTAAACCCATCGCCGTGACAATAAAAATGCATTCACACTTATCGAACTGCTCGTGGTGATCTCCATCATCGCATTACTGATTGGCATTTTACTTCCGGCTTTAGGAGCAGCACGACGGACTGCCCGCCAAATGCAAAACTCCACGCAAGTCCGTGGCATTCATACGGGATTGGTACTCTTTAGCCAAGGAAACAACACATACTATCCAGGCATCACAACGACAGGTGGTATTTCAGCAACCATTGAAAACGCTGTCACCGGTGGCACTGCGGCCCTGGCATCAGGAACGGCAACCGAAACTGAAAACCGCTTTAAGGTACTACATGCAGATAACTATTTCACGTCTGAATATATGATCAGTCCATCAGAGACTAAAACACAATATGATGACACGGACAACCTTACGGCCGACAACTATTCCTATGCGTTACTGGAATTAGCTGTTGCAAAAGTCGGCGCAACGGGTAGTGCTCGTGCCAATGAATGGCGAGACACGAGTAACAGTGAGGCCGTTGTGATTTCTGACCGTGCCAAAGATCACGCTACAGGCAAAGTCAAAAGTGTCCATACCAATCCTTCAGGCACGTCTGATGAATGGCGAGGAAGTGTTGGATTCAACGACAACCATGTCACATTTGAAGCCACGCATAACCAACTCGATACACAGTATGGTGATATCGACAAAACCGATGACAATCTGTTTACAGACGAAGATGACACTGCCACTACATATCAAACTGGCGACACAGCATTCATGATTTATGAAGGGGATGCCGAAGCCATCGACGACGGCGCAACACACGGAGTTACACCTTAATACCAACCCGCTATCAATCATTCAGAATTACTAATTAAAATAGGGATATACACATGCATAATCGCAAAGCATTCACACTCATCGAACTCCTCGTGGTGATCTCCATCATCGCTTTACTCATTGGTATCTTGCTCCCGGCACTAGGTGCAGCACGACGTACCGCAAGACAGATGCAAAACTCCACACAGGTTCGTGGCATTCACTCTGCATTGGTACTTTTCTCTCAAGGAAACAATACTTACTATCCCGGTTCAACCACTAAAGGTCAAAACAAAACTGCTGTTGTATCTGGTGAAACTGATCCCATGTCAGTTCAGTTTCGATTTGCCACACTCCTGAATGATAATTACTTCACAGCTGAATATATGGTCAGCCCATCAGAAACCAAAGCAACGGCAGTTGGTGGAGAAACTGGTTTAACAACCACTGACAATGGTGTTGATACTGAAGTGACTTATTCTTATGCAATGCTACGTATTTCTCCAGTACAGACTGATGCACGCGAAGAATGGCGTGACACGAGCAACAGTGAAGCTGTGATGCTTTGCGACCGCGCAAAAAACAACGACGGAACTTTAGGTGATGCATGGAAGAGTGTACATACGAATCCTGCTACCGGCACTACGGAGTGGCGAGGCAGCGTGGGTTGGAATGATAATCACGTGACATTCGAAGCAACTTCGACGATGGCAGCAACACAATATTACGACACATCAAATACGAGTGATGAGTTGTTCCCCGAAGTTGGTGTAACTGATACCGATGATGATGCCGTTATGGTGTTTGAAGATAACGCTCTTGCAGCAGATGGCTCCAATACGTACCAATAATCTTTCATAAGTTAATCTACACATGAAGGGCAATGTTCCCAATTATGTATCTACACAAACACAGTTCGTCTTTGCGGCGGGCTGTGTTTTTTTATGCGGCTGTATTGCTGTGACAGAATTCTTCTCAAGCCACCGGCTCGACACGAGCTGGCTCGCGAAGACAGGTGATGCCAAAACCCCCTGTCTGGGGTAATAGGCAATTGGAGAGCTGGTTGTATTCTGTGGTTGAAAGTTAAGTGTGAAAGCGCTTGCTTTTTCATAGAAAAGACCATCGTCGGAGTACTGGCCGACGATGGTTTTTTTATCCCTGAATATTTGATGATCCAATGCGACATGGCAATCCCGGTCTGCGATCTGAGACCGGGGGTTTGGACTTGCAGGCTCGGGATTGCCGTGACACATTAGCCTTTGGGCGCTCGAAGCTGAAAGTGGTTGGTGTGCTAACTACCAACGGGGTAACGTGATAAACCGATTGGACTTGTTAAAACCAATACACATGCTTGTCATTTGACCTTAACCCGGCTAAAGTGTTGTCTGGCAAGCGACTAAGGGAAGTGGGCTATAAGGCCGGATCATGGGCGATCTGGGACGCCGACCCTCATCGTTCATGTTTATCAACGGATTGTGGAGCATCATGGCTTTAGCGGGAAACGCTGCCATTCCAGCCAACCTGGGTTTCGAGATCCTTGAGACGTTGGGTCACGGGGCTAGGAGTACGATTTACCTGGTGAGGGAGAAGTCCACCGCTGCGCGCTATGCGCTTAAGCGAGTGATACGTAACTCCTCAGCGGACCAGCGATTTATTGAACAAGCCTTACTGGAACACGAGGTTGCTGGACAGTTCAATCACCCATCGCTTCGCAAGAGTCACCGGACGTATAAAATCAAAAGTTTCTTTCGCATCAAGGAAGTCTACGTACTCATGGAAGCCGTCGACGGATTGACCCTTGAGCAGCGTCGCCCAAGCAGCATGATGGAAGTCTGTCGCATTTTCCAGGACACTGCCATCGCATTGGGCGTGATGCATCGCGCTGGTTTTGTACATGCGGATATCAAGCCCAACAATATTCTGGTGACCAAGCAGGACATGGTGAAGATCATCGACTTTGGTCAATCCTGTCCTAGTGGTACCCGCAAGGAACGCATTCAGGGCACGCCGGACTACATCGCCCCTGAACAGGTCAAGCGTGAACACATCACGCCCAAGACCGACGTCTTTAACCTTGCTGCGACGATGTACTTTGTCCTCACCCAACAACATGTCCCGACGTTGATCCCCAAGGGGGGCAGTGGCGTGAACCTTGTGGACCGTGGGCCGACAAAGTGTCCATCACCCTTGGAGCTTAATCCCTCGGTCCCGCCGGCACTGAGTGGTTTGATCATGAACTGCCTGGAACAGGAACCGCGCGAACGGCCTGAATCCATGACACGTGTTTATGAACGGCTGGAGATGGCCATCGGTCAAATCAAAACCGACCACAGCAGCGGCGGGGCCACGCAACCTACCGCCAAGCCCATCCCACCTGACGATGGCATCCTCCCAGGCTCTGCCCTGTCGGACACTGGCTCATTGGATATCGATTCACTGTTTGCGTGAGATGACTTACATCTAAAATCAAATAGAGCGCGATCGTTCTCAATCAACTGCGATATGTTCATCGCCATGTCGTGTCAGAGCTGTCACTCACTGATTAACACGCTACAGATACTCGAAAATCATTCATTCGTTTTGGGCTTGGTCTTTCGCATTGGTTCATTCACCTTGTAATGCAACGACTGATTGGGCATGTGACTGACACGATTATCCACGCGCGTGGATTGGTAACGATTGTCGACCCGCCGACTGACCATGCGACTGTCCACCCGATTATCCACGCGCTTAGGTTCAAGGCGATTGGTCGGCTGTTGCGTAGTATCTGCATTGTCCGTACTGCGAACGACGTTTTGCATCTGCGGACTTAACAGGAACACAGTGTTAGCAGGGATCACTTCGATAAATGCGCCATCGACTGAAGGAGCAACATTGCTGTCGATGCCACCAGCCTTGGTACGGCTGGGGACGACATAGTACATTTGATCGCTTTGAGACATGATGCCAGGGGCAACACGTAGAAAGGCATTGGAATGTTGGATACCTGTAGTCTGAGCCGCTTGGCCAAAGACCTGCATCTGCTGAATCTTCTCATCGGGGACGCTAAACAGTGAAGTATGTTCACCATCAACACGGAGCCCTGCACCTTGTTGACGCATGGATCGACTTAAGCCATCCAGATCACCTACCGCCTGATCAACGCGTTGGACCTGACTGGTCTGTTGCGAAGTCTGAGCAAGAAGTGTTGAGCAACACAGAAGCACGATCATGAGGTTCAGGCAGGTTTTCATATCCTTTTTATCGGGCCAAATCGGATTAAACGTGAATTTGAAGCTTAAATACGTGGTTTGTGACAATCTTGTGCGCGATGCAGGCACTGATTTGATCTATCGCAAGCAACTGATGCGCCATTCACAATCCTGATAATTCCAGTATCCTTGTCATACGCATGGACAACTCACCAACCGACATTCAACAGTTTGATGCCATCGCCCCGGTATGCGACCAACTCCGAGAGCAGATCGGCAAGGCGATCATCGGCCAGCAGGCGACACTTGATCTGCTGCTGACAGCTTTACTTTGTCATGGGCATGTGCTGTTGGTCGGCGTGCCGGGTTTGGCCAAGACGCGACTGGTTCGCGCCTTGGGACATGCTATGGATTTACCAACCGCACGCGTGCAGTTCACCGCGGACTTAATGCCAGGCGATATCCTTGGCAGTGAACTGATCCAACATACCCAAGGCAGCAACGAACGTCACATCCAATTCGTCAAAGGCCCGATTTTCACCAGCCTGTTACTTGCTGACGAAATCAATCGCGCTTCACCACGGACGCAGGCAGCACTGCTTCAAGCCATGGCTGAACGACAAGTCACCATCGCCAATCAGACGCACGCACTAAGCGATCCGTTTATGGTCATCGCCACCCAGAACCCCATTGAGCAGGAGGGGACATACCTGTTACCTGAAGCTCAGTTGGACCGATTCATGTTCAGTTACACGATGGCATACCCCTCAGAAAAAGACGAGTTGGCAATCGCCCTGCTGCGCGATGAGTCGGTGCTTGAGCAGATCAAGCCGGTCGTGACACAGCAGCAGGTCGCACGTTGGGCCACGCTCATTCGCCAGATGCCCATCAGTGATGTGGTTGCAAAACAGGCAGTGACATGGGTTCGCGCAACGCGACCTGAGGAGTCACAATCACCTCAATTGGTCAAGGACTTCGTACAATGGGGAGCCGGCCCGCGTGCGACGCAGCACTTGCTTGTTGGGGCCTCGGCACGTGCAGCGATGCAAGGCCGCCCCACGGCCTCCACGGACGATTTAAAGCATGTCATCCCCGCGGTAATGAGTCACCGATTGGTGTTGAACTTCGCAGCATCCGCAGAACACGTCACCGAATCGCAAATCATCGAAGCAGTGACAAAGCTTTGAGTAACGACACCGTCAAGGCATACGCTTACCACGTTGGGTCAACCCGATCTCCTTGAGCATCGACTCATTGCCTTCGTCATGCAATTGCCAGTAAGGCAAGCGTTTTGCTTTGATCATTTCGCCTTTATGCCCTGCTGAACTTTCCCACGAAACAAGGTGTCGATACGGATCATCACGTTGAATATAAAACGTCCACTTCATCCCATCGGCAAGCGTGCAGGTCATCACATCACACATGAATGTGCCTGCGGGGACGGTGATTTCGACGGGCTTTTTTTCAAATGTTAATGTTGCATCGACCCAGTTGAGCGGCTGATGTCGCAGTCGGGAGTATGCCAGCGAGCGGAGCAGTTTGACCTGGGTTGATTCGCCAGCTTTAAGAGCAGGTGATGCCAACCCGCGCGCCCAGTGCAGCAGGACGTCTTGACTCATCGCGTTAGTTGGCAGTTGGAGTTTGTGATTCTGATCCGCTTCACCATCAAAGTAACTATGGCTCGTAAGGCGGATATCTCGATCATCAAAGAGTAGTTGAGCGTAGGCATGGCCGCACCATTCCTGAGCACTGAAACTGGCTTTGACAGGTAAGCCCCCTTGATCGGAATTATCCGACCGCACGAAGACACTGCTCATGAGACTGTAGTCATACAAGCCGGTGGGGAAGTCTTCGACAAGGTTGAGCTTGATCACGGGATAGACATCGGACTTGGGATGCTTGCCAGGGTCAGCTTTGACGCGAAGAGTATTGGAGAAGTCTTCGGTGACGAAGATGGTCACGCCGGTGCCTTTGCGGAGCCGTCCGTAGCGTGGGTAGACAATGTCATAACCCGCCAGTTCCGCTTTGCCATCGCCCCAGTTTTTCCAGAACGCATTGCCAAAGTCCGGCCGGTCACCCGGTGAACTGGCAGGCGGCCTGGCATCACAGGCGGTGACCATCAGAAGCATCAAGCAGATTGCCAAAGGGTGAATGCTTTGCCAACGCAAAGCCCATTTGAGTTGACTTTGACCACAGAGCCACAACGTCGCAGAGTGCAGGATAGAGATTTTTCTCTTGGTTTTCTCTGTGCCTCTGTGTCTCTGTGGTGAAGGCCATATGCGGTTGATAGAGCGGATGGTTTGATGATTGACAGTTGCACTTTTTGGCATGTTCGGTGATCCTTACTGTTCGATTTCAAATCGCTCACTGGAGTAACGGTTCATGACTCAGACAACCCGCATCGCTTTACTGCAACACGCCTGCTCGGAAGATGTCTCGGCGAACATTGCCAAGGCTCATGGCATGATCCGTGATGCTGCCAAACAAGGCGCCCAGGTCGTCTTCACACCTGAGTTGTATACCTCGCAATACTTCTGCCAAACCGAAGACCCGGCCAAGTTCGATCTGGCTGTCACCATCCCTGGCAAGTTGACCGACTCGATCTGCGAACTGGCAAAGGCATGTCAGATCAACCTCGTCGCATCCCTGTTTGAAAAACGCGCACCAGGCCTCTACCACAACACCAGCGTCTGTATTGATGATACCGGCACCATGCTAAACCGCTACCGTAAAATGCATATTCCCGATGACCCCGGATTTTACGAAAAGTTCTACTTCACCCCCGGTGACCCCCGGAAATCCTGCCCCCGGAAATCTGAAGCCTCCGAAGTCCATGGCAGCTCTGAAGATCTCTCAAACGCTGGATATCAAACCACACAACTAGGCGACCTCAACGTGGGTACGCTTATCTGCTGGGATCAATGGTATCCCGAAGCGGCCCGACTCACGGCCATGCTTGGTGCTCAAATACTCCAGTATCCCACCGCCATCGGATACTGGAAAGGCGAACCCGCCCAAGAGGGCGCTCGTCAACGCGACGCGTGGATCACCATGCAACGCTCACACGCCATCGCCAACGGCTGTTTCGTCGCAGCCATCAACCGCATCGGAACCGAGGGGGATATCACCTTTTGGGGTTCAAGTTTCGTAGCTGACCCCGGTGGGCAGATCATTGCTCAAGCCTCCGAGGATCAGGAAGAAATCATCATCGTGGATATTGATCTGTCACTGATGGAAACCACCCGTCGCATGTGGCCGTTCTTTCGTGACCGCCGCATCGACACCTTCGGTGATCTCCAACAACGCTGGCTCAAATAAAAACCGCTTGCGGTTTAGCGCTGCAACACCGCGCGATCAACTATCCAACCCCCGACAGATACAACGCGCGCATAAAAAAACAACGTCTTCACGTTGTCCATCAAATATGAAGTTCCAAATTTAAAAATCCGAAATTCACATCACCCCGTCACATCAAGACCGCGCCCGACATTGGGATTCAATGACTGCTGCTGCATCTGCACAGCACCTTCAAGTAACGACACCACGGCTTGTCCCTGCTGCTCAGCGGCATCCAAGGTTTTTCTGGCAACGGCTACACCTACGGCCTGTTGGGTCTGGGCAGCCTGGATCGCTGAAAACTGAGTTGCTAATGATGAAGTCATACTCATAACATTCACATCATCGGCTAAAAAGAGGAAAGACCTTCACTCTATTTCTCAAAATCGTTATGCTATATCCAGCCGTCCGATTACAGAATGTTAAAGCCGATTTTTATCGGCCCAAACGCACGGTGTTTCACAGAACCTTCCGCCGTAATGAGGTTCTGAACTGTAATTGTAGACGCCAGGAATTGGAGTTCCCTGTTTATGTTTGAAGTTAAAATCAGCCCGATCCATGGGCGTGGACTGTTTGCAACACAATTTATCCCTGCTGGCACCATCCTCGGAGACCTTGAAGGTTACAACGTCGAGGAAGATGGCCCGTATGTCCTTTGGGTCGATGGTGTGCAAGGCTTCTGCGTCACCAACGATTTTAAGTACATCAACCACAACAACGATGCCAACTCAGCGTATTACGATGACCTGACTGTCGTCACGCTCAAAGACATCTATCCCACTGATGAAATCACCCACGACTATCGTGGCGATGACAAAAGCCCTGAAAATGAAATGTCATTCGAGGAAACTCTCGAACCAGCATAAATCAACAGGCAGTCAGATTGATATTGAATTGCGACACTGCGTTTGACTGAAGCTCTCACACCAATTGCACAAAAAGTCCGCGCACAAACTGCCGCAACAATCACAAGATTTTGACGCGACACCTCAGCATTAAAAATCACCGCAGACAAAACTGCCTGCGGTGACCGTTGATCCCCCCGGTGATCAGCAATAGATACATCACCTCCAATGTGCTAATTCAGTTTCCTTTGCAGGACTTCTTGATCAAACGAATCGCATCCAATGCGTATTGATCATCCAACTTCACAATCTTGAAGCGACGGATATCAATCGTGGCATACTTCTTGTCCGGCTTGCCCACCAACACAAACGGCAAGCAGACACGCATGACCAACAATGGCGTTCCCGCGTCATCGTTTTCATAAATTTCTGAAACGCGCTGCAACGTCAATTGTCGTGATGCTTCTGATGCGTAGGAGTCAATGTATTGAACATACTCATGTGTAATCGCAACATAATCTCCAATCTTGATATCATCCGGCGCAATCTGTCGCGTTGTCAAAGTTTTAACGGCCATGATTTATATCCAATCTACGTGATGGCCAATATGCAAGGATCGCGCAACGATAGCAATGATTGACATCCTGCTGCACATGCAACATAGACCGATCAATACATAACGATCGCGCTGACGATCTGAAACAAAAAAACAATTCGTGCTAACGGGATGGTGGCTGATCAGCCGCGAACAAGACCCATAGAGCATGAGTCAAGGCACGCAGCGGTATTCAGAAAACACCAGCTATTGTCGTTAGCAATATGAAATTTGTATTGCATACTCAGCTCCTTTAGGGTCTGCATGAGAATCCCAATGACTCTCATTGATAACAGGACGTGTGAGTTTACGTATCTATTGCCACCCGTCAATACATATTCACAGAATAAAATGAAAATAGTTTCATTTACACACCAGCCTGAACTTGATATTCAGTGGATTAAAAAGATTAACATACTGTCAGAAAATTATTCTGCTGCTTCAACGCGTTCGACATAGAACATACTGTCGGCTGCGCGGGGACCGATCATGTGCCAGCTTAGTGGGAACTTGGGATTCAATGCCACGTATTGTTGAAAGACGCGTTTGGCCCAGGCGAATTGGTTATCGATATTGCGTTCGACCTTACGGGTTTCGCTGTTGGGGATGAACTGCTGGGTCTGGTAGTTCCAGTTAGGATCCATGCGAACGAGCAGGTGGCCTTCGGCCCATTCGATGGGATAACCATGGACGTAGCCTTCGCCGGTGTTGGGCGTGTGGAACCAGATACAGACAAAGCGGTCCTTGTCTGCGGTGGAAGAGCTGTTGGTCCCGCCGGTGATGAGTCGGGCGTGCGATGTCTGAATGGGATTCTGCCCCATGCGTTTACGGGCGACCCAAATCCGCTGATCACTGACATCCAGCAGGCCAACGTGGGCATACTTGACCGTCAGTTTATCGGTGCAATATCGCTTATTGATGAGACTTTGAGCCATGGCAAACTTCCAGCAGGCGTTTGGATCCTTTGTAACTAGACGATATCCTAACGGCAAACCGATATGTTCCTCAAACGAATCGACCAAGGAAAGACCATGAGCAACACCACCACCGCCAGTCCACTTGCCAAGGGCACCCTCGTGCAGCAGTCCGAAGGGAAAATCGTTCTGGGTCTGCCCGGCAGCGAATACCAACTGCATCTACTCACCGATGCAGCTCTCACGCCATCCGTCACCGGTAAAATCACCGGTACGATCACCGCCGAGGCTCAACGCGTCGACAAAACCCAAAACGGGACCGGTGGACGATTTATCGAACCTGTCTATGGCAGGCCCCGCCGAATCCAAGGCCGCATAACCGCTACAGACACAGCAGCCAATACCATCACCGTTTTTGCTGCATGTCCTGTGGTCTGTTCATTTGCAACTGACCAATCCGCGAGCGACTTTGAAGTGGGCCAAACCGTCACCTTCGACGTCAAACCCGGCGCAAAGTTCGCGCAAGCGTAAGGGAATTTCACCGCAGAGACGCGGAGGACTCAGAGCTGGGAGAGATAATCATTTTGATTTTAATTCAAATGCCTTTCTCTCTTAACTCTGAGTCCTCTGCGTCTCTGCGGTAAAAAATCAGAACTCAAAACAGGGCAAACAATGTCGAAACATCTCAAGCGTATTCTCATCACCGGTGGTGCAGGTTTTCTCGGTTCACATCTTTGTCAGCGCATGGTCGATGCCGGCCATGATGTGATCTGCCTGGACAACTTCTTCACCAGCCAGAAGTCCAACATCGCTCATCTGCTGGGGAAGCCCAACTTCGAACTTGTACGTCACGATGTAACCAACCCCTTCATGGCAGAGGTCGACGAAATTTACAACCTGGCTTGCCCAGCTTCGCCGGTTCACTATCAATACAACGCCATCAAAACCGTCAAGACCTCCGTCATGGGTGCGATCAACATGCTAGGTTTAGCCAAGCGCACCAAGGCCAAAATCTTTCAGGCCTCCACCAGTGAAGTCTACGGCGATCCTGAAATCCATCCCCAGCCTGAGAGCTATCGCGGTTGTGTGAATCCCATCGGTCTGCGTGCCTGCTACGACGAAGGCAAACGCTGTGCGGAGACTTTGTTCTTCGACTACCACCGCCAGAACGGTGTGAACATCCGAGTCGTCCGCATCTTCAACACCTACGGCCCGCACATGCATCCCTACGACGGACGCGTGGTTTCCAACTTCATCATCCAAGCCATCCAAAATCAGGACATCACCATTTACGGCGATGGCTCGCAGACCCGAAGCTTCTGCTATGTCGATGACCTGATCAACGGCTTTATCAAACTCATGGATGCGCCCGACGATGTCACCGGCCCGATCAACATCGGAAACCCCGGCGAATTCACCATCAAACAACTCGCTGAAATGGTCATCGAACTCACCGGCTCATCAAGCAAGATCATCAACATGCCCTTGCCCAAGGATGACCCAACCCAGCGTAAACCTGTGATCACCCAGGCTCAGGAAAAACTCGGCTGGGAACCCAAAGTCGATCTGCGCGAAGGTCTCACCAAGACCATTGCATACTTCAAGTCAATCAACCTTGATGACTACCGCAAGCCCACCGACCACGAAGTCCAATAAATCCCTGCCCCCCCCGGAATCCAGAAGTCCGGAAAGGGTTTGCGTGTGCAGGGGTCGCTTTTTGACCATCACAGTAACAATCGCACATTAAAGCCCGCGGGACTTCAGTCCCCGGGGCTCACTTTGCATTTCGACAAATTGACATAAAAACTGCAACAACCGCGCATATAAATCGGTACAATTCGACGCATGAGCTTATTGACTTCGATACTCGGGCGGGCGATCTCACAGGCTTCTCAAACAGCCATTATTGACGATCGCGGGACGCACTCCTATGGCAAACTCATCGGCGGCGCATACTACATCGCCGACTGGCTCGACCAGGCCTGCCCATCACCTCAAGTCGGACTCCTGCTACCAACTTCCGCTGCGTATCCCATGGCATTGCTCGGTGCATGGATCGCCGGCAAGGTTGCGGTACCTGTCAATTACCTGCTGGGGCAAAACGAACGCACACACCTGATTAACGACTCGGGCTTAAAGACGATCATCACCGTCAAACCGATGTTGGATTTCATTGGCGGTGCCGACAAACTCCCATCGCATGTACGTGTATTGATGCTTGAGGAGATGCCTCGTGATCCAGTGCCACCACTGCGATTCCCGCCGCTATATGCTGATGATGATCTGGCGTTACTGCTTTATACATCCGGCACCAGTGGCTTGCCCAAGGGCGTCATGCTCACGCATGGCAATCTCAAATCAGAAATCAATGCCATCCGCCAACACATCAGCATCAGGACGACCGATTCGATGTTGGGCGTGTTGCCACAGTTTCATTGCTTTGGATTGTCGGCGATGACGCTGTTGCCATTGACAGTGGGGGCGAAAGTGATCTACACCGCGCGATTCGTGCCTGGCAAGGTGATCGGCTTGATTCGTCAACATCGCCCCACGGTATTCATGGCAGTGCCTTCCATGTATGGTGCGCTGCTTAGCGTCAAATCCGCCAAGCCTGAAGATTTCACATCCATCCGCCTGCCAGTCTCCGGCGGGGAGCCTCTGCCCGAGGGTGTGTACAACCAGGTTCGTGATCGCTTTGGGATCAGCTTATTGGAAGGCTACGGCCTGACGGAAACCTCACCTGCAACCAACTGGTCTTTACCAGAATTGGCAACGCGATACTCCGTGGGGACACCTCTGCCGGGTGTACGGAATTACATCGTCGATGATCATGACAAAGCCGTTGCCACCGGAGTCGATGGGCATATTCTCATCGCCGGCCCCGTGGTCATGAAAGGCTATCACAATCTCCCGCAACTCGACCGCGAAGTCTTCGTCCAATTAACCGATCCAGAAGATGGCGTCGAGAAGCGTTTCTTCCGCACTGGCGACATCGGCCACGTCGATCAAGTCGGCCGACTGTTCATCACCGGACGTCACAAAGAAATGATGATCATCGGCGGCGAAAACGTCTTCCCCCGTGAAATCGAAGAAGTCCTAAATCAATACCCCGGCATCCGATCCGCAGCCGTCATTGGCAAGCCCGACCCCTCGCGCGGTGAAGTCCCGATTGCCTTTATCGAAATGGATGATGCAAACAACTTTGATGAATCAGCCATCCGATCACACTGCAAGCAACATCTGGCAAGCTTTAAAGTCCCACGGAAAATCATCTGCAAAAACGAACTACCCAAAAATCCGACCGGCAAGATCCAGCGCAAAGAACTCCAACACGAACTCGATAGTCTCGACAAGTAAGCCCTCACCAGAGATCAAATTTATTCCAACAAGCACCCTTGCCACAACAGCGAGCCGTGCTGTGTCAGTTTTCCCTTATACACAACTCAAATGTAGGGTGGTGTAGAGCGAGTCTTCGAGCGAAACCCACCGGTTTTGCAACTGCAGGACTTTGCGACGGTGGGTTTCGCTTCGCTCTACTCCACCCTACTGAATACAAATCAATGCGTGAATATGTTGTGTATAAGGCAAAGCTGTGCCAGCACGGGCTGAGCAAAGCTCAGTTTCCCAACCGCAACGCACGCGATTGATCTCGATGAGTATTTTTTCAGACTCGGAATAAAAATCCGACCTTGCTTGCTATACCATCGTCGTTGTAACAAACCCACAAAATTCTCAAGCGTGATCCGGACACGGGTGGTATCGTGTACTGCGCGATCACTGTGTTTATAGGGGCAAGCCATGTCAATGATCTCGCGTTACACCCATTGGCTACATACAAAATGGCCAGCAGGCAAAGTCGAAAAAATGCCTGTTGTCAATGATGATGGTTCCACCAATGTCCCGGGTGTGTATGTCGTAGGCGACCTCACCGGCGTGCCACTGCTTAAGTTCTCCGCCGACACGGGTACGCGTGCCGTGATCACCATCACCAACGATCCGACCTTTGCCAAACGCGATGTCTCCGATAATGAAGTGTTGGATCTTGTCATTATCGGTGGCGGGGTTTCCGGCTATGCTGCAGCAATGCAAGCCCAAAAGCACGGCCTCAAATTCCAACTCCTCGAAGCTGCCCAACCCTTTGCAACCATCGAAAACTTCCCCAAAGCCAAACCCATTTACACGTATCCCACAGACATGACACCCGCAGGTGATCTGCAATTTCACGAAAAGTCCGACATCAAGGAAGGCTTGCTTGCTGACTTACATGAGCAGGCTGATGCAGCAGGAATCAAACCCACCACCGGCCGCGCCGAGTCCGTCAAACGTGTGGGGAAACTCATACATATCCCGGTGAATGACCAGACTCTCAAAGCCCATCGCGTGATCATTGCCATCGGTCGCAGTGGCAACTATCGCAAGCTCAATGTCCCCGGTGAAGAACTATCCCATAAAGTCACCAACCGACTCCACGATCCCAAAGCCTATGCGAATCAAAACGTGCTGGTCGTCGGTGGTGGTGACAGTGCATTGGAAGCTGCGATCGCGCTGGCTCAAAACAATGCAGATGTCACCCTCAGTTACCGCAAGCCGGAGTTCTCACGCCCCAAGCCCGAAAATGTCGAAAAACTCGACAGCTTGCAGCAGGAAAACAAACTCAAACTCATGATGGCAAGTAATGTCAAAACCATCACAGAAAATGACGTCACCCTCATCGACAAAGATAAACAGGATGTGACAATTGCCAATGATGCGGTCATCACACTCATCGGCCGAGAAGCACCGCTGGACTTCTTCCGCAAGTCCGGCATACATATCAATGGTGACCGCAACAGCAAATGGTGGGTGAGTCTGATCTGCGTGCTGGCGCTATTTACCTTCATCTACCATTGGAAAAAGCCCGGCGTCTGGTTGCCTATCGGCGATTGGTTTCGCGACAACCAATGGTTCCCCTACCAAGTCCCCCAGTGGATGACGCGTCTAAGCGATGTCTTTGCCAACCCTGCCCATTTATTGGGGACATTAAATAATTCATTGGCATCTCCCGGGTTTTACTATTCACTTTTATATTGTGTGATTATGTTGATCTTTGGTATTCGACGGATCAAACGCCGTAAAACGCCTTACGTCACTGCACAAACATGGACGTTAATAGCTGTCCAATGGTTACCACTATTTATCCTGCCATACATATTGTTACCTTGGATGGGTAATAATGGTATGTTTGATTCAGGTGTGTTTGGTTGGCTAGCTGACCAACTGTTCCCCCGTGTGGATTGGGACCCCAATGGCAGAGCGTATTACCATGCTTTTGGATTCATCCTTGCCTGGCCGCTCTTTGTCTGGAACGTCTTTACGTCCGAACCGATGTGGCTATGGTTAGCTATCAGCTTGATTCAAACCTTTGTCATCATCCCGTTCATTGTTTATCGATGGGGCAAAGGCGCGTATTGCGGTTGGATATGTTCATGCGGCGGGATGGCTGAAACGTTGGGCGACACCCAACGCCATAAAATGCCCCACGGCCCGTTTTGGAATAAATTAAATCTGATCGGTCAGGGCTTTTTATTCATATGTATATTCCTGCTTGTCACACGTATCTTTTCATGGGTCTGGCCGGATAGCTTTATGGGCAGTGTATACAATGCCGTCCTCAAAGGCATCCCCGTCTTTAACTATGCATGGTTCATTGATCTGCTCTTTGCAGGCATTATCGGCTTTGGACTCTACTTTCATTTTTCAGGTCGTGTCTGGTGTCGCTTTGCCTGCCCGTTGGCGGCGCTGATGCATATCTATGCTCGCTTTTCACAGTTCCGTATCCTCGCGGAAAAAAGTAAATGTATCAGTTGCAACGTATGTACCTGCGTCTGTCATCAAGGCATCGACATCATGAACTTTGCCAACAAAGGCAACGCCATGGAAGACCCCGAATGCGTGCGTTGCAGTGCATGCGTGCAAAGCTGCCCGACAGGCGTGTTGACTTTCGGGCGCGTGAATAAGCATGGCAACGTCATTGCCAAAGACAAACTCATGGCCTCACGCGTGCAAATGGCGGAACTGACCATCGGTGGCAAAAATATTTGATACGACAGCCGACCAACCCATGTACATCATAACATTCAGGCGAGCCGCCGCGTGTCGCCTTTGCCTTATACACAATGTCTTCACGCATTGATTGGACTTAAGTAGGGTGGTGTAGAGCGACGCGAAACCCACCTTCGCAAAGTCTTGCTCCCTGCAAAACCGGTGGGTTTCGCTCGAAGACTCGCTCTACACCACCCTACATCTGAGTTGTGTATGAGGCAAAGTGGACACCACGCGGCTCGCCTGATTTAAAAGTGACTTCAGGCGTTTACCATTGATGCGACAAAATTTCATGTTGGGATTCGCAATCGACTGATATAATGGTTAGCAGCAATGTGTCGGAAAGAGAGAGCCGACATATTTGTGAATAACGATTCCACAGGATCGCAATGATCCACAGGGGGACATTCATACATGCCTGCCATTGAGCAGGAATTCAATTTGATTCATATCTGAGACAGATGTGTCATCGCAGCAGACGCGTTGTCTGTGTTTCGATTGGGAAGATCGAACCTGCAACCGACACATCGCATGGAAGAGAGAGGAAATCCCATGTCTCAATCTATTTATCGTGCCTTTACATTTGTTGATATGTTGGTGGTACTGGTCATTCTTGTTGGATTGATTGCCATCGCCTTGCCAATGCTGGGGAATAGTCGTCGAGGCGGTAGCCGCCAGATGCAAAACTCCACACAAATCCGGGGTATTCATTCCGGACTTGTCCTGTTTTCACAAGGGAATAACACCTACTATCCCGGCTATGACCGAGATGGCAATCGCATGGAAGACTACTCCGTCGAATTCCGTTTTCAGGAATTACTCGATGACAACTATTTCACCGGCGAATACATCATCAGCCCCAGTGAAACCAAGTCCGCATCCAATACAACACCCAGCAAAATCACCACCGCCAACTACTCCTATGCCATGCTCAATCTATCTGTATTGGATTCACCGCGCAATCACGAATGGCGAGACACCTCCAACTCCGAAGCGGTCGTCCTCAGCGACCGGGCAATTAGTAATGGTAAAGATGGTGCTATTAAATCTGTCCATACCAATCCCAGTAGCGATATCAACGAATGGCGTGGTGCGATGGGCTGGAACGACAATCATGTCACGTTTGAAGCAACACACGACCAACTGACCACACAATATGGCGACAGCCAGTTCACAGCCGACAATATCTTCGATACTGAATCTGGGTCAATGGTGTATGAAGGTGTGGATGTGATTGTTGATACAAAGAAGTGATGTAGGAACAAATTCACAGACGCGCGAGCTGTCAGCTCGCGGCTATTGAATGAATATTTAATACTGGTGCTCTTGACATTGTCGATCGCTTGTGTTTGAGATCAATTTTCAATAGCCGCACGCAGACTTGCGTGCGCGTGCCTTTATTTTTCATACCAACTTAAGCCTTTGTGTCTGGGAAAATATATGTTCATGAGATATTCAAAGTGTTGTTTGTCTTTGACGCGCTTTTGAGAACCTTTGCGGCTGAACCACTGTTGCTTTTGAACTGACTGATTCAGATGGCGCGTCAAGGCTTGTTTGACAGTGCTTTTTAGCATGGCGGTAGAACGCTGGTCTTGCCAACTGATGAGAATGTGGATGTGCGACGAATCAGTCGCAATGGCATGGAGTCGGTAGTGTGAATGGCTAAGATTTTCCTGTAAAGCATCAATCATGCATTGCTGAACGGATTGATTGAATGTCACGACATCTTGCGTTTGTCGTAGGCGGTAGGATTGAGCCATTTGTTCGTCAGTTTTCAAAATACCTTTGCCTTGTTGAACGTAGCCCTGTTTGCGATCGGGCATCCATGATGCGTAGGCATGGAATGTGAAGAGATAAACTGGCATGAGTTAAGTGTATCAAACGCGCGAGCTGTCAGCTCGCGGCTGTTGAATAAAAACAAGCACGTGAATTGATAGCACGAGCTTGTTTTTTTATTGATTTCAATAGCCGCATGCAGACTTACATGCGCGTCTTTGTAATGCTTCCGAGGGTTACAGACTTGCTAACTGTTGTTTTAGGGATTCGACTTCTGCTTGCTTGGCAGTGAGTTGATCGCGGGTCTGTTGTACCAAGTGGGCTGGCGCTTTGTCGGCATAGCTTGGGTTGGCTAAGCGCCCTTGCAAGCCGGCGACCTGTTTTTCGGCATCGGCAATGAGTTTACCCAAGCGTTCTTTTTCTTCATCTGCATTGACCAGGTCATGCAGGTACACTTCCATCTCGCCGAGGACACTACTTGCGGCATTCTGCGGTTTGGTGATGTCTGCAGCAACGGCCAATTCACTAATGGCTGCAAAGGTCTTGAGTAACTCAGCGGATGAATTTAAACGTGCTGCGTTATCGCCGGACGCTTTGATGGAACAGACAACCTGCTGACGGGGTGGGATTTTGTAGGCAGTCCGCACCTGACGAACCGCGGTCACCACATCGACAAGTAAATCAAACTCCTTAACCGCGTCGGCATCAATCAATGCTTCAGCATTGGCAGGCCAATGAGCATTGACCAGTAACGTACTTGCAGGCAATTCCAAACCATCCACACCACGCTGTGGCACGACCTGATTAAGACGTTCCCAAAGCTTTTCGGTGATGTAGGGCATGCCCGGATGCAGTAAACGCAAAATCGCATCCAACACCGTGGCCAACACATTGGCCTGCACGGGATTGGTCTTGATCGTTGGCTTGATCGCTTCAATGTACCAGTCACAAAAGTCCCGCCAAACGAAGTCATACAGACCATCAGCGTAGGGTTTGAACTCGTAACCCTTGATCGCCTTGGTGGTCGATGCAATGGTTTGAGCAAGGCGTGAAAGGATCCAACGGTCGGCCAGCGTGAGTTCACCTGTGTCACTTCCGGGGGTCATGGATTCAAGATTCGACAAGCTGAATCGCACGGCGTTCCAAAGTTTGTTGGCAAAGTTTCTACCAAGGTCAAACTTCTCACTGGTGTTGCGGGCGGCGGGCATCTCGTCGGTCGGAGTTTGCTTGCCAGAGGACACACCATAGCTGGAGACCATCTTCTTACCTTTGGCATGGGGGCTGTCCTGCAATGGGGCCGCGACTTTGTGGCCGCGACCGTCACCGACATACTTGGGCGTGAAGCTTTGCTGCGTGTGCGGGCAAACCATATCAACGGGCAATCGCACGTCCTGCGTTTGCGTGGTCATGCTTGCTAGCGTAAAGCGCATCGCATCGCTGCCATGCAGATGGATAATATCAAAGGGATCGACACCATTGCCCAGCGACTTACTCATCTTCTGGCCGTGACCATCCTGGATCATTGCGTGAATAAACACATCCTTAAAGGGTAAATCACCCTTGCGGAAGTATCGATTAAACATCACCATTCGGCTGACCCACAACGTAATGATTTCACGCGCGGTACACAGCACGGAAGTCGGGTTCCATGTTTGAAGTTCAGGCGTTTCGTTAGGCCAACCCATCGTGGACATTGGCCATAAGCCAGAGCTGAACCATGTGTCGAGGACGTCGGGGTCTTGTTGCAGTTTGCCATGTAACATATTAGCTACAGATTGGGCAGCATCAGTAATTTCTTTGCTTTCGGTAATAATCTCAGGTAACGGACTGCCTTCTAATGGTTTTTTCCGTGATTGAGAAATTGCATCTTTAACGATCAATTGAGCCATTTTTATAAAGTATTCTGCGGCTTTTTCATCTCGAACACAGATATACACTTTGTATTCAGAAGCTTCCCATTGACCAATCGCTGCATAACTTTCAGGAATACCAATACAAACTGAATAAGTATCAAGACGGTTCTGCAATTCTGATAGATATGCTTCACCATTTTCACCTGCTGAACAAGACGGGAACTGGTCTGAGGGATCATTGGATACTTCAGCAACCGTTGACCACACCGGAATCCGGTGCCCCCACCACAGTTGGCGGCTGATACACCAGTCGCGGATATTTTCGTGCCAGGACTGGAAATTCTTAGCATAGCGGGTGGGGTAGAATCGCAGGTAGTCGGAGTCCGCTTCCTTACGGGTGCGGCTCGTTGTTGTGTTAGAAGGTGGGGTTTCTGACGAGCCGCGACCGTGAGGGAGCGGATTCCCTCGAACAGGTGCAGGCTCAAGTTCTTGACCTTGTGCATCCAGAACATAATCCACAGCAGCCAAATGTGTTTCGTCGGTGTTGAGATAGCGTGTACTACCATGACGCGTCCAAACACGTCGGTCTGCGTCAATTTGTTTTTTTTCTCTGAGATGACGGGTCGCATAGGCTTTAAAATCATTCATCACTTTTTCAGGTGATGTATCCGCTGTGACAACCACATGAACGTGATTGGTACGAACATGTAATGCGTGCAATTGCCAGTTACGGTGGGTGCAAACTTCAACAATACTATCTTGAACAACTTGGCGATCAACGGGGTCCATATCGAAAGCAGGTTGCTTCATCTGGGCAAAATCCAGCTTTTCACGTTCTTCATCGCCACTTAAAAATTCCTGGCCCAAGATGTTATGGTTGCGATCGACAGAACCTTTTTCTTTGCCATGTAGCCATGTGCCGTAGGTTGTGAAAGTGATGAAGTATGGCTGGGAATCCGCTCCCTCACGGTCGCGGCTCGTTGGGGTGTCGGTGAAGGTGGGTTGGCCTTGATCTTTCCAGACACAACCTTCGGAGGGTTGGCGTTGTTCGGGAGCCATGGCATTGAGGGCGCTGCCTGCTAAACGTTCGTCGGTGACCTTCACGTACCACTGGTCGGAGAGATAGGGTTCGACGGGGACGTGGGAGCGATAGCTATGGCCGACGCTGTGTTTGTAGGGTTTCTTTTCGACGAACAGGTCGCAGGCTTCAAACCATTTGACGATAGCTTTGCGGGCGTCTTCACGGGACAAACCGATGAAGGGTGCCAGTTCAGCATTGTCTTGGGGCTTTTCGGATTCGGGCCAACCGTGGGTGATGCTGATTGAAGCATCCAATGCCATGACGTTGATGACACCAAGGTCGTGTCGTTGGCCGATCAAATAGTCATTGGGGTCATGGGCGGGGGTGACCTTCAAAAAGCCTGACGCAAATTTTGCTTTTTCGTCGGATGATTCGGGGTCAGCAATCACCACGTAGTCGTCGCCGATGATGGGGATCACGCGGTTGACAATGGGGAGTTTGACGAACTGGCCGATGGTGTGCTTGTTGGCTTCGTCGTTGGGGTTCACTGCGACGGCAGTATCACCGAGCATGGTTTCGGGACGGGTGGTGGCCACGGTGACGGTTTCGCCGGTGAGATTGCCATCCTTATCGCAGACGGGATACTTCAGATAGTAGAAGAATCCGTCGACGTCCTTGGCTTCGACTTCATCATCTGCCAGGGCGGTTTGGGTAGCCGGGTCCCAGTTGACCAGACGTTTGCCACGGTAGATCAGGCCATCTTTGAAGAGTTGGAAGAAAGCTTCGCGGACGGCCTTGGAGCAGTTTTCGTCCATGGTGAAAGCCTGGCGATCCCAGTCACAACTGCAACCCATGGCTTTGAGTTGGTCGGTGATGCGGCCTTCGTATTCGTCTTTCCATTCCTGAACCAAGCCGATGAACTTGTCGCGTCCACCTTCGCCAGCGAGTTCCATTTGCTTGTGTTCTTTGAGGGCGGGTTTGCCTTCAGCCTGGAGACGTTTATCGACGACGGTTTGGGTGGCAATGCCAGCGTGATCCGTGCCGGGCATCCACATGGTGTTGAAGCCTGCCATGCGGTGATAGCGTGTGAGGATGTCCTGCAAGGTGTTGTTCAGGGCATGGCCCATGTGCAGGGCAGCGGTGACGTTTGGCGGCGGGATGACGATGGAGTATGGCGGCTTGACCTTGCCATCTTTGTCTTTGGTTCCTGGGGTCGCATGAAAGGACTTGGTGTCGTTCCATCGCTTGGTAATTTCCGCTTCAATCTCAGCGGGTGCATACATGGGGGCAAGTTCGCTGCTCATGGCTTTGCTTTCGTGCGTTGAGGCTAAAAAAAACAGGGGCACGATCGTGATGTGATCAGTGCCCCTGTAATTGTAATCTAATTGATTGACTTGATTGACGGGGCTTTGTTGTCTTTACCACAGAGACACAGAGTCACAGAGGTTCAAGGCAGAGTTTTCTTTTCTTTTAACTCTGTGTCTCTGTGCCTCTGTGGTTCATCCATCCCATCTAGTGATAATCAGCAGACGCCGGCGGTTCCGGTTTGGATGGCTTCGCTGACGTATTCGCGGGGGTCGGTGACTTTGCCGGTCAGGGCCGAGGCGGCAGCGGTCAACGGTGATGCCAGATAGACACCTGCTTCACGGTTACCCATGCGGCCGGGGAAGTTGCGGTTGGTGGTGCTGATGCAGTTGATCGCTTCGTTTAAGCGACCAAAGGTATCCTGCGGACCACCGAGGCAAGCTGCACAACTGGCAGCACCAAGCATACAGCCGGCATCGACGAGAATCTGTTCGATGCTCTTATCACCAGGGCCGACCGGTTCGCCGTTGAGTCCCAGACGTTGCATGTCGGAGTGAACTTCCGTTGAGCCGGGGACGACGAAGGTTGGAATCTTCACCGTGTTACCCGCAAGGATGTTGGCTGCAAAGATCATGTCGGTGATCTTGCCACCGGTACAGGAACCGATGTAAGCCCGGTCGAGTTTGACGTCTTTACATTCGCTGACGGTCTTGGTGTTGTCCGGCGAATGGGGTGCAGCGACGAGTGGCTCGAAGCTTTCGAGATCCCATGCTGCTTCGAAGTCATATTCAGCACCTTCGTCTTCGGTGTAGACCGTCCAGTCGGGGCGATTGGAACGTGCCTTGACGTAAGCGAGTGTCTTTTCATCGACATCGCAGATACCGTTTTTGCCACCCGCTTCGATCGCCATGTTGGTGAGTGTCATGCGATCTTCAAGGGTCAGCGAACCGATGCCACTGCCGGTGAAGTACATGGCTTTGTAGGTTGCGCCTGCAAAGCCGATGCGACCGATGACAGCGAGGATCAAATCCTTGGCGGTAAGGTAATAGGGGATTTCGCCGTTGAAGGTGAACTTCATGGTTGGCGGAACCTTGAGCCATGTCTTGCCGGTACCCATTGCAAAAGCAGCATCGGTGTTACCCACGCCGGTGGAGAACTGACCGAAGGCGCCAGCCGTGCAGGTGTGACTGTCGGTGCCGAGCATGATCTCGCCTGGACGACAGTGACCTTCTTCGGGCAGCGCCTTGTGGCAGACACCCTTGTACGAAGTCTTGTTCGGATCGCGGTACGGGTTAGGCATGCCACTGCCGGCTTCGGTATTCAAGAAGTCAGGATCGTAGTAGTACTTGATGTCCTGCTCTTTAACAAAGTCGCGGAGAATCTGAATGTTGCGATGGCACTTGTCTTCAGCGGTGAAGATGTAGTGATCGGGGATGATGGGAATGCGGGTGTTATCCCACACCTTGGCATCTTTGCCGAATTTTTCTTTGAAGATGCCAATCGTTCCCGGGCCACACACGTCATGGGTCATCAGGACATCGACATTGACCCACACGTTTTCACCTGGGGTCACTTCGGTCTTACCGGCATGGGCGGCAAGAATCTTTTCGGTCATGGTCATCGGACGGGCCATCGGCACATCTCCTGCGCATCGCAGTTGAGGGTTTACAAAATCATTTCCACCAATTTCATTCGCCTCACAACGGTTCGGAGTCGAGCAAAGCGAGCCATATATGGTAGCAGCACCCCCGGAAATTGGGAAGTCGGGCAGACCAGGCAGAGGGAGTAGGGATCAGAAAGTAGGGAATTGGGAAGGCCAAAATGCCATTTTTCGTCATTCCCGTCTGCGGACTTTATGCACGTTTTGTTTGTTTGAGGTATTGATCTCTTGCCAGTCGGATGAGGATTTTTCCGGTAACGTACATTTTCACACGGTTGCGTCCGGCGGCGGCAGACTGGTCATACAACGGGTTGGTTTCAACGTAGCTGCCAGCTAACAGGTAACCTTCACTGGCGGGCAACTGTGCGATCATCTGTCTGGCGACCACGCGGTCATCGACATTCATCGGGTACACATCGTACGCCAAAGGCCTGTTATTTAAGGCATAAATCGCGTAAAACCTGTAGCTGTTCTCAAAGCCACCGCTACCTCGCCCCATGCGAGCCTGACGATCGAAACTGACTTTGGCGATGGCTAACGCTTTGCCATCGAGTCGCCAGATGAGCTGTTGGCTGTGTGCCGATTCGAGTCGATCCAGCAAGTTGGTGAGCACCGCCTGTGTGTCATCGCCTGGGAGCCGTCGACTCATAGCGGATTGGTCGGGCAGTCTGAAGGTGGTTTGACGCCTGCACAATTGCGTTTGTTGCATGCTAAGGACTCCTTGGGCGAGTAAATACAACACCAGGATGAACGCGGACCTCCAATCGCCCAAATACTTATAAATTGACGTGCATAAAGTCCCTACACGGAAGTGACGGAGGATGGAAATTAATTGTTTGTAATGCTCTAACCGCGTCGCCCAACAATCCATCTTATTTTAATCACAGAATCATCATCAACCTTTGACACCGGTCATGGAGATGCCTTCGATGAATGATTTCTGTGAACAGAAGAAAACGAAGATGATCGGCAGGACCACCAGCAGGCTTGCGGCCATGAGGTAATGCCATTGCGTGCCACCGCTTTGACTCTGGAAAAACTGCAAGCCTAAAGCGAGAGTGAAATCTTCCTGGTCGGTGAGATAGATCAGCGGTCCGAGGAAATCGTTCCATGTGCCCATGAACTGGAAGAGCGCGACAACCACCAGCGCGGGTTTGGCCAACGGGAGAATGATCTGCCAGAAGATTCGAAATTCGCTGGCACCATCGAGCCTGGCAGACTCGCTGATCTGCGTGGGGATGCCGATGAAAAATTGTCGAAGCAGAAACACGTTAAACGCGCCGGCACAGAATGAACCGACCCACAGCGGCTTGAGCGTGCCGATCCAACCCAGACTTTTAAATAGCGAATACAACGGCACCATCACCACGGGGAACGGGATCATCATGGTTGCCAGCACGAGCAGAAAGACCTTGTCGCGTCCGAACCATTCGATGCGTGAAAAGCCGTACGCCGCCAGCGCCGAGGAACTGACCGTGCCGATGACGGTCAGGATGCAGAGGATCAGCGTGTTGGTCAGGTAACGTGGGAACTGCTGCATGGAGTCGACGGCTTGCGAGAAGTTCTGCCATTGGGGCGCGATTTTTTTTGTCACCTGCTGACGATCCACCACGACGGTTTGGCCGGGTGAGTCCTTGAGAAACACTTTGCAGGTCTGTTCATCGATCACTTGCACCTTGGATACATCGTGTACCTGATCATCGATGGTGACCTGGGCCTGGCGTGGAATCCATTGCGGGGGCATGCTCATGGTTTGTTCGATGGGCTTTAGGGCCGTGGAGAGCATCCACAGCAGCGGACTGATAAACAGCACCGAACCGGCAATGAGCAAACCATAAACCATGAACTTACCGATATGGCGTTTAGCGCGATGATGGATGGTCTTGCGTTGAATCATGCGTTGTCATTTCTTTGGACATCAAAAACAAATCGCGTCTCACCGGTCAGTTGCCGTAATGGATGTGTTTGCAGGTTAAGCGTGTGGCGATCCATGTCAGCAGCACGATCAGGAGAAACAGCAGCCATGCCATGGCACTGGCGTAGCCCATTTTCAGGTATTTAAAGGCGTTTTCGTACAGGTAGACGGCATAGAACAGCGCTGATCGATCCGGCCCGCCGCCACCGAGCATGACATAGGAACCGACAAAGACCTGCAGCGAACCGATCAGGCCCATGATCATGTTGAAGTAAATCACCGGCGAGATCATGGGGATGGTGATATGCCAGAGTCGATGCCAGGGTTTGGCGCCGTCAACCTCGGCTGCTTCGTAAAGATGTCTTGGGACATCCTGCAATGCCGCCAGGTAGATGACAACGGTCCCGCCGGTCTGCCAGAGACTGGTGATGACGATGGCGGGTTTGGTCCATTTCGGATCGGTCAGCCAGTTGGGGCCGTCGATGCCGATCATGCTCAGGATTTCATTGAGCAGTCCGAACTTGCCGTTGAAGATCCACAGCCAGATCATGGCTACAGCCACAAGCGGCACCATGGAAGGCAAAAAGAAAATCGTGCGAAAAATCGATCGCCCCATGATCGGCTGATTGAGCAGCACCGCAATGAGCAGTGACAGCATCAAACCAAGCGGTACGGCAAACGCGGTGTAAACCACCGTGTTCCATAACGACAGCCAGAACACGTTGTCGGTCACCATGTCGGTGTAGTTAAGCGTCCCGATCCAAACAGGCGGTGAGAGCACATCGTAATCACAAAACGAATAGTAAAGTGACAACAACACTGGATACAGCGTTAAAGCCAGCAGACCGACGATCCATGGGCTGATAAACGCCAGGCCCATGAGCAGGTTTTTTCGTTCACTGCGTGTCATCGGACATCACTTTCTGCCAATCGCTGATGCGTTGAATCTCCACGCGATCCCATCGGCGCTGGGCGCGATCGAGTTTGCGTTGCACGCGCTTTTGCACATTGTCCATCGCCTGCTGTGGTGAGACTTCCAGGCGACCAAGCTGGTCAATGGCCACCACCATCTCGTCCTTATACTCCTGCCAGATCGTCATCCGCGGGACGTACCGGACATTGGGACTTTGAGCCAACTGGGCAAACACTTTGATATAGGGGTTTGGATGCTGCTGGTAAAACGTCGGACTGACAGTTGCCAGCGGGCTGAACTTGCGTTGACCCATGGCCAGCTTTTCCATCACCGGCTGCTGGTTGACATAGCAGATAAAATCCAGTGCTTCGCGGACGTGTCGTACGCCGCGTGGGATGACCAGCACATCCGTTTCGACAATACTCACGGGCTTACCATCCGTTTGTTCCCATGACGGGAAGGCGGCGGCAGCCCACTGCAATTGCGGCGCGTACTGCTGGATGAAATTGAAATTCCATGTCCCCTGAAGCACCATGGCAACCCGCTCGGAAAAAAACGGACTCTGCGGTGAGGCAAAATTACCAAACGATGAACCGAACTTCATCAGGTTTTCCACGCCGAATTTCTGATAATAGCCAGCCATCCATTCATAGGCTGCCAGGTTGCCCGGGTGATCGGATTGGATGCGGTTTTCGCCATCCCAAAGCTCACCGTCAAACCAGAAACCCCACATCTCATTCCACCAGCCGGGGACCGAAGGCGTAAAGCCCAACTGCACGATCTCAAAGCGCTTTGCCTGTTTTTCCTCAACGGTTAACTGCGGGTAGCGCACTTGCAGCGACTTGCCATCGCGGATGACGTTGACGAGGGTCAACTGCTCGGCCATCTGATCAAGCTGGGCAATGGTTTGCGGGGGTTTTTGGGGGTCGAGTCCCGCTTCGGCAAACAGGCGTTGATTCCAGTGCAGGGCCATGGTGCTCGGTGTCGAAGGCAGTCCCCAGACATACCCGCGATGCGAACACAAATCCCAGAACACCGGGACATATTTTTCCTTGCCGATGTGCCGGGCTTCAAGGTGATTGTTCAAGGGCGTCAGCGCGCTTTTCTCGGCGTAGATGTTGATGGTATGGGACCATAATCCAGCGATATCCGGCGGATTGCCCCCCGCGGCTGCAAGCAGAAGCTTCTGGTCAATCTGGCTGACGTTGAGCATCTTGACATACACCTTCTGCTGCGACTGGTTGTAGTCATCGACAATCTGCTGCATGGCCTGGGCTTCAAAACCCGTCCACTTTTCCCAGTAGGTCAGGATCAAGCGGCCATCAGGGGTGTACTGATCCTGATGCTCGGAACACCCGCCCCAAAGGCAAAGCACAAATACCAGCAGACAGGCAGGAAATGGTCGATCAGCCAAACGCATCAATACCTCAAACCATGGTGACAACGGATACGTGAACAACAAACAGGTTCAATCCAACAGCGATCCATCAGAACGAAGCGAAATTCCGCCAGTGTTCGGGATCGTCGTAGTCGTTTTCCGAGACACTCGAAGCATGCCAATCGGCAAACAGGTAGTTGGCGGCACTGCGATGACGTACCGGGTCCAACGGTGCGTATGGGAAGGAAATGTTGATCCCTGCACCTTCCCAACCGCGTGCGTCGGCCACCACAAACTCATTGGAGTTGCGCAGAATGTCACTGCTCACCGCCAGGTTCACCGCCCAACTCATGGCATAACCGGGCACCCCATCACCGGGAAAAGTATTGCCCTTGGCAACCTGCGGGCAATCAAACACCCAGCCGGGCTTACGCCAACTCTCCAGGTCATTGGGACGCAGATACGTCGAAAGCTGATGGTAGAACGACGGACTGGTGGAATTGTGAATGTCCCAGATCGCCGGCAAGCGATCCCGAAAATCGTTGATGTACATCCCGTAAGCCAGACCATGCTGACGCAGGTTCGACAGACACATGCTCTTGCGTGCCGCTTCGCGTGCCTTGCTTAAGGCCGGCAAAAGAATCCCGATCAACAGTGAGATGATGGAGATGACCACCAACAGTTCGATCAGAGTAAAGCCCGTTTTCCGTTTGCCAAGCATAGGTACCTCGCTATTGCATTTATCGTGTGTTTGTGGTTGTTTCATGATCAGTCTCCAAATCCGGCCATGGGATTAAAATCCCAAGCGCCAAACAGATACCATGCCTGTGAAGGAACGAAGATCAGCGTGGACCCGGTTTCCCACGGCGGATCACTGGTCGCACAGGGCAATCCGACCAATCCCGGCCACTGTTTGCTGGGGATCATGGCCTTGTTCATTTCATCCAGATACTTGCGAGCCAGTTCTTTTTGACCGGCCACGTTATAGGCCACAATCATCTCACCGGTGCCTTCGAGCCAGATGCGTTCCTTGCCCAGCAGGTCTCGAAACGCGGTCACTTCAAGACCGGTCACGTCCGACTTGTTGGTGGTCAGAAACGTCCGCTGGGCATGGGGGAGCGTGGTCGCCAACTCCGGTCCCAAAGCCGCGATCGCCCAGGCACAGGTGTCCAGTGCCGGCTCGTTGACGGTCGATCCCATCTTGAATCGTTTTTCCTCTTCAACCCACATGTCCGTCAGCAGAAATGTGCGGACCTTGGCCCGCGCCTTGGGATAGTTGACCAGAGCTGCATACACATCGAGATTGCCTTCGGTCGAATAGTGAAGCATCGGGCCGGCCTTGTTAAAGCCTGCTTTGACGCCGCCGTTGGGATCCTGAAGACTGATGATCCACTTGGCCAATTGCTCACGCATGGGATCGAACTGCTTATCGCCGGTCTTGGAGACGTAGTAATTCAGTGCCATGAGCAGCCATGAATTGTCGCCGATCCATCGGTCGGCATCACGGAGCATCTGCCCGGTCCCGGCGTCGGCAAACTGTGGGAAACCGCCAGGTGTATCCGAGGCAAATTCACGTTCGCGGTGACTTTCAAAAAACGTGAACATCCGCCTGGCCAAGTCCACATCACCTTGATGGATAAAGCACATCGCAGCCACGGCATTGGCGTAGAGTCCGGAAAACGTCTCGCTTTCCTGGTTACCCAATATCCCCGTCGAAGCCTGCTGGCGGACAAGCCATTGATAGGCTTTATCGGGAATCGAACCTGACTGTTCTGCTGCCCCAACCGGGCTAACGAGCAACATCCCAAGCATCACAATCCAGACAACTATCGATCCGGATGAACTGGCAATACGTCCGTACATCATCTACTCCACTTAAATGTTCACAAGGTAAAACGTGCTGGTATCAAGACCGTTAACCCGCACACACTTTTTGCTCAGCTTCAACCAGACACCCGCAGGATCGGCGCAGGACCAACTGCGTGGGCAACACCTGTTGCTTGTTGAATGCCTGATTGCTGATGACTTGTATCGCCGCATTGGCCGCGGCTCTGCCCATCTCCAGCACCGGCACATGCACCGTGGTCAATTTCAAATGCCTAGCTGAATCAATGTCGTCAAAACCAATCACCGCCACGTCATCGGGCACGGCAAAACCGCGTTTTTCCAGGGCGTTCATCGCACCGATGGCAATGTTGTCGTTGAAACAAAAAATCGCACGCGGGGGTTTGACCGACTGCTTAAACCATGTGTCAATCGCTCGTGATCCGCCCTCTTCGGTGAAGGAACTGGCAACAACCAACCGGTCATCCCATGCAACCTTGGCGGCTTTGGCGGCTTTTTTGCATCCCATCAAACGCTGCCGGGCGTCATAGGTCTCCAGATCACCTGCCAAAATCACCACCTGCTCATAGCCATGCTCGTACAAATGCGTCATCGCCTGGCAAGCGCCGGTTACGTTATCCAGTGTCACCGACGCGGTCTCCAGCCCGGCAATGGGACGATCAATGAGAATCACCGGAATGTTGAATCGACCGGCCTGCTGCATGAAGTCCTTACCCAGTCGCAGGTTCATCACCACCAGCGCATCAATGCGACCTTCCCCCAGCAGCCGCAAGGCCAACTCCCGCTCGTCCTGACCACCATGGGAAAACGCCGTGAGAATGTGATACTGATGATCATCGGCCTCGGCATCGAGACCTTTGAGAATCTCGGCCCAGAATCCGGTGCTGATCTCAGGGAACACCACGCCGATCATCTTGTTGCGCTGACCGGCCAACGCCCTGGCGGCATGATTGGGCACGTAACCCAACTGGGCAATCGCATCCATCACTTTCTTGACGGTGGCCGCTTTGACGTTACCCGTCTGATTGATCACACGCGAGACCGTCGCGGTGGAAAGTCCGGTATGACGGCAGACATCACTTAACGTCGCCCGACTGATTTTGGCGGATTCTTCAGACATTTTCATCACACTCAATCAATTCGATCCGAAATATAAACAAAATGAAACTACAAAATGTAAGCGCTTACATTCTAGCGCCCGCTCACTTTCAAGTCAAGAAATCGACTCAAGGTTTTATGATAAAAACCTCAATCGACTCCTTATTGGACATCAGTACACTTTCATGACTCACTGCATACCTGCCTTTAATCAGTCACAACCATGACAGATCAATCGCTTACAGGTTGGCAAGACATTACAGTCGACTTGATTAAATGCTCCGGAGATCATTGACGTATCAAATCATAGATTGCCAATCCATCAGAATGAACGCCAACCATGCGAATCGACGCCCTGCTCCAGACCCGATATCATGTCGCAGATGGATATTCTGGCTGCCAACAATCTCACCAAGGTTTATAACGGTCGTACCGTCGTCAAAGATGTGTCATTTCACGTCGGCGAAGCGGAGATCGTCGGACTGCTGGGCGCTAATGGCGCGGGTAAGACCACCAGCTTTCGAATGGTCATGGGCATGATCCGCCCGGAAAATGGTGTGGTCCACTTCAACGGCCAGGAAATCACCCGACAGCCAATGTACCGCCGAGCACAAATCGGCATTGGTTATCTGGCGCAGGAACCCAGTGTTTTTCAGCGACTGACCGTCGAGGAAAACCTCATGGCCATCCTTGAAACGCGACACATGGACAAGTTCCAACGCCGTGAACGTGCTGAAGAACTCATGGCTCAGTTCAACCTCACCAAGCTTCGTCGCCAACAGGCCCGGACGCTATCCGGTGGTGAACGTCGCAAGCTGGAAATCGCCCGTGCATTGGTGACCGACCCGTCATTGATCTTTCTGGATGAACCCTTCTCTGCGGTCGACCCGTTGACCATTGAAGAGCTTCAAGTGGAGATCAAACGACTGCGTGATGAACATCACATTGCAGTTTTGGTCACCGACCACAACGTGCAGCGAACGCTGGAAATCGTCGACCGTGCGTATGTGATTTTTGAAGGCACCGTCTTCGCGGAAGGTACGCCCAAGCAACTCATCAACGACGAACAAGTCAAAAAGTTATACCTTGGTTCAACATTCAAGGGCGACGAATTCGATTAAGAATAAGAAAGGGACTAGGGACTAGCCACCAGGGATCAGGCAAAGACACTGTCAAATGTGACTTTTTTGCCTTGCCCCTAATCACTATTCCCTAATCACTAATCCCTGAAAATGACTAAAAAAAAATCCACATCCAAACGTGCCACGCATCAACGCGCCGGTGTCCCCGCTGAGTTCACCGATGCTGCGCGCGGTATCCGTCTGCAAAAGGCTTTGGCTGACGCGGGTGTGTCTTCACGTCGTGAAGCGGAGCAGATGATTGCTGAAGGTCGCATCACGGTGAACAAACAGTTGATCACGGCGTTGCCAGCCTTTGTCGATCCGTCAGATGACATCATTCGTCTGGATGGCAAACCGATACACAAAATCGTCGACACAAAAGCCAATGAGCGCAAAGTCTGCATCATGCTCAATAAGCCTCGTCACTGCATCTGTACGTCGGATGATCCGCAAGGTCGGCGGACCGTGTTGGATTTGGTGCAGTATGACAACATGCCCCGATTGTTCCCGGTCGGTCGCCTTGATGCCGAGTCCACGGGCTTGTTGCTATTGACCAATGACGGTGATTTGGCTCAGGAACTGACACATCCGAGTTACGGCGTCCCCAAGACCTATCAGGTCTCCATTCGTGGACACCTGGAACAAAAAGACATCGACACACTGACACGTGGCTTGGTGCTGGCTCATCGTGGGCCACGTGGTTCAAAGATCAAACGCGCTCATGCTACCGAAGTGAAATTGCTACATTACGGACGAGGCAGCAGTGGTGATCGTACGAATCTGTCGATCACATTGCGTGAAGGTCAGAACCGTGAAATCCGTCGCCTGCTTGCAGCAATTGGCTTTAAAGTCCGACGCCTGGAGCGTATGAGTATCGGCCCGTTGCAGCTAAAGGGAATTGCATCCAGTGAATGGCGGATGCTCACTGAGCGGGAAATCAGACAACTGCACAAAGCGGCCAAGCAAGCCAAAGCACAGACCCAGGCGATCGCGGAAGGCAAGATTGTCCCCCAGATCGAAACGGTCACTAAAGCGCCCAAACAACGTGTCGCCCGTACCGACAATAAGCCCACCGCACGGGGCGCTCGCAAAGTCACTCGCAAAAAGGCTCCTGTCCGCAGCGATGCCTCTGCATCACGCGGGACTACTGCCCCGTCACGTGCTGCCAAAACAACTCCGGTTAAAACTGACAGTAAACCTGCACAGCGAGTAACCAAAAAAGTCACCCGCAAGAAAGTCACCAAACGGACGCCCAATCAAGTAAGTACCAAACCGGTGGCAAGACGCGGCGCCCAAAGCACCGGCCGTAAAAAAGCATCCACCCGCAAAGTCTCCGGCAAAGCTGCGCCGCGTGGCAAGCGTCGCGGTTAAATCAACAACATGCCATTACGCCACTGATTCAGGTTGCGATCCCTTGGTCAATACCAATCTTGTCGATGCACCAACACCGGTTGTTATTTCAACTGCTCATGGGCAGAGCGCAGTGTTGCGACAAATGGTTGATAGACTCGTTTATCTTTGTAATCAGCAATGTCCGACTGGTAAATTTCGACCATTTGCATATGCGCATCAAGCGCGTTTTTCAAAGCCTGCTGCATGGTTCCGGCGACGGCGGCCTGTCCTTTGGCTCGGATCTCCCAGAACATTTCACCGCCTGTACTGCGACCAGATTGGCCCAACGCTGTGAGTAAATCAATCAGTGGTTTGGCGTGTGCCTTGGGACCTTGGTTCTGCCACCAAAGACCGTTTAGAAAAGCGACTTTGACCAACAAACGATCACCAAGCTTGCGGTAAGCATATGCCTGTACATCCCGCGCAGTATCAGGCACCAAGGCGGTCCCCTCATCGGCAGGCACAGTCCCCAAAGTCAGCATCAATGGCTTGCGGGGCCAGAGCTCTGCAAATTGATCCACAAGGTTTTCCCAACACCGGGTATATCGAGCCACGCTGTAACCTGCTTGACGGAAGCGGTCGTATTCTGAGGGCTTAAGGCGAATGGACATTTCCATGGCACTGCCGCCGATACCGTGTAATTGCAGGTAACCAATGGAGGGATGATCGTGGTATCGAGCAGCAAGTTGACGATTCAATTCCAACCACAGACGTGTGTAGGTCTGATCCCATGGCAAAGGCAACACACCCTCAGATGCAGCATTGTTGGCAATTTCACCGCCATGACGTTTGCGTTGAAAGGTGAACGGTTCCTGGAGTTGATCCATGACCCATTGGGGACTCTGGATACCTGCAAAGATGCCCAGGTTTAACAGCTTCCCGTGTTTGGCAACATCTGCCAGTACATCGTCGATCAATTCCCAGCGATAGACACCTGGCTGTGGATTGAGTTCTCGCCACTGCATACAGAGCGTCATCCCGTCGACATAATCCAACGCCATTGCCGGTGGCATGCCTTGCTTTTGGATGTGTATCGCCCATGCAAAGCTATAGATGCCACGAATGTCTGTAGCTTTGACGTTTGCAGGTTGGGCGTGCAATTGCGGTACAAGCAAAAGGAGGGGGATAAGACAAATCGAAATACGGTGCATGGATCATTCTTTCAAACTAAGGTTCAACTAAAAAAACCAATCGCCTGGAAGCTGCATCAATGCGTTTACCACAAAGCTTCCACGATGTAGAAATACACAGAAAAACACCTTGTTTTATTGGGTTTTTCTGGGGTTCACAGATATTACGATTCAAGATCAATCGCGACACATGACAGTCAATAGCCGTTCCAAAAGACTTTGCCTTCAGTGGAACCTGAGCTGGTGGGAATGTCTATTTGAGGCAATGTCTTGGCGTGCAGGTCAAAAAATGCAATGTTGGCGGATTGTCCGTTGTGGAGCATTTGCGGGAGCTGGTCAGTCGAACCGCGGATATCCACATCCCATCCATCATATCCCACGCCATAGGCTCCATCGCCAAAAAGCGCGGTGTTTGTCGGACTGCGAACAAGGTCGATTTTGCGTGCCAGCACGGCATAGCTGTCCGCGGCACGCAGCAGGTTCATCCCATAGGTTCGAGCACGACCCGCTTGCGAAAAACGCTTCCATGCAGTGGGACAGGAAAGGTATCCACTGTTGTTGACGGTATTGCGATACGCGCCGCGCTGGGTTGCATTGTTAAAGTCCACACCTGAGCGTGAGAATCCAAAGTACGGTGCCAGGCGGTCTGGCCAGTTGATATTATTTTCACCGACCCAACTGCCATAGACCGGAGGAAGCCATGTTTCATGATCATTAACGTAGAGACTGCATACGGTGCCAATTTGTTTGAGATTCGAAAGACAACTGAGGGTCTGTGCAGCCTGTCGCGCCTTACCCAATGCAGGAAGCAGGATTGAAATGAGCAGTGAAACGATACTGATCACAACGAGTAATTCGATGAGTGTAAAAGCGCGTTGACGTGGCATGGCTTTCTCCTCTTGATTCAAATGGATGATGATGGCGGGACACAGGTGTGCCCAGCTTTCAAACTGCAAGAGACCGCGCAGGGGTCAACGGCTGCGTTGGGGTTTTGAATCCTGTCCAGAATCATCCGTCCCGCTAATTGCCCAATGACGGTGTCGGGCGTGGTGATCGCGTCCATGGCAATGCTGCCTGAGGGTTGGAATTCTTTCTCAAAACACATGACTGACAATTGCGATGGCACTTTGATCCCCAGTTGCATGGCATGTAGACACAGCGAACCGGCCATGGCCTGGCTGTTGACTAGCATTGCTGTGGGAAGATCAGGTTGTCCCAACAATTCGGTTAACGTCCGCACATGCAGATCACTGTCACGTTGTGTCTGAACCACGATGTGTCGAGGCTTCAAATCGGCCTGAGTCATCGCACGGGCATAGCCGGCCTGGCGATCCACCACACTAAAATGCTCCAGCGTCGGACGCACAATACCCTCAGCATCTGGCCAACCTGAACAGAGAAAAGCAATCAGTCGATGCCCCATGTCCAACAAATGCTTTGCTGCCATGTAGCCTGCCTGCTCCTCATCAGGATACACACAGGACTCAGCAAGTTTGGCATTGATCCACACCGCCGGGATGTGATGCTGATGGATCTGATGGATGAGACTTTCTGGAATATGTGCGTTGTAGTTGATAAGCAGCCCGTCACTCATGGATACCCGTAGCGCCTTGGGGATTTGATGCGGATTTGCCAGATCGTCGTCAGCCAATTGCGAGAAAACCATGTGCATGTCCTGCTCATTGAGCACGCCATCCAATCCCATGAGTGTGTTCTGTGGCAGAAGACTCCGCGTCGCATTGGTACTGCAAAGCAAAGTCACACACCCAAAGCGACCACTGTTCATGGCAGCGGCAGCGAGATTGGGTCTGTAATTGAGCTTACGAGCCACTTCGAGCACTTTCTCGCGGGTCTTCTGAGAGACGTAACCCTTTCCAGAAAAGACTCTTGAGACAGTCATTTGACCAACACCGGCCTGCTTGGCCACATCCAAAGATGAGACTCGTCCAGTGTTAGAGGTAGATGAAATCGGGCTTGCCATGGTCAATCCAATCCGTGTGGTAACGTAAACATGTTAGCGCAACCATACCGCAGGTCAAGCTTTCAAGCCGAATATTTTTGTGCGCCGTTTTGGAATGATATGGATGATCCGAGGAGTCTAAATGTCATACCCAAACTGTTGCATGACTTGGCCGGTGATGTCGATGATGATTTTCTTTTCGTCCGCTGTAAGGTCGTCGGGCTTGACGTACCCCTTCTCGTTGGTGCCTGCCATTTTTTGTTCACCCACAGCAAAGGTGTTGATTTTTCGGTTCATGACACTGCGGTCAATGCCGCTGATCCCTGCAAAACGTTCGAGTTGATCAATCACCGGATCGGGCTTGGCAATAAGGTCTTCGTATTTGAGTACCCAGACATTGGGAAAGCCATATTTGACCACAGCACTAAGCACTTCGCGCCACTGGATCGCATATTGTCGGAGCTGATCCACATTGGTAATAAATGCCCGACTCTTAGCGGACTTGATCACATCAATCGGATTGCGATAGATAAACACAAACCGGGCTTGAGGCATGAGAATGCGCATCCGCTCAATCATCTGCGGTTCATTAAGTGGATTTTTGATCCCCCAACGCTGATAGCCGTACTTTTCGGATAGCTGCTGATAGGTTGCTGCGGATTTATAGAACGCTTCAAACGCGATCATCATAAACGGCTGAGGTTCAGGCCAAAGGTTACTGGTCCAGCCTTCGGTGGTCTGCTCAAGAAATTGCTTACGAGCTGCATCAAACTCCTCGGTACGGTCGGTATGGACCTGCACAGAAGAATGCACCAGCTTGGGCAATGAGGACATGAAATTCATATTCTCGCCATAGACAATCATCTTGCGTGATGAGTTGACCAATCGCTGGAGAAGGGTCACGCCATTGCGTGCCGTTGGGGCAGTGATAAATAGCGGCGTAAGTTGTTGGACATACTGTGACAGGTCGGGCATGAGTGAAGACTTTCCGTCGAAGAGGTGATCGCCAAACGATTATAACGGATGTCAGAAAGGCGTTTTGCCTATAACAGTTTTATCACTTGCGTCTAACCCGCTTTACTCAGAGAGTCGGATGACGCACAATATGTACAGAGCAAGGCAGGAGGTCGAAACGACATGCAGTTGATGAGTTGGTCCATTGCGCGACTGGGTAGCCGGTTCGGGTTGCTGTTTGAGCCGCATCAGCGGCGTGTGCGTCATTCTGCCCTAGGGCGTTTCCTTGATGTCCCACTGGATTTAGCAGTCGGACTGGTGGGACCCGATGGCAAGCAGCGTGTCCTGCCGTTCACCCAACAAGGTGAGTCCTTCCATACGGTCGAGCAATTTGAGCGGGCCAACTCCATTACATACCGTGCCTACTCCAGTGATTACCAACTGCGATTTGAATTTAACATTCACAGCGTATTTTACCCGCAGGATGAATCGCTTTGCTTATTGCCAGCAATTTATCTGGAAATGCGGATCAACCCGACCAAGCCAATCCGCTGGCAAAAGCCCAAGTTCCAGACTCCCCAAAAAGTCAAGCTGTTCCTGAAGCTCAAACGCCCGGACACCAACATCCAAGTCTTCTGCCCTAATGAGTCCGACGGACTTGGTGGGCGAATTGACATGGATTACAGCGTGGACCTTGATCCCAAGCTGGACATGCAGACCGCCAATGAAACCGACTACAACTCCGGCAGAACAGTCAACGTCCAAGAACGAATCATCAGTCTGAACCCTGGCGCGACTCCCACCAATCAAGGCGATGGTTTACAGATCGAATTGCCGGTCTCCGAACAAGGCAGTGGCATCAAGTGGCGACTGGTTTGGGGGGCTTTTTGTGGTGATCCGATACTCAATGTCAAAAACGACAACGAAGTCCAACCGGCACGATTCCGCTATGCCTCTTTGTGGCCGTCACTGGATGATGTGATGTATGCCGCGATCAAGGGACGGGATGAACGCCTGGTGCTGTCACGAAACTTCGAAAAGCTCCTTGAACAAACACCACTCCGCGCAGCCCAACGGCATCTATTGAATCAGAGTTTCCAACAGTATCTGAGCAATACGTTCTGGTGTGAACTGCCTGATAAAAAAGATTGGTTTAGTGTCTGGGAAGGCAGCTGCTTTTTCCATTCCACTTTGGATGTCGAGTACAACCTCACGCCGATGTACCTGTCTCTTTGGCCAAGTTTGCTCAAGCTTCAACTAGACCAATGGGCCAAACGTGGCAAAGCACATGATGAGTCTGGCGGGTATTACCTTGACCATGATCTAGGGGTCGGTTTTGAAGCGACCGCAATGAGCTATGACCATGACATGCCTATCGAGGAAAACTGCAATTACCTGCTGATGATGCAGGCCTATGCTCATTGGACCGGCGATCTGACACCGATCCGCAAGCACGAAGATCTGATCCTCAAACTCGCCGATTATCTGTTGTGGACAGATGTGGATGACAGTGGGTTCCCGTCAAAAGGTGTTGCCAACACCATCGACGATGCTTCGGCTGCTCAGCAATTTTCTCGCAAACAAACCTACCTTGCCATCAAGCGACTTGCGGCATTGGCAGCGGTCAGTGACATGCTTATGCATATCAACAAGACTGAGCTTAGTCAGACCTATCAGGATATCGTGGATCGCTTTACATCAAAGGTCGAAAACGACGCATGGCGTGGTGATCACTTTGCGGTTTGCGTAGATCGTTCAACAGTAGGCGTGCGTGATGCCAAAACCAATCGGCCCCTAACCGATGATGAGTTAGTGGGTGCCGATGCATATAGTATTTACTCGTCCAATGGTTTGTTGCTGCCAATGATGTGCGGTCAGCCGTGGTTGATCTCAGAAAACAAAGTCCGCCGAGACCTGATCAGTGCCGTACGTGAGACGCTCGGAAACTACGGCTGTGGTCATAATGACCAGGAGCCGGAAAACGTCTGGGTCTCACAGAATCTATGGCGTGACCACATGATGCGATACATCGGCGCAACAGGACCCAACCGCGCCCAAGGCTATTGGGACATGCAGGTGATGAGCAACACCTTCGGCCAATCCTACGGCTTTGTGGACACCTATGTCACCAACAATCTGAGCTTCTACCCACGAGGCGCGACGACGTTCGGCTACCTGCTAAGCTACCCGCGCGTGATCATCGACCGACTGGCACCGGGCGGAGCGCGAATCAGTGTGGATCCCGACCGCGGTTATGCACAGCGTTGGCCCCTGCTACCACTAGCCGACTGGAAAGCAGGCAAAATTCCGATCTGCGTGGTCGATTGTGATGACGATGGTCAAGCCCGTGTGGTTATCGAAACCCAACTCGAATCCGTCATCATCCGAGGCCAGGAAGAAGGCAAAACGGATATGATCGGGTAATGGAATTCTGAAATTTGATCATTTCGAATTTCGAATTTGCGCAAGCATATACCTGCGATCCTCATACTGAGACAAGTCCGAAATCCGAAATTGCAAATTCAAAATTAACTTTACTCGTCGATACCCAAGTCACCTTTGGTCAGCAGCGACGCAAAGACGAAGCCGGCACCTTCGATGTTTTCGCGGGCACCTTCCTGGCGATCAATCACAGCGACGATTTTCACGACGGTGACACCCAGGCTTGTGAGTAATTTGGCAGCTTCAAGGACTTGGCCGCCCGTGGTGGCGATGTCTTCGACGATGACGACGCGGTCACCTTTTTCGAACTTGCCTTCAAGTTGCTTGGCCGTGCCGTAGTCTTTCTTCTGGTTACGGATGAGGATCGAAGGCTTACCCGTTGCCATGGATGTGGCGGCTACCAGCGGAATCCCGCCAAGTTCTGCGCCGGCGAGGCGGTCCACCGAGTCATCCACATGCTCAGCAAAGCGTTTGCCAAGTTCAGCGAGAATGTCCGGCTGAGTCTCAAAGAGATATTTATCCAGGTAATACTTGCTCTTGCGACCGGAGCGAAGGGTAAATTCACCACGCAAAAGGGCCGCATCAGAGATCCGTTCGATGAGTTGTGCTGTTTCCATGGGGCAGAGTATACGGTTTTTTGCTTCAATTTGGAAAATGGATTGCCGTCACATTTTCTTTAACACAAAAGCACGAAGGACACGAAGATCACGAAGAACAAGCCAAAATATCTCTGATTCAAAAACCAAGACATAATGTTAGTATTCTGACTTTCCAGAAAAATGCCTCAAAAAACTTCGTGCCTTCGTGTCCTTCGTGCCTTCGTGTTAAAAACATGACGGTACACTATCCCCATGCGAATCCTCGGTATTGATCCTGGCCTGCGAATCTGTGGCTATGGCATGGTCAGTTTTCGGCCTGGCCAAATTGACCCGTCACTGGTCGAAGCAGGCATTATCAAACTCAATACCAAAGCAGACATCCCCGACCGACTCATGCAGTTGCATACGGAGTTGACCGAGCTGATCGTCGAACTCAAACCCGATCAGATGGCGGTCGAAAAACTCTATGCACACTACAAGCATCCGCGGACTGCGATTCTCATGGGCCATGCTCGGGGGGTGATTCTGCTTTGTGCCAAGCAGGTGAAAATACCTGTGATTGACCTGCCTTCAACGGAAGTCAAGAAGTCGATCACCGGTTATGGGCATGCATCCAAATCACAGATGCAGTTGGCTGTGCAGAATCAATTCGGACTTCCTGAGCCGCCAAGTCCACCGGACGTTGCCGACGCGATTGCCATTGCTTTGACACATGCAAGACGAATTGCAGTGCAAGAATTAGGCTGATGCGACGTTATGCCTGCTATTGAGTCAAAAATATCGCTGCCAGATTTGGCAACATGCTGTATCATGCCTGTGTATCGAGTCTTTAAAGATGATCATCATCTTGGCTGGGGTATTCGTGGGGAGTATCTGCATCAATCATGGGGAATTTGAGATGAGCAAACAATTTTACGTCACGATGTTTTTATCCATGCTGAGCCTGCTATTGATCGCTGGCTGTGAAACCACAGGTTCCACCCGAACGGCTAACGGCAATCATCGTGTACGCGTGATCCGCCCCAATCAAATCATCGCAGGCACACGTTGGACCCACGAAGAACGCCTCAAGGATGTGGCGATACGATCCGTCCGCGTGACACGCAATGCCAGCTATCACCTGATTTGCCTCAATACGGCGGAAAAACCACATGTCCATGACCAACACGATCTGGTGGTCACCACGTTATCAGGCAATGTAAGACTGCATTTGAACCTTAAAACCTATGACCTTAAACCTGGCGATGTCGTGGAAATCCCGCGAGGTACATTGCATTGGGCAGAGAACCTTGGAGGTAACACCCAAGCCGAAGCCTTCGCGGTGTTCAGCCCACCTTACCAAGGCAAAGACATCCGATTCGTCAACGTCCCCAAACAATAAAACCCCTCGGATCACCGGCATCCCGAAGCCTTGAATTACACATTGCATGATCCAATCCGAAACGGAGTCAGCAAGTGAGTGACATTAAAAATCCTCGACTGCTGTATCTCAAAGGCATGCTGTTTTTCATCATGGGTGTGCTTGCTGGGGGAATTGTCTTGCTGCTTTATCCTGACTGGCGATTGGCGATTCTGTTGGGCGTGATGGCCTGGGCATTTGCCCGAGCATATTATTTTGTCTTCTATGTCATCCAGCACTATGTAGACCCGCAGTTCAAATTTGCAGGGCTTGTCGACTTTGCCAAATACATGATGCGCAGACGATACCCACGTGATGACCAAGACCAAACCAAGGCGTCATGATGATGCAGCGGCGGCGGCTCTGAGACGTTTGCCACGAATCTTGAGATTCAACATTTCGACACTGAAACTAAATGCCATGGCAAAGTAGATGTATCCCTTTTGGATTGGCTGCCCCAAACCTTCAGCAACAAGCACCACACCGATGAGTACCAGAAATGCCAAAGCCAGCATTTTCATCGTCGGGTGACGTTCAATAAAGCGACTGATCGAGCCGGCAAAAATCATCATCACACTCACAGCCAACACAATAGCAATGATCATCACCGTGATGTGGTCCACCATGCCCACCGCGGTAATCACCGAGTCCATGGAAAAGACCATGTCCAACATGAACACCTGAACCAATACCCCAAACAATTTGGCCTTGGCTTTACCCGCATGTTTGGATACCGTGTCCGGCTCTTCAAGCTTGTGATGAATCTCCATGGTCGCTTTAGCAATGAGAAACGCACCACCAATAAGCAGGATCAAACTGTGTCCCGTCACCTCATGGTTCAACACTGTAAACAATGTCTTGTGCATACTCATCACCCAACTGATGGCAAAGAGTAGACCGATGCGACCTGCCATCGCCATAAGCAGTCCGAGTTTGCGTGCCGGTTCCTGTTGTTTTTCAGGGAGTCGATTGGTGAGAATCGAAATAAACACCACGTTGTCAATGCCCAACACGATTTCCAGTACGGTCAATGTCAGTAGTGCAAGACCGTTTTCCAACGTCAGTAATTCAACCATGTGTAACCCTTGTGACCAGCTATCGAATACTCATCAGTGTAACAGGATTGCAGGCACAAATACGGGAATTCAACATCATTTAAATGCAATACCGCCATCCATCCACGAAACGTCGGCATCACACTTTAAAGCCCGCGGGACTTGAGTCTCCAGGGTCTGCGTGACGCATATTAAACGACGATTCAACACTGCACATCAATCACGCGAATCTGCTTACGATTGTTATCCTCAGCAAAATCAACAACAACACGCCCCTTGCGATCCGTCTTGATTGCATGAGTTTCCCCATCAAGCGTGATGGATTTGATCTGTTGATCTCCGCAGAGTCGAAGGCGATAGGTACGCGTTTGAGGTTGACCTGTATAGCTGCCTTGTCTTGGGTGAACCACACAACGGAAGCCTCCGTCGATGACCTGTTGTTCGATGCGCGTGATGCAATGCTGCCCGGATTCATGTGCAAAGCTTTCGCCATCATCTTCGTAGATTGACGACTCACTCGATTCACCTGGATACCAACGCAGATCGAGTTTTGTCTCATCACGTTGACCGACGAATTGGAGTTTGGGTCCCATGGGGATCACGCTACCTGCTTTGACGAAGATTGGACCACCATGCCCATCACCTTTTTCAAAAGCAAATGTTTGATCGCCCTTAACCAACTTGCCTGTCCAGTAGTCATACCATTGACCTTCGGGCAGCGTAAACGACTCGCAAAACGCAGCAGTCAACAGGGCATCACCGAGCATGTACTGACAGTGCAATTCATCGGCTCCCGGAAGTTGCGGGTATGCCAGAGGCATGGCGCGCATCATCGGCATGCCGGTGGTGGAGGCCTTGTGCGCCATCGTATAAAAGTAAGGCAGCAGTCGGTATCGCAGCTTCGCATACCGCTTGAACATTTTGCCAAGTTCTTCACCGAGTAACCATGGGTGTCGCCAATAAGCCCAGCTATTAACCTGCGACCAAGGCTGGAGGAATCCGAAGTGGATGCCCTCATCCGTGAAGACATCCATATCACAAGACGCATTGCTATGACCAGACAAACCATGGTTCAGAATGGAGATCAGCGGTTTAACCCCGCCACCGGTATCACCTGCCCAGGTTGCTGAATATTGGGCAATCCCCGCATAGGCACCGGAGGAATAAATCATGGGCCGAAGGTTGGTATGTTCTGCCATACCTTGAGACATCTGCTTGTTGAGCAGTGTCGGATAGAGGTTGTGCATCTGCTCATCGGTCATGCCGTTGAGGTAGCGACGGTCGGGATGTTCGTTGACCTGGTACGCACCATCCATCTTAAATGCGCGGGCGCCCTGGTCGACAAATTGCTTGAGATGTTCAAACCAAGGTTGGCCATGACGCATGTTTTTATCGAAGTACCGCGGCGGGTGGCCGATGTTCTTGTCCTGCTCAAAATCATCATCCGAAGGAACATCGTCCATTGCATTATCACTGACAAGCGAACTGTTTATCAGACACTGTTCTTCGTACTCACTCACATCGTAATCACAGCAAAGCCACAGACTGAGTTTAAAACCCAATCGTTTTGCAGCTGCGATGAACGTGTTCTGCGACTTGTCGGCCCAACGTGGGATATGAAATCGTTCTTTACTCCACTGCTTGTCCGGCGTGGCGTCATAAAAATTTTCCATCCAACCCGGCTCAAGACCGATTAAATCACATGGTATTTTTTCACGTCGAAACGTCTGACAGTCATCAAGCATCGTCCGCGCATCCGCTTCTTCATGACAGACAAACGTCAAGCCATACGCCCAGCGTGGAAGCAGTAGCGGTCGGCCCATCAACTGTGTCCCACGATCCAAAAGTGTCGGCAGATCATCACCCACAAACAGATACAAGTCCAAGTGATCCGCCTGTGAGCAGATGGCAATTTGATCGGATTGAGACTGAGCAACGTCATAGGACTGCTTACCGGTCGTCGAGCAGAAAGACGCCCAGCCGCGGGTACTCATCAACCATGGTGAAGGTGCGTAGCACTTGACGTTACGGACCCAGAGTTGCGCTTTGTGATTGGATTTTTCCAGTCGATCGCGGTCTTCATCACCAAGACCATAGATCTTTTCATCAGCATGATGAGTCAGGTTGAGATTAAAACCGCCATAAGGATCGACAGTCGGCGGATTGCATGTTTGCTGAAGTAATTTGCCATCGGTGGTGGTCAGCGTGAACTGCCCGTCTTCCAGACTCATCGTCAACGTGGCAAGCTCAGTTGTAAGCGTCCACTGTTCATCGGTGCGATTGTGCGTTGCTTCACAGGATGGCCAATCGGTATTGAGTATGCCATACCGTTCCAAGGCCGATCGCGTTCGTTTGGGGTCAGGTGTAATCTGCAGACGGATAAGCCAAGGGGCTAAAGCTTCGATACAGCAGTAACCGCCCTGCTCAAGTTTCTGCCAAGGGGATGAAGACGTTTGTGTACTGAGAATCTGACTCATGTTGACCGCTTTTCACTGGCGATTGAAATACAAACCATGTCATAAAGACCAGCGAGCTATTATGATCAAATCATTCACAAGATGGGATTGATTCGCTCAATTGAATACAAAAAAGTCAATGTTAATTCACATTTTGAGACTGAGATTGGGACGGCAGCTGGGATTGCGTGGATGGCTGGGATTGGGATTGGCTTTGAGACATGTTCTGGCCAACGACCGGCGCGAGTGTTGACGTGTTAAGCGGTTCAACATCTACACTGACTCTAATCTGGTGATTACCACCCCCAAGTACAACGCCTTTAACTGGCGAGACGTCTTCAAAATCCCGTCCCCATGCCAGGGTAATGTGATCATTGTTGACAATTTGAGAGTTGGTCGGATCAAAGTCCACCCAGCCGTTGTCCGGGCAATAGACTGCTGCCCAGGCATGTGAAGCGTCAGCCCCGATGAGTCGGGGTTTGCCTGGTGGCGGGTAGGTTCGCAGATAGCCACTGACATATCGGGCGGGTAAATCAAGGCTGCGAAGACAGGCGATCATCAAATGCGCAAAGTCCTGACAGACACCACTGCGCTGCTCGAAGACCTTCTGCACGGTGGTCAAAATCGTCGTACTGGTTGGATCAAATTTAAAGTCAACGTGAATCCGCTCAGAGAGATCTTTGGCAGCATCCAGAATCGGACGCCCTGGCGTGAACGATTTGAGTGTATAGGCTTGGAGCATCTGCAAGCCTGGTGCCAGTGGCGAATCAAAACAATATTGATACGCATCAAGACCATCATTGGTCAGATCAGTAATCAGTTTATCACGTACCTGCTCCCATGGGCGGGACATGTTCTGGAGCAGCGGTTGGCGTGGCTGGACGTCAACGGTTCCCACGAGTTTGATGATTAACTGTTTGTGTGGTTGCTGCACGGCTGCAAAGGCTGCACTATTCCCAAAAAAATCGACATGCTTCTGAAACACATCCGGTGTCGGCGTGATGATCAAGTCAAAATTCTGCCACGTCTGATTGGACACCTCGCGCGGGAGCATATGAACCGCACTATGGCTAACTGTGGCGGCGACTCCGTAGTGATATTCCGTGATATGGGTCAGGCGGTATTGCATGGTGGACTTTATAGTTTAACGCTCAAACCGCCTCCATGCCCAGGGATTGTGGGTTTAACGATGTGACCGATAGAGATTGCAACGGCTGAGCATGCACAAGGTAACGCTGAGTCAGTTGATCGTTAAGCTCCAGCAATTCGCTGACCAGTCGATTTAACAGGTCAGAAAGTTCACTACGTCGCCCAAGTGAATCCCGTTGGGACAATTGCTGCACATCTGCCAACCGTAATTCCGAAAGTAATTTCAAGATGTGCTTCTGTTCGCTGGTGCGTTGCCCGTCGAGTATTTCACGTGGCAGGGTATCAATATGCCGCGATAGTTCATTGAGTTGAAACCCAACACTCTGTGGGTTGGTTTCGTCAATCAGAAGCAAGTCCAAAACCGGTAACGCTGCCACCGTTGTCTGATACCGTGAGCGATAGGTCATGTTACTGCTGGCAATTTCCAACGCCGCATCAAGCATGGGCAATTCATGTTCCTCTTGGGGGACCACCAATTCATCAAGTAACGTTGCAGTGAACAATGCCCGTTCAACACGTCGACCCATCATCAAAAAACGCCAACCCTGGCCCTGCGTCATACTCTCATGGCTAAAACCTGCAAACGCAGTGAACGGCACAAGTAACTCGTCAAGTAACTCAAGCTGCTCGGTCATATCCAAAGGGGTAACGGCAGCCTGGGAAAGACGTCGATCGATTTGACTGAGAATACGCCACGTATCCAGACTAATCCGGTCACGTACCACCGACCCCAATCGCCGGATGTGATGAGCCATTGACAGTAAACCAAAATCAAGTTCCCGTTCAAAAAGCACCATCTGCAAGTAGCCAATCACCCGATCGTACTCCTCAAGAGGCGACTGAATCGGCCCATTTTCTGGTGTCGCAAATGTCTTGCGTCCAAGTAACGTAAAAAGCCTTGGCAGTTCCGGACAGCTTTCCTCCATCACCTGATCAATCATGCGTTGGATAATCGACCGACACAATCGCACCAATGACTCGGCACGTTCGACATAACGTCCAAGCCAGAACATCGTGTCTGCTACACGACTGGGCAAGTCCTGTGTCTGTCTTGCGAGTTTCACATTGCTAACGTCCGTTGGAAGCAGGCTGAACATATTCACCGGCCCGTCGGATAACACCCATGCGTCCTTGGAGCCGCCACCTTTTTGCATGGAGATAATCTTCGAGTCCTGTGCGGAACTAATCCGTGACAACCCACCGGGCATGACGGTATACCCGTCCTCTGTTGCTGCGACGTACACCCGAAGCAGTAAATGACGTGGGACAAGGCAATCCCCTTGCCAGGTCGGAACCGTAGAAAGCGTGACACTTTCCTGGCCGATGTAGTGATGTGGGTTGGCTAGAATTTTGGCTTTAAGCTCATCAATTTGCGGCTTGGTCAGAGACTGCCCAAAAATCGGCGGCGTTTTGTGTGGTCCATCAAAGGCAGACTTGATCACCAGTTCATGCAGGTGTTCAAGGACATAAGTCCGAGCCTGCTGATGTCCACACCACCAGGTTGCGACACTTGGCAATAGCGCCTCTTCACCGGTAATCTTGCGACAAAGCGACCGGAAAAACGGCATAAACGCAGGCGTTTCAATCACACCACTCCCCAGCGCGTTGGCAATGGTTACCTCGCCAGCGGCAGCGGCCTGAACCAAACCTGCCACGCCCAACTGTGAGTCGTTACGCAGTTCCAAAGGGTCACAGTATTCATCATCCAAGCGACGAAGAATCACATCCACGCGCTGAAGTCCGCTTAGTGTTTTGAGATAGACCTTGTTGTTACGCACCGCCAGATCGCCACCCTCAGCGAGTGTGAACCCAAGGTAACGAGCCAGATAAGCGTGTTCGAAATAAGTCTCGTTGTAAGGTCCAGGTGTCAACAGGACGATGCGCGGATTATCGCGACCCTGGGGTGCCAAATGAGCAAGCGTCTCGCGGAGTTTGGAAAAGAACATTGCAAGTCGCTGCACGCCACACTGACGAAACAAATTGGGGAAGGTGCGCGACATGACCACACGATTTTCCAAGGCATAACCTGCACCCGAGGGCGCTTGCGTGCGGTCATCCACAACCCACCACTGCCCCGCAGGATTCCGGGCAATGTCCACGCCGTACAACACCAGATGCTGATCCTTGCGCTGACGGATTGCGGTGCAGGGTCGCAAAAAATGTGGGTTGGCATAAACCATGTCCGCAGGCAGCACATTGCTGGTAATCAGCGAACGCGAACCATGCAGATTGGTTAACACGTGATTGAGTACAAATGCCCGTTGAATCAAAGCCTTTTCAAGCTTGGCCCATTCATCATGGGCGATTACCAACGGTACAGGATCCAACGCCCAGGGACGCTCCATGCCATGTGGATCGCCGTACACGTTGTAGGTCACACCGTTGTCTTGAATCAGACGCTGAGCATTGACCCATCGGCTGTTAACCGTCTGGGCTCCCATCTGAGCAAAGCCTTCAACGAGCTTGCCCCATTGCGGGTGCATGTTCCCTGATGCGTCCAGCAGTTCGTCATACGTCCCTGCCAAGGGGCTATAGTCATTCGCTGGTGAGTTGATCGTGGGCATCATAGACTCATTATTGTAGCGGCAAACGGCGCAAGTCGAGTGTCACCGGCATTTCACTGCTGCGTTCAAGCTGGCGAACCTGAATCGGACCGGGCGTGTGACCGATGCTGTGGAACCGTTCAACACGTCGCGTCTCGGCCTCTAAGGCATTAACAGGAAAGACTTCATGTGATCGCCCGCCTGGATGCGATACATAATAGGTACACCCGCCAATGGCCCGAGAATTAAATCGGTCAAACAGATCAACCACCAATGGCGCATGCACCGGAATCGTCGGATGCAAACAGTTCGGTGGCTGCCAAGCCCTGAATCGCAAGCCTGCCACAAACGTCCCCGGCTCGCCAGTCGGAGTCAAAGGCAACTCCACGCGATTCACGGATACGGCGTGGCGACCTTCAATCATCCCGGTCACCTTGATCTGCACACGCTCCAAAGAGGAGTCCACGTAACGCGCAGTCCCGCCTTGCGTAGCCTCTTCACCCAGCACTAACCAGGGCTCAATGGCCTGACGCAATTCAATGGTCACCCCGTCATAGGTCACACGACCCATCACCGGATAACGGAACTCAAAATGCGTGGCAAACCAATCCGCGTGAAACGACATCCCCGCAGCATTCAAATCACGCAGGACCTGATTGAAATCCTCCGACACATAATGGGGTAACAGGTATCGGTCATGTAATGCAGTCCCCCATCGCGTTAGCGGCGCGGTGTAAGGCGTCTCCCAAAAATGTGCGATCAACGCGCGAATCAGAAGCTGCTGCGTCAAGCTCATCCGAGCATGAGGCGGCATCTCAAAACCACGTAATTCCAACAAGCCCAATCGTCCGGTCACACTGTCCGGTGAGTAAAGCTTGTCAATGCAGAACTCGGCGCGATGGGTATTGCCGGTAAGGTCAGTAAGCAGGTGACGGTAAAGCCGATCCACAATCCACGGCGGGAGTGTTGGATCACCGGGCTTGGGGGTCTGAGCGAATGCGATTTCCAACTCGTATGCTGCATCGGGACGACCTTCATCCACACGCGGCGCCTGCGAGGTTGGGCCGATGAACATACTGGAAAACAGGTAACTTAGCGACGGATGATTCACCCAGTAACCGATGAGCGATTTGAGCACATCCGGCCTGCGTAAAAACGGGGAGTCTGCGGGGGTGCTTCCGCCGACGACGATGTGATTACCACCGCCGGTTCCGGTATGACGTCCGTCGATCTGGAATTTTTCTGTTCCCAGATAGGTCCGTCGCGCTTCGTCGTAGATGGTGTTGGTCACATCGACCATTTGCCGCCATGAATGTGTTGGTTGAATGTTGACTTCAATCACGCCCGGATCAGGGGTGACTTTGAGTAAATCCACACGACTGTCATAGGGTGGGGTGTAGCCTTCAATCAACACCGGCATTTTGAGGATTGATGCGGTGTGTTCGATGGCTGCAACCAATTCAAGGTAATCCTCAATGGTCTTTGTCGGTGGCATGAAGACATACATGCGACCTTCGCGTGCTTCGACACAGATAGCAGTTCGCATCACCCAATGGGCTGACTCACCGGGCTTGGGGGCGCGGTTCCATGGTGCGTTATCAATGGATTCGGATTCGCCATAGGGAACCTGCTGAGGCTCATCGAAGTTGCGACCCACGTGAGTCACGTGACGTCGGTTCTTGCCTGCGGACTTGCCTTTACCTGGACGTGACGGGTCGGCTTCCTGGCCGTCTTCCTCCCACACCGCCCCTGATTGATGCATGTTTTGAGGCATAATCATCGCCCGACGAGCCGGGAGCGACGGTCGCTGCTCAATAGGATCCGACGGATGGATGTATGGATATTCACTTTCCTTGACCCATGGCAAAGACTCCAGAGGCAACCGCAAACCCACCGGCGAGTCACCGGGAATCAGGTACAGTTGCTGACCACGAAGCATCCACAATCCACTATGCCACGCCGGCCCGTCATAGGTATAGTTGCGCTCAATCGGCAGGACATAACCCACCGGCGTGTTGAGTCCACGTTCAAACACACGCAACAACCGCGCCCGTTCTTCAGCATCATCAAGCTTGCTGTCCTGGGGATTAACATTGACCGGCAACTCCCGTTCACGCAGTGCGTACTTAACGGGGTCTTCAAACGCAGTGATGATGTATTGGTCTTTGACACCCATCTGTCGCGTGAATTCGGTCATGAATTTAAGCGCATCTTCATGCGTCAACCCATAGTCCTTGGACTCATCACCGATGAGTGTATCATCTTCCCAAATGGGGATGCCATCGCGTCGCCAGTACAGACCCAACGCCCAGCGTGGCAGTTGTTCGCCGGGATACCATTTACCTTGTCCAAAGTGCAGTAAGCCACCGGGCGCAAATTTGCTGCGCAGGCGACGGATCAACTCATCGGCCATCGGCTTTTTGGTCGGGCCAACTGCACCGGTGTTCCATTCCTCGCCTTCCTGATCCATGATGGAAACGAACGTGGGTTCACCGCCCATGGTCAGCCGGACATCGTTGTCGGCAAGGCGTTGATCGACCTGGTCTCCCAAGGTGTTGATCGCCTGCCACTGACCTTCGGTGTAAGGCTTGGTGACACGTGGGTCTTCGTGGATCCGCGTGACGGACATGCTTACTTCAAATTCAACATTGGATTCGGAGACGCCGCCCTCAATGGGTGCTGCGCCGATGGCGTTGGCGCTGGTAGCCAGGGGGATGTGCCCCTCTCCGCACAGCAGGCCGCTGGTGCCATCAAGTCCGACCCAACCCGCACCGGGCAGATAGACTTCGCACCATGCATGCAGGTCACAGACATCCTGTTCGACACCTGCTGCTGCATTCTCTTCAATGGGTTTAACATCCGGGGCAAGCTGAATGGAATAGCCAGAGACAAACCGCGCAGCCACCCCGCAACGTCGAAACAGATTGACCATCAACCACGCAAAGTCGCGGCAGGAGCCCTTGCCTTCCCGAAGCGTCCGCTCAGGGGTGTAGACCCCAGGGTCCATCCGGATGGTGTAGCCCACTGAGTTGTGAACCAGTTGATTCACATGCACCAAAAAGTCGTTGGTGGGCATCTTCTCTTTACTGATCTGATTAAACAGTTCTTCAAACTTGCCCCGCAATGGCATCTTGGCAAAGTAAGGTCGAAGCTCACGTGTCACCTGTCTGCTGTAGGTAAACGGATATTCCTCAGCATTTTTCTCCAGGAAAAAGTCAAAAGGATTGATCACCGTCATGTCGGTAATCAGGTCAATTTCCAAGCCGAAGACGCGAGTCTTTTCGGGAAAGACCAATCGAGCCAGATAGTTACTCTGCGGGTCCTGCTGCCAATTGATGAAATGACTGGCAGGTTTGACTTTAAGTGAGTAACTGACAATCGGCGTCCGACAATGCGGGGCCGGCCGAAGTCGGACAATCTGGGGTCCAAGTTCGACCTGACGGTCATAATGGTATTCAGTCTTATGATTGAGCGCAACACGAATGGTCATGGCGGGATAATTCCTCTTGCCAATCAACAGGCGTTACACTCTCGTCGAGTGCCTTTTTTTTATGCATCTGCCGGTCTCGTGCCTGTTGATCGTACATATACGCTTCGGTAATCAGGGCGGCAGGTGCTACATTTTTGTACATATATCAGATATGCAAACCCGGTGCCTGAAAATTTGAATATTTTTGAAAATGAATTATTTGAGCCCCAAACATTATTGCGGCAGCTTGATCTGCTCCGACTCATCACCGAGTAACACCTTGGCGATCTCCAACTGCCGCTGCTGAGCCTGCTGCTGGGTAAGACGTGTCCGCTTGGCTTGATGAGTGAACATGGCTGAGGTCGCCAACACCGCAAGGGTCACAATCCCCATCATCCCAACAGCTACGAGCATGGAGAAGCCACGGGGATTTGAACGCGCAACTGGTCGAGGTTTATTGGTCATGCTGAGCCTCCTTGAGAAGCTGTGCACTGAGGAGTCGCATGCTCACTGGTTCGAATTGACTGCTTGTATGAACTTCCACATCCACACCGCCAGCCACAATCGTCCAATTCAGCATTGCAATATCAACCGGAAAGTAACGCTGTGTATCATTCTCCGTGCGAACGATCTGAGTTATGTCATCATTGACTGACCAGACCACCTTCTGTTTCGGTAACGAAAGTTCCAGAGTGTGATTGGCAATGACGGATACATGTTGAGATGCCCAAACATCCTGTCGTAGTGTTGCGATCATGCCATCGAGTTGTTGAAGCTTGGGTTTACTGGTGTATTGCGCCTGGATCAGGCGCGTCGATGTCATAAAAAGCATGGATGTGAGTAGCGTCAAAAACATGCACAATGACAAAACGTAGATCATCTCTACCAATGTGATTCCGCGATGTTGTTTCATGGCAGGTCTCCCAGATAAGTCCGGTAGACCAGGCCAACAAGCGTCGTTTGATGTCCTTGATGCTTGACGGTCATGTTGATCCATACAAAACGCTTATCCGACGGCTGCTCCTTTAGCACTTGAATCTGCGTGTCGGGCGTGAACTTTATGTTCTGGCCAGGTATCTGCATTTGAGCCAATTGCGATTCAGCGAGATAGACAGCTTGCCTGCGAGAAGCCATCACGCGTTCGGAATCCTTCATCTTGCCTTGAACCGTCACAATCATGCCTAACATGAACATGACAAGTATCAAGCCAATGATAAACTCCATGAGAATGTAACCGGCATAGGCACGATTCATATCTGGATGTCTGTGAATCAACCTGTGCATCAATACACTCCCGAAGTGATGGAACAATGTTGAATGAGTTTGGCCAAAGGTGAGATCAACGCCATGCAAATCCATGCCACGGGCAAGGTGATAATCAGGATGGTACACACTGCCTCAACAGCCTGTATCCAAACCGCGCGTTGCTGAGCCACGTTGTGATAATGCTCAGCCAAAAAACGCATGACCTGCGGCAAATTCTGCTGCTGCCCCTCAGCCCCAAGCATGGAGCAGAACACCTTGGGCAATCGGGACCGACGAGCAGATGTCGATATGTCTTCGCCTGTCTGCATCCTCGAAGCCCAGCGTTTAAATTGTGGTTGCACCACCACGTGTTTGGTACTGTCTACTGCATAAGCAATCGCTTGATCCAATGACATCGACGCTTCTAAACCATCAGCCACCAGGTGAGACATCAATGCAATCTGCTCGGGGCGATGAGACAGTTTGATCACCGGCAAGTGCCAGCAAATCAACTCGTGAAATCTGCCGAGCAATTCACCGCGTTCACGCATGTACACAAATCCGAATCCCCCCAATGCGATCATCGTGATCCAAAACGCGCCTGGTAAAAACTGCCCTGGCACGGTACCCCCCAACCAATGTGACACATCAAATAAGCTCATGGTGATGGGTGGCATGGTTGTGTCAAAGTCTTCAAAAATACGCATAAATCGCGGCACAATCAACGTCATCAAACCAGTGAACATCACCGCTGCGATTAGAAGCATCACGCACATGTAACGCATACTCGGCATCGCATGCGTCGACTGCCTGCCCTCGGCAAGTACCTGCTCATTCAAAAATCGATCGATAGCACGAGGTAGCTGACCAACCTTTTCCGAAGCGCGTAGCAACTGAGCCTTGCGACAGGAAAGCTCGGGAACCGACGCAATAAGTGCTGTAACAATCTCTTCACCTGCGGCAATGCGGTTGGCACATTTTTTTAGACTAACCGACAACTGCCCGTGCTCGGATGCTGCGGCTGATTGGAGTACGTGCACCAAAGATTGATTGGCATGCATCGCACGTTTGATGTGCATCAACACACGAATCACACGTCGATCTTTAATCCGCTTGACTGTAGGATTAAACACCAACTGTAAAAATAAAATTGGTGGGATCCATCCAAGAAGAAAAGACAACAAACCGTCAATATCACCAAGCAAAACGGAAACCAAAAAAATCAAAATAAACAAGGCTGACAGCATGATCCAACCAAACCGATGTGCAGCAACCAGCAAGTCCGAAAGCCCTTCACCTTGAAGGAATTTCTTCCATGGCAAAAAAGACATCACAAAGCACAGGATACTCACAGCCGAAAGGACAAGAATCATTGCAAGAAAACCGACAAGACGTTCGGTCGGATTGTAGTAGTATTGGTCAAACTTGCTATACATGACCAAAATGCACAACGTGCTCATCACCCCTGCCATCGCAAGAAAGATGATCACCGCTTGAATCTGTGACCACGTTTTCCCGACCCATCGAGTAGCCAATCGTCCAAAGGCTGGAGTCTGCAAGATGACAAAAACACCTAACGCAGCCACAGTCACCCAGAATAGCGTGACTCGTTCTTCGGCTGACATGATCAAAAAGATCAATCCCAGTGTCACCCAGATTTTGCCAAATCGTTTCATCGTTTTATCCGGATCATTGTCATCAAGTCAGCGAACTCATGATGCGTAAAAACGGCAGGAACATTGCAAACACACATGAGCCGATGCATAGCCCAAGCCCCACAAGTAACAGTGGATTAAAAACCGACTCTAACGAAATCATCCGCAGGTAGGCCTGTTGACGGTACATGCTTGTAAGGTCTTCGAGACTGGCCAGCAATGAGGCTGGATTCTCCGATAGTTCAATCGATGCCAACACTGTTGCGGGAATCAGTTCCAATGAATCAATGCTGGCAAAAGCGCGACCTTCCTCAAGACAGTTGATTATCTTGACTGTATCACGCGACACCGAAGGCAAATGAATCAGGTTATCAGCCAAGGACATCGCTGTCGGCAAATCCATCGACGCTTCCACGCCCATGCGAACCGCATCACACCAACGTGCAATCACATTCCGACGGAGAATCGCACTGAGGATGGGTACATAGTGAGTCATCACATCCATGACCATGGACCACGATGCGGTCAGCCGAAGCATCCCCAGCAAAACCACAGCAATCACAAAAATAATCGGTACCACAGGGATCACATATGCAGCGAGATCGAATAAGTTCAGCACTCCCACAGTCAAGGAAGGTAAGTCCGTATCAAAATCTGCAAATATTTCGCGAAATTGTGGCCCAATGACGTAGGACATAAAACACATTACAGCCACAAAAAACGCAAAGACTACCGATGGATAAGCAAACGCACGATAGAGACTGGTCTTTAACTGACCAATCATTTGTAAGTGTTGGCCAAGATTAAAGAGTACTCCTGGCAAGCGTCCTGTCTGTGTACCTACCTCCATGAGCTTTGCATACATCGGCGGAAAGAGGCTGCGTTGGGATTCAAAAGCTTCGCTCAACGACTGCCCGCGATCCAGTTCCCCGATCACATGATTCACCGCAGTTTTAAGTCTCGACGACCGAATATCCTGAGCGATGAGTCGAAGCCCCTGTTCAATGGGTAAACCGGACTTGGTGAGATTAATCAACTGTTGGTTGAACAGTTGCATATCCATACTGGTGACGCTGCGCCGGGGTAATGACATGCGACTGGTATCAGCTTGCTTCATCTCCAATACGGTGAGTCCTAATGCGACCAATTGTTCACGGGCAGTCTGTACATCAACAGCATCTACGGTCCCATTGAAACTACTGCCATCGGGGGTTTGTGCCCGGTATTGAAGGGTCAAAGTCTGACTCATGAATGGTCTCCCAGAATACGCTGCACTTCAGCGGTATCAGTCAGTTTAGCAGCTATCATCTGCTCTGACACTTCGGACATGGACAGGTATCCGGGCTGTTGCGTGATAGCGTGCGATAGCGTTGGCAAATCAGCCTTGCTTAACACCGCGCGACGCAATACGTCATCCATCACCGCGATTTCAGCAACGGGTAATCGACCTTGATATTGGCCATCATCATTCATCCGGCGTAACAGTCGCTGACTCATGACTGCATATACGGCGCTGGTGACCTGATACGCGGGAATGTCCATCTCCAGTAAACGCGTGATCGCACCAGCAGGTGTGCCTGCATGAAACGTGGCGATGAGTCGATGCCCTGAAAGTGCAGCCCCCATGGCAATGGCTGCGGTTTGATGATCACGAATCTCGCCAAGCATTAATACCTGCGGGTCTTGGCGCAAGACACTGCGTAAGGCTCGTTCATAGGTCAGTTCACCAAAGGGTTGAACCTGAATTTGCGTCACACCCGGCAGGTCACGTTCGACAGGGTCTTCAAGTGCGATGATACTTTGGCCGGCTTGCTGTCTTGCCAGCTCATCGAGCAGCGCATAGATGCTTGTCGTTTTCCCCGATCCGGAAGGGCCCGTGATGAGAAGCATCCCCTGCTGCTGCGCGATGAACTGGTTTAAGACCGACAGCACCCCCGGTGGCAGTCCAAGTTCATCAAGATGTCGTGGTTGTATCAGTTCCGCGGGCATGCGCACCACCGCACGCATGCCTTGCGTGGTGGGCATGATCGAGAGTCGCAAATCAAGTGACTGACTTTGCGAGGGGAGCATCACCTGCATGCGACCTTCCTGAGGCAAGTCCTGCCGATAAGTCAGCAACTGTGCCATCACCATCAGTCGCGTGACCATGCTCCGCCCTACAGTTGTTTCAAACGTGTCGACCACCGATAGCAAGCCATCAACACGCATGCGCAATTCATAGCCGCCAGCAATCGGTTCCAAATGGATATCCGAGACCTGCTGTTCCAATGCAAGTTCGAGCATTGCAGTGATCCGTAGTGGTGTGTCGGTAGCCTGTTTTAGCGTCTTGAGAAAATCCGTTGGCATGTTGTCTCCGAGGCAGGGAAAATCATTTGGAATATATTGGAATACTACTGTTGCGGTTCTACGACAGTCTCCCCAAAAAGGTCAATGGAATGTGACGCGGGTGTTTGAGGTGCAGATTGATAGTCAATGGATTTCCATAAAGCCCAACCAAATGCCAAAGCTAATGCAAGGCTCAGTACCAACCAGAATTTGTTGATCGAACCCCAAAGCAAAACCACCTTGGGCACACCTCCAATCGAGGCATTAGCGTACCCACTGGCTAAGGCCATCTTGCCAAGCTTCATCGCTAACTCCGGCGGGACGACCATGTGCGAATAAGCACCAAGCAAGGCAGGTAACGCAGCGACACTCAGATGATTGTCATTGAGTTTTTCACGCAACTTTTCAATAGCGCACTTCATGTACCGGCTGGTCGTGGCAGTCGACCAACCATGCTTGGCAGCGATCTGACGTTGACTGACCCCCTGGAGAAAATGCTCGACCAACAAATCACGCTGATCCTCTGGCAATAAATCCAAGGCAGCATCCAAATGCGACTCCAATTCTTTCCAAGTCGTGACCGGCTGGTGCATTTGAGTCAACTGGTCACGCGCGTAGGACTGCTCACGGGCACTACGCGAACGATCCGAGCGAATCTTGTCGATCGACAAGCGCACGGCCGTCTGATACAGCCAGCCCGATAATGATGTGGTGATCTGTCGTGAATGATTGAGCAGTTTAAAGAATGTGTCCTGACAGACTTCCTCGGCCTGGGCATGATTATTGAGCACGCGGTAACTTGCAGAATACACCAACGCAGAATAACGATTGACCAGTCGGGCAAAGGCAAGCTCGTTGCCACCTTCGCAGAACTCATCGAGTAGTTGTTGATCAAATTCACCCATCATGCCACCCCGATTCCTCAGACCCATTCATTGTATAGACGCAGCCAATCACATGGGGTTTCATGGCATATGAAAATAACACAAAAAATTTCACAGATATGAATCAAAATATTCACAGAAAATGAGCTAATGGCCTGAAAAACACCCACATCCTGTTAAAATCCGCGATCTTGTCCTTTACACATTCCCAGTCTCAAAATAGGTTTGCCCGATGTCCCAATACGCCCCACCCGCTCCCTTGTGCCACGTCAATCCGCTGATGGGCAGTGACTCGCATGTGAACTATTCCAATGGCAATACCTACCCGGCAATCACCCGTCCATGGGGCATGACCGCATGGACCATACTCAACGCAGAGGACCCGTGGTTTTTTGAGTATCACAGCAACCGGTTCCGAGGCATTCGAGCGACACATCAACCGTCCCCATGGTTACGCGACTATGGCCATTTTCTAGTCACACCTTTGGTCGGAAGATGGTGCGACCATCCTCAGCATGTGGTGTATCCCTATGACATTGATCAGCAGGATATCCACCCGCATGTGATGGGCATCAACCTGCCATCCATCAAGACAACCATGGAATTGCTCCCCACCGAACGATGCAGCATGATGCGATTGACACTGCCCACTGATGAGCAGTCGGGTGTGCGCTTGCAAACGTATCCGGGGCAGACGACGTTTCAATTCGACAGTGCAAAAAACCGACTCATCGGCAAGACCACTGCCAACAACGGCGCAGTGCCCAAGAACTTTGCACTGTACTTTGTAATCGAATCCGACTGCCCGATTCAGAACATCCTGTCGATGGACACCACGGGCCAATTGACTGCTATTACAGAGCCAATTGAAGGTGAAGCCTTAACAGCAGTGTTGCGTTTTACTGACCACGATCAGGCGTCGATTCATCTGCGTTTTGCGACAAGCTTCATCAGTGAAGAACAAGCCCTGCGTAACATGGATCGTGAACTTGGCGATCGTGATTTTGACACGTTGGTCAAGCAATCTGCTGATGCTTGGAATCAATTGCTTAGCCGAATTGAAATCCAATCCGATGATGTCACACGGACGCAAACGTTTTACACCTGTCTTTACCGTTGTCTATTGTTCCCGCGCAAATTTTATGAATTAGATGCCCAGGATCAGCCGCAGCATTACAGTCCATATGACGGGGAAATTCATCCGGGGATCATGCATACGGACAATGGTTTTTGGGATACGTATCGAACCTTGTATCCGCTGCTAACTGTGCTTTGCCCGGAAATTCTGGGGCAGATGCTCCAAGGTTGGTTATATGCATACAAGCAAGGTGGATGGTTACCCAAATGGGCATGCCCTGGACATCTGTATTGCATGATCGGGACACATGCTGCTTCAGTCTTGGCAGATGCTGCGGTCAAAGGGATCGGTGGATTTGATCAGCAACTGGCATTGGAAGCCATGCTCAAAGATGCGACTGTTATCCCGGGAGACTCAGGTGAAGACGGACTAGGCCGACGCGGCTTGGCGGAGTACTTAAAATTAGGATACGTCGCTTCGGATAAGTCCAGCCACAGTGTCGCGCGGACGCTGGACTTTGCGTACAATGACTATTGTATCGCTGAACTTGCATCATATCTTGGCCAGGATGATCTGGCTAAACAGTATCACCAGCAAGCTAAGAACTATCGGCATGTCTACGACACTTCGGTGGACTTTATGCGTGCCAAAAACAGTGATGGCAGTTGGGTTGAACCCTTTGACGAATTCGCATGGTCAAGAGACTACATCGAAGGTGGTCCATGGCAGTCTTCGTGGATGGTGCCACACGACCCGCAAGGTTTGATTGAACTGATGGGTGGTCATGCGAAAGCCGCCGCCAAGCTTGAGCAGATGATGACCATGGAGCCCGTGTTTCATGAAAGTGATTACAAACGCGAGATTCACGAGATGACAGAGATGGCAATGGCGGACTTTGGGCAATATGCTCAGAGCAATCAGCCGGTGCATCATGTCTTGTCATTCTTTACTGAAGCTGGCCAACCCCAACGTACCCATCACTGGGTCCACAAGGTTCTCACCGAAATGTATCAGCCAACAGCTGACGGTTTCCCCGGTGACGAAGACAACGGCGAGATGAGCGCATGGTATGTGTTAAACGCACTTGGCTTTTTCCCACTCTGTCCGGGTAAACCGGAATATCACCTGGTAGCACCTTTGTTTGAAAAAGCTGTGATCCATCTGGAAAACGGTAACGACTGGATCATCCAGCGTAAGCAGAACATGCAAAGCAATACCGTCACTATCAATGATCAAGCACATGATGACTGGAAGATCAAACATCAAACCATCGTCGAAGGTGGAACGATCCAGTTTCAATGAGTGCGCAAAAAACGACCCCGCTGTCTCGTGCGGTTGGTCACGTGACAACGGGGTCGGACGGCAAATGTTCTAAGGTATTCAGCTTTGCTGGACGCGGAACTGGCTGACTACGGTCTGCAGTCGCTTGGACTTGGTGTCCAACAACTCGGCAGCTTCGGCGGCCTGCTCGGTGTTCTGGGCGGCATCCTTAATCACAGTGTTGATCGAATCCATATTCCTGGAAATCTCTTCAACACCATGTGCCTGTTCCTGTGAAGCAGCAGCGATGGTTTCAATCATCCGGGATACTTCAGAAGTGCTCTTGACGATGGTCTCCAAAGCATGACCGGCTTCACCGGCAAGTTCCACACCATCCTTGACGCGCGATGAACCAGCTTGCATGCGTGTGACTGCATCAAGCGTATGCTCCTGAATCACCTTGATTGATTCGGTGACTTCTTCAGTAGCATGCGTCGTGCGTTCGGCAAGTTTACGGACTTCGTCAGCAACAACTGCAAAACCACGACCATGTTCGCCAGCACGGGCTGCTTCAATGGCAGCATTAAGAGCAAGCAAGTTCGTCTGGTCAGCAATCTCATTGATGACTTCAACGATCTGACCGATCTTTTCACCGCGACGACCAAGTTCTTCAACGACCGAGGCGCTCTCAGTGACGGCCTGTTCAATTTCTTCCATACTTGTGGAAGTCTGTTGCACAATTTCGCCACCTTTGCCTGCACGATCACCGGCATCCTGGGCACGCTCGGCAACTTTCGTTGCATTGCCTGCCACATCGCGGACAGTGTTGGCCATCTCTTCGACGGCAGCGGAAATGTTCATCGTCATTGATGCCTGATCACGGATACCAGAAGCAATCGAATTGTTGGTCTGGGCGATTCCTGTTGCGGTTGATGCGACTTCTGCTGCCGATGAATTCACATCGACAATCACATCATGAATCTTGCTGACAAAGACATTAAACCAGTGAGCCAGATCACCTAATTCATCTTTGCGACCTTCATCCACACGACGCGTCAGATCGCCTTCGCCCTGGGCAATATCCTTAAGGGCTTCAGACATCTTGTTAATCGGTCGGCCGATGGATGCCTGAATGATCCAGATCATCAAGATCCCCACAGCCAATGACGCACCGACAACGATGCCGATGATTGTCATGAATCGCGCCATTTGTTCATCGCGGGCAACTAAGTCGGATTGGACATAAATGCCACCAATACGTTCACCGTTGGACTTGATGTCGTGAAAGACTTCAAGACTTTTCTCTGTGAATGTTTCACCCGTTTCGACATAAGCAGGTGCTGTGAAAGCGGGTTGCTCCGCATCTGCATTATCAGGGTCAACCCATTGATAGGTTGCCATGGGTGCATTATCGCCATCATATATTGCAGCGGTTTTAATATGCGAATTGGCCTGGAGTCTGCTGAGTGTTTCCTTGGCGGTATCACTGTCAGCAAACTCGATGGCACCACTGGCTGAATTACCAACCACGTCAGCCAACGTCCCGATTTCGCGGATCATGCGTTGATCCATCGTCATCAATTCGTTACCGACAAATAATCCCCCGCACAACAAAACTGAAACTGTCACTGTCGTGGCAATACACAAGGCAAGCCGACGACGAATAGTTAAATGGAACCGCATGATGCTTTCTCCTCTACATGCAATATCACGATAGGCGGTCAATAGACAATCTTACTCAACAATCTTGGCCATCTGTAACAGCTTGGCATTGATTTTGAGCTTGGCTGCTTCTGCCTGTTTATTGTTGATTTCCAAGTTGATCTTGGTGGTGGCGATCAGACCGATCATACCCTTGTTCTTCGCAAAATCAGCAGTGTCCCCAACGGTGAGAACGGGTGCTGAACCAATTTTTGCAAGCACGGGGCCAATGTCAGTATTCACAAAGACGATGCTGCATTTTTTGAGTTCATCTGCAGACGCGTCGGCTGCGAGATAAGCAGTCTTGATCGGACGATCACCGGCTTTCTTGCCAGCAACAATCTTGTCCAACACACCATCAAACGGGTCTTTGCCGACCACGCCGATGACAAAGTCACCACTGCCACCTGGCCATGAAACATACTTGGTGAAATTCAGCAGAAAGGCGCATTTGATTTTGTCGAGTTTGTCTGCTGCCTGAGCTTGTGTGGCAAAGGTACCTACAAGCAATAAGGCAATCATAATCGTTGTTAATCGTTTGAGATTTTTCATTGTTCGAACCTCGTAGTTTGAAAAAAAATCATCTCTCTGCCCGTCGCCGAGCAGAGAGACGTAATGTTGCGATTGTCAGATTAGAAGGTCATGGTGATTTTGCCATAGACGCCGGTTTCAACTTCTACAGCAGTTCCATATTCTGGGTGTTGATCATCGGTGAGGTTTTGGCCCCAGACGGACAGTTCAAGATTGTCTTTGGGCTTCCAGGTCATACCCAGGTCATAGCGGAAGTATGACGAGGTATTTTGACCGGGGACATTGTCATACCAATAAAGTGCAGTGTTAACTTCAAACTGATCGTTGAGGTCATAGTATGCACGAACATTGAAATGGTTACGTGGGGTGGTACCTTCCTGGCTTGCACTTTGTCCGCCATGTGCTTCGACATCCTGGAAGGTGTAGTTACCAATGATTTTCAGATTTTCAGCAACCTGCCAAGTGGCGCTGGCTTCAAAACCATAGGCTTCAGCGTTTTCATCATTGGCTTGACCGAAATTCACCGCAGAAAGGTTTTCGTATTTATTGAAATAGGTTGCCATATCCAATGAAAGATGTTTATTCAGGGAGATACGGTAGCCTGCTTCATACGCCATCACGTTGGTAGCTTCGAGGCCAGGATTGCCGAATACTGTTCCAAACATCGCCAATCCGGTTTCAAGACGGGATGGCGTACGGACTGCGCGGGAAATAGCTCCCCAGAAGGTTTGCCCATCTTTCACACGCCAGCTTAAACGCGTGCTGGGTTGAATTTCAACACCGGTATAGTCGTTGTGCTCAATTTTGGTGCCGATGGTGAAAAACAATTTCTCGGGAACCACAGTCATTGAATCTTGAATAAATGCACTAACCGTGTTGTCAGTTTTGGCGCGTGGGATGAAATCAAAACTGTTCACATCAGGAAACGGGACAATTGTATCTCGACGCCAGTGGTAGTTCAGGCCCCAGATCAGGTTGTGACCTTCAGTAGGGACAAAACTGTGCTGCATATCAAAGTCCAATGAATTGGCTTCATTGTCATTGAGTGCTTCATCTTCACGGAAGACATGATCAAAATAAAACTGGAATTGAATATTTGAATCATCTGAAAACTCGTGCGTTAATCGGGCAAGCAGATTACCACCACGGAAAACGTTTGTGCCGTTGTTGGGTCCCGAACTAGTATACGTCGTAATCGTATCCATATCAGCATAATTCCAATCACCTTGTACGGTCAGGTGATTTGAATCGGTCTGAGTGTCAACACGGAAACCGGTTTGCACGCGTTTGTATTCATCGTCGTTATCCGCACCAGAGGCGTTCTGCAAGTCATCAAACATTTGGAACTTGCCGTAAACACGGAAGTGAGAATTGTCATTGATCTTACCGCCGTAACGGACAGATGTGTTCGTCAGATCTTCAGTACCGACTGAGGATGAAAACAGCAGGCCTTGGGTGTCCTTTGCATCTTTGGTCGTGATATTGATCACACCGTTAACTGCGTTGGCTCCCCAAAGCGTGCCACCGGGGCCACGGATGACTTCAATGGACTTGATATCTTCCATAACGGTATCTTGAGTATCCCAGAAGACACCGCTAAACAGTGGGGTGTAAATACTGCGACCGTCCATCATGACCAACATATATTTGTTGTATTGCGTATTAAACCCACGGGCACTGATCGCCCAGTTGTTAGCATCCATACGACCAACATGCAGGCCGGGGACCAAACGAAGCAATTCTGGAATCGACTGATGTCCGGTACGTCTAATATCTTCTTCGCTGATCACGGTGATCGCGCCCGGTGCGTCGGAGAGTTTCATCCCCTTGCCCTTGGTCACTGAGGAAACCTCGACATTCATTAAGGCGTCAAGATCCATATCAGCAAAATCGTCTTCAGCGTGAACCATTGTGGTTGTACAAGCCATTAACAGGCTCAATAGCAAGCATAGATTTTTCAAACGTTTCATGGTGTCTCTTTCGATTCAAAAATGTGGAGTCATTAACATTGTTAATTTTCGGTCAGTTACGCTTGCGGGATTAATAATAGAACTGTTTTGTATTTTGACGACATTATGTCGCATCAGAAGGTGAGGGTGAGTTTGCCGTAGATGCCGGATTCAATTTCGCCGGTTTGGCCACCGAAGCCATCGTTGTATTCGTGATGCTGGCTATCGGCTAGATTCTGACCCCATACAGACAATTCGACGTTGTCATTAATTTGCCAGGTCAAACCCAAGTCATATCGGAAGAAGGAAGACACATTTTCAGAAGCAACATTGTCATACCAGTAAAGTGCAGTGTTTAATGCCAACTTGTCACTCAGATCATAGTAAGCACGGACACTAGCTTGATTGCGGGGGGTGGTGCCTTCATAAATCCCTGTGGACTCACCATGTGTTTCGACATCCTGGAAAGTGTAGTTACCGATGAGTTTGAGATTTTGAGCCACCTGCCAGGTTGCCGAAAGTTCAACACCATAAGATTCGGCATACAGATCATTATGATAGGTATTTGAAGCAGTAGCGATCATATTTTCATACTTGTTGAAGAATGTAGCCAGATCGAAGGACAGATGCTTCGTGGGTGCCCAACGATAGCCCAACTCATATGCCATCACGTTTTCAGATTTAAGGTTTGGATTACCCTGAACGGAGAAGAAAACATCAATACCAGTATCAACTCTTGAAGGAGTTCGAACTGCACGGGAAACCGCACTCCAAAGTGTATGCCCTTCTGCAACACGATAACTCAGCCGAGCACTAGGTTGAAATTCAACACCTGTATATTCGTTATGCTCAACCTTGGCACCCAGCGTCAGGAACACAGTGTCCTTGACAACTTCCATGGTATCTTGGCCAAAAACACTGAAGGTATTATCCGCAGCATTACTAGGATTGAATGAAACAAATCCTGGAGGTAAGGCAAAAGTGGAATCTCTATGCCAATGGTAGTTCATCCCCCAAACAACATTATGCCCTTGAGCAGGAACAAAACTATGTTGGAAGTCAAAGTCCAGTGCATGACGTTCCAAATCTGTGTTGGCTTCAACTTTTCGCTGATTAAAATCGTAATAGAATTGGAATTGAACATTTGAATCTTCTGACAAATCGCGGTCGAAACGAGCAATGATGTTAGCACCACGCCATAGTTCTATTCCGCCTCCGGAGTGATCAGATTCATGGTAATACGCATCACCTTGAAGAGTCAGATGATCAGCATCATTATGCCAATCCATACGAAAACCTGACATCATCCGTTTGTATTCATCTGAATTGTCATTGTTGGTATTTAATATTTTTGTATCATCAATTAACTGATACTTGGCATAGACACGGTAATGCGCACCATCACCTAATTGACCACCATAACGAACTGATGTGTTACTCAGATCTTCAGTACCTGCGGAACTTGAGATCATCAAACCTTGTGTGTCCTTGGCTTCCTTGGTGGTGACGTTGATCACACCATTGACGGCATTGGCACCCCAGAGCGTGCCACCGGGGCCACGAATCACTTCCACGGACTTAAGGTCTTCCATGACGGCATCTTGAATATTCCAGTATACGCCAGAGAAGATCGGTGTATAAAGACTTCTGCCGTCCATCATGACCAGCATCTTGTTGTTGTATTGGCCATTAAATCCACGAGCACTAATAGCCCAATTATTAGCACTAAACCGTCCAACGTGTAAACCGGGAACCAAACGCAGCAATTCAGGAATCGATTGATGTCCAGTGCGAGCAATGTCTTCTTCACTGATCACGCTAATGGCACCGGGCGCATCGGAGAGTTTCATCCCCTTGCCTTTGGTCACTGAAGAGACCTCGACATTCATTAAGGCGTCAAGATCCATATCAGCAAAATCGTCTTCAGCGTGAACCCCAGAAGCACTGCAAAGTGCAACAGTCAATAAGCAGCAAAGTAGAGTTTGCATCCGTGCTAAACGACCTGAAAAGGCCATACTAAACATTTGAGTCCATTTACTGTGCAGCATCTGTGTCTCCTTGAATTCTGGACAAGCTACAGTGATAAATGACTTATTCGGCTTAATTGAACCCCATGTTTAGGAACAGTACTTAACCTGTGTTATCAGACTATAGGAGAATTTGCACTTCCACTTTTAGACCCATGGCCACCACAAATGACTCCGCCAAATCACATGCTTCCGATAATAAAGAGCTTTTTAAAATTGGAATCCCTGTCATTATCAGACGGAATCTTCTTAACATTAATGTAACCAACTCAAATCAATCTCACTGGCACAGAAATCAAAGTACGCATATCTCTGAAAAAGTAACTCGTATACCCTGTTAGATGACTATAAATGTGGAAATAAAAGCCAGAAATATCTAAATATATTCCTCAACAAAACTGAAAAAGGCCTTGTTATCAGACCATGCCAAGCAAAATGAAGCTTGGTATTCTTTAAATCCTGACAAGCTTACAAAAACGAACACTAACCAGGCAGACAATAATCTGTCCGCCTGAATCGTAAGCTAGAGAATGCTGTCTATATAAAGGTACGGATCAACTGTATACCAACTGCTCCGGCCAGCCGCGAGGATCTCGTTCGTAGGGCATGACATCCGAAGTGTCGATCATCCACCGTAACAACTGGTCACTGAGCTTCGACTGTACGTCCGAATAAATCGGATCATCAATCAGATTCACCGACTCGGTCGGATCATTTCGCAGGTCATACAACTCACTGATATCTTTGTTACGACGGATCAATTTATAGTCCATCGTACGAACCATTAACGCCCGGCAGATCGATTCAGGCTGCATCTGTTGCTGGTGTGTTTTGGGATAGTAGATGTGATCCGAATTGGTGATCACCGGATTGGGAACATAGCCTTGATGACCTTCGTGCCCACCATGATGTTCAAAGGCTACATAATCCCCAGGCAGATCGTAACCCCCTTCTGCGAATACATGGCGATGTGAATCCCCTGCTGCCCCGTGGAGTTGGGGGACCAGTGACCGGCCAAATTGCGTGTGCTTTAATTCGTATCCAGCAAGTTCCGCGGTCGTCGCAGCGATGTCCTGTAACTCGACACATTCACTGACCCGATGCCCCTGCTTGCCACCAGGCGTCGAGATAATCAGTGGCACGCGGGTCAAATCATCATCCAACGCTGAACTCCATTTTTCGACCAGTCCACGATGCCCTGCCCAATCACCATGATCCGAAAAGAACATCACTGTGGTGCAATCCGCAGCCGGACTTGTTTCTAGCGCATCGAGGAGCTTGCCAAAGATATGGTCCACATAACTGACCATACCCAGATAAACTGCCATGATTTTTTTCAGATCATCTGCGCATTGATCCAACTTGCGGTGATGGCGAATCCACTTGTGAAACGAGGGCGCTTTTTCAATTCGCTTTTGCAGTAACGGTGGTATCTCATCCGGTGAGTACATGCTATACCAAGGCTCGGGACAGCTATAAGGGCAATGAGGTAATGATGGCGTGATGTACCACATAAATGGCTTATCACCTGGCTTCCAATTGCGAACATATTCAGCAGCCACTTCAGCGCAAGCCATATCCCGATGATCGCCGTTCATAGGTTTATAGAGAAAGTTCATGAAGCCCGGATGATCGGGATCATCATGCAACCGCCCATACTGACAATCGCTTTGAGGCATATGAATCTCGTGAACACTGTCAGCAAATGAATCTGTTTGCAGCGCATCATTCTTACCTGCACAGTTCACATGGTGACCATGGGCTTTAAGATACTTAAGCGTGTTAGGCTCATCGGGTTTAAGTAGATGCCAAAGACTTCGATGCCCACGGACATGCGGATACCAACCGGTCAGAAAACTACAACGAGATGGGCTGCAAACCGTATGCTGCACAAAACAGTTTTCAAATGTCGTCCCCTTGGCAGCAAGCCGATCAATATTGGGGGTCTTGACCAACGGGTGACCGTAACAGCCAAGTACGTCCGCACGCAATTCGTCAGGATTGTAGTAGATGATGTTCATGTTGCTGTTTCGCTATGAGTTAAGTTCAAGATCGTGCAGCAGAAACCACCTGCATACAAGCCTCAAGAGCAAGCATAGCCCACAGTTCAACGAGCATCAAACTCCCAAAATCCTGGCAGTATCAGATTCGCAACTCCATAGAACCCAACAAAAAAGCCGAAGAACATCGTTCTCCAGCTGAAGTGTTTTACATTCTGATCTGTCAGCAGGATCAATAATCAATGTTGACGTTTTCACGCAAGACATCGGTGTCGTACTGAGATCGGTATCGCATTGTCTGGGCATGACCGTCAAGCATCACCACATTACAGGAAGTATTGTTGAGATGGCGAAAACGGATGTTCATGAGATTGAAACCATCACCCCAGTTGGCAGCATCCATATTAAAGTTGGCATCAATGGATGTCTGTGCGGCCGGTGCACAGAAATCGTGAATCAGGTAGCTGCTGTACCACTTGCCGTCAGCCACAATCGAACCATTGCAGGCACCACGATCCAGATTCTTGGCAACAACCGACACACCGCCGCCACCAACTTGCGTACCATCCATGATAGCAATGAGCTTGGATGGATTTCGAATCATGGCGATGGTCTGCTGCTTGAGATTTGGACGCGCAGGATCGGAGTAATCAATCTTGCTGGTGTCCGGCATCAGGCGTGGGTGCGACGAGTAATACAAGCTGTTGCCCGGTTTGTACTGCACATCCGCATCCCGCAGCAAATCGGCCATACGTTGACGGCGTTTTGAATTGTAGCCGGAGTAGTCACCTTCATTGATGCCATGATACGGTGCCAAAAAGTCCGTCCAGTTGACGTTCAAACTGGTATCACCTGCTGGGAGGACACCCTTGTAATCCTGGGCATAGGAAGTAAAAGCGATCCCCATCTGCCGTTCGCGAGACAGGCAGGCCATGTTGTTTGCCGATCCTCTTGCCGACTTCAGGGCAGGCAGCAGAATCGAAATCAGCAATGCCACGATGCTGATCACCACCAGCAGTTCAATGAGCGTAAATGCTTTACGAGACGCACGATTGCCTGTCTCAAATGCATGCAGAAACATGTCGAACTCCTTGATCACACTGAACCACTACCGGCTGAAGCCGGTAGGTTAGGGGAAGTTT
>CEVF01054312.1_pt1 | contig 70393 bp, 67 predicted proteins | sample 356441 | NCBI WGS metagenome assembly CEVF01 (sample SAMEA2622765, study PRJEB7988) | marine metagenome | biome: marine biome (ENVO:00000447); feature: surface water layer (ENVO:00002042); material: "saline water (ENVO:00002010), including plankton (ENVO:xxxxxxxx)" | depth 5 m | reverse complement strand
CTATCAGGTTTCAAGGTTCGGTAGCCGACCCAGGTATAGTGCCTTATATCGTCTGCCTGTCTTTGAAAGCCGATGTCGTTGAGTTCCAATTCGGGTGAACGCCACGTGCCACCGGTCTCGAACATGAAGTGGCCATTGCCCACTTTGCCCAATTGCAGGTTGCCCCCGGTACCGGTCAGGGATGTCTTGTCAGGATCTACCTCTACATGCTCGGCATCGACCCGTTGAAACAGATGGGTAATGGATTCTTGGGTATTTTGGATGGCCTCTTCGCTGCCCCTTACATGGCTCCAATTGATGTTGCCCCCTAAGTACCAATCACGGTCATTCCATTGGTGTTTGAAGTCAAAACCACCGGTATAGGCCTGACGGTGAAGAAAATCGATATTCTCACTGAGCGCATCACGGTTCACCGCGGTAAAAATACCCCCGATGTACGAATTTCGCTCATTAAAATCTTTTTGAAGCCTGCCGACGAAATAGTTGGTCAAGGGCTCAACAATCTCTCTTCGGCGGTCACCATTGTTATCGATGGTCGCATATCGGCGGGCGGTAACACTTTCGAGCACGCCAATGGCCCAGCCATCTTTGGTCTTGCCGCTGAAACGGGCCGCCCCGATGATAGGGGTGTTCTCGGGTTGGTCGACAAATTCACCATCGTTGGTGTTCGGAAAACCCTGCGGGTTTCTACCGATTCGGCGGCTGTAAAAAATATTATCGGCACCAAAGGTGTTGCCTGCCTGTGACTGTGACAGGCTGAAATCGAAAATGTTGTTGTTTTCGACAAAAAATGGTCGCTGTTCCCTGAAGAAAATCTGAAATCCGTCCAATGCAATGGCTGAAGGGTCTGCCTCTACCTGCCCAAAATCCGGATTAACGGTCAAATCCAACGTCAAATCATTGGTTATACCGATCTTGGCATCCAACCCTACGTTCAAATCGGTATCATCGCCATCGCGAAAAGGATTGCTTTCCTCGGCTTCATAGGTTATGCCCCTGGCCACGGTATAGGGCTGTATTTCCAACTGTTTTTGTGGTTCAATGTTCTTTAGGCCATGTAATTCACCGAATTCACTGACCCATCCCGGGGCATCCAAGGGCACCCGCTGCCATAGCGAACGCTCTTCTTCCCTAAAGAAACGCCTAGTTGACTGAAGGCCCCAAACCTGGTTTTTTTCTTTGCCAAACTTGATCTGGCTGAACGGTATTTTTAGCTCGGCCGTCCACCCCTCCTCATCAACATGGGTTTTTGTATACCAGATGGGGTTCCAGCTATCGTCCCAGTTGTTGCCATTCTCAGAGACCAGTTCATCGCCCTTTACGCCAGCTACGGTAACATTAAAAGAGAACGCCGTGCGCTTGTCATGGTAGCTGTCGATATTGAACTCGATCCAATCTCCATCAAAACCATCACGGCGCGACATTCTTTTAACTATGTTCTCCGGTTCAGCATCGTAACACCTCACCCCTATGTACAAAAACCTGTCGTCGTAGATGATCTTGAACTTGGTCTGATAGCTGGGTGGGGTATTTTCGTCTGGGCGGTTTTCTATAAAATCGCCTGCCCAATCCACGATTTCCCAAGCCGGGTCGTCGAGCTTACCGTCGATTATTGGCGCTTCTTGGCCATTTACTTCTTTTGTTGTGTAAATTTTTTTGGGAATAAAATCAGGCGCAGGTTTTGGCTTTTTCGCCTGCTGGGCCGTAAGGTTCAAAATTGCAAACACAAAGACAAGCGAAAGGCCGGCGGTAGTTCTCACGTGAATCAGCTTTTTGATTGATGGTACCCCAAAGACCCAAAAAAAGACAACTCGTTACAGTTTTTAAGAAAATAGACCCGTTTTTAACAATAATTTTGGAAAACAAATTGCAAATGGTCTTGAAAGAACTTCGCGGTTAAAAAAGCAAAAAAATATTCCCAATCAACGGTTTGTAATTCAATCTAATAATTGTACATTTGCAGCCCGTTTGACGGAATTGCATGTTAAACCCATAATTTTTAAGGTTTGGATACTTTAAGCTATAAAACGATTTCTGCCAATAAAGCAACTGTTGACAAGCAATGGTTGTTGGTTGATGCCGAGGGGCAAACACTGGGCCGGTTGGCCTCAAAAGTGGCCAAGTTGTTGCGTGGAAAACACAAGCCCAACTTTACCCCACATGTCGATTGTGGTGACAACGTGATTGTCATCAATGCAGAAAAAATCAACCTTTCAGGCAACAAGTGGACCGACAAGGTGTATTTGCGCTATACGGGCTACCCTGGTGGTCAGCGATCGGTTACTGCGAAAGAAGTTTTGGACAAGCACCCAGAAAGACTTATCGAAAAATCTGTCAAGGGTATGCTTCCCAAAAACAAATTGGGTGCCGCCCTGTTCAGAAACCTAAAAGTATATGTGGGTTCAGAGCATAACCATGAAGCACAAAAACCCAAGGCGATTAACTTAAACGATTACAAATAATGGAGACAGTCCACAAAATCGGTAGAAGAAAGACGGCCGTGGCCCGTGTGTACGTTACTGAAGGAAAAGGCAATATCACTGTCAATAAAAGACCTCTTGAAGATTACTTTACAACAGGCACCTTGCGCTATAAAGTGAACCAGCCATTTGCGCTTACCGGCAACGAAGGCAGTTACGATGTTAAAGTAAATGTTTACGGTGGTGGCATCACAGGCCAAGCCGAAGCGGTTCGATTGGCTCTTTCAAGAGCTCTTTGCGAAATCAACGAAGAGCACAGGGAAGCCCTTAAGCCCGAAGGACTGCTTACCAGAGACCCAAGAATGGTCGAGCGTAAGAAATACGGCCAAAAGAAGGCGCGTAAGAAATTCCAGTTCTCTAAGCGTTAATGCTGTTCCGACAGCTATCGGAATGTGTCGGCATCTTTTGAGACGGGTCAAAAAAAATTATCGATGTGGCCTTACCACATCACCTGAATAACAAAGTTCATTGAAAATCCTGATGATATTTCGTCAGGATTAAATTTTAACCCAAGTTGTCGTTGTTCCAAAGAACTGAAGAACTTCTTTGGAATTTAGTTTAGCATCTAAATGCCAAGGGCGATCCGCCAAAAGCGGAGACCACCTCGGCATTGCTATCTCAACGGAACGTAAACTAATTACAAAAATGGCAAACAAAGTAGAAGTCAAAGACTTATTGGAAGCAGGGGTGCATTTTGGGCACCTGACACGTAAATGGAATCCGAACATGGCTCCTTATATCTACATGGAGCGCAACGGAATTCACGTTATCAATCTTTACAAAACCGCAGCTAAGCTCGAAGAGGCCAAAGAGGCCCTTAAGAAAATTGCTGCGTCAGGAAGGAAAATCCTTTTTGTAGCCACCAAGAAGCAAGCAAAAGACATAGTGGCCGACAAGGTATCAAAGGTAAACATGCCCTACATCACAGAAAGATGGCCCGGTGGTATGCTGACCAACTTTGTCACTATCAGAAAAGCGGTCAAAAAAATGTCGTCTATCGACAGGATGAAAAAAGACGGCACATTTAACACCCTTTCTAAAAAAGAACGTCTTCAAGTGGAGCGCCTTCGTGCCAAATTGGAAAAAAACTTGGGCTCGATTGCCGATATGACCCGATTGCCCGGGGCTATCTTCATTGTGGACACTATGCGGGAGCACATTGCGGTGAAGGAGGCCCAAAAGTTGAACATCCCTATTTTTGCGATGGTCGACACCAATTCTGATCCAAGGCCCATCGATTTTGTAATTCCATCAAACGATGATGCCGGTAAGTCAATCGAGATCATCTTAGAGCAAGTTACGAGTGCTGTGGCAGAAGGCCTTGCCGAACGAAAAAATGAGAAGCAGGCCACTGCCCAAGAAGAGGAAGAGGTAAAGGAAACTTCTAAAACCACAGCTACCGTCATCGGTGAAGAAGACGATGAGCCGGTAAAAGCTCCCAAGAAAAAAGCAAAGGCCACAGAGGCAAAAAAAGAGGCCAATGAAGTAAAGAAGGCCGAAGTAAAGAAAGAGGAGAAAAAAGAAGAAAAAAAGGAGGCTGAGCCAACTCCCAAAAAGGAGAAAAAAGCTGAGGAAAAGAAAGCCGAAAAGGCCGATGACCTTACCAAAGTCGAAGGTGTAGGGCCAAAGGCAGCCGAAGCATTGGCCAACGCCGGTCTTGCAACCTATGCTGATTTGGCCAAGGCAAAGCCTGAAAAAATCAAAGAGGTTTTGACAGAGGCCAGCTCTAGAATGGCACACCTTGACCCTACATCATGGCCAAAGCAGGCAAAAATGGCAGCCGATGGCAAGTGGGACGAGCTAAAAGAGTGGCAAGACAAAGCCAAGGGAGGGGTTGAGTAAGCCCACAAAACAATAACTGATTTATTTAAACATCTAAAAGACAACTGAAATGGCAAAAATCACAGCCGCTGAAGTAAATAAATTGCGAAAGGCCACAGGTGCCGGTATGATGGATTGCAAAAAGGCATTGGTCGAGGCCGACGGCGATTTCGACAAGGCAATCGAAATACTTAGAAAAAAAGGTCAAAAAGTCGCCGCCAAAAGAGCTGACCGCGACTCTTCTGAAGGGGCCGCCATCGCAAAGGTAAACGACGATAACACCACAGGGGTCATTATATCTTTGAACTGTGAGACCGACTTTGTTGCCAAGAACGAAAGTTTTGTGGCCCTTGCCAATGAACTGGCTGACGTTGCACTTGGCTACGATGACAAAGATACTTTTCTTTCCGCTCCGTTCAACGGCATGACCGTGGCCGAGAAGTTGACCGAACAGACAGGTGTGATCGGTGAGAAAATCGAGATAGGCAGCTTTGAGAAACTAAGCGCTCCTTTTGTGGGGTCTTATATTCATGCGGGCAACAAGATTGCAACCCTGGTAGGCCTTTCAGCTGGTGTTGAAGGTGCTGCCGAAGTAGCCAAAGATGTTGCCATGCAAGCCGCTGCAATGAATCCGATCGCACTTGATGAAGATGGGGTAGACCAAGAGACCATCGACAAAGAAATAGAGATTGCCAAAGAACAATTGCGCCAAGAAGGCAAGCCTGAGGAAATGTTGGACAAAATCGCTCAAGGAAAATTGAAGCGTTTCTTTAAGGACAACACCTTGGTCAACCAAGATTTCATCAAAGACAGTAAGCAAAGTGTTTCACAATATGTGAAATCAGTAAATCCCGATTTGACCATAACAGGGTTTAAAAGGGTAGCCTTGGGTTAATTCCTTTTGCAAATTCAAACAAAAAGCCCCGACCAAAATCGGGGCTTTTTGTTCTTGGCACATCATCGAACCAAATGCACAGGCGGTCAATATTTTTGATTATTTTTGTTCGGATCTGAACAATTTGTAGATGCGGTACAAAAGAATTTTGTTAAAGCTCAGTGGAGAAGCCCTAATGGGCGAACAACAATACGGTATCGACCCCAAAAGACTTGAAGAATATGCCGAGGACATCAAATCGGTAGTCGACAAGGGGGTTGAAGTAGCCATTGTAATCGGGGGCGGAAACATTTTTAGGGGCCTTGCCGGAGCCAGTCAAGGTATGGACCGTGTTCAAGGGGACCATATGGGCATGCTCGCTACGGTCATCAACGGTTTGGCCCTGCAGAGTGCTCTTGAATTAAAAGGCGTTGAAACCCGTTTACAATCAGCCATCAAGATCAATGAAGTGGCAGAGCCCTTTATCAGGCGCAGGGCCATACGCCACCTTGAAAAAGGAAGGGTGGTCATTTTTGGGGGCGGAACCGGAAACCCTTATTTCACCACTGATTCGGCAGCTGTATTAAGAGCCATTGAAATCAAGGCCGATGTCATTTTGAAAGGTACAAGGGTCGATGGCATTTATACATCCGATCCCGAAAAAGACAAGAGTGCCACCAAGTTCGATTCCATTTCTTTTAACGATGTCATCACAAAAGGCCTTAAGGTAATGGATACCACCGCCTTTACCCTTAGCCAAGAAAACGAATTGCCCATCGTTGTCTTTGACATGAACACCAGGGGCAATCTGATGAAAATAGTATCGGGTGAAAATATAGGCACGGTTGTCAATGTTTGATATGGTATGCCAATTGATAATAGTTTGATAAACACATCACCATGAACGAAGAGATAAAATTCATTTTAGATTCGGCTGAAGAGCACATGAAGGGTGCCATGGAGCACCTTCAAAAAGAATTTGTAAAAATCAGGGCGGGCAAAGCAAGTCCAGCTATGCTGTCGACCGTCATGGTCGAATACTATGGTTCCCAGACCCCCTTGTCTCAAGTTTCCAACATCAATACGCCTGATGCGCGTACCATTTCGGTACAACCCTGGGAAAAAAGCCTGTTGACCGAAATAGAGACCGCCATTATGAACGCCAACTTGGGCTTCAACCCGATGAACAATGGCGAAATGGTCATCATCAATGTACCGCCCTTGACCGAAGAGCGAAGAAAACAGCTCGTAAAGCAGGCAAAGGCAGAGGCCGAAGAAGCCAAGATCAGCATACGAACTGCGCGGCAAGAGGCCAAAAAAGAGCTCAAGGCGCTTGATATTTCAGAAGACCTGTTGGACAATGCCGAAATAGATGTTCAAGAACTTACCGACAAGTACATCGAAAAAGTAGACGCAGTACTTGAAGTCAAAGAGGCTGAAATTATGAAGGTGTAGACTTTTAACCGGCCGTTTTCTAGGCGCACTGTCTATCATTTTCTACCTTTGCGCACAATAGTGAATACGCATGTCTAAACGACTTTTTCAAGGGTTTTGGCCCACAGTGGCCCGACTTATCCTTAGAAATAGAATACTTATTCTACTTGCCATTGCAGCGGTAACCGTACTATTGGGGCTGCAGTGGAAAAACATGCGTTTCTCGAATACCGAGGCCAACATTCTGCCCGATGACCACGAGGCCACCATTAAATACAGTGCTTTTGTAGATCTTTTTGGGGAAGAGGACAATGCCATTGTCATGGCCGTTCGTGACAGCCTTTTGTTTACTCCTGAAAACTTCAACCGCTGGAACAAGCTCAGCAAGCAACTGGCGGCATTTCCTGAAGTGTCTATGGTGGTTTCGACCGACAACCTTCAACAGCTGGTCAAAGACAATCAAAAACAGGAATTCGTATTGGAACCGCTCATTGAGGGCACCATACAGAACCAAGCTGAAATCGACAGCCTAAAGGCACTCTTATTCGAAAAATTGCCCTTTTACGAAAATCTGCTCTTCAACAAAGAAACACAGACTATTAGAACCATCCTTTATCTCGATAAAGACATTTTGAACACCAATGTGCGAAACGACTTTATCTTGAACGATCTTCAAAGCATTGTTGAGAATTTTGAAGAAGAGACAGGGCTCGATGTTCGGGTATCGGGCATGCCCTACATCCGCACTTGGAATGCCAAGACCATCATCGATGAAATTGGAAAGTTCATTCTCGCGGCACTCTTGGTGACCTCGATCATCTTTTTCTTTTTCTTCAGAAGTTTTCGCGCCACCTTGATATCGATGTGCGTTGTCATCATTGGGGTAATGTGGGCATTCGGCTTTTTGGGCCTCTTCAAGTACGAGATTACCATACTAACGGCTCTTATTCCGCCCCTGATCATTGTAATCGGTATTCCCAATTGCATTTTCTTGATCAACAAATACCAACAAGAGGTAAAAAAGCATGGCAACCAGGCCCTATCCTTACAGCGGGTAATCTCAAAGATCGGCAACGCCACCTTGATGACCAATGTCACCACTGCTTCAGGCTTCGCCACCTTTATCATATTGGACAGTGACCTGTTGAAAGAGTTTGGCATTGTGGCCTCGATCAATATCATCTGCATCTTCATTTTATCGCTGCTGATCATACCGATCATCTACAGCTTCATGCCATTGCCCAAGACTAAACATCTAAAGCATTTGAACAAGAAATGGGTCGATATTTTTGTAGGTTGGATGGAACGGATGGTACGCAACAACCGTATTGCCGTATACATTGTCTCGATAATCGCACTGGTACTGAGCATCATCGGCATCTATCAGATCGAAATAACAGGCAGCCGCGTTGAAGACCTGCCCAAAAACACACATTTCTTTAAGGATATCAGGTTCTTCGAAGAAGAATTTGATGGCATTATGCCGGTAGAGATAGTGGTAGACACTGAGCGAAAAAAGGGTGTGATGAAGCCCGCCACCCTTAGAAGAATGGACGACCTAAGCAACGAGATAACAGACATACCCGAATTGTCACCACCTGTATCGGTTGTGAACTTGGTGAAGTATTCAAAACAGGCTTTTTACAATGGTATCCCAAAGTACTACCAGTTGCCCACCTCACAAGAGAGCTCGTTTATAATGGATGTGGCCCGAAAATCTTCGGAAAACAGCAATCTGTTACAAAGCTTTGTTGACAGTACGGGCCAAATTGCTCGGATGACCACCTTTATGCAGGATGTGAAAACAGACCGAATGGAAGAAATTGAAGAAGACCTGTTGAAGTCCATCGACAAGATCTTTCCCAGTGAACGGTTCAACGTTTACATGACCGGCAAAGCGCTGCTTTTTCTCAAGGGAACTAAATACTTGGTCAAAAACCTATTGCTTTCATTGGCCTTGGCCATTGGGCTCATCTCGCTTTTCATGGCGTATCTTTTCCGATCGTTTCGAATGATCGTCATCTCCCTGGTGCCCAATTTGTTGCCGTTGGTAATTACGGCCGGACTCATGGGCTTTCTCGGGGTGCCCATAAAACCTTCGACCATCCTTGTCTTCAGCATTGCCTTTGGCATTTCTGTTGACGACACCATCCATTTTTTGGCAAAGTACCGCCAAGAACTCACGGCCAATCGATGGCAGATCAAAAAGTCGGTGTATGCGGCCCTTCGTGAAACCGGCATCAGCATGTTCTATACCTCAATTGTGCTCTTCTTCGGTTTCTCGGTATTTATCATTTCAGATTTTGGCGGTACCGTTGCACTGGGAGCATTGGTATCGGCCACCCTTATGTTCGCCATGTTGGCCAATCTTATTTTGCTTCCGTCGTTGTTATTGTCCCTCGAAAAAAGTATCGCCAACAAAAAGGTGTTCAAAAAACCCCAGATCGATATTCTGCCAAAGGAAGAAGAGGCTACAAAATAGCCCACTTATCAGTTGAATTGTATCGCTCTGAATAGGCATCTTCTTGGCAAAAAACTATCTTTGCCCCTTTAAACAAAAGCGCCAAATGAAGTCATTTTCGATCAAAGATCTTTTGCAAGAATCGCCACTAGGTGAAAAAGTCGAGGTAAACGGCTGGGTAAAGACTTTTCGAAGCAATCGGTTCATCGCGTTGAACGATGGTTCCACCCTTCGAAATATACAATGCGTCGTTGATTTTGAGCAATTCGATGAGCAGCTTTTAAAACAGATCAACACGGGGGCTGCCCTTAAGATATCTGGTACACTTGTTGAAAGCCAAGGCCGTGGCCAAGATGTAGAGATACAAGTCGAAGATATTTTTGTACATGGCACGGCCCACCCAGAAGAATACCCCATACAGCCCAAAAAGCACTCCCTTGAATTCTTAAGGGAAAAAGCCCACCTGAGGGTCCGAACGAATACCTTTTCGGCCGTGATGCGGGTTCGGTCGGCATTGGCATTTGCCATCCATTCGTATTTTCAACAGCATGGGTTTTATTATATGCACACCCCCATCATTACCGGGTCTGATGCCGAAGGGGCAGGTGAAATGTTCAGGGTTACCACAATGGACCCCGAAAACCCGCCCAAGGATGAAAATGGCCATATAGATTATTCGAAGGATTTCTTCGGAAAGGAAACCAATCTGACCGTTTCAGGCCAGTTGGAAGCCGAGACCTACGCGATGGGTCTTGGCAAGGTATATACCTTTGGCCCCACTTTCAGAGCCGAGAACTCAAATACCTCTCGTCATTTGGCAGAATTTTGGATGATCGAGCCCGAAATGGCCTTCTACGAGCTCAAAGAAAATATGGACCTGGCCGAAGATTTTGTCAAATGGATCACGCGGTATGTTCTCGACAATTGTACGGAAGACTTGCAATTTCTTGAAAAACGCCTGCTCGACGAGGAAAAATCGAAGCCACAGCACCAACGAAGCGAAATGCCGCTGATCGAAAAGCTTCAATTCGTGGTCAACAACGATTTTAAGAGAATCACCTATACCGAGGCCATTGACATTCTAAAAAACAGCAAACCCAACAAAAAGAAGAAGTTCGAATATCCAATTGAAGAATGGGGGGCCGATCTACAGAGCGAGCACGAACGTTTTTTGGTGGAAAAATATTTTAAGAGCCCCGTAATACTTTACGATTATCCGGCCAAAATAAAGGCATTCTATATGCGCCTGAACGATGATGAAAAAACGGTTCGGGCCATGGATGTGCTTTTCCCCGGAATCGGTGAAATTATAGGTGGTTCGCAACGGGAAGAACGTCTTGAGGTCTTGCAACAAAAAATAAAGGAATTCAACATCGATGAAAAAGAACTTTGGTGGTACTTGGACCTTCGCCGCTTCGGCACGGCGGTACATAGCGGGTTTGGCCTAGGTTTTGAACGCATGGTGCAGTTTGTGACCGGTATGGGAAACATAAGGGACGTAATACCCTACCCCAGAACCCCACAAAATGCCGAATTCTAAATTGAATTCTTTAACTTTATAGAAAGGGCTTTTTCGAGCAATGCTGAAACAACACCTACAATTCAAATTATCGCAAAAACTTTCTCCACAACAAATTCAGTTGATGAAGTTGATCCAATTGCCGACCCAGGCATTTGAACAACGTCTAAAACAAGAATTGGAAGAAAATCCTGCCCTTGAAAGTGGTAAGGCCGAAAGTGAGTCACTTGATGAAGATTATGGAGAGGTTTATGATGAATCTTCTGATAACGAAAGTATCGCTGCCGACGAAATCAACATCGATGATTATCTAAGTGATGATGAAACTCCAGATTACAGGACACAGATAAGCAATTACAGTGCTGACGACGATGACAAAAAGGTGCCCTATGCCGCTGGAATTTCGTTCAACCAATATTTGATAAACCAGCTCAATACCATAAACCTAGATGATGAAGAGCGCGCCATTGCCGAGTTTTTAGTGGGTAGCGTAGACGAAAGTGGCTATATACGAAGACCTTTGAGTGATATCGTAGATGATTTGGCATTTACCCAGAATATCTATGTTGATGAGGAAAAGGTCAAAAAAGTACTCAAAACCGTACAAGAATTGGATCCCCCGGGTATTGGGGCCCGTTCCCTTGATGAATGCCTGATCATTCAACTGAAAAGAAAGCCGAGCAGCCCCTCAATAGACTTGGCCATTGCCATACTTGAGAAGTCGTTTGACCACTTCACCAAAAAACATTACGACAAACTACTGCAAAAGCACCATATTTCTGAAGAAGAGTTGAAAGCGGCCATTGGCGAGATTGAAAAGTTAAACCCAAAACCGGGTGGTGCCTACTCGGGCAACAACCGTATCGTTGAGCACATCGTGCCCGATTTCTCGATTCGAATTGTGGATGGAGAACTGGAACTATCACTGAACGGACGAAACGCACCAGAACTACATGTTTCAAAAGAGTACACCAATATGCTCGAAGGCTATAAAAACGCCAAAGAGAAGTCGAAAGACCAAAAAGATACCGTACTCTTTATCAAACAAAAGCTCGATGCGGCCAAATGGTTCATCGATGCCATAAAACAGCGCCAGCAGACACTCTACATGACGATGAAGGCCATCATGGACTATCAGAAAGAATATTTTTTGACCGGCGATGAGCGCAAGCTAAAGCCCATGATCCTCAAAGATATTGCCGATCGGATCAATATGGATGTCTCAACGGTTTCAAGGGTGGCCAATAGCAAATATGTTGATACACCCTATGGCACCAAGCTTATAAAGGACTACTTCTCTGAGGCCATGAAGAACGAGCAGGGCGAAGATGTCTCGACCAAAGAAATCAAAAAAATATTGGAAACCGTCATTCGTGATGAGGACAAGAAAAAACCGCTGACCGATGACAGTTTGGCAAAAATCTTAAAAGAAAAAGGATACCCCATAGCACGCCGAACGGTAGCAAAATATCGTGAGCAGATGGATATACCCGTGGCCAGGCTTCGAAAAAAAATATAATGGGGAGGTTTCTGCACGCCATATCCTATATTTTTCATCCCCTGTTGGCCCCTATCGCCGGTACCTTGGCCTATTTCTCAGTAGCTCCCACCTATATTTCACTTGAGCAGCAAAGCGGAAATATTCTGCCCATTTTTATCCTTACGGTCATCATTCCGATCATTTTTTTTTTCATCCTAAAAAACATTGGGGTGGTACACTCCGTTTTTGCGGTTACCACAAAAGAGCGTAGCTATGCGCTATTTATAAACATTGCCCTTTTTCTGATGATAGTGCTCAAGGTAATTCCGCAAAACTATATCAACGAGCTCTATTTCTTTTTCGTAGGCCTCATTGCCGGGCACGTGGCTGCCCTACTGTTGATTTTTCTCAAGTTCAAGGCCAGTATACATATGCTGGGCATGTCAAGCCTGCTGCTCTATCTGATTGGACTTAGCATCCATTTTGAGATAAATCTTACCCTTGCCCTGGGCTTGCTTGTGCTTCTTACGGGAATAGTTGCCACCTCGCGCCTTTACATGAAGGCACACAATTGGGTAGAATTGGCAATGGGGTTTGTCATAGGCGGTTTTTCACAGCTCTTGACCCTGAAGTTTTGGTTATAGAATGTAAAAGATCAGCCCCACCTTGAGCGGCCTTAATTCTATAGGGGTGTCATTGCCTAAAAACACATCGTCCTTCAAGAGTGAATTTAGCCCATAGTAGATGTTGATATTCCAGGTATTGTAGCCAAACCGTAAAAAGGCACCATACTGTAGATCCTGCAAATCGTCGTTGCGAAAACGGTCAGAACCCGATTCGTTGACCCGCCGATAACTTTTCGCAAAAATGTACGATACTTTGACCCCGCCATAAACACGCCAGAACTTATAGGTCACATCCGTTGAGGTTCGCCAACGAAATTCCAACGGCACCTCAAGGGCATGTGTCTCCAATTTGCTTCTTTTAAAATCTTGCAAATCGGCTATCGAATAGCTGATATCATCGCCCTCTTTGGCAGCAACCATATTGGTATAGTATGAACTGACCGAGTAACCTGCCCCCAGACCGAACCCAACATTTCTCCTTTTGTTCAGGGGGATATCCCTTATGAAACCAGCCTGCAGGCTATACGAGAGCCCCCTTTGCACCACATCTTTCGGTTTTTCAACCAAAAAATTGTACCCAACCCCCACATAGAATTGGTCTTCCAAATATTTGGTTCCGGCATACTCACTTTCAGGATACACCTGCGCACGAGCCACAAGGCCAAAAATTGTTGCAAAAACCAGAAGAAGGCATCTTTTCATATAGCTCGCACACATATTAGGATTAGGGCACCTCAAATTAAGCAATTGAAGTCTTTTGGCCTCACTGTAAACCAATAAATTTAGTTCCTATGAACAGGCCCCTCCAGAGTGGCATAATTTACTTTTAGCAGATTTATCTTGCTCAGCTCTTCTTTGATATCTTGAACGAGCCCTACATTTGCCTTTTTGTCTATTTTCAGGGAGACGATTACCTTATTTCTGATATCGTTTGGCTTTTTAGATAGTTCTGTGAGTACAAAAGGGGCCACCTCTTCAATTTTGGCCAATCGGTCATTCAATTGTATAGCCGGCTGGTCACCGTACAGTTTTGACAACTCTTTTGAGGGCCTGCCCACCAGAATCTCGATAATGAGTTCTTCGTTTTCTATAAGACCCACTTCTTCTGCAATTGGCAATTCATTGGCGACCAAAAGGGTATCAGTCTTGATAGTGGTCACTGTCATAAAAAAGAACAACAGTATAAATACGATGTCGGGCAACGAGGCTGTTGAAATTGCAGCCGGCCGGTTCTTGGTACTTCTATCGATTCTCATGGTTGATTGCTTTCGTTTAATTTTAGTGATGCTTCCGATATTTTTAAGGGATACATCTTTCGTATCTCCATTATTTTTGGCTTCAATTTCTTCTTCAGGGAAACTGCTGTTTCAGGGCTATTGTATTTCTCCTCCATTTCTGTGTAGGCCACACCATACAGGCGAAGCGATTCACGGTTTCTAAGTTGGTTGTAGGCGGCTGTCAGTTCGTTCTGAACAGAGACGTAAACGCCGTATTCTGCCTCTCTATCAGATTGCAGCGAGATAACCGCTTTTAGGGGATTATCAGATGAATCTGGATTTCGACTGCCTTGACAGTATGCACAATGACCTTCACTTTCAAGAGGTGCGCCACCATTGTCCAAAAAGGATATCACGGTTTTTTTCAATTCACTTATTGGAAACACATTCTTCCCTACCATCAATTGGTTGTTCTTGTTAAGGCGAACCCTGAGGATGTTACGCTCTTTAATATGTGGTGGCGGAGTGTTTAAATCTGGAGGTAATTTACGCTGAATCCCAACATTGGTTTCAATACTGGTGGTCACCAAAAAGAAAATCAACAATAAAAATGCAATATCGGCCATTGAGCCCGCATTCACTTCGGGTACTTGTCTGTCTTTTGCCATAATTTAATGTTTAGTTGGACTTGTAGTACCAACCACAACAACTATTCCAAAAAAGTATAGAAAAGATGGTGTACGATGAGTTTCTATAAGTAGAAAATATACATCCGATATGCTTTTTGAAGTGTTTATTCTGACAAAACCCTGTTCACGATACATCCTAACGTTCAAAGTCGGGACACTCGAATTGACAAATTTTTATAAAAACGCACAATGAGTAGAGTATACATAAAAAAACGCCCCAATAAGCTTGGGGCGTTCTTAAACCGGGGGTAAGAGATTGTTACCTATCCCTAGTTTAGATTGTTGAAGGCATTGCCCTCATAGGTGGTATAGTTTACCTTGAGCGCGTTGACCTTTCTCAATTCTTGTTTGATGTCTGAGATAAGACCCATATTGGCATCTTTATCGACCTTTAGGGCTGTAGTCAGTACATTCTGCAGCTCTTGGGGCTTTTTTGCCCTTTCGGCCAAAATATACGCCCCAACTTCGCCAACATCGGCAAACTTATCGTTCAGCTGTATTTTTGGCTCGGTGCCAAAAACCTTCTGGTATTCTTTGATGGGTTTGCCCACGTATATATAAATGACCCTATCTTTCTTTTCAAGCTTTTTCACCTCACTGGCATTGGGCAAGGTATTCTGTACCAACAACGAACTGTCTTTCATTGTGGTTACCGTCATAAAGAAAAACAAAAGCATGAAAACGATGTCAGGTAGCGATGCCGTTGATACCGCAGGTAAATCTCCATCTTTCTTTTTAGCAAACTTTGCCATAATATCTTTTGTTTTTATTTAGTTAGCCGTTGAGGTTTCCGCTTCTGAAAGTTTCTGCGGGAACATATCTTGAATACGTTTCACCTTGTCTTTCAGATCCTCCCTGATGCTCGAAGGTGTCTCAGGATTCAGATATTCAGCTTCCATCTCGGTGAAATCCCTACCGAACAAACGCTGGGCCTCACGGTTTCTTAAATCATTGTATGCACCCACCAATTCGTTTTGAACAGTTATATAGGTGGAATACTTGGTCTCTCTATCATTCTTCAAGGAGATAATCGCCTTAGTGGGATTATCGGACGATGATGGGTCTTTTCTTCCTTTACAATAAGTGCAGGTTCCATCAGCATTGTTATCCAAGAAAGCCTTGGCGGCCTCTCTCAAATCTTCAATATCCATCAACTGATCTTCGACCAAAAGCTGCCCGTTCTTGTTGATGTTGACCGTGAAGATATTCTTCTGCTTGATGATAACATCGGTATCAGGCGGCTCAATTGGCGGCAGCATTCTATCAAGTCCTGCATCTGTTTCAATGGTGGTGGTCACCAAGAAAAAGATCAGCAGCAAGAATGCAATATCGGCCATAGATCCTGCATTTACTTCAGGTGCTCCTTTTCTTCTAGGCATAATCTTATTTTTTATCTACCGGTAAACATTTTCTTTAGACCTGGTATCACCATCAAAGCGACAGCGATTGCAGTCAATATAAAGAATACGTTAAGCCCCATACCAATGGTTTTGACCGTACTCTCTGTAGTTTCAACACCCCTATCGGCCATGGCACTCACAACTGCCGCGTTATCAGATGAAAGTCCATATGATATCGCCACAATTACTGCTAATCCGGCCAAGGCGAAAAGTGTTTTTTTCAAGCTGGCAGGATTACTAAAAAGTTTTTTGAGTCCAAAAAACAGGCTGAAAATCACAGCTATCGCCAACAGCAGGTACATGATCCAGAACATTAAGTTCAATGGCGTACTGTTGATGGCATTGGGATCATCACCATCAGGCATGGAAAACCACAGAACTGCAGCTACCAGGCCGATTATGATGAGTACTATTCTAACAATTTTGTTCATATCATGTATGATTTATTCGGTTGGGTATTATTTTTTGTGTGCTGCCAACATATCGATCAATGCAATTGACGAATCTTCCATGTCGTTTACAATACTGTCAATTTTAGCAATGATGTAGTTGTAAAAGATTTGAAGGATAATGGCCGTGATCAAACCGAATACCGTGGTCAATAACGCCACTTGGATATCACCCGCAATCAACGATGCACTCAAGTTACCCACCGCAGCAATTTTCTGGAAGGCCTGGATCATACCGATTACCGTACCCATGAACCCAAGCATGGGCGCAATGGCGATAAAGAGTGATAACCATGAAACATTTTTCTCTAACTGGCCCATTTGAACACCGCCATAGGCAACAACCGCTTTTTCAGCAGACTCAAGTCCTTCGCCAGCGCGGTCCAACCCTTGGTAATAGATAGAGGCAACGGGGCCTTTTGTGTTTCGACAAACTTCTTTGGCTGCCTCAACGCCTCCTGACGCCAGTGCATCCTCGACTTCTTGTCTCAATTTGGCGGAATTGGTGCTTGCCAGATTCAGATATATAATTCTTTCGATAGCAACGGCCAATCCCAATATCAAACATAGAAGAACGATTCCCATGAAGGCAGGACCCCCTTGAATAAATTGTTCTTTCAGTACTTGTGTGAAACCTTTGCTGGCCTCAGCGGCAGCTTCATCTTGTATTAAGGCAGCAGATGCCGTTGTAGTTCCCAAGATAAACATTCCGGCAGTAGCCAGAGTAAAGGATATTTTTTTCATTTTCTCAAACTTAAATTTAGTTAGTTAATAATGTTTAAAGATATAAAATTTTTGTTACCAAAAAATAAAGAACCTAGCAGAGAGGAAGGGATTCGAACCCTCGATCCGCCGTTAAGCGGATACACACTTTCCAGGCGTGCGCCTTCGACCACTCGGCCACCTCTCTATTTACCATAGTTAGGCCGAACAATAAACAAAAAAAATGGCATTAAACGAAATTTTTGAAGCGTTAATTTCAGTTCATTTCCCCTCTTAGAGCCGCTTCGAATTTTGATTTGAAGTCATCATCAGAGTAGCCATTGCCCAAAAGCCACATGGCTTTGGCAACCGCCGCTTCGGTGGTAATATCTTTACCGTTAACTAGTTGTAGTTGCTTTAGGCTTCTACTGGTTTCATATTGGCCCATGGCCACACTGCCCCCTGAGCATTGGGTTACATTTATTATATGCAAGCCCCGCTCAATGGCTTTTTTCAGTTCATCAAGAAACCAATCGTCTGTAGGTGCGTTGCCTGCACCATACGTTTCCAACACAAGCGCACGAATATTTGGCGCATTCAAAACCGCCTTCAAGAAGTCTTGGCCCATACCTGGAAACAATTTTAGTATGCCGACACTGGCATCCATGCTTTTTAACACTCTAAAGGGTTTTTGCCCACCATTGGCCTTCATTAACTGCGCATGGTTGACCTTAAGATGAACGCCCGACTCGGCCAAGGGCGGATAGTTCATCGAGGCAAAGGCCTCGAAATGTTCGGCATTCAATTTGGTGGTTCTGTTGGCACGGTACAGTTTATACTCGAAATATAGGCACACCTCTTGCACCACGGGTTGCCCATTTTCTTGCAAGGAAGCAATTTGTATTGAAGTGATCAAGTTTTCTTTTGCGTCGGTACGCAAATCGCCAATGGGCAATTGCGAACCTGTAAAGATCACGGGCTTCGCCAAATTCTCTAACATAAAGCTAAGTGCGGCCCCTGAGTAACTCATGGTATCACTGCCATGCAATACCACAAAACCGTCATAGGCCTGATAGTTTTCTTCAATCAAGGTGGCAATGGACCCCCAATGGTGGAGGTTCATATTGGAAGAATCGATGGGTTCCTCAAATGAAACACCGTCGATTTGGCAATCCAACTGGTTCAACTCTGGAATGTTGGCCATAAGGTCATCAAAGTCAAATGCCCTCAAGGCCCCGGTTTCATAATCTTTCACCATGCCAATGGTGCCCCCGGTGTAGATCAACAAAATATTGGTCGTATCGCCCATGATGCTATGTTAGATACCGAAAACCTCTTTTGAGTTGTCGGTGGTGATATTTGCAATATGTTTCTGTGACACACCGTACAGGGTGGCCAGTTTTTCGAGCACAAGCTTTAGGTAAGCACTTTCGTTACGTTTACCGCGATAGGGCACTGGCGAAAGGTAGGGCGCATCGGTCTCTAAAACGATATGGCGCAAATCTATTTGGTTCAAAAATTGGTCAATCTTTCCATTTTTGAAGGTGACGACCCCTCCAATACCCAACTTCATATTATAGTCCAGTGCCTTGTTGGCCTGCTCAAGGGTGCCTGTAAAGCAATGGAAGATTCCCCGAAGGACCTCATCTTTTTCTTCCTCCAATATCTCAAAAATCTCATCGAACGACTCCCTGCAATGTATCACAATGGGCAGCTTATTCTTTTTGGCCAGTCTAATCTGTTGCCTAAAGGCTTCTTGCTGCTGCTTAAAAAAAGTCTTGTCCCAATAAAGGTCTATGCCTATCTCCCCTATGGCATAGAAGGTATGCTGCGACAACATCCTTTCAACATGCTCGAGCTCTTCTTTATAATTTTCCTTCACATGGGTGGGATGTAGCCCCGTCATTAAAAAAACATTCTCTGGATAGGCGGCTTCCAAATCCAACATGGCCTCGGTATAGGTTGAGTCTATGGCCGGCACAAAAAAACGCTTTACCCCTGCTTGCATGGCCCGCGACATCATTTCTTTTCTATCTTCGTCAAAAGCCTCGCTGTAAAGATGTGTATGGGTATCGGTTAAAACCATACCGCAAAAATAGACTTATCTGAAACAAATGAAATCACTCAAGAAATTTCTTCAAAAAAAAGATTACATCCAGGTGCCCCTGGTTCTTACCGACACCAACCATTTTGAACTTTCGGCCAAGATAAATGGCATTTTCGGTCGTTTTATTTTGGATACCGGAGCCTCAAACACCTGCATCGGCGTCGATAAGCTGGAGTTTTTCAAGATGGCCTCTGAAGAATCGGAAGTCAAGGCGGCAGGGGCCGGTGCCGTAGATATGGAAACCTTGGTCTCGACAAAGAACCACATCGAAATCGGGAAATGGAAAACCAAGAAACAAAAGATCGTAGTCTTTGACCTCTCGCATGTAAACCAAGCGTTGACGAATCAAAATGCACAACCTGTCGAAGGTATCATTGGTGCCGATATCTTGAAAAAGGCGAAGGCCATAATAGATTACAAGAAAAAAAGGCTCTATCTAAAAACAAAATAGTTTCCCACTTATAAACAAAAAAAACCTGCAAAACGTAATTGTCCTGCAGGTCTCTATCGTCAGAAGCGGTCTGTTTTACAACTCTAGTGCTTTCTTTACATCACCATCCATCAATAGTTCTTCAGGACTTTCCAAGGCTTCTTTTACGGCCACCAAGAAACCGACCGACTCTCTTCCGTCAATTATTCTATGGTCGTAAGAAAGGGCCACATACATTATGGGGGCAATGGCAATGGCTCCATCCCTGACAATCGGCCGCTCAACAATATTGTGCATGCCCAAGATTCCACTTTGGGGCGGGTTAATGATAGGGGTCGACAACATGGAGCCGAAGACACCGCCATTAGAAATGGTGAAGGTGCCGCCTGTCATTTCATCAACCGTAATCTGCCCGTCACGGGCCCGTATGGCCAATCGTTTTACCTCAGCCTCAATACCCCTGAAGGTAAGGTTCTCAGCATTACGGATTACGGGCACCATCAAGCCCTTGGGACCAGAGACCGCAATACTGATGTCGCAGAAGTCATAGGTGACCATCTCTTTGCCATCGATCATTGAGTTCACTGCAGGATACATTTGAAGTGCGCGAATCACCGCTTTGGTGAAGAACGACATAAAGCCGAGGCTCACCCCGTGTTTTTCCTTAAACTCTTCTTTATATTTTTTCCTCAACTCAAAGATGGCAGACATATCGACCTCATTAAAAGTGGTCAACATAGCCGTTTCGTTCTTGGCAGCAACCAACCGCTCGGCCACCTTTCTGCGAAGCATCGAAAGTTTTGTGCGGGTCTTTCCTCTATTGCCACCGGTCGGGGTACCCATTGAGGGCACAGCTTTGACGGCATCTTCCTTGGTGATGCGGCCATCGCGGCCGGTACCTTTAACATCTTTTGCTGGAATCCCCTTTTCGTCCAATATTTTTTTGGCCGCTGGTGAAGGGGTTCCTGATGCGTAGGTCTCTTTATTGGCTGTTTCTTTCTTTTCCTCCGCCGCTTTCGATTCCTTTTTTTCCTCAGTTGTTTCAGAAGGCGCCTTTTTTTCAGCCTTCTCTTTTGCGCCGGCGGGTTTTTCGGCACTGGTATCGATCAAACATACCACTTCGCCAACCGCCACGGCGTCGCCCTCTTCGGCCTTGAGGGTTATGATGCCACTTTCTTCAGCGGGAAGCTCAAGGGTGGCCTTGTCAGAATCCACCTCGGCAATTGCCTGGTCTTTTTCAACATAATCACCGTCTTCGACCAACCACTGTGCTATTTCGACCTCTGTTATGGATTCGCCCGGCGAGGGCACTTTCATTTCTAAAACCATATTGCTTTTAGTTTATGCTTTGTTTGTTCTTCGAACCGTATTGTCTTTTGTCTTGTCAAAAACATATTCAATTACCTGTGCATGCCTACGCTGGGATCGTATAGCACTGCCTGCTGCCGGCGCCCCATAAAACCTTCTAGAGCAGACCCGGAAACTTTTTGCCTCTTCAAGGTGCATCAGCAAAAAGCCCCAAGCCCCCATGTTTCGGGGCTCTTCTTGGGCCCACACCACATCATCGGCATTTTTATATTTCTTCATTATGGCCCGCATTTGCTCGGCAGGCAATGGAAACAATTGCTCAAGTCTCACCAAGGCCACATCATCTCGGTCCAGCTCTTCCCGCTTTGACAACAGGTCGTAATAGAATTTTCCTGTACAGAAGACCAGCGTCTTGATTTTGGACACATCGGCCGTTTCATCATCGATCAACATTTGAAAGCTGCCATGGGCCATCTCTTCTTTGGTCGAGACGACCTTCGGATGCCTTAAGAGACTTTTGGGCGTAAAGACCACCAAGGGCTTTCGAAAGTTGGCCTTCATCTGTCTTCGCAACAAATGGAACATATTGGCCGGGGTAGTTACATCGGCGACAAACATATTGTCTTTGGCGCAAAGTTGTAAATAGCGCTCCATACGGGCCGAGGAGTGCTCGGCTCCCTGCCCTTCGTAACCATGCGGCAAAAAGAGCACCAACCCGTTCTGCAGTTTCCACTTGTCTTCCGCAGCCGAAATGTACTGGTCGATCACAATCTGGGCACCGTTGCTGAAGTCGCCGAACTGTGCCTCCCAAATGGTCAGGGTCTTCGGGCTGGCCATGGCATAACCATAATCAAAGCCCATGACACCATACTCTGAAAGGAGTGAGTTGTAGATATGAAAAGTGCCGTTCTGGTTCTTGCCCATTTCGTTCAACAAGACGACCTCTTCTTCGTGCATCTCTGTTTTGATCACCGCATGACGGTGCGAAAAAGTTCCCCTTTCAACATCTTGCCCGGTCATGCGCACATCGTAACCCTCTTCAAGCAATGATGCATAGGCCAACAACTCGCCCATGGCCCAATCGAGCTTATTGTCTTCAAAATACATTTTGTGCCTACTTTCGACCAGTCGGACCAGTTTGCGCAAGAATTTTTTGTCTTCGGGGAGTTTGGTGATGCTTTCGGCCACCTCATCCAACTTTTTCAAATCATAGGAAGTTTCGACCGGGTTTAGCATGGCCTCTTCGGTTACCTGCTTGAAACCTTCCCATTCATCTTGCATGAAGGGGGTAATTCTTGTCTTTTCAACCTTTCTTGAATCGAGTAGATCTTCTTCCAACCGACTTTTGTATTCTTCTTCAAGCTGCTTCGGATACCCCTCATCGATAATGCCCTCAGAAATCAATTTCTCGGCATAAATATCACGTGGGTTCTTGTGTTTTGAAATCGCCTTGTACAATACCGGCTGTGTAAACTTGGGCTCATCGCCCTCGTTGTGTCCATATTTTCGGTATCCCAATAAATCCAAGAACACGTCGCACTTATAGCGCATTCGGTATTCGAGGGCAAAGATCGATGCATGTACCACTGCTTCGACATCATCGGCATTGACGTGCAGCACGGGCGACAAGGTTACCTTTGCAACGTCGGTACAATAGGTCGATGAGCGTGCATCGAGATAGTTGGTGGTAAAACCAATTTGGTTGTTTACCACAATATGTATGGTACCCTCAGTACGGTACCCATCGAGCTGGGCCATTTGAACCACTTCGTACACGACGCCCTGCCCTGCTATGGCCGCATCGCCATGGACCAAAATGGGCAATACCTCTGAGGCGTTTTCTTGGTGCGAACGGTCTTGTTTGGCCCGGGTAATACCTTCTACAACGGCACTGACGGTTTCTAGGTGCGAAGGGTTCGGTGCAATGTTCATATTGATTACCCTACCTGAATCGGTTTCACGCCTAGAGGTCCAGCCCAAGTGGTACTTTACATCACCATCAAATATGGTCTCCTCATAATCTTTGCCATCAAATTCACTGAAAATATCCTTTGGTGATTTGCCAAAGATATTGGTGAGTACATTTAGCCGGCCGCGGTGGGCCATCCCCATAACAAATTGTTTCACCCCTGCTTCGGCCGCCTTTTCCATAATAACGTCCAGGGCAGGTATAAGTGATTCGCCACCCTCTAACGAGAAGCGTTTTTGCCCGACGTATTTGGTGTGCAGAAAACTTTCGAACGACACTGCCTCGTTCAATTTTCTGAGGATGTTTTTCTTTTCCTCTGCCGTAAAATTCGGATGGTTGTCATTGACGTTCAGCCAATCTTGTATCCACTGGATGCGTTCGGGCGATCGTATGTACATATATTCCACCCCAATGGCATCGCAATAAATGCGCTCTAGGTGGCTGATAATGTCTTTCAGTTTGCTTGGCCCGAGACCAATTATACTGCCGGCATCAAAAACCGTTTCAAGATCGTTTTCGTTTAGCCCAAAGTTCTCAATATCGAGGGTGGGCGAATATTTGCGCCTTTCACGAACCGGATTTGTTTTGGTGAACAGATGGCCGCGGGAGCGATATCCGTCGATCAGGCGAATGACCTGAAATTCTTTTTGCAACGATAGGGGCACCTCAACCATTTGGCCATTGACCTTGGTCAGGCCGCCGTCTTTTGAGGTGTCGATATCGAGCTCGTCCAACGAACTCTCCAAACCAAAATCGAATCCTTGAAAGAATGCTCGCCAACTGGGTTCAATACTATCAGGATTGGTGAGATATCTGTCGTAGAGCTCAGCAAAAAAAGAGGTGTGCGCCGCGTTTAGAAAGGAATACTTATCCATATTTCTGTTCTACCGAGATATTACGGAAAATTTAGCCAAAAATACAACAAATAAGGCCGATAGCAATACAGCGATGGCCGATAAATTTTCTCTAAACCAAAAGGGCTCTCCACCGACCTTCCTAAGGTTGGTTTTGCTTCTTGTACCAGACCTTTTGCCATTCTCGCCTCAATAGCAAAAAAGTGACTTTTTCAGCTACCTCAACGGCATCGGTCGGTTCAATGTTTTTGAATGCCCTTTCAGGAATATCGATGACGTACATCAGGTTCAAATAGTCAGAAAACCGTTCGAGCAACAAGACATACAGCTTTTCGTGCAACCTTTTTTTCAACACCTTTGGAGGGGTGTTTCCGCCAAACTGCAAATCGATATTCGCCAAGGTGAAGTCTTTGTTCAATTGGTCTAAAATGGCATGGTAAAGCCCCTCGCTCTTCGTATGCCCCAACAACTCATCACTATCTGAAAATTTTGGAAGCATCTTATTTATAAGGTATTCAAATTCCAAATTAAAAGTATCAAATACCAATTTGTGGGAATTCGTGGAATTCGTGTCGAAAAACCATGGTAAAATAAATAAGTTAAGCCTTGTGGAATTAACCCCATAGCGTTTAAAATCAAAAAAAATGGATTTCAATCGCTGCCGCCCCTGAAACTTTTTGTCTCATGGGCGCTTACCCGTGGACAAGGGAAAGAGCAATCTGTTGTTACTTTTTATACACTTTGCCTTCTTTCATGACAAAGACCACGTTCTTAAGCACCTCTACGTTATCAGCCGGGTTTCCCTCAACAGCGATGATATCAGCCAGAAATCCAGCTTTCAATTGCCCCAGTTCATCACCCATGCCCAATAATTCGGCATTGGTAAACGTGGCCGATTTAAGGGCTTCCATCACCGGCATGCCGGCTTCTACCATGTAGACAAATTCCCTTGCATTTTCGCCATGGGGAAAAACACCGGCGTCAGTGCCGAAGGCAATTGGCACACCCTTTTTATAGGCCCTTTCGAACATGCTCTGTATTTTGGGACCAATCTCACTGGCCTTTTTGGCAACCACCGCCGGAAAGTATCCCGGTTTTTTGGCATTCTCGGTGACCTCTTTGCCAGCCGTGATCGTAGGCACCAAATAAGCATTGTATTGCTTCATCAACTCCATGGTCTTTTCACTCATCAGCGTACCGTGCTCAATGGTCTTTATACCTCCCTTTATGGCGCGTTGCATGCCTTCATCGCCATGGGCATGGGCGGCCGTGAGCATGCCATAGTCTTTGGCCGTTTCGGTAATCGCCTTTATCTCTTCTATCCTGAACTGGGGATTTTGACCACTTTTGGCCACGCTCAACACGCCTCCGGTAGCGGTTATCTTGATGACATCGGCCCCGTCTTTGTACCGTTGCCGAACGGCCTTTCGACCATCTTCTGGGGAGTTGACCACACCTTCCTTTGGGCCCGGATCGCCCATCTCGTCCCACCGACGGCCGTTGGTGGGGTCGGCATGCCCGCCCGTAGTGCCGATTGCCTTGCCCGCGGTAAAAATACGAGGCCCAACGACCGTACCTTTGGCGATCGCTTTTTTCAGGGCGATGTTAACACCGCTTCCTCCCAGGTCACGCACCGTGGTAAAACCGGCCATTAAGGTGTTCTTGGCGTAAACGGTCGATTGGAAGGCTACATCGACATCGTTCAGGGTAAAACGTTCGATGTAGGTAGTGGGGCTCGATTGCCCTTCTATATGCACATGCATATCTATAAACCCCGGTAGCACGGTTTTTTGCTTTAAGTCTACCACCATATCGGCGGCGCCTCCTTGGGTGTAACCATCTTCCACGGCCTCTATCTTGTTGCCAGACACCACAATGGTTTTCTCACGCAACAGCTTACCGGTTTCAACATCTATTATGGTACCACAGTGCAGGTAGGTTTTTTGGGCGGATAGAATACTTACAGAAAAAAGCAGTAATAAAAGGAAGCGGTTTTTCATGGGAATTATGTTTGAGCGGTTAACAAATTATTTTCTAAAAATAGGAATTGTTTTTTATTGATTGGAACCCAATCAAACACCACTCCCCTACCGATAGCTATCGGGACCTCTCCCCCAAAGAAGGAAAGCGATTCACGACCTGATTTTCTGCTCCCACTTCCAGGCCGATGCCATGGCATCATCAAGGGTTGAATGGGCTTTCCACCCCAATACCTCATTGGCTTTTTTGGTATCGGCATAGGCTTGGATCACATCTCCAGGGCGTCTATCGACCGCTTTATAGTTGAGTTTTTTGCCCGATACCCTTTCAAAACTTTGAATGACCTCCAGTACTGAGCTTCCTGTTCCGGTACCTAGGTTGAACACCTCAAAATTCTCATCATTTTTACCGTCTAAAAGCCGTTGTAGCGCTACAACATGGGCCTTGGCCAAATCGACCACATGAATGTAATCTCTTATACAGGTACCATCGGGGGTTGGGTAATCATCGCCAAATACGGAGAGTTGCTCGCGCAAACCCACTCCGGTCTGGGTTATAAAGGGTACTAAATTTTGGGGCACGCCAATGGGCAGTTCTCCGATTTCAGCACTCGGATGCGCGCCTATTGGGTTGAAATAGCGCAGGGCAATAGCCGCTAGACTGGGCTTTACCTTACAGGCATCCCTAATGATTTCCTCGCCAATTTGTTTTGTGTTGCCATAGGGCGATTCGGCCGGTTTTACAGGGGCATCTTCGGTTATCGGCATTTTATCGGCCTGCCCGTACACCGTGCATGACGAACTAAAGATAAAATGGGCCTCGTCTTTTTTGGCCAATTCTTGTAAAAGATATACAAGCGTACCCAGGTTATTCTCATAGTACAAGAGGGGTTTCTCGACACTTTCGCCCACCGCTTTTGAGGCTGCGAAGTGGATGACCCCCGCAATATCATTGTGCTTCTCGAAAAAATTCTGCACCTTTTGCTTGTCACGAAGGTCCATTTCCTCAAAAATGGGTTCCTTTCCTGTAATGGCAACAATGCCCTTCAACACCTCTTTTGAAGAATTGGAAAGGTTGTCGATAATGACCACTTCAAAACCTTGGCTCTGTAGTTCGACCACGGTATGGGAGCCTATAAATCCAAGCCCGCCGGTAACAAGTATTTTCATTTAGAATAATTTTTTATTGGTGTTGGATGAAAACCATCATCCATTAACAAAATCGACGACGGTTTTGGTTATAAACGCTATCTGTTCATCATCCAATTCGGTGTGCATGGGCAGAGAAATGACCTCTTCGACCAACTGATTGGTCACCTTGAAGTCATCTTCATTATAGCGCTCATCTGCATAGGCCTTCTGTTTGTGCAATGGAATCGGGTAATACACCCCGCATGGTATTCCCTTATCATTTAAATGCTGCACCAGAGCATCACGTTTTCCATTGGTGATCCGCAATGTGTATTGGTGAAAAACATGACAATCACAGGTTTCGCAAATACCTTGGCACCCATTGACCGTTTTGGGCCTGATGATGTGTTCTTGCCCTTCAAACGCCCTGTTGTATTTTTTGGCGGCACGCCTTCTACTTTCGTTGTATTCATCAAGTTTGGGCAGTTTCGCCCTGAGTACGGCGGCCTGAATACTGTCAAGCCTTGAGTTTACCCCGACCACATCGTGATGGTAACGCACATACATACCGTGGTTGACAATTCCGCGAATGGTATGCGCCAAATCATCATCATTGGTAAATATTGCTCCTCCATCCCCGTAGCAGCCCAAATTTTTTGAGGGAAAGAAAGAGGTAGAGGCAACATGGCCAATGGTCCCCGCCTTTTGTTTGCTGCCATCTTTTGAGGTATGCACCGCGCCTATGGCCTGGGCATTATCTTCAATTACATAAAGGTTGTGTTTTTGGGCCAATTGCATCAACGCATCCATATCAGCACACTGGCCAAAAAGATGAACGGGCACTATGGCCTTGGTCTTAGGTGTTATCGCCCTTTCAACAGCTTCCACGTCAATATTGAAGGTGTCGGGGTCTACATCGACCAGAACAGGTGTGAGGTTCAACAAGGCGATGACCTCTACCGTGGCCGCAAAGGTGAAATCAGCGGTAATGACCTCATCGCCGGGTTTCAGCCCGAGGCCCATCATACATATCTGAAGGGCGTCGGTTCCGTTGGCACAAGGTATTACGTGCTTTACGCCCAAATAATCTTCCAACTCTTTTTGAAAGGTGTGCACGTCGGGCCCGTTGATAAATGCCGAAGAATCAAGTATGTTCGAAATCGATGAATTGACTTGGTCTTTGATTCCCTCATATTGACCTTTGAGGTCGACCATCTGAATTTTTCGCATGGATAGAAATTATGGGCAAAATTAAGAAATTATGATACCCCGAAATGAATTGCGGCAAAGAAATGTATTTTAGCGCAAAGTCATAATGGTGCAGCATATCTATAATTTTTTGATCTATGTAGCTTGGTTCGGTATCAGAGTGGCCTCATTGGCAAGTCCGAAACTAAAATTATTTGTTTCAGGAAGGAAGGATGTGTTCAAGATCTTGCAATCAAAAATCAAAAGCGCCGACAAGACCATTTGGATACACGTGGCCTCGCTTGGCGAATTTGAACAAGGCCTGCCCGTGTTGCAGGCAATCAAGTCTACCTATAGCGACCATAAGCTGGTGCTTACCTTTTTTTCTCCCTCCGGATACGAGGTAAAGAAAAACACCCCTGCCGCCGATGTGGTCAGCTATCTGCCCTTTGATACCCGTGCAAATGCAGACCGCTTTTTGAAAATAGTACAGCCCGAGCTTGCGCTCTTGGTCAAATATGAAATATGGCCAAACTATCTCGACGGGTTGCGAAAGAGAGCGGTGCCGACCCTTCTGATTTCGGCCCTGTTTTCAGAACATCAAGTCTATTTCAAGCCATGGGGCGGGTACATGCGAAACAAGCTGGGTGCTTTTTCACATTTTTTTGTGCAGGACCAAAACTCAAAAAAGCTTTTGTCCACTATCGGTTTTGACAATGCCACCGTGAGCGGGGATACCCGTTTTGACCGCGTGGCCGAAATCTTGAAGCGCGATAACACCTTGGACTTTATGGAAGCTTTTTGTACAGATGCCCCCTGCTTTGTTGCCGGAAGCACCTGGCCCGAAGACGAGGCGCTCTTGGTCGATTTCATCAATAGCTCCGATAAAACCGTCAAATACGTCATTGCCCCCCACGACATTAAGGAAGCGCACATACAAAAACTGATTTCCTCCATCGAAAAAAGTACGGTTCGCTATTCAGAGATCGGGCAAAAAGATGTTTCACAATATGAGGTATTAGTCATCGATACGATCGGACTGTTGACAAAAATCTATAGCTATGCAAGTTTCGCCTATGTGGGCGGTGGTTTCGCCACTGGACTGCACAACACTTTAGAGCCCGCCGCATTCGGAATTCCCGTGATCATTGGCCCTGCCTACAAAGGTTTCAAAGAGGCTGAAGAATTGGTCGACCAGGGTGGAATCATCAGTGTGGGTTCTGCCAAGGAGTTTTTCAATGTGGCCAACCACTTTTTAATGGACACTGACTCTGTTCTGAAAACGGGACAAATAAATTCGGTATATATCAAAGAAAATGTCGGGGCGACCGAAACCATCGTAAGGCATATAAAAACACTTCTTTAATTTTTGCTAGCTTTAAAAATCAAACCACCCTTATGGACAAACGAATACTTAGAATTTCATTGACCGCGGCTTTGGCCGGTTTTTTGTTTGGTTTCGATACCGTGGTCATCAGTGGCGCCAATCAACCCATCAAAGAAATTTGGCAGACCAATTGGTTCTTGGGCGATTCCATTTTTACGTTTCATGGCATTGTCATAATGTCCATGGCTCTTTGGGGCACGGTGCTGGGTTCTATTTTTGGCGGCATACCATGTGATCGATTGGGCCGAAAAAAAACATTGCTATGGATCGGCATACTTTACTTTATGTCTGCCATTGGGTCGGCACTTGCGCCAGAGCCCTATAGTTTTTCATTCTTCAGGTTTATCGGAGGGGTCGGGGTTGGGGCCTCATCTGTTGCGGCACCAATCTATATTTCCGAAATCTCAAGTGCCGGCAATCGGGGTAGGTTAACGGCGATGTACCAGTTCAATATTGTTCTCGGAATTTTAGTCGCCTTTATTTCAAACTATCTGATTGGCCAGCTATTTCCGCAAAATATGGCGTGGCGCTGGATGCTTGGCATTGAAAGCCTTCCAGCATTGATTTACACTCTACTGGTCATAAAGATTCCTAATAGTCCACGATGGTTGTTGATGAAAGGCAAGCAAGAAAGTAATGCTCTTGAGGCCATGACAAGTTTGGGGGACACAAAGGAAAGAGCCTTGGAACGCCTTGAAGAAATCAAAAAAGCCCTTGCCGAACAGGCCCCAAAAACAAAGGAAAAGCTTTTTTCAGGCGTTTATAAGAAACCCCTTCTGCTGGCTTTTTTGATAGCTTTCTTCAACCAATTATCGGGCATCAACTTTGTCTTGTATTATGCCCCTGAGATACTCGAACGGGCCGGATTGGCTTCTGGCGAGTCGCTTTTCAGCTCTATATCCATAGGTATCATTAATTTGACCTTCACCTTTGTCGGCATAGCACTCATCGACCGTCTCGGAAGAAAACAACTCATGTACATCGGTTCCATCGGGTATATTTTGAGCCTCGCCATGGTAGGTTGGTGCTTTTACAGCGGGGCCAGCACAACAGTGTTGTTGATCTTCGTTTTGGTCTTCATCGCATCACATGCCATGGGGCAAGGTGCGGTCATATGGGTGTTCATCTCCGAGATTTTTCCCAACAAGGTTAGGGCCGCAGGTCAATCGTGGGGCACGGGCACCCATTGGGTCTTTGCTGCCCTGATCACCTTGCTCACACCAACTTTTTTGGATAGCGAAATCGGGATTTTCAAAGAAAACCCTTGGCCCATATTCATCTTTTTTGCCTTTATGATGGTGCTGCAATTGTTATGGGTCTTTTTCATGATGCCCGAAACAAAAGGTATTTCACTGGAAGAACTGGCCAAGAGAATGAGCAAGACCAAAAAGAAATGAGCATATCGGTGTAATGTCTTTTCCCTTATATGGGTGAAATCAATGGTTTAATCGAATAAAGCGCCGAAAATGCTATTAAATCTGCGGATAATTCATTAAATTGTTGGAAATTATATGATTATGGGAAAAGGAGCTACAATTGGAACAAGCTTTTTGGATGGATTCCTAAGAATCATGGTCTTTGCCCTGATCGCAATATTGATTGCCATACCTGTTTGCATTGTTTTAGACCTATTGGGCGTTTTTGATGCCCTTGGTATTTTTTGAACCAGACCACTATATCCTAAAAAGAACAAAACCTCCCGAATGGGAGGTTTTTTTACATTAAAAAGGGCTGCCCCGTGGATTGCAGTACCGAGAACCAAAATTCGCTCTCGAGGTCCACTTTCTTCCTTTTTTGGGTCACCGCCGAAATGGGCAAATAAATATATTTATTGTTGACCTTGCCCACCACAAATTTGGTCTTGCCCGCCATGGCCCCATGCACGGCCTGGTAGGCCAACTGGTTGCAGAGCACACTATCGCCCGAATTGGCGGGTACACTGCGAATGATGTAGCTGGGGTCGATGTACTTGATCGTCACGGGAAAGATGTCTTTGAAATACTCCCCAATTTTTTCCTTTAGGTAAACGCCAATGTCTTCGTGCTGTACATTGCCCGAGGCATCGGTCTTTACTTTTTTGCGGTCGAACAAGTGCTGACCCGCACCCTCAGCCACCACGATCACCGCATGGCGTTTTGCTTCAAGCCTTTTCTTCAATTGTTCGAAAAAGCCATTTTCCCCATAGAGATCAAAATCCATTTCGGGGATCAGGGCAAAATTCACCACTGGCATGGCCAAAGTGGCCGCAGCGGCTATAAAACCACTGTCCCTTCCCATCAATTTTATAATAGACATACCGTTGTGGGCCCCTGAGGCCTCGTTATGGGCATCTCTTAATATGGCGCTGGCAACATCAAATGCGGTCTCAAAGCCAAAAGACTTATCGATGATATCAATATCGTTGTCAATGGTCTTCGGAATACCCACAACACTTATATCGAGCCCCCGTTTTTCAATCTCCTCTCCAATGGCATTGGCCCCTTTCAGCGTACCGTCGCCACCAATGGTAAAGAGGATGTCAATTCGGTTATCGACCAAGGTATCGACCATAACGGAAACATCTTGGGCGCCACGGGAAGATCCCAAGAAAGTACCTCCGAATTGATGGATATCCTTCACTTTTTCAGGTGTGAGCTCTACAAAGCCATGGCCCTTGGCCGGGTTCAGGCCCTCGTAGCCATAGGGTATGCCCAAGATCCTTGGAACGCCATAGAAATAATGAAGCGCCATTACAATGCCCCGGATCACATTGTTTATACCGGGGCAAAGCCCACCACAGGTAACAATGGCCGCAGTGGTCTTGCCAGGTTCAAAATAGATGTGTTGTCTCGGGCCCGCTTTTTCCATGCAAAGCGGTTCTTCTTTATTGGTAAGGCATTTGTTATACGTATCCAGTGAAAGGTCATAGACCAACTTGTCATCTTCTTTGACATAATTGAAGATATGGTCTCCCCTGACAGTACTTAACTGCAGGGGAGACTTTACCTTCGGAATGCCCAAATTCTCTATTTGGAACATAGGTTTTTTAGATTAAAAATGTTCGTTCAAACTGTGGTGCGAATCAATTAGCGGTCCACCGTTCAAAATATCCTCTGATGCTTCACTTGCAAACTTATCAAAATTGATGTGGAACGAGTGTGCCAATTGAATCGCTTTGCTCACATAGGCTCCTTTTTGCAACCAAGTGTTCATCGGATCCAAGATCTCTGTGGGAACCCCAGGGCAATATTTTGGCATGTGCAATCCAAAGATTGGGTGTGCCTCATAATCGACCTTTTCCAGTTCGCCCTCTAAAATGGCCGAAATCATGGCCCTTGTATATTTCAACTTGATTCTAGAACCTACACCGTAAGGACCGCCACTCCATCCAGTGTTGATCAACCACACGTTGACACCGGCCTCTTGCATCTTCTTGCTCAGCATTTCAGCGTACACGGCAGGGTGCAATGGCATGAACGGCTCGCCAAAACAGGCAGAGAACGAAGGCACGGGTTCGTTGATTCCTGTTTCGGTACCCGCCACTTTTGCGGTATATCCTGAAATGAAATGGTATGCTGCCTGGCCGGGCGTCAATTTAGATACCGGAGGCAGTACCCCAAAGGCATCACAGGTCAAAAAGAAAATATTCTTCGGATTTTCGGCATACGACGGAATTTGAATGTTGTCGATATGCTCAATCGGATAGCTGACCCTTGTGTTCAAGGTTATAGAGCTATCGAAGTAGTCCACCTCTTTTGTGCCTTCCTTGAAAACGACATTCTCAAGCAATGCCCCAGGTCTGATGGCCCTATAGATGTCTGGCTCTTTCTCTTCGGTAAGGTCGATGACCTTGGCATAGCAGCCCCCTTCAAAGTTGAAAATGATATTGTCAGGGGTCCAACCATGTTCGTCGTCACCGATCAACTTTCTGTTGGGATCTGCAGACAGGGTTGTCTTTCCCGTTCCAGACAATCCGAAGAAAATGGCCGTATCGCCTTTTTCGCCCACATTGGCAGAACAGTGCATCGGCAATACGTTTTTGTCGGTAGGAAGAATCAGGTTCAAGGCGGTAAAGATGCCTTTTTTCATCTCACCGGGGTACTCCGATCCACCCACCAAGGCAATTTTCTTGGTAAAGTTCAAAATAGAGAAATTGCCCGCGATGATACCGAACTCTTCTGGATTGGGCGCTTCATATTTAGGGGCACAAATCACGAGCCACTCTTCTTCAAAATTCTTCAATTCTTCTTCTGAAAGTCTCAAGAACATATTCTTGATGAAGAAGTTCGACCAAGGCAGTTCGGTAATCGTACGTACATTCATCTGGTAGTCGGGGTGTGCGCAAACAGCGGCATCCCTAACATAGACCTCTTTACCTGATAGGTACTTGACAACCTCATTGTAGAGCTTGTCAAAATTCTCAGGTGATATGGGCTTGTTGATCCTACCCCACCAGACCCTGTCTTTGGTATAATCATCTTTTACCAAAAAGCGGTCTTTTGGCGAGCGACCGGTAAATTTGCCCGTATTGACGGCCAAAGTTCCGTTCTCGGTCTCTTTGCCCATCCCTTTTTCAATGGTAATCCTCTGAAGGGTTTCCCCATCAAGGTTCCAATGGGCCTGAACATCTTTGAGCCCGTACTTTTCTAAATTTCTTGTGTTTTCCATAACATCACTCATACTATCGGTTTTAAAAAATTTTAATTCAAAAGTTCCATATCAACGGCACCAGTAGTACCGTTGCAATAAAAAATAGCAGTAATAAAGGCCCTCCGACCTTTACATAATCTAAAAAATTATACCCGCCAGCGGCCAAGACCATGGCGTTGGTGGTCGTTCCGACAGGGGTCAAAAAGGCCGTCGAGGCGCTTATGGCCACTGTTATCAAATAGGGCTTGGGCGATACCCCAAGCGAATTTGCCGCCATTAAGGCGATGGGGGTCATCAAGACCGCTGTTGCCGAGTTGTTGATGGTTTGGCTAAAGGCCGTTGTCAGTAAGAATATGCCCGCCAAAAGTGCCGTTGGGTGCCAATTGCCTAAAAAGTCGACCAACCCATTGGCGGCCATTTGGGCCACTCCTGTTTTTTGAAGGGCCAACCCCATGGGGATCATGGCAGCGATCATCACTACGCTTGTCCAACTGATGCCTTTGTAGGCCTTTGAAATGGGCACGCAGCGCGTCAACATCATGATACCCGCACAGAGCAGGGCGGCAATTGCACCCGGCAATACCTTGAAAACCAACAATACAATCATCAATATCAAAGTGCCCAAAGCAATGTAGCTTCTTATGTTCAGGGTGGCCACATTCTTGGACATGGCCTCGGGGCTGCCCGAAATAACGACATTCTCGTACAGCGATTTCAGGGCTTCAATGTTTTCCCAAGGACCGCGAATGATGAAGGCATCGCCCGCCTCAATCTTGATTTTGCCCTTTAGTGGCCTATTACGACGAGAAGCCGCCAAAAGTTGCACCCCTGATTTTCTTAGGTATTGCCCCAAATTGATCACACGCCCTACAAACACCGATTTGGGGGTGATCAACATCTCAGCCATCCCCACTTCTTGATTGATGAGTTCGTTCTTAAGGGTATCTTTCTCTGCCGGGGTTGGAATGACACCCAAACTGAATTTCAAGGCAAAACGGTCAACAGCCTCTGGCTCGCCCTTTACGGTGATGATGTCGTGATAGCGCATTTCTGTTTCGGGCCCGGGCAGTTCCACGAAAAGAGGTACGCGTTGCTGCAATGGGCTTGGGTGCCGTCGTTTCAATCTCATAATGGCCACCTGGTGCTCTTCCTCAAAATTCCAATCGCCAATTTTTGTGTTGATCAATGGCGACATGGATCGAATGCGCAAACGGTATAAATTATCGCCGATACTGTAACTCTCAATCCATTTGTGCATCTCGGCATCGATATCAACAGGTCTGTTCTTGGTTTTGTGCTTTGGCAGCAGCCGATAGCCCACATAACGGAAATACAAAATCGATATGACCAAAAGAGGCAGGCCGATCAACGAGAATTCAAAAAATGAAAAACCTGCCAAGTTGTTTTCGACCAAGGTGTTGCTGGCAATAATATTGGGCGGTGTACCGGTCAAGGTCAAAAGACCTCCCGTATTGGAGCCAAAGGCCACTGGCATCAGCAATTTTGAGGGCAGGGTGCCCGCATTCCATGCCGCAGAAACGGTCACTGGCAATAGGGCGGCCACTGTACCCGTGTTGCTCACAAAACCTGAAAGCAGACTGGCACCCAAGGTCACGATTACCAAAAGCTTGGGCACACTTTTGCCTGCCCAACTTACAAACCGTTGGCCCGCCAAGGCGGTCCACCCGGTTCTAGAAAGTCCCTCGCCTATAATAAACAGGGCGGCAATCATGATAACCGTAGGATTGCTGAAACCGCTGAGGGCCTCTTCCATGTTCAACAGTCCGGCCAAAAAGAGTGCCAGCAGTGAAATCAAAGCCACAACGTCAGGCGGAAACTTGCCCCAGATGAACAAGAAAATGGTAATCGAAAGAATGACCAATAATGTGAGCATAATAAGGGTGTTGCTGTTGCTAGTCAAGTGTTAAAACAGGTACGCTTGAATGCAGGGTCAACAACTTTGTCAACCGGCCCTCTGAGGGCTTTGTCTTTTGAGCATGGTTGCGGGGCAAAATGGTCAAGAGGTCTATATCTTTTTCCTTGATATAGTCCAAAATGCCCTTTTCGATATCTTGGTTCTTTTCGAATGTGTGCTCTGCATAAAAGTGCTCTAAATAATACTCAAGGGTGTCCTCATTCGATTCTACCACTGTATTTTCCTCGTAAATAGATTCTTTATAGATGGTCAGCACATGTACCTTGGCGTTGAACATACGGGCAATATGCAAGAGCATGCTCAAAAGGCGGGGGTTTTCTATCTCTTCTTTGCCCAAAACCAAGGCAATTTCCTTAGGGGTTTTGATTTCTGAGCCGAAAGGCACCGCCATAACCGGGCAGTCAGCTTCCAACACCAATTGTGAAGTATTGGTTAGGTGCTCATCGGCACTTTTATCGCCCAATGTGCCCATTATGATCAAATCGGCCTGTTGATCTGTTCTGGTCCGCAATATGCTGGCGATAAGCTCGCCTTGTACCATCAGCAACTCAGGCTTTTTCATGGTACGTCTGTTCAACGAACCGACGACCCTATCAAAACTGTCTTGGGTTTCCTTCAAATCGGCCTCCTTGAGAGCTGAAGAACTTACATACAACGCCTGAACCTGAATGGGCCTGTTGAAACCCACAAAGCTAAGGGTGTAGTCAAGTGCGGCTATAGAGGCCTCAGTAAAGTCAAAGGGAACCAAAATTTTAGTAATGCTACTCATACCTATGAAATTTAAATGGGTTCAAATTCAATTTCAGCCAAAAGTACGTCTGAGGCCCAATCCAAAATATGATAGAAGTCAGTTTTGCGGTTTTGGTGGGATAAAAGGCCCGTTCTTATACCAAGGTGACAATTATCATTCTTTTAGATGTTGTTTCAGATGAACTTGCACCTGATTTCAACCAAAACAGCGGTATGAAACAACACCAAAAGCGTTGGGCCGCCCATCGTATAATCGTACTTTTGGCCATGTTCGTCTTGTATAGCGGCACCCGTTCACAACAATTGCCAAGCGATGCGACCGGAACCTGGCTGGAGTTGGTTAGCGACAATGCACTTTCAAAAAGGTGGAGCATACCGGTGGTGGGGGTCTTAAGGCAATACGACCTAGGCCATGAAACCGAGTTTGCCTTTTTGAGAACCGGGGCCACCTATGCATTTCCCAACACCCATTTAAAGGCCACATTGGGGTTGGCCTATCTTGATAACCTGCCTTTTGAGCAAGAACTGTTCAGGCCAGAAGAGTACCAATTCTGGTTATATGAAGAGCTTACTATTGTAAACTCACCTAAATGGTCGCAACGTTTTAGGCTTGAGCATCGATGGATTCACGGTGCCGAAGAAAATCACACCGATCATAGACTCAGGTACCGATTGCAGTTTCAGAGCACTTTAGCCCAAAACTTTTACTTCAAATGCTCAGATGAGCCTTTTTTCAGTTTCAAAGAAGCTAACATTGACCAAAATAGGTTCTTTATTGGCTTCGGTAAAAAGCTTGCCACCAATATCTCTGTTGAAATAGGGTACATGAAAAACCATATCGGAAAAAATAGCTATGACCGTGTTCGTATGGCACTGTTCTTTAAGACAAGCCTTTGCAGGGAAAGTCTTGATTTGATTAGCAAAAATGACAAATTATCAATTTCTCAATAAAGCGGGGCAAAAAATAGAAACTTGACAAATGTCATATTTTAAAAATCTGAGGGTAAGTACTTTTAATCTTGTAAAAAACCTTCGTCATGAGATCAAAAAAGAACCCTCAAGTTGATTTGAGCAGAAACAGCAGCCTATACTTTATGGTAGGGCTGACCGTCGCGCTCTTTACCATATGGCAATTGTTGGAGTACAAGACCTATGAAACAGAAGACGAATTTGTTCAAGTGTTGGAAGTCGCAGAAGACATTAAAGAAGAAGTACCCGTTACCCAGCAGATTAGAACTGCACCACCGCCCCCACCTCCAGCTGCACCAGCTGTAATCGAAGTAGTCGAAGATGAGCTTGAAATAGAGGAAACCATTATTGAAAGTACAGAGAGTAGTCAGGAGACCGAAGTTGCAGAAGCAGTGGTGAGTGTTGACGATGTGGAAGTAGGTGAAGAGGAAGAAGAGATTTCTGTACCCTTTGCCATTATTGAGAATGCTCCCATTTTTCCGGGATGCGAAAACCTATCAACAGAAGCCGAGCGCAGAGAGTGCTTTAATCGTAAGGTTCAAGAGCATATCAAAAAAAATTTTACTTATCCCAAGACCGCTCTAGAATTGGGTATACAAGGCAGGGTATTTGTGAAGTTTGATATAGACTCCCAAGGACGTGTGGCAAACATTCAGAAAAGGGGACCTGATAGGTTGTTGGAAGAAGAGGCTGCTAGAATCATTGCAGCATTGCCCAAAGTAAAACCTGGTCAACAGAGGGGGCGGCCAACCAAAGTCGCCTACAGTATACCCATAAATTTTGTAATGCAATGAACAAAAAGCCCGGATCAAGATAATCCGGGCTTTTGTTTTTTTTAGGCGCACCTCTTATCGATACCAAGGTGCATCTATATAATCCCGCTCTTTTGAGTTTCGTTCCCTGTTTTTGATGATCAAATGGTTTTGGTCGATATACCTGGCCCTGTACCCCAATAAGTGAAAAATGGGTTTTGCCATGAAACGTGCGATCTTTTTATTGACCATCAAAGCGACCTTGTCATCACTGGCCCAATTTATGCCCGGCAACAAGGTCAAGACACTGTCCATCTTAAGCTTTCGAACCCACTTTGACATCCAAAGAAAAAACCTTGGAATTTCACGAATAAAATAAAAGCCTTCGCTTCCCTTTTTTTGGTATAGGGGCATGAACAACTGCCTCGGTTTTGTGGTCTTGATAACACCTTGCCCGTTGATGGCAATGGGCTGGTTCTTTGGCACTTTCTGAAAATTGACAAAGCCCGGCAGCATATCAAATTGATCGCTAGGGCCTATCTCATGTTGGTAATATATTTCATAAAAGGTATGGGGTTCATCGCAAGAATCGGCCACCTTGCACCTAAGTTTGGCAAGTTCTTCCACACCGACATCCACTGCCCCGGTCAGGGCCAAGGTATAGTTGATGAAATTGATGCTGTTCTCTATGGCCGAAGCGGCATCGTGCTGCCCACTTTCATAACCAAAAGACACATAACCCATTTCATTGATATGGCTGAGCAGGGCCCCCGACAGATACTCTTCAATACCCAGAATTATGGGCAATGGATAGTTGGATACAAATTTTCTGTTCAAGAGGCTGTCGTTCACCACAATAAAGGGAGATGTCTCGCCTGAAGTTGTATGAAGATCGATGAAGTAATAGGGCGGGCTTGTGGTGCTGAAAAGCTCTTTTAAGAATCCCATCAACTCTCTCATCTCTTTCGCATCTGGGGTTTCCCGCCCATTTTGTCGCTCGAGTTGGGCGATTCGTTCTGGATGCCAAATACGATTTAGGTCTTCTTCATGAAAACGAACCTTTTTTTGAAGGGCCGACACATTTCCGGCAACCGCAAAAAATTCACCATTAAAGGGCGTCTTGTTTGACCGCAATTTTTTAACAACCTCATCGAGGGCAAAAATTCCTGCGGGTTCGTTACCATGGATACCACCAAAAAAAACAACCGTAGGACCCGGTTGTTTGCCCTTGATATGGCCCACAATTCTTTTAAACTGCAATGAGCTGCCCAAGGCCTTGCTATAGACTTCAGGCATGGTCAAAAGTCTTTTTTACTGATGATTCCTACCAAGGTATTGTCAAACACCACTGGCAGACAACCGATTTCATGTTTGTCCATTAACTTTTTTGCCAATTCAATCTTCATCTCTGGGGAAGTCGTCACCACCTCTTTCACCATAATATCTGACACCTTTGTTTTGTTAAAATCCGTTGTGGCCTCCAATGTTTTCAAGTAGCTCCAAGTCAACAGGCCCGACAGATGGCCTTGGTCGTTCTCAACCGGAATGTGGTGTATGTTGTTCCACTCCATAATGGCCTTTGCCATGCTTACCGAGTCATCTTCGTGCAATTTGAACAGATGTGTGGTCATTACTTCCTTCACCAATGTCGGCTTACGTCTGATGTTTTCCAAATTTACATGTTCCCATTGATGTATTGGCAGATTCTGTGATTGGTTTTCAACCATCTTCTTGGTCAACAGCACCAAGGCCTTATCGGTTTTGAAACGCCGTTTCAACGTTCTTAGGTTTGCCACCTGCCATTGTTCGCCCGACATGCCTTTGGTACGTTCTTCTATTATACCGAGCAAGCGCTCGATATCATCTTCGTCGACCCCACATTTGTGAAGGCCCTTATAGGCGATGGGAAGCAATTTGTTCAAAACCAATTTTTTGGCGCTGTAGAGCTCCCCACACCATAAAAAAACGGTTTCCTTTCCAGTTCGGGCCGCTTTGATAAAGTTGGTTTTCACCGTTTTAAAATTCATTTGGGAAGGCATGTCATCAAACATCTTCGGCCTTCCTTTCATCAGGCCTACCCAAAAGGCAAAATTGGCCAACTCGTCAATCACTGAGGGCCCGGAGGGAATGTACCTGTTCTCAATCCGTAGATGTGGCTTGCCATTTCCGACCCCATAGCAAGGGCGGTTCCAACGGTAAACCGTGCCATTGTGCAGACACAGGGCCGGCAGTTTTGGGATTTCTCCTTTTTTCAATATTTCAAGGGAACTCTCTTCAATCGGCTTGGTCAACAACACCCGGTGCTTTGAAATATCCTTTTTCAATATTTCAGCCACGGAACCTTCTTCCCAATGGTCACCAAAGCCTACCCTGGGCGTTTGGTTGCGCAGTGCGTAAGCGGTTTTTCTTGTGTCAAGGCTCTGTTGAAAAAGTGCTATTCGGGTCTCCTTCCACAATTCCCTTCCCATGAGCAAGGGCGAATTACAGCATACGGCAAGAACGGGGCCGGATATCGCCTGTGCCCAATTGTAGCTTTGCACAAAGTCATGCGATGGCACCTGTAAATGCAGCTGAAAACTGGTATTGCATGCTTCGAACATGACCGAATCATGCTTTAGGTACAACTCATCGACCCCGCGTATCTTCAAATTGAAATCGCCTCCCTTACAGGCCTTCAACATCTCGTTCAAAGCAAAATATCGGGGTATGGGCGTCAAATGGTCGAGACCGACCTCTTTTTTGCCAATAGTGGGCAAAATACCGGCCAACAACAGATGTCCCTTGTGCTTTTGGGCATGTGTATTGGCCTTCTGTAGCAATTTGCGCAATTGGTTTTCAACAAGCGTAAAGCAATTTCCCTTAAGTTCAAAAGGATCCAGGTTGATTTCGATATTATAACTGGCCAACTCTGTTGTAAAATGGGGATCGTTGATTTCTTCGAGCAGCTTTAGGTTTATGCCATAGGGCCGATAGTTCTTGTCGATAATGCAGAGTTCTTGCTCCGCGCCGATGCGCACGACATTGTCTTCGAACATTTGATTTTGTAATAGCAGCTCAAGGGTTTCAACATCATCGATCAAATGCTGCACAAAGGCCATTCTAGCTTCGATGCCCTTTGTATTTGAAGTAATCATTTCGCCCATACCTGAAACTTATGGAACAAATCTATATATCGAAATCGATTGAAAACATGACATTTATCAGGCTGAACCCGGCCTACGGGCCTTTAAATGACATTTGTCATGTTTTTTTGGGGCCAATGAAAGTACTTTTGAACCATATTGTGAGCTATGTGTGATCTTATCCATAAATATAATGTGCCTGGCCCCAGGTATACCAGTTACCCCACGGTACCCTATTGGGATATTGATTCCTTTTCCGGCAAAAAATGGAAAGAAAGTGTGATTAATAGCTATCAAGAAAGCAAAGACGAAGGCATCAGCCTGTACATACACCTTCCTTTCTGTGAAAGTATGTGTACTTTTTGTGGTTGCCACAAACGCATTACCAAAAGACACGAGGTAGAAGACCCCTATATAAGGGCCCTTTTAAAAGAATGGGCACTCTATCGGCAATTGCTGGGCGAACGACCCGTTATCAAAGAGCTGCACTTGGGCGGGGGCACCCCTACTTTTTTTTCGCCCGAAAACCTGACCAAACTGGTCAATGGAATCTTTCGGTTTGCCCATAGGGCCGAAAATGCCGAACTGAGCTTTGAGGGCCACCCTAACAATACCACGAAAGCCCATCTACAGGCACTCTACGATGTAGGCTTCAGACGGGTGTGTTTTGGTGTGCAAGATTATAACGAAAAGGTTCAAAAAGCCATCAACCGTATTCAACCGTACGAGAACGTACAACGGGTAACCACATGGGCCCGCGAAATAGGCTACACATCTGTGGGGCACGATATTATTTACGGGCTGCCGTTTCAAACCCTTGAAGATGTAAACAACACCATAGACAAAACCAACGAATTAAGGCCCGATCGCCTTGCCTTTTACAGTTATGCCCATGTTCCCTGGAGAAAGGGAAATGGACAACGGGGCTATCGGGATGAGGATCTGCCGACCGCCACCGAAAAACAGTCACAGTACGAAATAGGAAAGACGAGACTTACCGAACTGGGCTATCAAGACATCGGCATGGACCATTTTGCACTGACCACCGATGCCCTGTACCAAGCTGTGGAGAAAGGCACCCTACATCGCAACTTCATGGGGTACACCCCTTCGAAGACACAGTTGATGATCGGACTCGGGATATCAAGTATCAGCGATAGTTGGTATGCCTTTGCCCAAAATGTAAAGAATATTGAAGAGTACCAACATTTGGTCGAGAACGATATTATACCCGTATACCGAGGACATATTTTGAATGGGGAAGACCGAGTGATCCGCCAACACATTCTAAACCTGATGTGCAGGTTCGAGACCAGTTGGCAAATGGAGGGAGACAATAACATAAATTTTCAGAACGTTATAGAAGACCTGACAGAGTTGGAAGCCGATGGCTTGGTTGAAATCGGTTCAAACTCCATAAAGGTAACAGAAAAGGGCCGGCCGTTCATCAGAAACATCAGCATGGCCTTTGACCTTAAACTAAAAAGAAAGAAACCCGAGACCCAATTGTTCTCGATGACCGTTTAACAGGCCCGCCATGGTTGGCCATAAAAGTAGACCCATGAAAAATATTATTGTCCCAGTCGATTTTTCAGAACAATCGGAGAAAGCCTTGAAAGTGGCCGCAGGTTTGGCCAAAAAACACAATGCCTCGCTCTTTGTGCTGCATATGTTGGAACTCTCGCCGGCCATTATGGCCAACACCGAATATATGCCACCTGAGCATATCGTTCACCTGATGAAATTGAACGAAAAACGGTTTGAGGAGTTTTTGGACAAACCCTATTTGAAAGATGTGGAGATCACCCCTATCATCAAACACTATAAGGTGTTCAGTGAGGTAAACGACGTGGCCAAAAAACACAATGCAGACCTAATTGTCATGGGATCTCATGGTGTGGATGGATTGGAGGAAATCTTCATAGGCTCCAACACAGAACGCGTGGTTCGAAATGCAGAGGTGCCGGTTTTGGTCATTAAGGGCGATATGGAAAACTTCAAGGCAGAGCGCTTTGTGTTTGCCTGTGATTTTAAGGAAGAAAGTGTGCCCAGTGTCAAAAAAGCCGTTGATTTTGCCAAAAAACTGAAAGCGGAGTTGAAACTGGTCTACATCAACACCCCGGCAGATGCTTTTTTGAGCCACGAAGATGCCTATAAGCGTATCTCAAAATTTTTGAACATAGCCCAACTCGGATTGGAAGTTGACATCTACAACGATTATACGGTAGAGAAGGGCATTCTTAACTATGCCGAAAGCCAAGGGGCCGATTTGATCGGCATACCCACCCATGGCCGCAAGGGCCTGTCACATTTCTTTATGGGCAGCCTTGGTGAAGACATAGTCAACCACAGTAAGATACCGGTCGTTACCTTTAAGATATAAAACGGCCATAGATTGATTTTTGATGTACAATTTGGTATCGATACCAAAGAAAAGAGGGGCTTGAAACAGCCCCTCTTTCCATTATCAAAAAGTCTTTTTAGAGGGGCAGATACGACTTGCCCTCTTTTACATCGGCAATCAGCTGGCCCACGGTGGTATGTTGAATACTTTTCAAAAAATCAGCCTTGGTCTGCCCGACCATTTCATGCAACGGACATGGGTGCGAATCATCACATTTCTGTAAACTGAGCACGCAAGAGGTCAAGCGATGCTCCCCGTCAATTAGTGAAACTATTTTGAACAGCGGAGTGTTTCTGTTTTTATCGGTAAGATAAAATCCGCCGTGGGGGCCTTTGGCGGAAGAAACCACATCGTGCCGTGAGAGTTCCTGCAATAGTTTTGAGGCATAGGCTTCGGGTATATCGGTTGCCTCACTGATAACTTTGGCCCTTATACGTTGTTTTTCAGAAGAATTGACCCCTAAATAAAGTACGGCCTTAATAGCGTATTTGACAGAATTTGAAAACAAGAAAAGCTTTTTTTTGCGAATATAAAGATTAAAAGACTTTTTTGTCTGAAATATGATGCTTGTCATGTTTTCCGTTTTTATGGGCAACTATATTTGTGCCCATGAAAAGTTGGGTAGTTTTATTGGTGACCTCCATCATGCTCTTAAAGCCCCTATGGCCCATTGCAGAGTATATAGCCAACTACGACTACATCGCCAATACGCTCTGTGAGAACAAAGAACGGCCCCAGCTGCAATGTAACGGCAAGTGCTACCTTTCGAAACAACTGGCCAAAGAGGCTGAACGAAACGATAAAAATCCGTTCGGGGAAAGACTTTTCAGTGAATTGCTGCAAACGGTCTTTTTTGAGCCCCTGACCGAAATCACCATCGATTGTTGCGGCGAGCAAAATACGAATGGTAGAATTGCCTATTTGAACACCTTCTTCTCTTCTTGCCATCTTTTGGTTTTGGGGCAACCTCCCGAAGACTGCCAATGATTTCATTTTCTTTTTTGAACGGTGCTTCCAAACACCTAGGTTGGATTGCACTACTTAACCTTCGTTGAATCATAATTACACAATCATGACTTTTAAAACAGAAAGAACGCTGGGCCTTTTGATGGCCTTGATGTTCATTATAAATACGGCAACCGTATACGCCCAAAACAACCATATCATCAGATTGCTCGACCAAGAGAGTTCGTTGCCCATCATCGGGGCCACCTTCACCTATGGAGACCAAACGGGCGTCTCCAATGTTGACGGCAATATTGAATTTCAATATCGTAAAGGCGTATCGATGAACTTTTCACACATCAACTATGGCAAGTGGTCATTGATCGATGCAGAGGTCTTGCAAATGATCGAAGAAAAAGTTTTTTATCGACGGCCCATCATCGTCAACCTTTACCCGATAACCGTAATCGCCCTAAGAAAAAATACGAGCCCAATTGAAAATGTAACACTTGATTACCAAGAGCGGTTGGCACATGACGGGGCATCGGTCTTGAACCAAAACCCTGCCCTGAACAGCATACGAAAAGGCGGCAACTATGGTTTCGACCCCGTTTTCAGGGGCTTCAAGTACGACCAATTGAACGTTGTCTTGAACGGGGCCCAGAGTGCCACGGCGGCCTGCCCCAACCGTATGGACCCGCCCACCAGTCAAATGGCCCCCAATATGGTCGACAGGATCGAGGTGCTCAAAGGCCCCCATGCCCTGCGTTACGGCACCGGTTTCGGGGCCACTATTAATTTTGTGCCCACTAAACTTCGGTTTGTAGAAGAAAATGATTTCTATGGAAGAATTTCCAATGGTTTTGAGGGCAATGGTACCGTTTTGCGAAACGAGGGCCAACTGGGCTTCAACGGAAAGAAGCATGATATCGCCGTCTTTGCCTCTTGGTCACAGGGCAACGACTATACGGCCGGCAATGGTCAAACCATAGCGGCAGATTTCAATCGGGGCAGTTTTGGCACCAATTTGGGCTTCAAACTATCTGAAGACAATCTCTTGCGGGTATCGGCAACCTATAACGTGGCAAGAGATGCAGATTTTCCTGCCCTGCCCATGGATTTAAGGGAGGACGATACCTGGATGTTCAATGCCCGCCACGATGCCAGCTTTGACAAAGACCATCTTTCTTCATGGAACACCACGGTTTTTGCCTCGTTCGTAAACCACCTGATGGATAACTTGTTGAAGCCCCTAGACCCTAGGATGCTGAACGCATCGACCAAGGCGACCACCTATAATTACGGTGCCCGAACCGAAGGGGTATGGAATTTTGAAAAGTCCAATCTGTTTGCCGGGGCAGATTTTAGAAGAGAGGGTGCCGAAGGCACTAGGGTGCGAGAGTTTTTAATGGGCCCCAATGCGGGCAATGTGGTTCGCGACAACGCATGGCAAGACGGCCAGATGGGCAAGGGCGCGGTCTTTTCAGAATACCATCTCATTTTTGACAAGACGAGGGTGGTGTTGGCCACCAGATTGGAGCTGAACCGTGCCAACGTTGATGAGCCCACACCAGAGTTTACCCAGGCGAACGGTGATACGCAAGTAACACAGTTCAACCCTAGCTTCAGTATCGGGGCCACAAGAAATATCAATGAAGAAATAACGCTGGGCCTATGGCTGGGCCGTGCCCAACGAAGTGCAAGCCTAACCGAGCGGTACATCAATTATTTTCCGGTGGGCCAAGATCCCTACGAAATGTTGGGCAATCCACAGTTAGACCCCGAGGTCAATAATCAGCTCGACCTTACTCTTAATTGGCAAAACAAGTTTACCAGCTTGGACATCGATTTTTTTGCAGGATACCTTCAAGATTTCATCTCTTCGGTCATCGACCCAGAACTTGAGCCACGGTTGCCGATGAGTCCCGGTGTACGTCGGTTTATCAACATTGAGGATGCCCTGAAACTCGGCTTTGAGTTTAATTGGGTACAACAACTGACCTCGGGGCTACAACATCGTGTGGGCGTAGCCTACACCTACGCACAAGATCTGGAACGAGACGAACCCCTGCCCGAAATCGCCCCGTTGGATCTCAGATACACCCTTTCGGGCAATTATATGAAAGGAAAACTGCTTCCAGAACTGACGTTCAGGCATGTATTGGAACAATCACGAACAGCTACCGAGTTTGGCGAAACCCCAACCCCGTCTTTTTCGCTGTTGGATGCAAAGTTGGCCTACAACTTTACCAAATCGGGCAGGATCACGGTCGGTGTCAACAATATTTTCGATGAGAACTATTATGAACACCTGACGCGATCTGTTAGAGGAAACAACCAGCCAATTTTTGCCCCCGGCCGCAATGCTTTTGCCGCCATCAATTTTGTGTTCTGAAAACACTTGGAAATGGCCATGAAATGATTTCAGGTGTACTTACATTACTTTGTGGTTTGTTGAAGGCCGTCTGGTGATACCAGATGGCCTTTTTGTGTACAAAAAGCATAGGACAGGGACAAAAAATATCAACAAAGCCAACACAAATGATTGAATATTAGTTTTTTACCACACCCCTTCTGTCACCAATAAAAATTTTCAGATTAAAAGACTTTTTTATCTGAAATATGACGATTGTCATATTTTAGAATGATTGCCACCGCTACTTTTGGGCATACAAAATCTAAATAAGACAAATAATGAAAATAGGTAGCAAAGCAATCGCCCTTCTGTTTTCCCTTTTGATGATGGCCTGCGGGGGAAAAGAAGAAAAGAAGAAAGAAGGTTTCAGTGTTGAGCGCAAAAAAGCAAAGACCGAAACCACCGTTGAGACCAATGCAACAGAAACTGTCAAACCCTCTGAAAGGGTTGATTTGGACAACAAAGGGGTCGGCCCAATAACATCGTTGACCCTTGCCGCTGAAATTGATCAGGCCATGGCCAAACAAGGCGAAGCGGTTTTTAACCAAATGTGTACTGCATGTCACAGAGTGGGCAAAAAGTTCATCGGCCCCGCGCCAAATGGTATTTTGGAAAGAAGAACCCCAGAATGGGTCATGAACATGATCTTGAACCCAGAAGTGATGGTGAAAGAAGACCCATTGGCAAAAGACCTGCTGATGGAATTTAATGGGTCGCCCATGGCCAACCAAGGGCTCACAGAAGAACAGGCCAGAGCAGTATTGGAATACTTCAGAACCCTAAAATAAATTATATGAAAACAACCGCCAATTTGAAATTATTGATTGGCTCTTTTTGCGTGCTGACGCTCTTGTTCAGCTGTAAAAACGAAGCCAAGACCGACACGACCGCTCCACAATCTGTACAAACAGAAACAAGTGAAACAAAAAAACAGGGCCAGGCCTTTATCAAAGATGATGTATCGACCCCAAATGTGTTGCAAATAGCCATTGGGTCGCCGGACCATACCACATTAGTGGCTGCTGTTCAGGCAGCAGATTTGGAAAATGCATTGGTGAATGCGGGTCCGTTAATGGTTTTTGCACCTACCAACGAGGCCTTTGATGCCCTGCCCGAAGGTACCGTTGAAGATTTGCTGAAGCCAGAGAACAAAGATGCCTTGGCAAACATTCTCAAATACCATGTGACCCCTGGCAAGTACTCAAAAGACTTTCTGAAGAAGTTCAGAAAACTGGGGCAGGCAAACGACCAAAGTGTCGTGGTAGAAGTAAAAGGCGATGATGTTTTTGTGGGCGGCGCCAAAATTATTGCCAGTATAGATGCTGGAAACGGAATCGTGCACGTAGTAGACAAGGTGATATTGCCCCCAACAGAAGAGTAAAACTTATAAATAACAATAAATAGCAAAACAATGAAAAAATGTACGTATTCGTTAATGATGCTTTTGGGCTTCGCCCTGACCTTCATGGGCTGTGGTGAGCAGAGCAAAAGCTCAAATGGAGCATTGACCTCAAATGCAGCCGAAAAGGTCTATGTGGCCCCCGGTGAACATGATGAGTTTTATGCCTTTATATCAGGTGGGTTCAGTGGACAATTATCAGTTTATGGTCTCCCTTCTGGCAGGCTCTTTAAAATTATCCCTGTATTCTCTCAAGATGCCGAAAAAGCTTGGGGCTACAATGAAGAAACCAAACCCATGTTGAACACTTCCCATGGTTTTGTTCCTTGGGATGATGCCCACCATCCCGACATATCGCAAACCAACGGAGAGCTTGATGGCCGTTGGGTTTTCATTAATGGCAACAATACGCCACGTATAGCAAAAATCGACCTAAGTGTGTTCGAGACAACGGAAATAATCGAAATTCCAAACAGTGCTGGTAACCACAGTTCTGCCTTTGTCACAGAGAACACCGAATATGTCGTGGCCGGTACACGCTTCTCGGTTCCAGTACCACAAAGAGATATGCCCATTGCCGAGTACAAGGGCAACTTTAAGGGTGCACTGACCTTTATAAGCGTTGATCCAGAAGATGGTGGTATGGACATCAAATTTCAATTGATGATGCCCGGGTTCGATTATGATCTTTCCCACCCTGGTCGTGGCAAATCACATGGTTGGTTCTTCTTTACCACCTATAATACCGAAGAGGCCAGCTCGCTGTTGGAAGTGAACGCATCTCAAAACGACAAAGATTTTATTGCAGCGGTTAACTGGAAAAAAATAGAAGAATATGTGAACAATGGTGGTGGCACCAAAATGCCCGCCAATTATGCACATAACGTGTATGATGAAGAAACGCACACTGCAACTTCTACCATGAAAAAAGAGGTTTTGGTGGTAAACCCAACAGAAGTGCCCGGTGCGGTATTTTTCTTGCCCACGCCAAAATCTCCGCACGGTTGTGATGTGGATCCAACAGGACAGTACATTATTGGTAACGGTAAGCTTTCAGCTGACCTAACGGTTCACTCCTTCGATAAGATGATTGCTGCCATTGAGGGCAAAAAATTTGATGGTGAGGCATATGGCATCCCCATTTTGAAATTTGAAGATGTTTTGGCTGGGCAAGTTAAAAGTGGTGGCCTTGGTCCATTGCACACAGAATTTGATGGTGAGGGCAATGCCTATACCACGTTCTTCATATCCTCAGAAGTGGTGAAATGGAAATTGGGCACTTGGGAAGTTGTCGATAGGCAACCCTGTTACTATTCGGTGGGCCACTTGATGATTCCTGGGGGCAACTCAAGAAAACCCTTTGGCAAGTATGTAGTGGCAATGAATAAAATCACAAAAGACAGGTATCTGCCCACTGGGCCAGAGGTTACACAATCGGCACAACTCTATGATATTTCTGGTGAAAAAATGGAGCTCTTGCTAGATTTCCCAACGGTCGGTGAACCACACTACGCAGCTGGTATCGCAGCAGATATCGTGAAAGAACGTTCGAAAAAAATATTCGAGCTGAAAGACAACAAGCACAAATATGGCATACAATCAGATGCCGATGTGCGCGTAGAACGTAATGGCAAAGAGGTACACGTGTATATGTCGATGATTCGTAGCCACTTTAACCCTGACAATATCGAGGGTATTAAGGTGGGCGACAAGGTCTATTTTCACGTGACCAACCTTGAACAAGATTACGATGTGCCGCACGGCATCAGTATGATCGGCGCCAACACATCGGAGCTATTGATCATGCCAGGACAAACTGAGACCTTCGTCTGGGAACCCAAACAGGCCGGTGTATGGCCATTCTACTGCACCGATTTCTGTTCGGCGCTGCACCAAGAAATGCAGGGGTATGTAAGGGTGTCCCCTGCCAACTCAAACATTGATCTCAAATGGTCTTTGGGCGAGTAATTGAATCCTCTTGAGGATTCCCATTTCAAACTTGGGCACGGCCGGCCAATGGCCGGCCGTGCTTATTTATCATTAAAAAAATAAAGCGATGAAAAAATCACGATTGATCATGTTTTTGGCTGCCCTATTACCACTGTTCTTGTTTTTGTTCCCTCTTTGGAAAATAACATTGGAAGCGCCCCAATACCCCACCCCTTTGGGCATGTACATTTACATCAACGATTTTGCCGATGCCAACCCGCATGATATCAAGAATATAAACCTTATGAACCATTATGTGGGTATGAAGTACATACCCGATGCCATACCAGAATTCAAGATATTCCCAATCGGTATTATAATCACAACGATTATAGGGCTGGTGGTTGCAGCAAAGGGTAACCACAAATGGTATCTATACTGGTTTATTATGATGTTGTTGGTGAGTACAGCAGGCCTTATAGACTTTTACATTTGGGAGTATGAGTATGGCCATGACCTAGACCCTAGGGCCATTATGAAATTTACCAATCCAGATGGATCTGTAATGGGTTTTCAACCGCCGTTTTTTGGCTCTAAGGATATTCTTAACTTCAGGGCACATTCATACCCGCAACTGGGCGCCTACTTTTTGGCCGTTGGAATTGCTTTGGGCTATGTCGCCTATTATGTCGGCAAAAAAGAAAAACAAACCGTAAAGACCTCGTTATGAGTACACGTTATCTTTTGTTAATATGCTTAGCACTGGCCATTGGCTCTTGCAGTGTTAAGCCGAAGCCCATAGAATACGGTTCAGATGCCTGCCATTACTGTAGTATGACCATAGTGGATAGGCAGCATGCCGCCCAAATCGTGACCAACAAAGGTAGAGTCTATAACTTTGATGCGGTGGAATGCATGATAAACCACTTAAAGGAAGTTGACAATAGCACCGTCGCGCTGTTTTTGGTCAACGGCTACACGCAACCTGGCGAACTGATCGATGCCACTAAGGCCAATTATCTCATCAGCGAGGGCATACCGAGCCCCATGGGAGAGTTTTTAACGGCATTCGAAAGCAGGGCTGATGCCGAAAAGGCACAACAACAGCATGGCGGTGAACTGTATTTATGGAATGAACTCCGAAACCGTTTCAAACCGTAATGATGTACCAAATAGACGAAAGCCTTAAAGCACAGCCCTTCAATGGCCTACAAATAAAAAAGTTGACCAAAGGCAGTACCTTTGAGGTCATGGGCATTAGCCTCGAAAAAGATGCTATCTTTCCCGAACACACCTCCCCCAGTGATGCACTGTTGGTTGTTCTTGAGGGACATATTGATTTTTTTATAGACGGAAAAGGCTTCCGATTGACCCAACAGGAAAATTTTTCATTTCCGAAGGAAACCCCTCATTGGGTAAAGGCTCGTGAAAACACCAAATTTTTGATTATCCGTTAATGCGATCTACAGTTTTTTTATTGGTCGGGCTATTTCTCATGGGATCAAATATGGCCATTGCCGAACAAATCACGGTATGCGCCGATTGTGAGGCAATCTCAATAAAACAAGCCATTGCAATGGCCTCTGACAACGATACCTTGTTGATCAAAAGGGGAACCTATAAAGAGTTTAATATTCTCATCGACAAGCCACTTACCCTGTTGGGCGAGAATTACCCCGTTATAGACGGAGAAGACAAGGGCGAAATCATTCGAATCGCATCAGACAACGTAACTGTAGATGGCCTGTTCATCATAAACGTCGGTACGAGTTACACTTCGGATTATGCAGCCATACGGGTGGTTCAGAGTGAGAACTTCCTGATTCAGAACATTGTGCTGGAAAAGTTGTTCTTTGGCATTTATCTTGAAAAATCAAACAACGGAAAAGTATATCACAACAAAATCATCGGAGATGCGGTTGATGAATACAATTCTGGCAACGGCATACAGCTTTGGTATTCGCACAACGTAGTGGTTGACTACAACATCGTGCAGGGTGTGCGTGATGGCATTTATCTCGAATTTTCAGATAACGTGACCATCAACAATAACCTCAGCTCAAACAATCTTCGTTATGGTCTACACTTTATGTTCTCGAACGACGATGTATATACCAACAACACCTTCGAGAACAACGGTGCCGGTGTGGCGGTCATGTTTTCGAAGCGTATTAAAATGCGCAAAAACATCTTCCGAAAAAATTGGGGCACCGCTTCTTATGGGGTACTGCTAAAAGAAATCAACGATGCCGAGATCGTTGGCAACACCTTTGAAGAAAATACCATCGGAATCAATATCGAGGGTTCAAACAGAATCGACTACCGGAACAACGATTTCATCAATAATGGATGGGCCGTAAAGGTTCGTGGTGCCTGTTATTCGAACCGGTTTGTCGGAAACAACTTTTTGTACAACTCTTTTGACATTTCTTACAACAGCAAGGTTAATGACAATGTTTTTGAACAAAATTATTGGAGCAGTTACACTGGTTATGATCTGAATAAAGACGGAATCGGCGATGTGCCCTATCGCCCGGTAAAGCTGTTTTCTTATATTGTGAACCGCACGCCCGAGACCATTGTGCTGTTACGCAGTCTGTTTATGGATATCATCGACTTTTCAGAAAAAGTATCGCCCGTTTTTACACCCGACAACCTAGTCGATGCGACCCCTTTGATGCGGCCCTTTTCAGGGCTTGAAAAGGGTGTGGTTGCAAGTCAAACATACAAACCCAAATAAATGATCGAGATAACAAGCCTACATAAAAGATTTGGCAAAAACCAAGTGCTTACAGGGGTTGACCTCACCATAAAAAATGGTGGCATCTATGCGGTATTGGGGCCGAACGGTTCAGGCAAGACCACGCTCATTAAAAGCATATTGGGCATGGTAATACCCAATAAGGGCACCATTTCGGTTTTAGGGCAGAACATAAAGAACAGTTGGAAATACCGCAAGCAAATCGATTATCTGCCGCAGATTGCGAATTTTCCAAGCAACATTAAGGTAAAAGAGCTGATACGCATGATCAAAGACCTGCGGCAAAAACCGAGCGATGAGGAAAAATTGATCAATCTGTTTGGCCTGCAGCCTTTCTTGGACAAAAAACTTGGCACGCTCTCGGGCGGAACCAAACAAAAGGTAAACCTTGTACTGACCTTTATGTTCGACAGCCCGCTTATGATATTGGACGAACCCACCACCGGTCTGGATCCCGCTTCTTTGATAAAGTTGAAAGAGCTGATTCAAGCAGAAAAAGCCAAGGGCAAGACCCTACTGGTCACCACGCACATCATGCAGTTTGTGGAAGAAGTGGCCGACGAGGTCGTATACCTGCTCGAGGGCAAGATCTATTTCAAGGGAAGTATTGACGCCCTGAAGAAAAAAACGGGCCAAACAGATGTTGAACACGCCATTGCGGCCATTGCAACCCATACAGCTGATGCTTAAAATATTGAAATACAGTTTTTATGACCTGATGCGCAGCCGTTGGAGCTACGTTTATTTTCTTTTCTATCTGGCATTGGGGTTTGTACTGCTGTTCTTGAACAACGATCTGTCAAAAGCCGTCATCACCCTGATGAACGTTATCATCGTGCTGGTGCCGTTGATCGGAACCATCTTTGGGGTCATGTATTTTTACAACTCCAAAGAGTTTACAGAACTTTTATTGGCACAGCCATTAAAACGCTCTACAATCTTCTTGGGGCAATATTTTGGGGTCGCGGGCTCATTGACCTTGAGCCTTGTGCTAGGCCTCGGCATCCCTTTTGTGCTGTACGGCCTGTTCAGAAGCGAGGCCATTTTCAACTTTGTGCTTTTGTTGGTCACCGGGGCCTTTCTCACCTTGATTTTTACCGCCCTGGCCTTCAATATTGCCATCTCCAATGAAAATAGAATCAAAGGCTTTGGCTACGCTGTGTTGCTGTGGCTGTTCTTGGCGGTCATCTACGACGGACTCTTTCTCTTATCGCTCATCATTTTTGAGGAATACCCGTTGGATACATTTTCACTGGCTGCGACCATGTTCAATCCAATCGACCTATCAAGAACCTTAATATTGCTGAAGCTGGATATTTCTGCCCTGCTCGGATATACGGGTGCCGTATTCAAAAAATTCTTCGGTACCAATCTGGGCTTTTTGGTCTCGCTTTTGGTATTGGCTCTTTGGACCATACTACCGATTTGGCGATTGGCCTTCAAGGCAAAAAGAAAAGATTTCTAAGATGGCGCAAGCCCGCCCACAACCTGACATTTGTCATAGTTATAATTGGTATATGGTGATACCTTGAAGGAAGTAATTGAAAAACATCCATCATGAAAAAAAGAGTCCCCGTATCCCAGATAATGACAAAAAACGTGATCACCCTAAGCGTTAAAGACAATTTGGTCACCGCAGAAGAGCTTTTCAAAAAACATCGCATCCGCCATATTCCCGTGGTCTCTGGCGATGAGGTAATCGGTATTCTAAGCTACACCGACCTAATGCGTATCAGCTTTGCCGATGCCATAGACGAACACGAGCAAGAGGTTGACACCATGGTCTACAATATGTTTACCATAGAACAGGTAATGGCCAAAAACGTCATCAGTGTTACGTCTGGCACAACGATCCAAGACACGGCAAAGTTCTTGGCAGAAAGAGATTTTCATGCCCTACCGGTGATTGACGATGGCAAGCTTGTGGGCATTGTCACCACTACAGATTTAATACATTATTTGCTGCAACAATACTGACGTGGAAGGCAGCAAAAGCGCCCTATTGTGATTATCTTGCGCCATGCAGAGAAAAATTGTCGGGCATGGACATGATGTGAAGATTGCCCTTTTTTACTTTTGCTTAGCCGCCATATTTGGGGTGGTACTTAGATTGTTTCCAGTTGTTGAAACACAGGCGAATTACAAATTCATTGTACACACCCATTCGCACATTGCCCTACTGGGGTGGGTCTATATAGCGCTGGCTTCATTACTGTACAGGTGTTTTATCCGCACTGGCACCACCGACCCTACCTATCTCCGTATTTTTTGGTTCACCCAGTTGACGTTGGTGGGCATGTTGTTCGCCTTTCCCTTTCAGGGCTATGCTCTGTTCTCGATTATTTTTTCAACCCTTTTTCTGTTTGCTTCTTATTGGTTTTTGGCCTTCTTCCTAAAAAACCAATCACCTGCACTTAAAAAGACCCCTGGTTTAAGATGCGCCAAAGCAGCACTGTTGTATATGGTAATCTCCAGCATAGGGCCCTGGGCACTGGGAGGCATCATGAACACCTTGGGGGCAGAATCGGTCTGGTACCGCATGGCCATCTATTTCTATCTTCACTTTCAGTACAACGGCTGGATGATTTTGGCCCTCACCGCATTGGCCTTTCTAATGCTTGAACGGCATAAAATCAACCTTTCAAAAGCGCAATTCAAAAAGTTCTTTCTATGCCTAAACATGGGCATAGTTCTGAGCCTTTTTCTTTCCACCTTATGGGTAGAGCCCCCTCTGTTTTTCTATTTTCTTGGAGGGATGGGTGCCATATTACAGCTATTCGCCTTTGCCTATTTGATTCTGCTTGCTTCCCCTCAAATCAGCACAAAAGGGTTGTCCACGCTACAAAGAAAACTTTTGAAATGGGCCGTGGTGTTTTTGATCACTAAAATCTTGTTGCAACTGCTCACCTCTTTGCCCTATTTTGCAAAAGTAGCGGCCAGCTACCTAGACCTTACCATAGGGTATCTACATCTTACCTTTCTCGGGGTGGTCAGCATCGGCCTTTTCTTGTTTCTTGACTATTTTGGTTTGCTTAAGCTACCAAGAAATGCAATTGGCCTCTACCTAACCGGCTTTGTGGGCACTGAAACCCTCATTTTTTACAAAGGGGTGGCTGCATGGCAAAGTTGGCCACTCTTTGATGGTTACTATGAAGCATTGGCCATTGGAAGTCTCTTGATTGTGATAAGTCTTTTGGCAAAATTGGCGCTAAACTTAAAGAAATAGCATCCAAAACCATACTTAGGGGCAGCTTATTTTTTGGCCTGTCTATGCTGGTAGATTTGCATATACAGCATGGTGCTCATCTTTTGCGCGCGGTTTTTGGCTATCCATGCCCTTTCACCATCAAAAAGTGCATCGAGGGTCTCGAACCAAAGGTTGATCCATTGGCCAAAATGTTCTGAAGTGATCGTACCATCCATTTTATCATCGACTTCTTGGTGGACAATTACGGGGTTGCCACGGTACTTCCCTTTGAGAAACAATTGGGTCTCCCAGAAATCGGTCAGTAGCTCAAGATGGCTTTCCCAGTCTGTTATGATGCTATTGAAGATAGGGCCCAGGAGGTCATGTCTTCTGATCTTTCCATAAAAGGTATTGACCAAAAGTGAAACATCATCCCTATTGACAATATCGTTCTTTTCCTTCTGCGCCATTGTTAAAATGAAATAATAATTCTTGCCAAGATAAGTTTCAAAATCCGTTAAATCGTTCATAAGCTGCTTTTTCCAAAGCTTCCCTATGGTCTGGATGGGCTATGGAAATCAAGGCTTTCGCCCGCTGTTTCAGGTTCTTGCCATAGAGATTCACCACGCCGTATTCAGTGGCAACATAGTGCACATGGGCACGGGTGGTGGTTACCCCGGCGCCCTGTTTCAGAAAGGGAACTATTTTAGAAATGCCCTTGTTGGTGGCCGATGATATCGCAAAAATAGGCTTACCTCCCTCAGACAGCGAGGCACCACGAATAAAGTCCATCTGCCCCCCTACCCCAGAAAACTGATAGCTGCCAATGGTATCGGCGCACACCTGACCGGTCAGGTCAATTTCAATGGCACTGTTAATGGCCGTTACCTTAGGATTTCTTCTGATTCTAGCCGTATCATTGGTATAGCCTGAATCCCTAAAATCACAAATGGGGTTATCATCTATAAAATCATAGAGCTTACGAGATCCCACTGCAAAACAGCTGACTATCTTGCCTTTTTTGACCACTTTCTCCGCGCCATTGATAACGCCGCTCTCGAGCAAGGGCAACACCCCATCTGAGAACATCTCGGTATGGATGCCCAGATTCTTGTGGTCTTTCAGGTTTGACAGTACCGCATTGGGAATATTGCCGATACCCATCTGCAAGGTTGCCCCGTTTTCAATCAGCGTGGCCACGTTAGCACCGATTTTATGCTCCAGTTCGGAGATTTCGGTCGGATTGTGTTCATGTATCGGCCTGTTCACCTCTGTCGCAAATTCAATCTGATCAATATGCACAATACCAGTGCCATGGGTTCTTGGCACATAAGGATTTATCTGTGCAATGATTTTTTTGGCCGTTCTCACGGCAGGAAGCGCTACATCTACAGACACCCCCAATGAGCAATACCCGTGTTTGTCGGGGGGCGAAACCTGCACAATGGCAACGTCCAATGGCAAATATTCAGATTTGAACAAACGGGGAATCTCGCTCAAGAATATCGGTATGTAATCGGCTTTCAGGCTATTGACACTTTTTCTGACATTGCCGCCCACAAAACAAGAATTCAACCGAAAGCTATTGCAATAGGGCTGTTGTGTATATGGGGCATCTCCCTCGGTATGTATGGAGATGATCTCTACGTTTTCAACTTCTTTGTGTCTTTCGCAAAGGGCATTGACCAGTTCATTGGGGGTCATGGCAGCCCCTTGAATGAACACCCGGTCTCCTGATTTTACTACTTGTACGGTTTCTTCTGCTGTGGTGATTCGCATTGTTACTATGTATATTTATGTCAGTTTAAGTACTTTGGCTTCGCCCGGCATGGACCGGGTCGATAACCTATCCAAATTATTTTTGAGAGCATCTCGACTGCGCTCGATGTAACATCGTTAATTCAAGATTTCACGGTTGATGGCATTCCATTTCCGCTGATACCATATGAGTGTTCACTGGCTTCGGTGACACATAGGGAATACCCAAACCCAGCCCCCTCAAAATAAATAGCGTACCTACCAGCACAACAAAAACAGGGATCAACCTTTGTATTTTAGCCTTGACCGGCGCCTTTAGCCAACTACCTATATAAACTGCAGTCGTCATCAGAGGTATGGTTCCCAGGCCAAACAACGACATGTAAAATGCGCCGTGTATTGCACTGCCCATGGCAATGGCCCCCAACAGCGCCATGTAGACCAACCCACAGGGCAAAAAACCATTTAAAAAACCGATGGTCAAAAAGGTGTCTGGGGTTCTCTTTTGAAGCGCTTGCCCCAAGCGTGACTTTACTTTCGCCAAAACGGCGTAAACCGGTTTTGCCAAACTATATTTTTTGAAATACCTGCCGGGCACCAATACCAATAGAATCATAATGGCCCCTATTAAAATGGAAAGTTTCTGCTGTACCCCGAAAAGATAGAGCCCCCTGCCCACCAGACCAAAAGCGAGGCCCATTAGCGAATAGGCCAATATTCTACCCAAATGGTACAGGAACAGCTGCCCGCCCTTTTTCAGTTGGTCATGCCTATCCAATGGCAACATAAAGGCAATGGGGCCGCACATGCCCAAACAGTGCAGACTGCCCAAAAATCCTAATATGGCGGCTGAAAAAACCATGTTCAGTAAATCAACTTTTCTTTGTGCAAGAAGGCGTTATTTTTGTGCTTCCATTGTACGGTAATGTCCCACCGACCGTCTAGCAGGCGATTGTCAGGTATGAGCAAATGTGTATTGGACAAACTTATGGGAAAGTTAAAATCCAAATGCCTGTTCGACGGTCTATAGAGGGACACTTTTCCTGAAATGTCTTTAGGGTCAAATTGTTCGGGGAAATGAATCATAAAGCCATCTGCGGTCTTCTCGATCTTTAGTACCGCGTTGTGCTTTACCGCATCATTGGCCTGGTCGATTTCTTCTTGATAAGCCAGTTCCTTTTTGTAATACTCTTTCGTGACCAGATCATGGTTGGCCCTGTCATCTATGCTCATACGCACCACGAAGTACATGATAAAGGCTATAAAGCCAATGAATGCCAAAACGATGCCTGTTCCCCAGTTAATTTTCATAATAGTTTTTTTTCATTCCCTCGAAGGAGGGAATCTTTAGTTTATTTTGTCTTACCCCCCTTGCTCCCTTACTTCGACTGCGTCAGCACAGGCCTCAAGGGTCCTAATTATAACTTCTCGGGGCCAAGAACTGTGTTGTTGTTGTCTCTATCAGTTCATCACCACTATATACCCCAATTTTTAGTTTATGTTTATCACCAGTTAGCGCCGAATTATTGATTTCGATGAAGAGGGTTCCATTGGCTAAGCCCTGAGCTGGCACCATAAAACTATCTTGGGAGACCATTTTTATGGTTCCTTTATGCGACAAAAGCTTAAAATTGACGTCTGCAATATCTTTATTGGTTTTGTTGACCAATTTATAGGTATAGACATTGCTGATCATATTGTTCTCTTTTCTTTCATATAATTGCCCGGGCAATCTAAGTATGTTGGCCTCAACATCATTTCTAAGAAATAGCATCCCCACAAGTACCCCAATCAAAATAACCAATACGGCAGCATACCCTTTCATGCGAGGAGTGAACCGAAATTTTTCTTTGTTGGTTATTTCACGTTCACTGGCATATCGAATCAACCCTTTGGGTTTGTTGATGCTTTCCATGATGTGGTCACACTCATCGATACAAGCGGTACAGTTTACACACTCCAATTGTGTTCCATTGCGAATGTCGATACCCGTTGGGCACACGTTGACACATTGAAAGCAGTCAATACAGTCGCCATAGCCCAAGGCGTCCCTATCCTCATTTTTTCTAAACTTTTTGCGCCCTTTTTCACCCTCGCCCCTTTTATGGTCATAGGCCACCACTATCGATTTATCGTCGAGCAATACACCTTGCAACCTACCATATGGGCATGCTATAATACACACTTGCTCTCTGAACCAGGCGAATATAAAATAGAATACGCCGGTAAAAATTAGTAGTGATACCATGGTACTCAGATGCGCCTTGGGGCCATCAATTATGTATTGTATCAAAGTGTCACTACCGATTAAATAGGCCAAGAACACATTGGCGATCAAAAAAGAAATAATGAAGAAGATGGTCCATTTCAGCACTCGCTTCTTAATCTTTTTGGTATTCCACGGGGCCCTATCAAGCCGTATTTGAGCACCTCGGTCACCATCTATCCAATATTCGATACGTCGAAAGACCATTTCCATAAAAATGGTCTGGGGGCATATCCATCCGCAGAAAATCCTTCCAAAAGCCACGGTGAACAGGGCGATGAAAATGACCCCGATGATCATCGAAATAACGAACAGGTGAAAATCTTGTGGCCAGAACGGGTAACCGAAGATATTGAAACGGCGCTCCAGCACATTGAACATCAAAAACTGATGTCCATTGATTTTCACAAAAGGAGATGCCAATAGAAAAACCAACAGTACATAACTGACCAGTTTACGATAATTGTATAATCTACCACTCGGTTTTTTCGGATAGATCCACGCCCTTTTTCCCTCTTTGGTGACCGTTGCAATAGAGTCTCTAAAATTTTCTTGGGCTTCTGGCATTTTCTTTTTAAATGAGCGTTTAATTCATTTCCGTGCTATAATACCATGTTTTGCACTTTTTAAAGAACAGAATGCTACATGTTTTTACAGCTCACATCACCATTGGTATTTTCTGAAATCCAGGCATCGGCTTTGATTTCCTAATTGGGAGCATCCATATCCGAAGTCTCTTTGTCAATGGTTGGATCAATCCAAATTTCGCCTTCGGGATCTTTTGGGTTGGCTGGTGTGGTACCTTGAAACTGTAGCACATAACTGGCCACTTGTGCCATCTCAACAGGTTTTAAGCTGTTTTTCCAAGCTACCATGCCCTTACCGTCACGGCCTCCTTCAGAAATGGTGTTGAAAACATTTTTGATACCGCCTCCCAATATCCAATATTCATCAGTTAGGTTGGGGCCAATTCCCCCACCGCCATCCGCCATGTGGCATGCCACACAATTGGTCTCAAAGATGGCCTTACCGGCCTCAAGATCGCTCGCATCGGTCAACAATTCTACCGTATTCACATCGACTAGGTTCTTGGCGGTTTTCTTGTATTCTTCAATTTCGGCTTTCGCTATGGCAACTTCTTCTATATACTCTTTTTCTTGTGTATAATCGCCCACGATATGGAACCGAACCAAATACACCACAGCAAAGATGATAGTAACATAGAAAAGATAGACCCACCAAGGCGGCAACACGTTGTCAAGCTCCCGAATGCCATCGTAGTTATGGTCTAAGATGATTTCGTCTTCTTTCTCGATGGCTTTGCTCTTGGTCAACCGTCTTTTAAGATTTTCGAACCATTTGAACTCTACCTGTTTGTTCTTTGCCTCTAGATACCGCTTTTGGGCCTCTGGCGAAAGCGTTTGGAACATAATATTCTCGATGGAGCGCAAAATCAGTTCGATGGCTATCAAAATGAACAGCACCATCAGCAAGAAAAACTGTGTTATCGGGTATTCGATAAAGGCCGGCTTATCGCCTGAGTCGATAAAATATTCCATCAGTCCAAAGACGAGGAAGAACAGTACGGGAACCCTTATCCACCATGGAATTCTAGAAATCATAATTTTGTTTTTATTGGTTATCGTTATCTAAAGGCAATTCGCCCATTTCCTTTATGTGCGCCTTTGAGGCGGTGAACACCCACCAAAATAGTAGGGCAAAGAACACGAAGAATATCAGTAGCGATATCATCGGGTAGGTTGCCACCCCTTCAATTGTTTCCATATGGTTTTTTACGAACTTCAACATAGCCTACTGATTTTGAGATAATACTTCTTCGGTTTCCTTCACTTTGATATCGGTGCCCAATCGCTGTAGATAGGCTATCAAAGCCACAATTTCGCGATCGCGCATCTCAACGAACTCCTCGCCATTTTCCTCGGCATACTTTTTATCTGCCTCATAGGTTTTGGCAAACTCAGGGTCGGAGTACAGATTCTTTTCGATCTGTGCCGCTTGTTCTGCCATGGCCTGTTGGGCATTGGCAATATCTTCTTCGGTATAGGGTACGCCCAGTTTGACCATGGCCCGCATCTTTTCTTCGATCATACTACGGTCATGCTCGTTGGTCACCAACCACTGATAAGCTGGCATAATGGACCCTGCAGAGGTGCTCTGGGGATCGTACATATGGTTCAGGTGCCAGTTGTCTGAATATTTGCCCCCGATACGTAGCAGATCGGGCCCTGTACGTTTACTGCCCCATAAGAAGGGATGGTCGTACACAAACTCACCTGCCTTGGCATACTCCCCATAACGTTCCACCTCGCTTCTGAAAGGACGTATCATTTGCGAGTGACAGCCTACACAGCCTTCACGGATGTAAAGGTCGCGCCCCTCAAGCTCAAGCGGGGTGTAAGGTTTGACACTGGTAATGGTCGGGATGTTCGATTTCACCAAAATGGTGGGCACAATCTGAACAATACCGCCTATCAAAATGGCAATGGTGGCCCAAATGGTCATTTGAATGGGCCTTCTTTCCAACCAAGTGTGCAAGGTTTCGCCTGCGGTTCTTTTCTTGGTAACACGGGTCAAAGCAGGTGCCTCAGCCAGTTCGTCTTCGACAGCACTTCCCTTTCTAATGGTCACCACTACATTATAGACCATAACAAGCACACCCACTAGGTACAGGGTGCCCCCGATGGCACGCATCCAGTACATAGGAATAATTTGCTCTACGGTTTCCAAAAAGTTGCCGTAAACCAAGGTGCCGTCTGGGTTAAAGTCTTTCCACATCAACGCTTGGGTAAACCCGGCCACATACATGGGCAATGCGTACAGCACAATCCCCAAAGTGCCGATCCAGAAGTGGAAGTTGGCCAAGCCCCTAGAGTGCAGGGCAGTTTTAAACATTCTCGGCACCAGCCAGTATATCATACCAAAGGTCAAAAAGCCGTTCCAAGCCAAAGCCCCCACGTGTACGTGCGCAATGATCCAATCACTGAAGTGGGCTATGGCATTCACATTTTTAAGTGACAGCATCGGACCCTCGAAGGTGGCCATACCATAACCGGTAATGGCGACTACCATAAACTTGAGGACCGGATCGGTGCGAACTTTGTCCCACACCCCTCTAAGGGTCAATAGACCGTTGATCATACCACCCCATGATGGAGCGATCAGCATTACCGAAAATACCACCCCTAAATTTTGTGCCCAGTCAGGCAATGCAGAATACAGCAGGTGGTGTGGGCCGGCCCAGATGTAGATAAAGATCAACGACCAAAAATGCACAATAGAAAGTCTATACGAATAGACCGGTCTATTGGCTGCCTTAGGCACAAAATAGTACATGAGGCCCAAGAACGGTGTGGTCAAAAAGAACGCAACTGCGTTGTGGCCGTACCACCATTGCACCAGGGCATCTTGTACCCCTGCATATACCGAATAGCTTTTCAGGGCAGAAACAGGCAGTTCAAGACTGTTAAATATGTGCAGTACAGCTACTGTTACGAATGTGGCCAGATAGAACCATATAGCCACGTAAAGATGGCGTTGCCGTCTTTTTAAAATGGTTCCGATCATGTTCCAACCAAACACTACCCAGACCACCGCAATGGCAAGGTCAATGGGCCATTCGAGCTCAGCATATTCTTTGGAGGTGGTGTAACCCAAAGGCAAGGTTATTGCGGCTGCCACGATGATGAGCTGCCATCCCCAAAAATTGATGTTGCTCAGCAAATCGCTGAACATTCTAGCTTTGAGCAAACGTTGCAAAGAGTAGTAGACCCCGGCAAAAATAGCGTTGCCCACAAAAGCAAAAATCACTGCATTGGTATGCAGTGGCCTTAAGCGCCCAAAACTCAACCATGAAATGCCATCGGTCAAATTCGGAAACAAAAACATGAAGGCCAACAAGAGCCCCACCAACATGCCAACAACCCCCCATAGTATTGTGGCATAGAGAAATTTTTGTACGATTTTGTTATCGTAATGAAATTGCTGTACTTCCATAATTATTGGTTTTCACTTTTATTTAGTTCGTTGTTTTCGGTGTCTTTATCGACCAGTTCGTCTTCAAATAGCATTCGAACCGATGGCGTGTAGGCATCATCGTATTGCCCGCTCTTGACTGAAAGCACAAAAGCCGCAAAAAAGAAGACCGCAACAGAAATGCTGATGGCCAACAACACATATATAACACTCATACCTACCTGAATTTCGGTGTAAAAGTAACCTGACAGAATTGTCCAAAAAATGACATATATCAGCTTTTATGTTCAATATTTTCTGATGATAAAGGCATGCGCATCTGTGCCAAGGTTATCAGCGCGCCCAGTATGATCACGTTCTTTCCTATGTACTGACCAAGTAATGTGGGCACCAATGGGGCCGCTTTGAACGATTCAAGAGGAAAAAAAATCAACGGGGTAAACGTGAAGATGATGTGGCCTATGGCCAATGCGATTGCCTGGCGCTTCAGTACGTTCAACATCAACAAGGCCCCTATCAACACCTCTAGCGTTGCCAGCAGCAGGATCGAAACCTCATCGGGAATCACGCCAAAGGTCAAACTGTGTATGGTATTCTTGGCCAATTCTTCGGCCGGACTCGTATTCGGAAAAAACTTAAGGGTCCCAAACCATACGTAGACAAACCCTATGCTGACCGCCAGCACATGATTTTTTGAAACATGCCTCACGGCTTTTTTAATATTATTTTTCACGTTTCCCGTTTTTCTCAAGTTTTCTTCCCAAAAAATTGGTGGCCACAGTGGCAAAGGCCACTATACTGATAGAGCTCAAAGGCATCAGTATGGCCGCTATCACCGGTTGTAACTGACCTGTTACAGCAAAATAGAGCCCCACCAAATTGTAACACAGTGACAACAAAAAACTGATCTTGATGATTCGAATCGACTGCCGTGACATCGTTATAAACTCATCGAGCCTTGGCAATTTTGACGCGTTCAAGATCCCATCACAAGCCGGCGAGAACACATTGATGTTCTCTGAGACCGCTATGCCCACATCACTTTGCGCCAGCGCACCGGCATCATTGAGCCCATCGCCCACCATCAGCACCTTTTGTTTTTGCTGCAAGGCCTTTACAAATTCCAGTTTGTCTTCGGGTTTTTGATTGAACAACATGGGGGTGTTCTTGGGCAGTTTAGAGGCCAGATAGTTCTTTTCCCCCTCATTGTCACCCGACAACAGTACTACGGCCATCGTTCTTTTCAGCCTTTCCAACAGCTGAAAAATGCCTTTTCTGTAATTGTTCTTGAACACAAACTTGCCCTTGTACCCCTCGTTGGCACTAACATAGACTTCGGTGGCCCCGTCAGTATCTTCTTCGCCTACCCCTACATAGTTTGACGACCCTACCTTTATCGATTGGTCTCCCGCACGACCCTCAAGGCCCTTGCCTACCTTTTCTTCAAATTCATCCAAGGTCATGATATCATGATTGTGCAGCATATTGTACAACGACCTACTGAGCGGGTGGTTAGAAGCTCGCAGTGTGTTCTTTAAAAGTGATGTTTCATCCGCGGTCAGTTCAATGCCCTCGTAGAAAATAGCATCCGATTGGGCAGTGGTCAAGGTACCGGTCTTATCAAATATGGCGGTTTTTACCTTTGCAAGACGTTCCAAGACATTGGTGTCTTTCACATAAAACTGGTGTCTGCCAAAAATGCGTAGCACGTTGCCCAGCGTAAAGGGCGCTGCCAGTGCAATCGCACATGGGCAGGCAATAATGAGCACCGCGGTAAACACGTTCATTACCTTGCTTGGGTCATGGTACAGCCAAAAAAGTGATGCCGTCACCGCTATGGTCAAAACCGCTATGGTAAACCGTTTGCCAATACTATCTGTGAGGGTCTGAAAATCGGTCGCCTTGTCTTTTTCAAAAACGGTATTGCTCCACAACTGGGTAAGGTAGCTTTGCGACACCGATTTGATCGCCTCTACCTCGATCACACCTGAAAGCTGCTTGCCACCCGCGAAAAGCTTATCGCCCGAGCACTTTTTCACGGCCTGCGATTCGCCGGTGACAAAGCTGTAGTCGATTTGGGCATCACCTTCGATCAAAATACTGTCGACAGGAATAATTTCTTGGCTACGGATCAACAATCGGTCACCCGGCCTTACCTTGTACACCTCTATGTTCTCTTCTTGGCCATTGCCGTTAAGACGGGTAATCGCTATGGGGAAATAGGACTTATAATCGCGCTCAAACGACAAAAATGCATACGTCTTTTGTTGAAAGAACTTACCGAGCAACAAGAAGAAGACGAGACCCGTAAGGCTGTCAAAAAAACCGGAACCTAGGTCAAAGACAATATCGGCCGTGCTTCGAAGAAACAGCACCAAAATACCCAATGCTATGGGCACATCGATGTTCAAGTGTTTTGAGCGCAGCCCCTTGTAGGCCGATTTAAAATAATCTTGGGCCGCATAGAAAACCACGGGAAGCGAAAAGGTGAACATTAGCCATCTGAAAACGACCTTATATTGATCCAACCAATACTCTTCAACCTCAAAATATTCTGGAAACGACAACAGCATAACGTTGCCAAAGGCAAAGCCCGCAACCCCCAGTTTATAGATAAGCGCCCTATCGACCTTTTTGGCCTTCCTGTCGTAGTCTTCTAGAGAAATGTACGGTTCATAACCGATACGGGCCAGCATAACGACCAACTCTTTCAATGAGAAATCTTTGGTGGTATAGGTGACCCGAACCGTTTTCTTGGGAAAATCTACCTGCGAGCTTCTCACCGCTGGAAGCAACCGGTTCAAATTCTCTAAAACCCATATACAAGAGCTACAATGGATCTGGGGAATATGAAGGTTGACCACCTGAATTTCATCGGAATCGAACTCGACCAGTTTCGCTACAATATCTTGATTGGATAGAAAATCGTACTTGCCCGACACCTCGTTGGGTGTGGTGCCGGCGCTGGCCTGCAGATCATAATAATGCGAAAGATTGTTCGAAGAAAAGATTTCATAGACCGTTTTACATCCTTGGCAACAAAACAATTTGTCATCAAAGTCTACGGAATTCTTATCGCAGTCGTCACCACAATGATAGCACTTGGTGGGCTTCATTCACATTTGCATTATACCTGCGACAAATATGGTACACTTAAAACCATTAAAACATGACATTTGTCAGTTCTAGTGGAGGCCACAGGGTATATTTTTGTGAAACCGGGTAAATAAAGCGATATGGAAAGCCGTTGTGAAAACTGCATTGTGAGACAATTTAACGCCCTTCGTGCCATGAGCAAAGAAGAGCTCAAAAAAGTCTCAGATTCTAAGACCGTCAAAAAAATAAAAAAAGGCCAGTCGCTTTTTGAGGAAGGGGAAAAACTCAACGGTGTGTTTTGTGTTAGGAATGGCGTATCAAAGCTCTCTAAGCTCAGTGCAAATGGCAAAGACCAAATTGTGAAATTGGCCTCTACGGGCGAGGTCATGGGCCAACGCTCGGTAATCGCCGAAGAAACCACCAATTTATCGGCAGTTGCGGTAAGTGATATGGAAGTATGCTTTATTCCCAAGGAAACAATCATTAACACACTTCATACCAACCCCAATTTTACCTTAGAGGTTTTGCGACACATAGCACACGATTTAAAGGAAGCGGATGATGTGATCGTGAACATGTCGCAAAAAACGGTCAAACAGCGCATTGCCGAGGCTTTTCTTTACCTGAAAAACAATTTTGGCGAAGATGATGAGGGATTTTTGGCCCTTACCCTCTCGCGGGAAGATATTGCCAATGTGGTGGGCACCGCAACAGAATCGGCCATTAGGATCATTTCTGAATTCAAGAAAGAAGGATATATCCATGGCTCTGGTAAACGATTGGGCATCAAAGACGAACGAAAACTAAAAGACATGATAGAAGGCTTTTAGCCCAAGGCACTTAAAAGCTGATATTTATCATAGTATTCGAACGGGCACTGCTCTAATTTTACGCTATCTAAAAAAATGGCATGAAACGGATACTGATTCCAACTGATTTTTCTGAGAATGCATGGAACGCCATTCAGTATGCCTTGCATTTGTTCGCAAATGAAAATTGCATCTTTTACCTTTTGAACACCTATACACCTGCCATACCCAGTAGCCGTTTTATGGCCCCCATGGTAGATGGTGTTCGCATTGAGGATGCGGTACGCAGCAATTCGGAAAGGGGACTGCAAAAAACGGTCGAAAAAATAAAGACGCTTTTCAATAACGACAAGCACCAATTTGAGACCATATCATCGTTCAATCTTTTGGTTGACGAGGTAAACGACGTGGTAGATACTTTTGGGGTCGATTTGATCGTTACCGGCACCAAAGGGGCCTCGGGCATGGAAGAGGTGTTTATGGGCAGCAATACGGTACGCATTATTAAAAACACCAAAAAATGTCCGGTGTTGGCCATTCCGCAATACTTCGAGTTTGTTACCCCCACCGAAATAGCTTTTGCAACCGATTTTAATCGGTTCTATACCGAATCAGAGTTGGCCCCTTTGGTAGATTTGGCAAAAACTTTCAACGCAGTGGTCAGAATTGTGCATGTACAGTATAAGATCAAGGCCCTGACCGAGCTACAGCAGTTCAACTTGAACATGCTACGCAAGTATCTGAGTGAGGTGGAACACTACGTGCATACGGTCTCAGAACTCAATTCGGTATCACAGACCCTCGAGATTTTTTCAAAAGAACTTGACATCCACCTATTGGCAATGCTCAACTACCGGCACAGTTATATGGAGCGCATGACGCGTGAGCCCATAGTCAAGCGCACCGCGTTCCACACACAGATTCCTTTGTTGGTCATTCCCGAACTGGGCATGGAAAGCCTAAACAAAACTTCAAACCACGACCAACAAGAACTGGTATCGAACTAGTGGTCTTTTTGACCTATCGGATGATCTTCGTAGAAGTCTTCAAAGGTCTTTGACGTCTGATAATTGTCTGTGAGTACTTTATAGACCATATACACGACCATTGCCTGACCTACCAAGGTCAAACAAAAGACCCAATTGAACGGAAAGTTCATGCTTGCCATTATGGTAACGATCACAAGCACCAAGGTGGTGTAGGCTATCAGGGCCATTGCAGAAATCTTCATAGCTTTTCTTTTTCCAAAAAAGATACGAAGAAACGTTTTTGGGTGAAAGCATTTAACACAACTTAACTTGTTTGAAAGGGACCGAAAAACAAAAAGCCCCTCATTGCTGAGAGGCTTTTGTGCGGGTGAAGGGAGTCGAACCCCCACGCCTTGCGGCACTAGATCCTAAGTCTTGCATATATTGCACCAATGAAACGCAAATTAATTTAAAATCAATTAGTTATGTGTTTTCCCATTTTTTATAAAGTCATTTAATATCAGTTGAAATCAACATTTGTTGTACCTATGTTGTACCTAAAAAACATAGGAATTACGTATCTTTAGAGTACATTTTTGGCAAAATGTTGTACCTGATTAGACTTTCGCAATTAAAACAGGGCAGCTATGTCAGCAAGTGCAAAAATCGTTCTACGCAAAAAACCTAATTCCAAAGGTCAATTTCCTTTGGCTATCAGGATTACCAAAAATCGTCGTTCTACCTATAAACATATTGGTCATTATATTGATATTGACGATTGGGATGAAAGAAATCTTCG
>CEVF01078473.1_pt1 | contig 71160 bp, 49 predicted proteins | sample 356441 | NCBI WGS metagenome assembly CEVF01 (sample SAMEA2622765, study PRJEB7988) | marine metagenome | biome: marine biome (ENVO:00000447); feature: surface water layer (ENVO:00002042); material: "saline water (ENVO:00002010), including plankton (ENVO:xxxxxxxx)" | depth 5 m | reverse complement strand
GTGATTCAAGGTGAAGAAATGTTAATCCATAAAGTAGAATTTGACGACTAAAAATAAAATTGAGCAGAACTTGCAAGACTCTGAGGCCTGTAAGGTGTAATAAAATAAAAATATTATGAGTATAGAAAAATCCACAAAAGCAGCTCGCGGAACAGCACAATGCGAGAATACCAATATTAATTTGCTAAAGGCAAATGACTTTGTAGCAGATATTATTAAAAAGGAAATGGCAAAAACCAACACCTTGTTGGTAAATATTACGTCCTCTGCCGGGAGCGGAAAAACCACACTGATGCAAAAAACGGCGGAAAAACTTAAAAACAAACTAAATATAGCCGTTATGGTAGGCGATTTAGAAACCGAGCGTGATGCCGAGCGCATAAGAGAGACAGGCATCCAAGCACTACAAATTGTTACTGGCGGTATTTGTCATTTGGAAGCTCAGATGATTCATCAAGTATTAGATCAGTTTGATTTACCGAATATCGATCTGCTTTTTATTGAAAACGTAGGAAACTTAGTGTGTCCTGCTTCTTTTGATTTAGGTGAAGACTATCGTGTCACTTTAATGGCTACTACCGAAGGTGATGACAAGCCAAAAAAGTATCCACGCATGTTTTTAACAAGCGATATGATGCTGGTTTCAAAATCCGATTTACTACCTTATTTACCATTTTCAGTAGAGGCTGTCACCAAAGATGCACGAGAAGTGAATCACGAATTAGAGGTGATTCAAATTTCTTCTTTAACTGAGGAAGGTATTGATAAGTGGTGTGATTGGCTCGTTGAAAAAGTGAAACAGAAGCAACAAGTTTAAGGTGTAGCTTTTGTGATTAAAACGTTTAAAATACAAATAAATGGACGAGTCCAAGGCGTGGGTTTTCGTCCCTTTATTTTTAACCTTGCGAAAAATAACCAACTCGAGGGAACAGTTTCAAATAATGAAAAAGGTGTTATTATTTATTGTAACGCCTCAAAAGAAGATATAGATAAATTTTCAAAGGATATTCTTCAGAATAAACCAGAAATAGCCATCATAACTTCTTATAAAATCGTTGAAAGTACATTTACTAAATTTGACGGTTTTACCATTATTCCTTCAAAAACACAGGCACAAATCAATGTGCCATTAACACCAGATTTTGCAGTTTGTGAATCCTGTAAAACCGAACTTTCGGACTCTAAAAACAGGCGTTATAATTATCCATTTACAACCTGTGTGCAGTGTGGGCCACGCTATGCTATTACAACCAAGTTCCCGTTTGAAAGAGCAAATACATCGTTATCAGGATTTGATATGTGTGAGGCTTGCCATGCGGAATATGCCAATCCAAACGACAGACGATTTCATTCACAAACAAATTCTTGTGATTCATGTGGGGTACAATTAAAATTAGTAACAAATGTAGAAGAAACTATTACCAAAAATCAAATAGAATGTATAAGTACAATTGGGCAATATGTTTCCGAAGGAAAGATCATTGCTATTAAAAACACGAACGGTTATCTTTTGTGCTGTGATGCTTCAAATCCAGAAGCCATCAAAAAGTTAAGAGAAAGAAAGAAAAGGCCCAATAAGCCTTTTGCAGTATTGTATCCTTCAGTTAAAACAGTAAAAAAAGAGTTTCAATTATCATCTCACGAAGAAGAATCCTTACGATCCAGAGTTTCACCCATAGTTATTCTTCAAAACACTAAAAACACAAGTATATCTGTAAGCGCCATCGCACCATATTTGAACCAGACAGGTGTGATGCTACCGTCTTCTGCACTATTGCAATTGATAATGCAAGAAATTAAACAGCCCATTGTTGCCACCAGTGGAAATATACATGGTTCGCCTATTATTTCTGAAGAAAAAGAAGCTAATACACACTTAAAAAATATTGCCGATTGTTTCTTGCATCACAATCTCGATATTCAATTTCCGCAAGACGATTCTGTAGTAAAGTTTGCCGGTAACATAGAGCTTATTTATAGGCGTTCAAGAGGATTAGCACCAAATTATATTGATGCTAATGTAAAATCTACAGAACCAGTTTTAGCAATGGGAGCACATTTAAAGAGTACAATTACTTATGTCCCAAATACGCAAACTTATGTAAGCCAATACTTGGGAAATTTAGATAATTACGATGTTTTAAAGCGTTATGAAACAACTATTGAAAGGTATATAAACTTATTTGAAACCCAACCAAAAACAATTCTTATTGACAAACACTCACAATACCAAAGCAGTGTTTTGGGATACGAACTGGCTTCAAAATACAATGCTGCTATTCAAGAAGTTCAGCATCATAAGGCGCATTTTACAAGTGTTTTGGGAGAGCATGATGCATTCGATACTAATAAAAAAATATTAGGAGTTATATGGGATGGTACGGGCTTGGGTGACGATAGTCAGATTTGGGGAGGCGAATTTTTTATTTACAAAAATTATAAAATTGAGCGTTTAACACATTTTGAATATTTCGATTGGTTGGCTAACGACAAAATGGCTAAAGAATCTCGTTTGCCATTATTCAGTCTATTAGATGATGAAATGAAGCCTTTTATTAAAGATAAGTTTACTGAAACCGAATGGAAAGTCTATTCAAAAACCATCAAAACCAATAACCTAAAAACATCCTCTGTAGGAAGGTTGTTTGATGCGGCAGCTTCGGCCTTGGGTTTAGTAGATATAAATACTTTTGAAGCTGAAGCGGCAATGCGACTCGAAGATTGTGCAAACACATACTCAAAAAGCTATTATATTGATTTTTTACATGATAAAACTTATGACGAAATACCATCCAAATATATTCTAAATAAGCTTGTAAAAGCTTACAGAGAAGGGTTTTGTAAAGAACGATTAGCTTATAGTTTCATCTACACTTTGGCAAAATCTATTATAAGAATCGCTAAAAAGACTCAAATAAACACAATTGCCTGTAGTGGTGGTGTTTTTCAAAATGCACTGTTAGTTTCAATACTTTCTCAGGTGGCAAGAAAAGATAAAATAAATTTAAAATTAAATCGTAAATTGTCTGCTAACGACGAAAATATATCGTTCGGGCAGTTGATGTATCATCAACATATAAAAAATTAAGTACTATGTGTTTAGCAATTCCAGGAAAAATTAAAAGTATAGAATTACAACATAACGGCTTGGTGAGAATGGCGAAGGTTTCTTTTGGCGGCATTATGAAAGAAGCCAGTTTAGAAATGCTACCAGATGCTAATGTTGACGATTATGTTTTAGTGCATGTGGGTGTGGCAATAAGTAAAGTTAACGAGGAAGAAGCTAAAAAAACGTTTGAATATTTAGAAGAAATTGGCGAGTTAGGCGAGCTGGAAGATGTTGAAGACTATTTACCTAAAAAAGAAGAGTCATGAAATATATGAATGAATATCGAGATCCTGAATTAGCAAAGAAGTATCTCGAAGAAATAGAAAAAACGGTAACACAACCTTGGGCTATCATGGAAGTTTGTGGTGGGCAAACACATAGTTTGGTTAAAAATGGTATTATAGAAATGTTACCAGAACAAGTAACCATGATTCATGGCCCAGGATGCCCAGTTTGCGTAACACCATTAAATTTAATTGATAAAGCCATTCATTTGGCGTTAAATGAGCATGTGATTTTATGTTCGTTTGGCGATATGCTGCGTGTACCTGGTTCTAAAATTAATTTATTAGAGGCCAAAGCGAAAGGTGCAGATATTCGCATTCTATACTCGCCATTAGAAGCAGTAAAAGTAGCTGAAGACAATCCAGATAAGGAAGTTGTATTTTTTGCTGTGGGATTTGAAACTACGGCACCAGCCAATGCATTATCTGTTATTCATGCGCACCGAAAAGGTTTGACTAATTATTCCATTTTAGCGTCCCATGTATTGGTACCACCGGCTATAAAAGCAGTAATTGATGATGATGAAAGTAATATAGATGGTTTTTTAGCTGCTGGGCATGTATGTACCATTATGGGTAATTCCGAGTATCATCCACTTTCGGCAACTTATAATGTACCAATTGTAGTTACTGGTTTTGAACCTTTGGATGTCTTGCAAGGTATCTTGATGGTAATTCGTCAGTTAGAAGCAAATAAAGCTGAAGTTGAGAATCAATATTCAAGAATTGTGAAAGAGGAAGGCAATACCGAAGCTCAAAAAATGATTTTTGAAGTTTTTGAAATTAGAAACCAGCTATGGCGAGGCATTGGCGAGATTCCTGAAAGCGGTTATGCCGTTAAAGAAAAATATGCCGCCTTTGATGCCAACATAAAGTTTAGTATCTCAATCGAAGAAGCACCAGAACACCCAGATTGTATTTCAGGACAAATTATGAAAGGTATAAAGAAACCTTATGAATGCCCTCAATTTGGAAAAAAATGCAAACCCTCTTTTCCACTTGGCGCACCAATGGTGAGCAGTGAAGGTGCTTGCGCTGCCTATTATCATTTTTCCGGTTTAATAGAAGCATAATACATTTTAAATAAAAATAAATGTCGGATTCAAAGAAAATACGAATGCAGCTGCAATGCCCAATGCCAAAATTAGACTTCGATGTTATAACACTTGGGCATGGTAGTGGCGGCACATTAACCAATAAGCTACTGGACAGTGGTGTTTTTGATGTATTAAGTAATGATATTCTTAATGAAAGACATGATGGTGCCTTTTTAGAAATGAATGGAAAAATGGCATTTTCTACAGATAGTTTTTTAGTATCTCCTATTTTCTTTCCCGGTGGAAATATTGGCGAACTAGCGGTTAACGGCACCGTGAATGATTTAGCCATGTGTGGTGCTACTCCAAAGTATTTATCCTTAAGTTTTATCATAGAAGAAGGCCTTAAAATGACAGAGTTTTGGGAGATTTTAGTTGCCATAAAGAATGCTTGCGAGAAAGCGGATGTAAAAGTAGTTACAGGGGATACTAAAGTAGTAGAAAAAGGCAAAGGCGATAAAGTATTTATCAATACCTCCGGTATTGGTAACATTCACCCAAAAGCGCATATCAGTGAAAAGAATATCAAAATTGGAGATAAAATTATTGTTAGTGGTAACATAGCAACACACGGTATGGCTATTATGTCAGTTCGCGAAGGATTGGAGTTTGATTCCACCATTGAAAGCGATACTATAAATTTGAATCATACTATTTCAAGATTAATAGATGGGTTTGGTTCAGCTATTCATTTATTAACCGATCCAACCCGTGGCGGCGTGGCTACAGTTTTAAAAGAAATTGCTTTGTCTTCTAATATTGGAATTGATATTTTTCAGAAAGATTTACCAATAGATAGTCAAGTAGCAAGTGCCTGTGAATTATTAGGGTTAGATCCGTTATATGTCGCAAATGAAGGGTTATTTTTAAGCTTTGTTGATGCTTCTATAGCCAATTCATTTGTAGAAACCTTACAAAAGGATGAAAATGGCACCAATGCGAAAATTATAGGAACTGTTGTTGAAGCACACCCAAAACAAGTGATTTTGGAGAGCGCCATTGGTGGCAAACGCATGGTAAGTATGCTTCCAGGAGAACAGTTGCCAAGAATTTGTTAGCCTATGGATTATTCTACTTTAGGTGATAAAGTCACAAACTCCTATGTTTTTAAAGGTTCAAAACAAAAACCTTTTTTAGCACCAAGAGGTGTTTTTGTAGCTAATAATATGTTATTTGTTTCTGATACTGGGCAAAATCGTGTATTTATTTGGCATACTATTCCTGTTACTGAGTTTCAAGAACCAGATGTTATTTTAGGTCAAGAAGTCATTGAAGATTCAGGCAGAAATTCAGATTCCCTAGTCTCTTCCAAAACGTTACAGTATCCTTCTGGTGTTTGGAGCGATGGCAAAATGTTAATTGTTGCAGATGCTTGGAATCATCGCGTTTTAATTTGGCATAACATTCCAACAGTAAATGCACAACCAGCTGATGTAGTTCTAGGGCAACCAGATTTTGAAAATAATCAACCCAATGTTAAAGGCCAAGCAGCTAGCCCTAGAGCGGATACTTTAAATTGGCCTTATGGTGTATTTTCTGATGGCAAAAGTCTTTGGATTGCAGATACAGGTAATAGACGTGTATTATTTTTTAAGGTTATACCCACCGAAAATTTTTCCAAAGCAGATAAGGTTATTGGTAAAGCCGACTTTAGTACAAGAGACTATGAAAATAAAGATCCTATTTGGCCATATTCGATTAAAATAAATAAAGAGGGAGTTTTAGCAATAGCGGACACGCAATATTATAGGATTTTAATTTGGAAGGATAAGAATGAAGCCCCTAATAAACAGTCAGATATTATTATAGGTCAGGAAAATTTTGACAATTCTGGACAGAATCAATTTAGGCTTTCACCTGAAAATAATACCTTAAACTGGACTTATGATACCTGTTTCTATGAAGAAGGTATTTTAGTAAATGATACAGGCAATAGTAGGATTTTAGTTTTTGATAAGATTCCTGAAGAAAATAACAAAGGTGCGGATGGTTTAATTGGACGACCTAACTTTCAAACAAGTAGTGAGTATAAAGGTAACTTAACAGGAACGCAAAGTGCTATTTATTGGCCTTTTTCAATAACTACACATAACAATCAATTATTTATTGCAGATACTGGAAATCATAGACTTGTAATTTGTAACTTAAAGACTTAAGTAAAGCCAGTAAAAACCTATTACCAAAGCAAATAGCCCACCAGCTAAACGAATTCCTTTAAAGAAATTATCATTGTGCTGATGCTTCGAATATGTCGTTAATCTACCTAGAATTAACGCATAGGCTGACATCGCTAATACAGTTCCAATGGCGAACCCAAGGATATACTGAACACCCTCGGAATTATCTTTAAAGCCTAATACTGGTAAAAGCAATAGAAAATGGGCTACACCAGCTAATCCATGTAAAAAACCAATTCCTAAAGAAGATAACACATCCTGTTTTACAATTTTATTGTGTGTATGGTGATGCCCATCCGAATGAATATGTTCGTGTTCGTGAATATGAACATAGGTTTCAGTCCCATGATGCACATGTGGATGTAGGTGCTTCTTTTTCTGATTAAAAATGCGATAAAACACCCATAAGCCAACACCAATCAGTACTATGGCCACTAACTGCTCACTATATTCTGAAATACTTTCTATGGGAATAACATCTTTAAATAAAAAAAATAAAACACCAATTAAAAGCATACCGAATAAGTGTCCAAGTCCCCAAAATAAGCCGATTTTCCATGCTTTCCTTTTAGTTTCGATTACCAATGGTGTTACTGCTGCCAAATGATCTGGCCCAGAAATTACATGGAGCATTGAAGCGAGCGTTCCGGCCACTAATGGAAAATTTATCATACACCTTCAAAGTTTTTGGAAATATAACAAAAATTTATTTTAATATTTAAGGAAATAAAAAGCACATAATTCTTTATCAATTTAAAGCAAGTGATATAAAATTTATTAATATTGTTTCAATAATTGTATAGAAGTAAGCAAAAATCTTGTTTTGTTTCTCATTTGTGTCTCACAAGTCTGCAAGCCCAGTAAAATAAAATATTGTTACTTTTTGCATCGGTAAATAATCATTGGAATTTTACATAAATCAAATGTTCATCTCTTCACCGTTTTTTAATTTTAATCCTTTTCTTTAAAAATGCTTAACACCTCATAATCAAACCTATTGCTACTATTTTGTTATTTAAATTAGCCCCGTGACTAGCAGTGTATTTAGGTGATGACATCATCTTTACACCGAACCAACAATTATGAATAAAATTAGAAGCTTGATAGTGAGCCTGCTTTCCGCTACAATTGGCGAAATGTTGGTTGTTTTAAGACCCGAAAAGGCCAAGAAATTGAGCGAAAAGGGAATGACGGTTTCAATAGGTGACAATGGTTTATCTATCTCGGAACGTTTAATGCGTAGGGCAATCCTTAAAAAAGTTGAAAATAGGGGTAGCCTTGACAAATTGGCTGAGTTTCATCAGAATTATTGGACAAACAAAGGAGCTGATTTTTTTGCTGCCAATAATATGCGCCTAGAGCATGTTCATTTACCCTTTTGTGATTTTATATTCGACCATTTGCAAGAAAAACTATCGACCCAACCAGAGAAATATAACACTCTAGTAGAAATTGGCACAGGAAATGGAATCGTTCTTGATTATTTAAGTTCTAGATTTCTTGAAATTGAACGATTTATTGGCATCGATTTAAACGAAAAGCAAACAAAGATCAATCAAGAACATTATAAAAATAATCCCAAACTTGAGTTCGTTGCTTCAGACGCTTTCGACTGGGTCAATGAAAACGGTCAAGAAAATACCGTTTTTATAACCTTTATGGGAGTTTTGGAGTACTTTACAGAGCAACGATTATACGCTTTTCTTAGAAAATTGAATAGTTTGGGAAAGATTATATTCGTGGCAATCGAGCCGAACGGAATCGATCATGATTTTGCCAAAAACCCTAATTCACAAGTCTATGGCCCCGAACGTTCCTTTTCCCACAACTACCCCAGACTGTTCAAAACTTCAGGTTTTGAGCTTTGGCATTCTTCTAAAAAGGAATTGGAGGGGAATTCTGATTACATCAGCTTTCTAGGTGCAATAAACCATTAGTTGACCACAAATATTTGATAGCCATAGCTTTAATCCGATCTTACGATTCATTCAACGATATTCTTATATTTTTCTTTTCCCAGAAACTAACTTTAACCACTTATACATTTAATGTTTCTATTAATGTATCCGAAGGTTAAGTGATTCAACATGGTTATTATTTCTGATTAATATGCATTTGACCGCAGAAGATCTCGCCTTACTGGAAAAATTTAACAGCACACAAGCAAATTTTCCCAAAAACAAAACAATTATAGATTTGTTTTCCGAGCAAGTGGGCCAGTTTGCCGAAAATACCGCTGTAGCTTTCAAAAACGATGAACTGACTTACCATCAACTCGATATACTTTCAAATCAGTTTGCAAATTATTTGCAAAAAAAACACAACGTAAAAACAGGCGATTTAGTTGGTCTTATACTCGAACAAAGCGAGTACCTAATAGTCAGTATTCTGGGAATTCTTAAGGCAGGTGGTGCCTATGTTCCGATTGACATTGAGTCTCCTTTAAGAAGAAGGGAATATATTCAAAACGACTGTGCCTGCAAAACAACCGTTGGCGCCTCATTGATCAGGGATTTTCAAGCAAATAAAGATGGTTGTTCTGAAAAAAAGCCTGCCAATTCTGTGCAATCTAGAGATTTAGCATACATAATCTATACCTCTGGCACAACGGGTAATCCCAAAGGGGTAATGATTGAACATGCTTCGGTGGTCAATCTTATTTTTTCTTTGACACATACTTTTCAAATTGATGAGTCGGACAAAACACTGCTTTTTTCGAATTATTTTTTTGATGCCTCGGTCGAACAAATGTTTCTCGCATTGTTGAATGGCGGCACATTGGTGGTGGTTGATAAGAAAGATATCAGAGACCACAAGATACCATCTATTCTCGAAAAATATGGAATAACCCATCTAAACTCCACACCCAGTTATCTAGAGACACTGCCTGATCTATCCCATATAAAGACACTCAAGCTAATCGTAACCGGAGGGGAGGTTTGCTCAATGAAGTTGGCACAAAAAATGGCTGCTTACTGTACCCTATTCAATACCTACGGGCCAACAGAAAATACCGTAACCTCGACCGTCTTCAAATATTCCGAAAAAAATAGGCATGAGAAATCGTTGTCGATAGGCAAACCTATCGCCAACACCAAGGCTTATATTTTGTCTGATGACTTGAACTTGTTGCCAATTGGTGAGGTCGGAGAGTTGTGTCTTGCAGGAAGTGGGCTGGCAAGGGGCTATCTGAATCTTGACGAGCTGACAGCAAAAAAGTTTGTGGATAATCCGTTTGAGCCAAAGGGAAAAATGTATAGAACAGGAGATTTGGCCAAATGGAGAAAAGATGGAACCATTGAATTTATAGGGAGAAAAGATGATCAAGTCAAAATCAGGGGATACCGTATTGAGTTGGGTGAAATAGAATCGGCACTCCATTCAATCGAAGGTATTGATCGTGCAGTTGTAGTTGCCAGTGATCATTTCGGTGCAGAACAAAACTTGGTGGCCTATTTGCAAACATCTGGCGGCGAAAAAGACACCAAAACAATTCGTGATTCGATTGCCAAAATTCTTCCCGCATACATGATTCCTTCCTTTTATATATGGATAGATGGTTTTCCAATGACAAGAAACGGCAAAATTGACAAAAAAAGCTTGCCAAAACCAGAATACCAAAGACCTGATTCAGCTCCAATCTATAGAAAGCCCCGTACCGGTCCAGAAAAGGAAATAGCAAAGATATGGGCTGAAACATTGCATATACCAAAAATCGGAATCGATGACAATTTTTTTGAAATGGGCGGCAATTCACTTCTTGTTCAGAAATTGTCGGTAGAGATGGAGCAACGCCTTAGCATAAAGGTCCCTGTTACGAAAATCTATCAAAATCCTACTATATCTGAATTGGCTGAGTTTTTAAAAAATGACGACGAAAAGCCTTATTTCAATTGGAGTTCGGTCAAGAAAAAAGAACGTTTATCCAAAGATGTTGCCATAATAGGCATGGCCGGAAGGTTTCCCGGTGCCGATACCATCGATGAATTGTGGGAAGTCTTGAAGCAAGGTAAAGAAACTACGAGCTTTTTTACCGAAGATGAGTTAGATAAGTGTGTACCCGAGTCATTACGAAAAGACCCTCTTTACGTCGGTGCACGGGGAATCATACCCTCAGCGAAGCAGTTCGATGCCAGATTTTTTGGAATAAGCCCAAAACTGGCCGATGCCATGGATCCACAGCAGCGGTTATTTTTGGAAATCTCTTGGGAACTGTTAGAGCAAACAGGTTATCTGCCAAAACATTATGACGGAACTATTGGCGTTTATGCCGGTGCAGGTGGAAACACCTATTATTACAACAACGTACTCTGCAATCGAGATTTATTAGATCAAGTCGGCGAATTTCAAGCAAATACCGTCAATGACAAAGACTATATCGCTACAAGAACAGCCTACCACCTAAATTTAAAGGGGCCTGCCGTCAATGTATATTCTGCTTGCTCTACCTCATTGCTCGCCATTGCAGAGGCTGTAGAGGCCATTAGAAGTGACAGGTGCGATGTTGCTATTGCCGGTGCTGCAAGCGTAACCTCGCCAATGAACAGTGGCCACCTGTATCAAGAAGGTTCGATGTTAAGCTCAGATGGCCATTGTCGGCCTTTTGATGCAAAAGGAACCGGAACCGTTTTTAGTGATGGCGCAGGTGTTGTTCTTCTAAAAAACTTAGAAGATGCCGAAAAAGATAAAGACCATATTTATGGTATAATCAAAGGCATCGGTGTCAATAACGATGGTGGTAACAAAGGAAGCTTTACCGCACCTAGCGTACAAGGGCAGGCAGGTGCAATAAGTACTGCCTTGATCGATTCAGGTATTGATCCAAAAGATATCAGTTATATTGAAGCCCACGGTACAGCGACCCCAATGGGCGACCCCATCGAAATGGAGGGACTTCATATGGTCTTTGGCAAAAAATCTTCAAAAAAACAGTGTGCCATTGGTTCTATAAAAAGCAACATGGGGCACCTTACCGCTGCCGCAGGGGTAGCTGGATTGATCAAAACTATATTGGCCATGGAGCATGGTGAAATACCCCCTTCATTAGGTTTTGAAACCCCCAATCCTGCCATTGATTTTGAGAACAGCCCTTTTTACGTAAATAGCAAATTGAGTAATTGGAACTCAAAGGGGCCAAAAAAGGCAGGAATAAGTTCTTTTGGTGTGGGAGGAACGAACATACATCTTATAGTTGAAGAATATTCCAATAAAGTATTGCCCGTTGATGAAGGAAGACCCCTTCAAATACTCACATGGTCTGCCAAGAGTGCCAACAGCCTAGAAGGCTACCAACAGGCGCTCGGCAACTATTTGAGAGATGCAGACGGTCATCTCGAAGACATTGCCTACTCACTAAGTATCACCAGAGACGTATTCAATCATAGGAGTTTTGCTTTGGCAGACAAAAAAGACGTTGCCTCCCAAAAGCTGATGTCTGAAGAAAAAAATGCTGTCAAAACCAATATTCTTAAGACAATACCCAGTGATTTGGCTTTCCTTTTTCCGGGCCAAGGTTCACAATATCTACAGATGGGCAGGGAGCTTTATGAGAACGAAGTAGTTTTTAAGGATGCTGTGAACCTATGCGCCAAGTTTTTACAAGAAGAGTTCCAGATCGAAATAATAGAAATCATTTATCCAAAATCTTCAGACCCAATTTCAGAAGCTAGGTTAAAGGATACCAAATTTACCCAACCTGCTTTATTCATTATAGAATATGCGTTGGCCCAATTATGGATTAGTTGGGGTATAAAACCTACCATGGCCTGTGGGCACAGCATAGGCGAATTTGTCGCGGCTCACATCGCCGGCGTTTTCAGTCTAGAGGAGGCCTTAAGACTGGTAACCGTTCGTGGAAACTTGATAAGTGAGCTGCCCGGGGGAAGCATGTTATCTGTGCGAGCAACTGCAGATGAGTTGGCAAAAGTATTGCCAGATACTGTTTCCATTGCGGCCATAAATTCAGACAAGTTATGCGTTGTCTCAGGTACTTATAAAGAAATTGAGGATTTCGCCTTAATTCTGAAAGACAAAAATATTCCCAGCATGCTGTTGGCCACAAGCCACGCATTTCATTCTTCCATGATGGACCCAATTGTGGATACTTTTAAAAAAGAAGTTGAAAAAATTTCTTTAAAAATACCACGATTGCCCATAGTTTCTACGGTAACCGGCCATTGGCTCAGTGATGCACAGGCAACTGACCCTGGGTACTGGACGAATCATTTAAGGGCAACGGTACGTTTTTCAGATGCTTTGGAAACCATTCTTGAACTTGAAGACCCCATATTGCTCGAAGTTGGCCCAGGTCGCGCCCTGACGACCTTATCAAGGCAAAAGAAAGGACAAAAATCTTTTGTTTCAATAGCTGGTTTACCTGTTCCTAAAAACGGCGAAGGTTCTTACCATGCCCTATTATCAGCCATGGGAGAGCTGTGGATTAACGGTGTAGAGCCCAATTGGAAGGAGTTTTATGGAGGTCGCTCAAGGCGAAAAGTCAACCTGCCACATTACGTTTTTGACAGAAAACCATGTTGGGTGGATCCCCCAGCCGTTGCACAGACCACTATTGGGCCCACAACCATTGGCAATGGTTCAAAACAAGAAAAACCTGATTTACATGAAACAAATTTTAGTGCAAGCCCCATGAGAAAAACAATTATACTTGAAAAAATATCAGAAATCATATCGAACACCTCAGGTATTGATTTAGAGCCCTCAGAATACGAACTAAGCTTTCTTGAACTGGGCCTTGACTCTTTGGTGCTGACACAAATGGCTCTTACGTTTAAAAATGAGTTCAACCTTCCTATTACGTTTCGGCAGCTCAACGACGAGTATAGTTCTCCGGAATTGTTGGCACAATTTTTAGATAAAAACCTAGCCCCGGATCACTACGCTCCAGAAGAAGAAATCCCACGGTTGTCACAAGTAAATACCCATACAGAGGTCACTAAGGTTGTAGCAAACAATGAAAACTTTGTGAACATACCCACCTCATACGAGCTAAATGGTGATCAGAACACTGCTTTAGGCCTTATAGCACAACAAATACAATTACTCGGGCAGCAAATAAACTTACTTCAAGGTACTCAAGCATCAAACAATTTAACATCAAAAAATATAGCGAAACCAACTCAAAATATCGTTAGCCCACCGATGGCCTCTGCCACTGAGGAACTAACTGAAGCAGAACAAAAAGAGCTTAAGAAGCCCTTTGGTGCCTCTCCACGTATCGATAAGCAGGCAACAGAACTTACTGCCGCCCAAAAATCTTTTTTGAATGAATTCATCACGAAATATAATGAGAAAACTGCAGCAAGTAAGGCCTATACCCAAAGCAATCGCAAACACATGGCAGACCCAAGGGTGGTCTCTGGCTTTAAACCGTTAACCAAAGAATTGGTATACCCAATAGTAATCAAAACATCATCAGGCAATCGCCTTTGGGACCTAGATGGAAACGAATATATCGACTTGCTGAACGGGTTTGGCTCATGTTTCTTTGGCCATCAACCGGATTTTATTAAAAAAACGCTTCATGAACAAGTAGAAAACGGGTTTGAAGTTGGTCCACAGCATCCATTGGCCGGAGAAGTTTGTCAGTTACTCTGCGAGTTTACGGGACACGAACGTGCGGGTCTTTGCAATACCGGCTCTGAAGCTGTTTTAGGTGCTATGCGAATTGCAAGAACAGTTACCGGACGCTCTCTAATAGTAGCGTTCAAGGGGTCTTATCATGGCATAAACGACGAGGCCTTGGTCAGGGGATCAAAGAAACTAAAGACATTTCCCGCTGCTGCAGGTGTTTTGCCAAGTGCAGTGCAAAACGTTTTGGTATTGGAATATGGCACAAAAGAAAGCTTAGAGATAATAAGGAGCCGCGCCCATGAAATTGCGGCAGTACTGGTAGAACCTGTGCAAAGCCGAAGACCTGATTTTCAACCCGTTGAATTTCTTAAAGAGGTAAGAGAAATTACAAAAGCATCTGAAACTGTACTTATCTTCGATGAAATAATAACTGGTTTTAGAATGCACCCTGGCGGTACCCAAGCACTATTTGGTATCAAAGCAGATGTTGCTACATATGGTAAAGTCATAGGGGGCGGTTTATCAATAGGTGCGATAGTTGGAGGCAAAAAATATATGGATGCCCTTGACGGCGGTTTCTGGCAATACGGCGATGATTCTTTTCCAGAGGTCGGGGTGACCTATTTTGCCGGGACGTTTGTGCGCCATCCTCTGGCGCTGGCCTCATCAAAAGCCTCTCTGACATTTATGAAAGAGAAAGGGCCTGTGCTACAGAATAGGCTTAACAAAATGACCGAAGACTTTGTTTTGGAGCTTAATCAAGAATTTAGTGGCCGGAACCTACCTATTAAAATCACCTATTTCGGTTCAATGTGGAGAATTGAATTTACCGAAGAAATACCCTATTCTGAACTTCTATTTGTTCTGATGCGTGAAAAAGGCATACACATTTGGGATGGTTTCTCTTGCTTTTTGACCGATGCCTTTGTGGAAGAGGATATGGTGAAAATTAAGTCGGTACTACTTTCATGTATAGATGAACTTATAGATGCCGGTTTTATCCCATCAAAAAAAGAGAGCCTTGAAAATATAACGACAACAGACAAAGTTCGTAAGTCTTTGAGCAATAACAACCCACCGGTTGCCGGAGCAAAACTTGGAATGGATTCTAATGGTAATCCTGCATGGTTTATTGCAGATAACCAAAATGAAGGGGAATACGTAAAAATCAATTTGTAACACTTCAATCTTTGCATGCATTGAACGAGAGAAAGATCGCGGTCGATAACACACAAAGTAAAACTTCATTTAATCCGTTTGCTGGTCCGAGCATAGAAGTCGTTATACCTGTTACCCAATCGCAAACCGAAATCTGGACAGCCTGTCAATTTGGAGGCGATGATGCCAGCAGGGCATATAACGATTCTCTTACCATTACCTTAAGGGGTAGCCTTGATAAACCCGCATTGGAAAATGCGTTGAAAAAGGTCATTCAACGACACGAATCATTGAGGGGGGTCTTTAGTGCTGATGGTCGTTTTATGACTGTTTTCAATGAAATTCCTTTGAACATACATTACCAAGATTTATCTGCCCTTGATGATTCGGAGAAAGAGAAAATAATCGCGGAATATCTTTCTGAAGATGCAAATCTTGTATTCGATTTAGAGAAAGGCCCCTTGCTGAAAGTGGGCCTGGTCAAAAAATCTGATTTTGAACACGCTCTGATCTTAACCGCACACCATATCGTATTTGACGGATGGTCTTCTGGAATACTATTGGAAGAACTGGGCAGTATCTACTCTGCACATGTAAATAGTACGCCCGCTGTTTTGCCAGAGGCTGAACGGTTCAGTTCTTATGCTGACCAACAAGCATTATTTGAAACAAGCAGTGAGTTCAAAATAACCGAAGACTTTTGGTTACGTCAATTCGACTCAACGGTTCCACAAGTAAACATGCCGACCGATTTTCCCAGACCACCCTTAAGAACTTTTAAAAGTAGACGGCAAGATTTCATTCTCAGCAAAGAATTACTGGCTAAAATAAAGGATGTTGGCATCAAAAATGGGTGCAGTCTTGTTACCACTTTATTGGCAGCCTTTGAAGTGTTCATAAGCCAAAAAACCGGTCAAAATGAAATAGTGGTAGGTCTGCCGTCGGCCGGCCAATCAATGAGTGGCAAGACCCAGTTGATAGGGCATTGTGTCAATTTGTTGCCATTGCGCAGTACAATCACTTTTGACACATCGTTTCAAACATATCTTAAAAAACGTAAAAACGAGCTTTTCGATGCCTACGAACACCAAAATTTAAGTTTTGGGCAACTTCTACAGAAATTATCGATTGCAAGAGACCCCTCAAGAGTGCCTCTCGTACCTGTCGTTTTCAATATCGATGTTGGAATGAGCACGGACGTCTATTTTGAAGGATTGACCTTTGAGGTATACAACAACCCAAGAGCATATGAAGCCTTTGAACTTTTTTTAAATGCCAGTGGAACAGAAGAAAAACTGATATTGGAGTGGTCATATAACGCTTCTCTTTTTAAGCCATCGACCATATCACAAATGATGGCTTCTTTCGAAGAAATAATTGCCCGTATTATAAAAAATCCGAGCAGTAGCATAGGTGACATTATTGAAGAAGATTATTCTGCATATGATGATTTGAATAAAACAGAAGTATCTTATCCACAGGTATCGTTATCTGAATTACTGGGCATACAGGCACTTACTACTCCCAAAAAGCTTGCGGTTCAGTACAACAAAACAAGAGTTTCCTATGAAAACCTGCAGAAAGACGTAAATAGACTTGCACACCAACTTGAAGCACTCGGAATTTCACAAGGCGATTTTGTCGGGGTGTCACTACCCCGCTCAGAAAAACTTGTAATCACCTTAATGGCCATAATGCAATGTGGTGCTGCATATGTGCCCTTGGATCCAAGCTACCCAGTCAAAAGACTGGACTACATGCTTCAGGATTCTGGTGCCAAATATTTGATCACCACACAAGAATTACAATCTAAATTGAGTGCCGGTACAAACATATTGGTTCTTGAAAATTTATTTTCCGAGATTCACAAATACCTACCTGAACCCCTAAGTGTAAAGGTAGACAATAACAGAGTGGCCTATTTGTTATATACCTCTGGGTCTACAGGTAATCCTAAAGGGGTGCCCATTACGCATAAGAACTTGGTCAATTTCCTATACAGCATGAAAGGTGAGCCAGGTATCAATGAAAATGACAGATTGTTGTCCATAACCACAATCTCATTCGATATTGTCGGGCTAGAATTGTTTTTGCCCTTGCTTACAGGAGCAACTCTGGTATTGACAAACGATGAAACCTCTAAAGATGCCCGTTTACTTTTAGAAGTCTTACAAGATGAAAACATAACCATATTACAAGCTACACCGACCACTTGGCAGATGTTATTGGATACCGGATGGGAAAAACCTTTGCCCATAAAAGCATTATGTGGTGGAGAAGCCCTACCATTGGGTCTAGCAAAAAAAATCTTGGAAAGGGTAGACGAACTTTGGAACATGTATGGCCCAACCGAAACCACCATCTGGTCTGCAATTAAAAAGATTACGCCAAATGACCAACTCATAACCATTGGTCGACCCATTGCCAACACACAAATCTATATTCTAAATGAGCAAGGCCTGCCCATGGCCCCAGAAACCGTAGGGGAGATTGCAATTGGCGGGGATGGGGTGGCCAAAGGCTATTGGATGAGGCCTGATTTAACGGCAGATAAGTTTATTCGCAACACGTTTAATGCCAGCGGGGGCCATAACCTGTACCTAACAGGTGACCTCGGAAAATTGCTCAATACGGGTGAAATCCAATGCCTAGGACGAAAAGACCAACAAGTAAAGATTCGGGGGCATCGCATAGAATTGGAGGAGATCGAAGAAACAATGAATACGTTAAGTGAAATTCAGGGCTCAGTTGTTTCGGCACATAACGACCTTCTTACGGCCTATGTGGTTCTCGTTGACAAAGAAATGGCTTCTCAAAACATTGCCAATAAATGGAAAAAACAGCTTAGAGAACTGCTTCCCGGCCATATGGTACCCCAACAATATTTTATTCTTAATGAATTCCCTGCCACGCTAAATGGAAAAGTAGATCGTAAGGCTTTGTCGTACCAAACGCAACAAAAAGATAATACAACCGACTGTACAGCAATAAGCACTAAAAACGAGCAACTGGTAGCAACAATTTGGAAAAACTGTCTTGACGTGGGCAAAATTGACCCCGACAGCAACTTTTTTGAGCTTGGTGGCCATTCTATGATAGCTGTTAAGGCTATGTCGCTCATAGAGAAGGAAACTGGCAAACGATTGCCGTTGTCTGCTTTATTGGAATACCCCACAGTGAGGCAATTGGCTTCATTATTGGAAAAGGAAAATCTCTCATCCACCTGGAAATCTTTGGTTCCTATCAAGCCAAATGGCGATAAGACTCCCCTTTTTATAGTGCACGGCGCCAACTATAATGTTCTGGTTTTTGAAAAATTGGCAAATAGCCTAGACAGTGACCAACCTGTTTATGGGCTTCAGGCCAAAGGTATCGATGGAACCGACGAACCAGATGACACCGTTGAAGCAATGGCCGCAAATTTCATTGCTGAAATCAAAACTGTATATCCGCATGGACCTTATTCCCTTGCAGGTTTTTCCTTTGGAGGAATTATAGCTTTTGAAATGTATAGGCAATTAAAGGCCAAAGGTGAAAAAGTCAAGATACTGGCCTCATTGGACAGCTATGTATATCCTAACTACTACTACAAAAACCCGATCAAGAAAAAACTCATGTACCGCCTGTACACATTGGGGCAAATTGTATTCGTGTTTTTGAACATGTTCAGCAATAAAAAGAATTTCAATAGAAGGATAGGACTATTAAAAACGATGTTTTCTGGGTTTTACCTAAAATTGAAATATGGTAAAGAAAAACAAACCGAATTACAGTTCAATCGCTCGTTGAAAATAGATAAAATGCACAGTAGGGCATTTGACCGCTATAACATAGAGCCAGAAGACGTAGTAGTAGATTTGTTCCGCGCTTCAGAGAACGTCTACTTCGCCCATGATTTTAAGTATTTGGGGTGGAAGACGGTTGCGACCAAAGGTATACGCAAGCATATGGTGCCTGGCAACCATAACGATATGTTCGTTTCTCCCAATGTGGAAGTTTTTGCAAAACTGCTTCAAGATACACTTGATAGCAATGATTCGGCAAACAAATAATGTGTTGAAAGTAGTCTGCGCCAAATCAAGTGTTGTTTTTTATGACTATTCCGAGGTGGACTGGAACAGTTCGGATGTCAAACTCTTTAAAATCAAATTGTCGGGCTTTGAAGGCGATACCAATCACTTAATCAGTTTCCTGCAAAAACATGAAGTACTCCGTGCCCAGCGATATCATTTTAAAAAAGATTACAACCGCTTTGTCGTTTGCCGGGCATTTCTCAAGTTTTTGCTTGCGAAACAAACAGGTTTGGCAATTTCCGATATATCTATTGATAGTGGTAGTAATAAAAAACCATATCTATCCTCAAATCCCGAGGTGTTTTTCAATGTTTCCCATTCCGGTGATTGTGCCTTGATAGCCATCGGCAACACCGAATTGGGCGTAGACGTTGAACAAACGGACAGGAATTTTGATTTCATGCAAATCGTACTTCAAGCTTTCAGTGAGGTTGAGATAAAGGAGTTGACAAAATCAAAGGATCAATTGCAAACTTTTTATACATTTTGGACTCGAAAAGAAGCAATCGTCAAAGCCACTGGAAAAGGCATCGATGACTCATTTAAAGAAATTCCGGCAAAAGATGGGCTTCATTTGAAAGCTACTGCTTTATTGGGCACAACTCAAAACTTACAAGTCAATAGTTTCAAGTTTGATCAAAAATATGTGGGTTCACTGGCATTCACGAACCTTAAACCTGGTTCACAGAGTGTTCGGTGCTTTAACATAAATCATGATTCTTCAATATGCCTTAAAAATTTAGGAAGCTGAAGGTTTTGGCGATAGGCCCTTTTAAAATTTTTTAATGAACAGTTTCGGGCCAGGTCTTCCAAAAGATGTATAAACTTCTAACTAGTGGTAAATTTGAAAAAACTACATTTATAAACTTTTTTCAATTCATTCATGTTTTAAAACAAATCTATGAAAGTACTGGTAACTGGTATTGCTGGATTTATAGGGTTCCATATAGCCAAAAAACTACTTGAAACAGGACATGAAGTAGTCGGAATAGACAACCTAAACGATTACTATAACGTACAGCTCAAGATAGACCGTTTGAAAGAACTTGATATTGTTATAGAAAATAGGTCTGGTGACAACAAGGTGCTCAGTGGCAATCAGTATCAAGATAAGCTCTCATTCTCAAAAATGGATTTAACGGACAAAGCTTCATTGGAGAACTTGTTTAAATCCCACTCATTTGACGTTGTCTGTCATTTGGCGGCGCAAGCCGGCGTTCGCTACAGTCTGGAAAATCCACATTCGTACATAGATAGCAATATCGTTGGTTTTATGAACATTCTTGAGAATTGCAGAAAGATGCAAATACCCCACTTGGTCTATGCCAGTAGTTCTAGCGTATACGGCCTTAATGATAAAATACCCTTCTCTGCCGAACATACTACAGAAGAACCTATCAGTATTTACGCTGCCACCAAAAAAAGCAATGAACTGATGGCATACACCTATAGCCATTTGTTTGGGCTGTTCACAACAGGGTTGCGATTTTTTACAGTATACGGTCCTTGGGGCAGGCCCGATATGGCCATTTACAAATTTACCGAGGCAATATCAAAAGAACGCCCTATCCAAGTTTATAATTATGGCGAAGCTGAGCGTGATTTTACCTATATAGATGATATTGTAGTGGGGCTGTACAAAGTCATCACCGAAACAAACAGAAAAACGCCATACAAAATTTATAATATTGGCTACAATAAGCCAGAAAAACTTTCGGATTTTATTGCCGAGATTGAAAAAAACTTAGGAAAAAAAGCCATAAAAGAGATGTTACCGATGCAGCCCGGAGACGTGCTTCGCACATGGGCCAACGTCGAACCGTTGGTCAACGATTACGGATACCGACCAAAAACCGATATACAAATTGGCATTTCTAAATTCGTGGGCTGGTACAAAACCTATCATAACATTTAATTTGCACTCTTATGAAAATGATTAAGCAAAAAATGTATGATATGCTTAATTAGAAGGCAGGAGCCAATCGGCTAAATTATCAGCAACTTAAAACCTCTACGATAATTTTTGTCAAAAATGAGATAAGCTACACAATCTCAGTTCCAAGAATGCCAACAAGTACAATTTGACCGTTTTAAAATAACTTAATCTAAAATTAGTGAAATATTGAATTGATTTACCGAATTTTGACACCCATTATAGAACTATAGATAATTCACAATGAAATTTAAGCCAAAATCCGCTTTATGGTGACCAAACCCGTGAATTATCGCCTGACAGAATCTGATTATTTTTTAATATAAATATCAAAAACAACATGAACCTCACAATAGTTGGTACTGGCTATGTTGGCCTTGTAACGGGAACCTGTTTCGCGGAAATGGGAAACATGGTGACCTGCGTAGACATAGACCAAAAGAAGATTTCAGCTTTAAGACAAGGGCACATACCCATCTACGAACCTGGTTTAGAGCCAATGGTAAAAAGAAATGTCGATAATGGAACGCTAAAATTCAGTACTGAATTGAAAGACTGTCTCGATAATTCCGATATTGTATTCATTGCCGTGGGAACCCCCATGGGAGAAGACGGGTCCGCAGATTTACAGTACGTATTGAATGTTGCCCAAACAATAGGGGAATACATGAACCACCCGTTAATAGTGGTCGATAAGTCAACTGTGCCTGTTGGCACTGCAGATAAAGTCAAGAAAGTAATAGGCGATAATCTTAGAAAACGAAATCTTGACATTCCCTTTCATGTCGTATCAAACCCGGAATTTCTTAAAGAAGGTGATGCAATAAACGATTTCTTAAAGCCCGACCGAGTTGTGGTGGGAACTGATGACAAAGAAACGGCAGAAACAATGCGTCAGCTCTATGCGCCGTTTTTTCGAAGCAGTATGGATAGAATGTTGGTGATGGATGTAAGGTCGGCCGAAATGACCAAGTATGTTGCCAATGCAATGTTGGCAACCAAAATCTCATTTATGAATGAGGTCGCCAACATATGTGAGCTCGTGGGGGCAGACGTAAACAAAGTTAGAATTGGTATTGGCTCAGACAGTAGAATCGGGTACAGCTTCATATATCCTGGCAGTGGTTATGGGGGGTCATGTTTTCCAAAAGATGTCAAGGCTTTGAAAAGAACCGCTGAAAAAGCCGGTTACAATGCCCAACTATTGGCAGCAGTAGAAGATGTCAATAATCGTCAAAAATTAGTAATTGCCGAAAAAGTTCTAGGTCATTTTGGTGATAATCTACAGGGAAAAACTTTTGCTGTTTGGGGGTTGGCCTTTAAACCAGGAACAGATGATATGCGAGAATCACCTTCCATCTACATTATAAAGAAACTGGTGGAAAAAGGTGCCTCGATCAAGGCGTATGACCCAAAGGCCATTCATGAGGCCCAAAGCTTCTATTTAAAAGATATAAATAATATAGAATACGGGGCTTCAAGATATGAAGTACTGACCGACGCAGATGCATTGCTTTTACTGACCGAATGGAAAGAATTCAGATCACCTGATTTTGGTGAGGTAAAGAAAAAATTGAAACAGCCTATTATTTTTGACGGAAGAAACCAATACGACGACGAGAGAATGAAAGAACTTGGATTTCAATACTATCAAATAGGGAAAAAGATAGACTAAGTATTTCTAATTGTAGCCTCCAGAGGTTCGATGAAAATATTACTCAGCACCGAAAACTATGCTTCCGGTTATATCAAGGCAGTTCGGTGCCTACCCCGAAAAACTAAAAGGATTTATAGCTCTATCCAGGTTTCTTGAGTCGAATATTGATAATTTTGTATTGAGTAACATGGCGGACCAAAGCTCAAGTTTTCAGTTCAATGCCCAATGATTTTGCACGGTTTTTGCTATCTCGTAGAAAAGTTCTGAGAGTTATCCCAACAATCAAACCAATTATCATTAAATCATCCCTTTTTTTAGCCAACCATCGTAATTAAAGACTAGAAATGAAACAATAATATTGTAATCTATGATCCTGTTTTCAAAGAAACATTTTTTGATTGATCATCTAAGTGATTTTGTTGATATTCATAACCACCTAATACCAACTATAGACGATGGGGCAAAATCGGTTGATGAATCTCTTGAACTTATCAGTGGGTTCCAAGAATTCGGAGTAAACAATTTTATATGCACTCCCCACATCATGCATAACTATTATGACAACACCCCGGAAAAAATCGAAAAATCATTTGAAAAACTTAAACAGGCCTTAACAGCAGAGCAATCTAAAGACGTTCAATTAAGATATGCCGCCGAGTATCTAATTGATGATAATTTCGAGAACATTTTAGAGGAGAACCAAATCTTGCCGTTGAGCGACACTCATATTTTGATTGAAATGTCTTACCTGCAACCCAGTATAAATTTTGGTGTGGCGGTAGAAAAAATAAAGAAAAAGGGTTATTTCCCTGTATTTGCACATCCAGAGCGGTATCAATATTTAGCCAAAGACTATCATAAATACCATCTCTATAAGAAAAAGGAAATAAGATTTCAACTGAACATGCTCTCTTTAAGCGATTATTATGGAATTAGTATCAAAAAGAACGCACTCAAATTATTGGAAGATGGTATGTACGATTTTTTAGGGAGTGACGTGCACAATATGAAACAGCTTTTTCACCTGAAAAACCATGTTGTTGTCAAAACCAAAACATTGAATAGATTATTGCCCATTATCAACAACACAATTCAAACTTTCTATTGAAAAACATTTAGATTTTTCTTAATTGCCACCATTTTCTTTTATTGGCACCATAGCCATAGCCATATTTGCTGCCGTATCCCAAATTAGAAATTTTTACACCGTTGACCACAAATGAGAGGTGCTTCAATTTGCCTTCTTTTAACAGTTTTATGGGGTATTCCAAAACCTTTTTATCTGTAACCCCTGCTTTGGTGACATAAAGTAGTTGATCGGCATATTTGCTTATCTCCAATGTATCTGCGACCACCAACAAAGGAGCAGAGTCGACAACGATGTAGTCATATCTGTTTCTGGCCGTCTCAAAGAACGTTTCAAGTTTCTTGCTCATAAGCAACTCTGTGGGGTTGGGCATTACCTTGCCAGAATACACCAAATCTAGACCTCTTTTACCGATTTCCAATTTGGTAATCAATTTGTCGAACTCAGAATCATCTCTGGAAAGGTATTCCGTAAGTCCAAAAAGATCGGTTCGTCTTGTGAGCCTGCCGGTGCCTCTACCCTGCAATGCAGTGTAAAAACTATAGAGTTTAGGGTTACGAACATCGGCACCTACCAAAAGTACTTTCCTTCCAGTATTTGAAAGAATAACGGAAAGATTAGAAGAAACGAAGGTCTTGCCCTCACCAGGTACACTTGAAGATATTAAAATGACCTTTCCGCCCGTACGCTTGCTACGCTGCAACAAATAATCGAGATTCGTCCTCAAAATCCTTAAAGATTCTGCCAATACCGACCGGTCATCAGATTGTATCAACTTATTCTCATTTCGCTTTAATTTGGGAAGCTCTGCTATCACAGAAGCTTTGTTTTCCAATAAGCTCTCCAGGTCAATTTTGTTATGCACCTTATTATCGAATAAGTCTCTGGCATAGATAATACCAAACGGCACCAAAAGACCCAAAATAACGAACGCCATGAATACTTTTGGAGGGTTGGGAGAAACTGGCAATGTAGAGCCATATGCCATATCGATTATTTTCGCTTTTGGGGAAGCAGATGCAAAAGTGATCTGCGATTCTTCGCGCTTTTGCAATAAATAAAGATATAGTGATTCGGTTGTTTGTTGCCTTCGTGCAATATCACGAAGTGCCCTCTCATTTCTAGGGGTTGCATAAATCCTAGAATTGATTTGCGACAATTGTTTGCTCAAACTATTAACTTGTAAGTTCAAATTATTGGTCACATTGTTAAGGCTTGATTGCATTCCCTTTCTCAGCCCATCCAACTGCTGATCCAATTTTACAATCACTGGATTCTTCTCATTACTACTTTCTAACAACCTATTTCGCTCGGCCACGAGTTCATTGTACCGCTGAGCAGAGTTGGCAATACCCGGATCGGAAATTCCAATGTTAGTGGGTATAAACCCATAATCGTCTTGGCTGGCAATCAAATCTTGCATGCTTTGTGCAATGTTCAATTGAATATTGGCATTTTGAAGCTCTTGTTGGCCAGCGGCACTTTGGTTGAAATTGACGTTTGATTGAGATCCCAAATCAGCAATGCCCCTACTGGCCTTAAATCGTTCGGCAGAGGAATCAACATCTGATAGGTTGCTGTAAATATCCGCTATTCTATCATTGATGAATTTACTGGTACGGTCGGCAATGGCCTTTTTATCAGCAACCGCATTTTGGTTGTTGATTTGTATCAAGGTGTTCAGTACATCTATACCCCTTTGCCTAACAGGGTCCTCTATGTAGAGGTTGATAATGTTTGAGTGCTTACTATCAGCTGGTGTGATCTGGACACCCTCACGATAGCCATCGGCTACAAAGTCGATTGGCATAATAGATACCAACAGTGTCTGGCCCTTATAGGTCAATAGTTTATCGTTGGGAATAAGTATAAGGTCTCCGGCATCAGAATTGATTTTTTCACCAAACTCAGAGTTTTTAAAAGAACCATCTTCCCCTACTTTATAGCGAAACGTGTTTTTTGATAGAATCTCTATATACAACTCGGCCCAAGCGTTGCTAACAATACTATCGGCTGCCAAAAAATTAATGGAAAACGGTTTGTCTCTTTCGCTATAGATTTCGGTGTCCTTGATGTCACCTAAAACAAAGAGTTGCGTATTAAGTTTAAGTCTCTTGACCAGTTCAATAAAATGAGATCTTGACTCCAATATACGCACCTCGTCCTCAATTTTAGAACTTCCACCTGAAAACAAATTAAGGTCTTCAAGAACACTGAGTTCTGACCCTGCATTCTTATCCTCCAGAATCTGTATGCTTGCTTCGGCACTATACATGGGTACTGCATAGCGCAAATGCAAAATCGCTATGGTGAGGCCAATAAGTGCGCCAAGCACCAACCACTTCCAATTTTTTAGATACGGTCTAAGTTTGGTAGATAGATCGGATTGGGAATTGCTCATTGAACCAAGTTTAAAAATGTAGGGGTTTAATTCCTAGAGATCAAAATCACTGCAGAAGTTATAAGTACAGATGCGATAGACACGGCAATGGATGCCCGTTGGTCTAAACTAGATTCTGTTTTTCCAGATTTGTTGGGTTCAACATAGACCAAGTCGTTTTGCGTAAGGTAATAGGCAGGTGACTTAAAAGCATCTTTATTGTTAAGGTTGATGGTGTGATAGACCTTGGTGTCACCAAAATCGCGAATGACCCTAACATTGTCCCTTCTACCCTTAATAACGATGTCCCCAGCTAGTCCCAATGCTTCAAATATTGTAATCTGTTCTCCGTTTACGGGATAGGTGCCAGGTCTATTGACCGCGCCCAGTACGGTCACTGTAAAATTTTGTAACCGTATATTTATGATAGGGTCCTTTAAATAATCTGAAAGCTTTTCCCTTAGAAGTGCCCTTGTTTCAATCGGCGATAGTCCCTCTATTTTCAATTTTCCGATAACAGGAAAATCGATCTCACCATTTTTGTCGACAATGTAGCTGACCTGTTCAGGTACGATGCCACCTTCCTGTGCTCCACGAAAAAGGTTGAAAGGGGCACTTGCTTCAGGATCCAATGTTGAAACAAAAATACTCACAACATCATCGACCTTGAATTTGGTTTCACTGGTATTTTGGTTCACCAAGGTTTCATAATCTGTTATGTCTTGAAAATACACGACATCTTGGCGAGCGGCACATGAGCAAATAAATGCTGAAACGAGAAGGGCAATAATCTTTGTTGAATTTTTCATTCGTTAAAATTAATCTTATAAAATTTAATTTGTGGTTAAATCTTCGATTTTTACTTCGAAGGCATTATGTTCTTTTTTGGCAGGTTGATCGAATTTAGCAAACTCGGAGTTTTTTGAAATATATTCGGGTACTATATTTTTCATGATTTTTACCACATTGTCTTTTAGAAATAAATTCGAAACACAAAGTTCATCAATCAAGTCCCTTACCTTTAGGTAATCAAACTCTTTAACCTTGCTAATCATTATTTTCTTATGATATGTGGGTAAGGTGTCTTCGCCGTTGGCCAATAGTTCTTCATATAATTTTTCGCCCGGTCTAAGGCCTGTAATTTCAATATCGATTTCATCAGGGTAATGGAAACCTGAAAGACGAATCATATTTTTTGCCAAATCAAGTATTTTAACGGATTCGCCCATATCGAAAATAAAAATCTCTCCCCCTTTGCCCATGGCCCCGGCTTCAAGCACTAGTTGCGAAGCTTCAGGAATGGTCATAAAATAGCGGGTAATATCTTCATGGGTAACCGTTAGCGGACCGCCTTTTTCTATTTGTTTTCTGAACAGTGGTATAACAGAACCGTTGGACCCCAGAACATTACCAAACCTCGTTATAATGAACTTTGTCTTATTTTCTTGTTGGCGACAACCAATGTACATTTCGGCAATGCGCTTGGTAGCACCCATAACATTGGTAGGGTTAACGGCTTTATCAGTCGACACAAAAATAAATTTCTCGACTTCAAACTCAATAGAGAGATCAACCAGGTTCTTCGTTCCGGCCACATTGATCTTTATCGCTTCATAAGGGTTTTCTTCCATTAACGGGACATGCTTGTATGCAGCCGCATGGAATATTCGGTTTGGTCGATGGGTTTCAAAAAGCAAACGCATTTTGTTCTTGTCCCTTATATCACCAACTATGGGGACAAAATTGTGGAAACCCGATTGTTTTAACTCTTGCTGCAAATCGTACAGGGCAGATTCTGCCTGGTCGACCACCACCAATCTATCGTATTCGTATTTACAGATTTGACGCACCAATTCACTTCCAATTGAACCTGCGCCCCCGGTGACCATAATGGTCTTTGCATAAAAATTCTTTGCAATCTTGCTGTTTTTTATCACAATGGGGGGCCTATCCAGAAGATCTTCAATTTGAACGTTCTTTATTTGTGATACTTTTAATTCGCCATTGATCCAATCTTCAACCGGCGGCACCCTTTTCACCTTTACCCCTAGGTCGACCACCTCATCGACCATTTTACGCATTTGATCAGGAGAAAGGTTCTGCATAGAAAAGATGATCTCACTTATATTGTTGAACTCAATATAATGCGGTGTAATTTGATTGCGGCCAAAAACCTTTACCCCATTTATCTGTTTACCAATTTTCTGCGGACTATCATCAATAAAACCAACAACCCTTACCCGCATCTTTGCGTGGTTCAAGAATGTATTATGTGTAATTATTCCTGATTCCCCAGCACCGTATATTAGAACATTCTTTTGTGGTTGCCCTGTTGAAGAACTCAAACTTTCAAATGCCATCTTGAATATTACCCGAAGAGAAACCAATGCCAAAAAAGAAACCAAACTATTGATTACAATTATTGAAAGGGGAATTGAGAATCCTTCAATAAATTCGAAATATCTATTGAACAGTATAAATGCAATAATACCAATGCTGGCCAAGCAAACACTGTTGAAGATGGCATAGACATCTTTGATCCCCGTATGTCTTACCACGCCCTTGTGGCTATTTGTTATTAGAAAAGCGGCCACAAAAATCATGATCACTATGGGCAACTGAACGAGCAGTTCTTCTATGGCGAAATTGAAGCTTAAGTTAAATCTGATGAAATAGGACAGTATGAATGCTGCGCAGACAATCAGTACATCTATCAATAAGACTATCCATTTTGAAACATACCGATCACCAATTAAAAACAGTAGTTGTTTTATCATCGTAGGTATTGGTTTATGGTTGTGGTTATTCTTTCTAACTCCTCTTTGCTGAGGTTGGATCCACTGGGCAAACACAAACCGCGTTCAAACAGCTTCTCACTGGTACCATTGCTATAATTTGGAACCTTTGCAAATACCGGCTGTAAATGCATCGGTTTCCACAAAGGCCTCGACTCAATATTTTCTTGTTCCAGGCCTAACCTGATACGTTCACGAAGTTCTTTGTTGGGCAAAAGTATGCAGGTTAACCACCGATTCGAATAAAACCCATCGGGCTCTTCTAAAAATTCAATCTCTCCAATTCCTTTGAAGCAAGATCGGTAATACTCAAAATTTGCACGCCTTGCCTGAACCCTATCCTCCAACACTTCCATTTGTCCCCTTCCTATCCCTGCAAGCACATTGCTCATTCTATAGTTATGGCCTATGGTTGAGTGCTGGTAGTGAGGGGCTTCATCACGAGCTTGTGTGGCAAGATAAATGGCCCTTTTTTTTACCTTCTCGTCTTTGGTCAAAAGTGCCCCGCCGCCTGAAGTGGTAATGATCTTATTGCCGTTGAAAGATAAGATTCCGATTTCTCCAAGAGACCCGCAAGGCACTCCCCGGTACTCGCTCCCCAAAGCCTCCGCACTATCTTCAATTACGGCAATATCATACTTTAGGGCAATTTCATTTATTTCTTTGGCCTTGTAGGGCATACCATATAAGTGCACCGCTATGATTGCTTTGGGTTTAGTCCCTTTACGGATACAATCTTTAATCGCAGTGTCAAGCAAATCGGGGCAAAGATTCCATGTATCGTTTTCGCTGTCAATGAAAATGGGTTGAGCCCCCAAATAACAAATCGGGTTTGCCGATGCTGAAAAAGTAAAACTTTGGCACAGCACCACATCACCTTTACTTACCCCCAACAGCTTTAATGCAAGGTGTATGGCAGCCGTACCCGAACTAAGGCAAGCTGCATGCACCCCTTGGCCTATTCTATGCTCAATTGCTTGTTCAAATGCGGCTACATTGGGCCCCAGTGGCGCGATCCAGTTAGTATCGAAGGCCATGGCCACATAACTTTGCTCGGTGCCTCCCATATGGGGAGAAGAAAGCCAAATTTTTTCTTGAACTATGCTTTTCATTACATGGTGTTTGGGAGCATCAACAACAAATATATGCCCAAACAGCTGGTTTCTAAAATAATGTAGAGAACTATTCGGCAAGGGTAGCAAATTATCGTTAAGAAGATGAAATCATGGCATTTTTCTTCCCTTGCCCTATTGTTCAGCAATTAAAACCAAAAACAAGCCCACTGAACACATACAGTTCGCAAATAAATTTTTGCAATAACACGTTTAAAAAGAAACATAGCATTTAGAACTGAATGTTTTGAAATCAGTTTTGCATAACCTCCCAAAAATCTTAAAAAATGTTAAATAACGTGCAGTTCATCGAAAACCATGTCGACGTAACGTCTAAAAAAATGTTTGAGCCGTAGCTTTGATAACAATATGTGGTCGTTCATCGTTTATTATTTGCATTTAAACGATTTTTTTTTGACCGATATGCAATGAAGAAAAAAACCCCAATCCTCAAAATCTTATCTTATGCCTTGTAATGAACAGAACCGAATGATGCTATTCGTCGCTGCCCTATGTTTCTCTTTTCTTACTTCCTGCTCTAAAGATACCGATCTTTTTTACGACTACGTGCTGGCTGAAGAAGAAGTGTTAGCTGAAGAAAATGGGGATAATAATGAAACTAGTACCCCAGCGGATACAAATAACGATCAGAATTCTGATAATACGCCTGTAGCAGGTTCAGACTTTGTTGAAAGCAAGCCGAATAATATAGTAGGAACTTTTCGTCCATCGTCTGCAGCAGAGATTACCGATCCTGCTAGAGCAAATCACAAAGCCATTATTGAAACCTCATTTGACTGCAATAACTGTACGTTTGCCGAAAACTTAACAATCGAGCCGGCTGGTGGCGCTATAAACGGCACCAACATTGAATTGAATGGGGCGTACATTACAAACAATTATAAGCAGGCCTTCTCAGTAAATACTACTTTTACCAATATTTATACAAAAACAAGATTGAGTCCTGAAACTTTTGGTGGAATTTCAAATGATAACAATCCTGATGACGCTGCATTTTCCGCTCTTATTTCGCAAGTTGCATATGCCATTGGACATCGCAACGGGGTTTATATAAAAAATGATGAAACCATTCATGATAGAAATGGAATATTTGATTGGGATATGAACAACTGTACTGTGAAGACTACAAATGCGGGCAGTCTTGCGCACGGTTCAGCGGTAAATAACCAAAATACCTATTTATTTGATTTTAGGACAATGGAAGTCCGTTTGTTCAATGGTGAATTTGACGGGAATGACCTAGCCAGTCGTGCCATTAAGTTATACAATGTAAGTAGGTTTGTTTATGACAACCTCAAAGTACATAATTATCTTAGTCCTGCCAATGCCTATGCTAGGGGCGTAGGGCTTAAGTTCGACCTTTGGGGCTCAAACTTCAAGGGAGGGACAATTACCAATTGTACTATTGAAAATATAGGGGCAACATCTGATGGCAACGCCAACAACACACCTTTCGGAGTTTCAAAGGCCTTTTATTTTGAAATCTACGACAACGGTTCAGCCGCGGCAAATATTTACATGAGTGGAAATACCGTTAATAATATTTATGGGGATGACGCGGAAGGGTTCTTGAACGTCAAAGGTTTCGGCGGTTCTTATAACTATCAGACAAACAACGTGCATTGGATTTTAAACAATGAAACTTATACCTCCTGCCAACGGAGGGCGTTCAAGGTCAATGCTTCGAATGTTGAGATAACCAACTCTACCCTTACAACAGCATCCAATGCTCCAATATTTCCTGGAGCGCAGGCTTCTATAGTCAGTATCTTTTCGATTACGCCAAGTCAGCCCATCAAGAATGTCAACATAAGAAATACTAATTTCAATGCTGTGGGTTCTTCAGAAAATGTGATACTAAATATTACAGATGCCGATAATTGCCTTATCGAAAACAACACATTTACTGCCAACAACATAGCCATTCAACGCAGTATTCAATTCGGGGTTTTTGCCGATGCTGGCGGACTATACCAAGGTGACTTGAGTAATACTGTAATATTTAGAAACAACACAAGCACCAACATTTTTTACCTACTGGAAAATTTATATACCCCTGTAAACGGTGGATTCGTGTTTGAAAATAATACTATAAACCTTTCAATCGATAGAAATTTAGGCGGTCATTGGGGGGCATTTAGAATCGCTTCAACTTCTGGGGCAACAAATCGTCACACATTTAAAAATATTACTATAAATGTAGACCAAACCTTTGAGACCGGAACTCTATTTGGCGGTGTAATATTAAGCCAAGGCAGACACCTTAAAAACATTACTTTTGATAATGTAAATATTAACTATACAGGAACATCACTACCCACATATCCGTTTGCAAGTGCGGGAATTTCTGGCACAAGCACAAATTTTGATAGCACCAATATGATTAAGAACTGTACGATGACAGGGGCTATCGGAACGGGATCTATAAATGTAACTGGAAGCGCTGAGGTAGTTATCCAGAACAGTGTCGGTAAAAATTCAAATCCAATTACAATCAAATAGGCGAAGAAAATTGGAATCACTCGTCTTAATTAAAACCGCCTCCTTAGGCAGTCAATAAAAACTAGCTATTCCTTTCAAGATTCATAATAAGGGTATATGAGAGTTGTATGAGTTTGGCCCTTGGCACTGGCATTGTGCAAGGCAAGACTTAGAGAATCTTGTACATGTCAAGTTTTATTGTAGAAATAGAACGCCAAAAGCCAAAATAGTTCTGTCGTTTAAACTGCTGGTTTCAGCTGTGGCTAGGCCATTTGAAATTCAGAGTAAAAGGTTTTTAAGTATCCCCATACTGCCTTAATCCTTTGTTTGTACCAGTTTAATTTCGAAAAAATGAATTTAAATTATAAACTTTCTAAGTTAAACTTTACTTTGCACACTTAATTTCAGATTATTCTCCAATCAAAGTATCTGCTACTTTGAAATATGGTTTGAACAGAGTCCAACTGATGGACAAAAATTAAGTGAATATGATAATGGGTAGGATTTTTCAATTTTTAGAATTACCCCCAATTTTTCCAATACTTAGTAAATAAATCTGTGCGATTCAACATTTTCCAGTCAAAACTTCTAAGCAATAGGGCAGGTTTTCTTAGATATCTGAAAAATACCTCTTGGTTGATGGGGGAAAAAATATTTCGCTTGATGATTGCCTTAACAGTAGGTGTGCTAGTAACTCGTTACCTAGGCCCAGAGGATTTTGGCACTTTAAGCTATGCCCAAAGCTTTGTTGGATTATTCGCCGCTTTTTCGTCATTGGGTCTTAGCGACATATTGGTCAGAGAGTTTCTAATGTCAAAAAGAAAACACGGTGAATTGATAGGCACTGCTTTTTGGTTGCAAACCATTGGCTCTACTTTCATAATGTGTTGTTTAATTATTTTCGTCCTATTCAACGACAATGAGCCTTTGACCAATAAAATTATATTGATAATTGGCGTTACCACCTTTCTCCACAGCTTCAATGTAATAACCGATTTTTTCAACAGTCAGGTCAAGAGCAAGTTCGGTGCAATACCGTCTTTTTTAGGCATTGTAATATCCTCTTTGTTAAAAATTTATGGCATCTGGCAAGAAGCTCCCTTAATCTTTTTCGTGTACATCCTGGTTTTTGACACTCTTTTTCTTGCGGTTGGTCAAATCTATTATTATGTCAGGGCAAAATATTCAATCAAAGAATGGACTTTTAAAGTAAATACGGCCAAGACATTATTAAAAGACGCTTGGCCTTTGATTTTGAGTACTATAGTAATCTCAATTTACATGAAGATTGACCAAGTTATGATCAAAGAAATCGTGGACAATGCTTCGGTAGGTCAATATTCAGCTGCGGTTCGACTTAGTGAAGCCTGGTATTTTATCCCAATGATTATCTGTACCTCTTTGTTTCCTGCCATCTTAAATGCCAAAGCAAGCAGTGTAGAGTTATATCGCCAACGCCTTGCTAACTTATATGACCTGATGGTAATTCTTGGACTCGCCATAGTTATACCCGTCATGCTCTTAGCTGATTGGGGAATACACTTTTTGTATGGCTCAGCATTTGATCAAACCGCCATGGTGCTTAAAATACATATTTGGGCCGGCGTGTTTGTTTTTTTAGGAGTTGCCAACCAAAAATGGTTTATAAGTGAAAACTTACAGGCTTACAACGTTCTATGCTTGGGTATCGGTATGATTGTCAATATTACTTTGAATCTTCTATTTATTCCCAAGCTTGGTATTGCCGGTGCTGCTTATGCAACATTAATATCCCAATTTATCGCATCTGTATTGGGGCCTTCTCTTTTTGCCAAAACACGTTTCTCATTTTTTATGATGTTAAGATCCTTATTGTTTATCAACTTGTTTAAAAAAATCAAATAGCAATCCCAAAAGTTCATTTATGCTTAAACAGAAAGAACTAAGATATCCTTCTTAAATTACTTTTTTATGTTCAAGTGATTTCCCAATTCAGAAGTTATGATTAATAACGCTGTGGTGGTTTTTTTGATATTTTATTCAATGTCCAATGTTGCCTACTTAATCTCATTTTCGATATATGTCAAGTTCAACAAAATTCTTTTGCAGTATTTTTGCTATTACAGCTAGTAAAATAGTATTCAAATCTTTAACAATTGTCTAGTGGGCGATTTTTATCTGTTTATTAAAAAGTTTGGTTTTGTCAATTTTCTTTTTGTTATACTGACCTTTACCAATCTATATGAATTTGGCTATTTGTTCGGGTATCTCGCCGTTGCCCTGATTTTTTTTAAGACGGATGTTTTAAAAAAGGATTTGGACGCTATCTTTTTGATGCTCTTTTTGTTTTCGGTGGTCTACGCCATCTTCTATTTTTTTGACCCATGGAAAGGGCTTCAGTTTTTTTTAATCTATATGTTAAGCCCTGCGGCGTTTTATCTATGGGGCAAACAGGTGCCAAAATCGTTGAAAAAAAACGATCAGATCATTATAGTCATGATGCTTCTAGGAACTATTTATTCATTACCAGCAATGGCATCTGTGCTTTTGAACATCATGGAAGGAGGCTTTGCCCAACACGAACGCAGTATCCCTATGTTTTGGGGTGGACCAAAAATCGGGGCTACAGGAATGGCCCAGTTTTTTATGTTCAATATCTGCATACCCGCCATCTTGTTTTCTATGACAAAAAAAATCAACAAAGTTCTAATCATAACCCTTATTGTTTTCTTTGTATTGAGCTTGGCCTGTGTGCTTCGGCTCGGTAGTCGAACACTGTTGGGCATTATGTTCATGTCTTTGATAGTGGCAATACTTTTTGCAAGCCCAAAACTTTCGCTAAAACAGAATGTGGTTCGCTATGGCATTTTAGCAGTTGTCGTCTTTTTGATTATGCAGAATGTCTCCTTTGATTTTGATTCTGAAATCTTTACGACATTTGCCAGCAGAATGGAGGATGGCGGTACGGAAGACTTGGCAGGCGGTGGAGGCCGGGTAGGCCTATGGGAAGAATCTCTTGACTACATGAAAGCTTATCCCTTTGGGTGGAGCTTAGAAAGATTTGGCTATTCCCACAACCTTTGGCTCGATAGCTTTAGGGTGGGTGGTTTTGTATCATTTCTGCTATTGCTCATCTTTACCGTTCAAATTCTTTTACTTTTAGTAAAAACCTTTTTCTTAAAGCAGATGTCTTTAAGCCTTCGCCTGCTTTTTATATTGTATAGTATTGCCTTTCTCTCCATATTTATGGTAGAACCGGGTATTGATGGCAATTATTCTTTGTTCATCTTTTTTTGCTTGTTCTGCGGAATTTTGAAAGTCAGCTATGAAAATGAAAAAACACTGATGACTTAAACAAAGCCAATGCCTTTATTGTGATTCATATCGTGCAATTTTTATGGGCTTATTCAGTTATGTTGATGTGACATGCAATTGGCCATGGTCAAGAATTCAATAGATAAACCAAATTACTATGTGCGGAATATTAGGTACTGTGCCATATACGCCAACAGAAATTTTTAAACCCGCTTTAGATACCCTGACCCATCGTGGGCCCGATAGCTCTGGTATAGAACATTTTGGCGATAACGCCAGTTTGGGCCATAGACGATTATCGATATTGGATCTTTCTGCAAACGGGCATCAACCTATGTTGGAGGAAAGTGGGCGTTATGCCATCATATTCAATGGAGAGATCTTCAATTTCTTGGAAATCAAAAAAGAACTTGTTGCCAAAGGGTATTCATTTAAATCCACTTCAGATACCGAGGTATTGTTAAAGGCGTATGTTGAGTGGGGTCGATCATGTGTTTTAAAATTCAATGGCATGTGGGCCTTTGCCATTTGGGACAATGAGAAACAAGAACTTTTTCTTTCCCGCGACCGCTATGGCCAAAAACCGCTCTTTTATGCCCAAGTAAGGGAAAAGTTTGTTTTTGCCTCAGAAATGAAGGCTATTTTTCCTTTTTTGGAACAACTCGAAGTTTCCGATGATTTTCATTGGATGAAAAAAAACATCTTTTATTACGAAGCAACTGACAAGTGCTTGATCAAAGGCATTAAAAGGTTTCCCGCAGGGCACAATGCCATACTCAAAGAAGGCCAGTTAAAGAAAGAGCGGTACTGGAACACATTGGACCATTTGGTACAGGTGCCAAAAAGCTACGAAGACCAGGTGGAGCATTTTCGAGAACTCTTTATGGACGCCGCCAAATTGCGTATGCGTTCAGATGTGACCATTGGCACGGCCCTAAGTGGCGGCTTGGACAGCAGTGCCACCATAGGGGCCATGGCCCATTTGTCAAAAAACAATAAAAGTTACTCCGATGATTGGCAGCATGCCTTTGTGGCTGCCTTTCCCGGTACGCCGCTCGATGAATCAAAATATGCCAAAATGGTAACCGACCATCTCGGTATCGCGGCCACTTTTATAAATATTGAACCTTTGGCACATTGGGATAAATTGGAGCAGTATTTTTACCTATTCGAAGACCTGTACATTACCTCTCCGTTGCCCATGGTCATGCTCTATGGGGCGGTCAAAAAAAATGGGGTGACCGTGACCCTCGACGGGCATGGGGCCGACGAACTGTTGAGCGGCTATCAGCAAGGCACACTTGAAAGTTTATGGGATGCCCGCTGGAGCCTAAAAAAGACCAAAGATATTTTGGCCATTTACCAAGATTCAATTAACGAAGACAAAGTACAGTATGAACGAACTTCGAGCCTGAAGGTTTACCGAGACTATATGATAAGAAAGTGGGGCAAAAAATTGTTGGGCAAAAAAATGCCCTCTGCAGACAACGACCACCCCAATTTCAACAGGTTGGACAACCATGCCCAGTACCTTTATGCCATGTTCAACGAGAACGTGATGCCAACACTCTTGCGCAATTATGATCGGTACAGCATGATCAATAGTGTAGAAATACGTATGCCCTTTATGGATTATCGAATTGTCAACTATGTAAATTCCCTCCCCTACTCCAGCAAAATAGGCAATGGGTACACCAAACGTATTGTAAGGGATGCCTTGGACCCCTACTTGCCAAAAGAAGTGACCTGGCGCAAGACAAAAGTTGGGTTTAGCTCCCCCATTGTCGACTGGATGCAAAATGAGCTTTCTGACTGGTTTTTAGATACAGTAAACTCCAAAGCTTTTCTAGAATCTCAACTGGTAGAAAAACCCGAAAATCTTAGAAAAGACATTACAAAAATAGTCAAGGCCGAAATAAATGATTTTTCCGCTGCGCAACAGTGCTGGACTAGTCTATCACCATTTATATGGGAACAAGCCTTGTTGAAAAGAAAACTTTCAAGAATAGTAGCGGAAAATGAATAAGATAAAAAGATTCATTGTTTCCGTCGGTTTCTTGCGAAACATGGCCCTTTTCTTTCTCAAAATTGGGTTAAGGGCCAAGGGCAATAAAATAGGGTCCAAAGCAAAAGTGGGGTTTTCTACTTTATGCGAGGGCAGAAATAGTTTTGCGGCACATAGCACCATTTTCAGTTGCCACATAGGCTACGGATCCTATATTGGGCCCAACAGCCACTTTACAAAGACAAAGATTGGACGCTATTGTTCAATAGGGCAAAATGTGAACTGTATCTTCGGCAAACATCCAACGAAAGATTTTGTATCTACCCATCCCGCTTTTTTCTCAACAGACCATAGTATAGGATTTTCATATGTAGAACAAACCCGGTTTGTTGAGCATGCAGAATGTAGGGATGAAGAAAAAATATATTCAATAGTAATAGGCAATGATGTATGGATTGCCGACAACGTTTCGATTATGGAAGGGGTAGTCATAGGTGATGGGGCAGTTATAGCAGCCAATGCCCTGGTCACAAAAGATGTACCGCCCTATGCCATTGTAGGCGGGGTTCCGGCCAAAATAATAAAAAAGAGGTTCTCAGAACAGGAGATTCAATTTTTACTAAGCTTGAAATGGTGGGACAAACCTGAAGGTTGGGTCAAAGAACATGCCCCCTACTTTGATAGGATCGATAAACTACAACTAAAGGTTGAAAATGACCAAATCTAGACCAGCAATAGTAATAGTGGCGTTCAATCGGCCACGTTCGCTGCAAAGACTGCTGGGCTCTTTGCAAAGAGCCTATTACCCTGACAACGAAATTCCCCTTGTTATCAGTATAGATAGAGGTGTGGATAATAAGGGTGTTTTGGATATTGCAAAAGACTTCGATTGGCAATATGGCACGAAAAGGGTTATTTACCAAGAAACAAATCTTGGCTTGCGAAACCATGTACTTAAATGTGGTGACCTCACGAATGATTTTGGCGCAATCATAATGCTGGAAGATGATTTGTTTCTTTCTCCAAATTTCTATTACTATTCATTGCAGGCACTTGAATTTTCGATTGGCAAACCACAAATAGCGGGGGTCTCTTTGTATAATCACCAATTGAACGTTCACAACAACAAAAATTTTCAGCCCATAGAAGATGGTTATGACAATTGGTACTTTCAATTCGCATCCTCTTGGGGGCAAGCATGGGATAGGAGGCAATGGAACGAGTTTAGGCAATGGTATGGCAACAGGCCATCAATCGATGAAAATAAAAATATACCCCGATACGTCAGAAGCTGGTCAGAAAAGTCATGGTTGAAATATTTTATAGCCTTTCTGATATTGAAAGATAGATATTTCATTTATCCTAAAATCTCGTTGACCACAAACTTCAGTGACGCAGGCACCCATGTCGGCGAAGATAGTACTGTATTTCAATTACCGCTCTTATACGCGCTCAACAAAGACTACCATTTTTCAACATTGTATGAAAGTACTGCTGTTTACGATGCGTTTTATGAAAATGTCGGTTTATCGAAAGTCTTGCAATTGCCAGAAAAAGAACTTTGCATTGATCTATACGGCTACAAAGACAAACCCAACCCCAATCAACTTTGCTTTATGTTGACAACACAGAAACTCAATCATAGGATAATAAAAAAATTCGGTTGTTCTTTAAAGCCAATTGAGGCAAACATTTTTCAAGATATAGCAGGTGATGATATATATCTTTATGACTTAAGAGCAGAAGATAGAAGCCATTCAAAAAAGGAAGAACGGTACCGAAAAATCGTATATAATTTCAAATTGATCACTCTTGGGGAAGCCTTGGTTGTCTTATCACATCTGCTGAAGGGAAAAGCCAAAAGGGCCCTCCAAAAAATTATTGGCTCTTTTTTGACATAACAGCTTTCCAGACAATTCAATATGGTAATTAAACGATTTAAAGAGAAGAATAACCGAAAGAATATTGCCCAAGGTAGCATTTACAGTAAAATTGCAAACTGAATTGAATGATTAGTACGCATAAGAACTTAATGCTAACCTGCCATTCCCATTAAATGCCTCAAATTCTATACTTAAGTACATTATGCTCAGAAAGGATGAACGAATATCTTTTCAAAACTGGCATTGAGAAACCCGTACAGTCAGCCCAAAAATTTCACCGATTAATCACCAAAGGTATACAAAAACACACAGGAGCAAACCTTAAAGTGCTAAGTGCAGTGCCTGTGGTGCCGTCGAGACACAACCGAGTATTTTGGATAGAACCAAATGAAATAGAAGATGGGGTCAGATATGGTTATATACCCATGTTGAACATAAAAATTGTCAAAAACATTTCTGTATTTATCAGCTGTTTCATTAAGGTTCTTTTATGGTGTCTCAAAAATACTGGCAAGAAAAGGATTTTGATTACAGATGTGCTTAACCTTACGACTTCTGCCGCTGCTATACTTGCCTGCAAGATCACATTTACCAAAACTATAGGGATTTTAACAGACATGCCCGGTCTTATGGTTACCACAGATAAGAACAGCTTAGGAAAGATAGTTGAACAAATCAACAGTTTTTTGATAGCTAGGATGTCTGGATTTGTTTTTTTAACAGAACAAATGAATTATGCCATCAACAAAAAGAACAGACCGTACATTATTATGGAAGGTTTGGTCGATGCCAACATGATAAATTCCCAGAACGACCTATCACAAAAATACAAGGAGAAAGTTGTGATCTATGCAGGAGGCCTCTATGAGAAATATGGTGTCAAAAAGTTAATTGAAGGCTTCATTAAATTGAAAGACAAAAACACAGCCCTACATCTATATGGTGAAGGTCCAATGGTAAAAGACATAGAGAAATATTCTAACCTTGATAATAGAATTAGATTCGGGGGCATGGTTCCAAATGAGATTGTTGTAGAAGAGCAAATCAAGGCCACGTTATTGGTTAATCCCCGTCCATCCAATGAAGAGTTTACAAAGTATTCCTTTCCATCCAAAAACATGGAGTACATGGTGTCAGGTACTCCCGTCGTGACCACCCCTTTGCCTGGTATGCCCAAGGAATACAACAAATATGTCTATGTCTTTCAAGATGAAAGTGAGCATGGAATTTGCAGTACGCTAAATTATATATTAAGTCAATCATCCAAAACGCTTCATGATTTTGGGGGAGCTGCAAAACAATTTGTCCTGGATGAAAAGAACAATTTGAAACAGGCAGCCAGAATAGTGGATTTAGCATACAAACTGGTTTACAGTTAGATGTAGTTAAAAACAGATTTTTATTTCATTAGTTGACATGAAAAAAAGACAGGGCCAATTAATATTCTTAATACAATCTTTTGAGCAACCTAGGATCTTAAAGATTATACTCGATAAGTCGAAAGTCTACGACGATGTCGTGGTATATGGGTTTGGAAGAAAAATTCATGCAGTCAAAAATTACACAATATTGGATGGCCATGAAAATATCACTTATCAAAAAGTAGCTACCTTGGAAGATGGCAAATATTGGAATCGTATTTTTAAATATTTGAAATTATTGGTGGTCATCTACCAAAACCACGGTCTTTCCCGAAAGCACTTGTATATAGTAGGCATTGATCTAAGATTGATGAGTGTTCTGGTAATCAATAAATATGTTGAATATGTGATTAGTGACCTCGCGTGGCTTTATTATCCGCAACCTTTTAAAAAAATATTTGGCATTATCGATAAATTATTGGCAAAATATTCGAATAAGGTCTTGATGACATCAAAGGGGTTTTATGAAGGACATTTCAAGAGCTATGTAAAAAAAGAGAATTTGGAATTGACCGAGAACAAATTGGCAACTTATGGAAAGGTGTTCCCCTTGACCAACTTAAAAGATGACAAAATACGCATCGCCTATATAGGTGCTTTTAGATATAAAGAAATTATTTCAAACCTATTGAAAGTAGTTGCTGGAGATAAAAGGTTGGAACTAAACTTCTATGGGGATGGGTTTTCTGATATTGTGGATAAGATGAAGAAATATGCCTCAAAACATGAAAATATTACGTTTAATGGCGCATTTAAAAATCCTGATGACCTTCAGGCAATTTATCAAGAAAATAACCTCAATTTTGTTGTTTATAACAATACTCTAGAAAATGAACGTTTGGCCATGCCCAACAAGTTTTACGAGTCTGGTTTTTTTAATGTTCCCATCCTGTGCGCAACAAACACCTATGTGGGAAAAAGAGCCGAAGAACTGAAAATGGGCTGGACCTGCGATATTACCGAGCTTTCCATCAAGAACTTTTTAAGCTCGCTAACGATAGATGATATAAAGATTTGTCATGAAAGAATGAAAAAATTGGACAAAGCGCTTTTCAACTACTGATGAAAGGCTTGATACATATTAGAATGTTAAAACCTATTGAAACGCACTAATTTAAGAGAAAAAGAATTGAAGAGAAAAAACTTAATAATATTTGGCACCCGCCCAGAAGCCATAAAAATGGCTCCCTTGGTCAAGGCTTTCAAAAGAAATCCTGCATTTGAGACCAAAGTCTGTGTAACGGCCCAACATAGAGAGATGTTGGACCAAGTACTTGACTTTTTTGAAATATCACCCGATTTTGATTTGAACCTTATGCGTCCAGGTCAAAATCTCTATAACCTAACTGCACTCATTATCACTTCATTGAAAGACGTGCTTGAAGCGTACAAACCTGATTTTGTGTATGTGCACGGTGACACCACTACCACAATGGCTGCCAGTATAGCCGCTTTTTACTCGGGCGCCAAAGTATGCCATGTTGAGGCCGGCTTGCGAACTTTTAACAAATATGCCCCATTTCCTGAGGAAGTAAATAGAACGGTCACCGGTCATATAGCCGATTATCATTTTGCTCCAACCCAAACATCGTTTGACAACCTCCTGAACGAGGGCATTAAGAATGAGGCCATAACTATAACCGGAAATACTGTTATTGATGCGCTTTTTGAAAGTATAACAAGGGTCGAAAAACTAAAAAGCAGTGCCCTGAAAGAACTAAAAGACCAGCTTGACCTAACCAAACGAACTGTGTTGGTCACAGGGCATCGCAGGGAAAATCATGGTCAAGGTTTCATCAATATCTGTCGGGCACTTAAAAAAATAGCAGAGACTTTTGACGATGTTCAAATAGTATATCCTGTACACCTAAATCCCAAAGTCCAAGAACCAGTTTATGAACTACTTGGCAACTTACCTAACATTAAATTGATTGACCCCTTGGCCTACCCAGAATTCGTGTGGTTGATGAACCAATCATATTTGGTGATTACTGACAGCGGCGGTGTTCAAGAAGAGGCCCCAAGTTTGGGAAAACCAGTTTTGGTGATGCGTGAAACCACCGAACGGCCCGAAGCCATCGAGGCAGGTACCGTTATTTTAGTTGGCACCGATACCAAAAAGATTGTTGACGAGGCCAAAAAATTGTTAAACAACAAAGAACACTATGAAATGATGAGTACGTTGCACAATCCGTATGGAGATGGTAAGGCCTGCGAACGCATCATTAGCTACATCGAAAAACGTACTAATTAAAAGAATAATAGAAAAATGTTCAAAAATAAAACACTACTTATTACGGGCGGCACCGGCTCTTTTGGAAATGCCGTACTCAACCGATTTTTAGAGACCGATATAAAAGAAATCCGCATTTTCAGCCGTGACGAGAAAAAGCAAGATGATATGCGTAATCGTCTCAAGAACAAAAAAGTAAAGTTCTACATTGGCGATGTTCGCAATTATAATAGTATAGAAAAAGCGATGCGCGGGGTAGACTACGTATTTCATGCAGCCGCTCTAAAACAAGTGCCCTCGTGTGAGTTCTTCCCCTTGGAAGCTGCAAAGACCAATGTTTTTGGCACCCAAAACACCATAGATGCCGCGGTTGCCAACAGGGTCAAACGCATTATCTGTTTGAGTACTGATAAAGCGGCCTACCCCATCAACGCCATGGGTATCAGCAAGGCCCTGATGGAAAAAGTGGCAGTTGCCGCATCAAGAAATATTCCTGATGACCACACCATTGTCTGCCTTACCCGTTATGGCAATGTGATGGCCTCGCGGGGTTCAGTAATTCCACTCTTTGTAAAGCAAATACAGGAAGGCCAGCCCCTGACCGTCACCGATCCCAACATGACCCGTTTTTTGATGTCGTTGGAAGATGCCGTCGATTTGGTATTATTTGCCTTTCAGCATGGGCATCAGGGCGATCTTTTTGTCAACAAGGCCCCAGCCAGCACCATCGGTGACCTTGCCGAAGCCATTCGTGATATATTCAATGCAAAAAATGAAATTAAGGTCATCGGTACCCGTCATGGGGAAAAATTGTACGAAACCCTTTGCACCCGCGAAGAAATGCTAAAAGCCGAAGATATGGGTGATTTCTACCGAATACCTGCCGACAACCGTGATTTGAACTATAGTCGGTATTTTTCTGAAGGGGAAACCGATATCAGTAAAATCGAGGACTACCATTCGCACAACACGAAGCAGCTGACCGATGAAGAGCTGAAGCAAACACTTTTGAACCTTGATTTTATCAAAGAAAATCTGTAACACCCCCCATGGCAGACCTCATCAAAGGAAACGAATTTATCGACGAAAGGGGAGCTTTACGGTTTTTTAATGATTTTGACATGGGCAAAGTGGTGCGGTTTTACGAAATTGCACCAGCAAACACCGAAATCATCAGGGCTTGGCAAGGGCATCAGCACGAAAAAAAATGGTTCTATTGCTTGGCCGGTTCGTTTGTCATCAATTTGGTAAAAGTGGATGATTTTGATGGCCCCTCACGAGAATTGGTTCCCCAGAAAATGATATTGAAATCCACTGAACCAGACATTTTGGCTATCCCGAAGGGGTATGCCACCGGTATAAGGGCGATGGAAGAAAGTTCAAGGCTCCAGGTGTTCTCAGATTTCAGCTTGGACGCATCAAAGGAAGATGACCATAGGTTCCCGTTGGATATGTGGGATGCCGAATGGCAATGATTTAAAATATAGGCGTTTGAAAAAACATAAGATAGGCATTACCGGACAAGCAGGCTTTGTGGGCTACCACCTCTACACCACCCTCTCATTGAACGATGGGGTGGAGTTGGTGAACTTCGAAAGGTCATACTTTGAAGAACCCGACCAACTGGAAGCTTTTGTAGCCTCTTGCGACACCATCGTGCACTTGGCAGCGATGAACCGGCACGAAGATCCCAATGTCATATACAAGACCAACATAGCCTTGGTATCAAAGCTGATTGCTGCTTGCGAGGCAAAAAAGGTAACGCCACATATTGTATTCTCTTCTTCCTCACAAGAACTGCGAGACAATCTGTATGGAAAGTCCAAAAAAGAGGGGAAACTGAAATTTGCAGAGTGGGCACAGATAAGTGGGGGAAAATTCACATCGCTGACCATACCTAACGTATTTGGACCCTTTGGCAAGCCCAACTATAATTCGGTCGTGGCCACATTCTGCCATAAGGTGGCCCATGATGAAGAGGCAACCATCATCAACGATGGCGAGGTAGGCCTTATCTACATCAACGAACTGGTAGCGGTTTTTATCGATGCTATTTTTGAAAGAATAAAGGGGCAAAAGCTTAACCAACACAGTATTGAGCTCGATATACCCCCCAACCACCATATCAAGGTCTCTAAACTTTTGGCCTTGCTGAAAAAGTACCGAAAAGACTATATGGACGATGGGATATTTCCCAATTTGGAAAATGCCTTCGAAAAAGCGTTGTTCAACACGTTCAGATGTTATGTGCCCGCAACCCATTATCCTGTGAAATATACCAAACACACCGACCCAAGGGGAAGTTTTGTTGAAATAGCACGAACCCAGACCAGTGGACAATTCTCTTTCTCGACGACCGTGCCCGGCATCACACGTGGAAACCATTTTCATACCAGAAAAGCGGAGCGTTTTGCTGTCATTAAGGGAAAGGCCCGAATACAACTGCGCCGCATCGGAACAGATAGGGTCATCAATTACGAACTTGATGGCGATGAGCCCGCCTATGTCGATATGCCCATCTGGCACACCCACAACATCACCAACATTGGTGATGACGAGTTGATCACCCTATTTTGGATCAATGAACCGTATGACCCTGAAGATGCGGACACCTATTTTGAAGATGTTGAAATTAACTAACAAAAAAGATTGACCCTTGAAAAAATTGAAAGTACTTACCGTAGTGGGCACACGACCAGAAATCATTCGTCTAGCCTGTGTTTTAAAGGCCCTTGATGCAAACAAGGCCATAGACCATACACTGGTGCACACTGGTCAAAACTACGACTACGAGCTCAACGAAATATTCTTTGAGGATATGGGCATTCGCCGCCCCGACCATTTCTTGAACGCAGCAGGCAAAAATGCCTCTGAGACGGTCGGGCAGATTTTGATAAAGATAGACCCGCTGCTGGAGGAGATACAGCCCGATGCTTTCTTGGTCTTGGGAGATACGAACTCATGCCTCTGCGCCATTCCAGCTAAAAAGCGAAAGATTCCCGTTTTTCATATGGAGGCGGGGAATCGCTGTTTTGATCAGCGGGTGCCCGAAGAGACGAATCGAAAGATTGTCGACCATGTAGCAGACATCAACCTTACCTATAGTGACATCGCCCGTGAGTACCTATTAAGGGAAGGGCTTCCGCCCGACAGGGTCATCAAGACCGGTAGCCCGATGTTCGAAGTGCTGGGGCAGTTCAAATCTAAAATCGAGGCCTCTACCGTGCTGAAAGACCTGGGGTTGGAAAAGCAGAAATACTTCGTGGTTTCCTCCCATCGTGAAGAAAACATCAACAATCCGAAAAATTTTGAAGGGCTCATTGAATCGTTGAACCAAATTGCCGAAAAATACGACTATCCGGTAATCGTTTCTACACATCCGCGAACGCGCAACATGTTGGAAGCCAAGAAGGTGAAGGCGCACAAAAACATCCAGTTTTTGAAGCCTCTGGGCTTTTCTGACTACAATGCACTTCAACAGCACTCTTTTGCGGTTCTTTCTGATAGCGGGACCATTTCTGAGGAATCATCAATATTGAATTTCAGGGCACTGAACATCCGCGAGGCACATGAACGGCCCGAAGCCATGGAAGAAGCCTCGGTAATGATGGTGGGGCTCAGCCCCGAGCGAATCTTGCAAGCATTGGAAGCGTTGGAAGTGCAAAAAAGGAATCCCGACCGAAATTTCAGGGAAGTGGGCGACTACACCATGCCCAATGTGAGCGAAAAAGTGGTGCGTATCATTATTTCTTATGTAGATTATGTAAATAGGACCGTTTGGTCAAAATAGCCGATGAAGAAAGTTCTGTTCTTAGCCCTTCAGTATTCAGATATTTCAACTGAACCTAATTTATATACTGATTTGATGGTTACATTTTTTGAGAATGGCCATGAAGTCTTTGTGGTAGCACCCACTTTGAACAAAAATGATAAGGTATCACTGCGCACAGAAGCTGGTGTAAAAGTTCTACGCGTTCCAACGCTAAACCTATTTGGTCAAGGCTTAATAAAGAAGGGAGTTTCAAATGTGCTGCTTCCGTATCAATATAAGAGGGCAATGAAAAAGTCTGGAATAAATCTTGACTTTGATCTCATCATCATTCCGACCCCGCCCATTACATTAATTTCAGTGGCGCGTTGGGTCAAAAAACGATCGGGGGGCAAGCTATACCTTATTTTGCGTGACATATTTCCACAAAATGCTGTAGATCTAAAATTGATGTCGAAAAATGGATTGCCATACCGGTATTTCAGGAAATTGGAAAAATCGTTGTACAGGCAATCTGATGGCATTGGTTGCATGTCACCAGAAAACATCAACTACGTAAAAAAGCATAATAAATATCTAGATTTCTCAAAACTACACTTATTGCCGAATTGGGAAGAACTATCAACAAATGACGGCGATGAGGGCCACGATGAAGAACAAACAATAGAATTTCGTGAGCGCTACGGGCTCTTGAACAAAGTCGTAGCGTTATATGGTGGCAACATTGGATTGCCGCAACAATTGGAGAACATAATCGAGCTGGCCGACGTCGTTCAACACATTGAAGACCTCGTTTTTCTTATAATTGGGTGGGGCACCGAAAAGGAAAAAATCATTTCTTTGGCAAAAGAAAAAAACCTTAAGAATGTCATTTTCTTGGACAGTGTAACCCGAATTGAGTTCAGCAATATTCTAAAAATGGCTGATATTGGGTTGATTTCTCTTAATAAAGACTTCACCATTCCCAATTATCCATCAAAAGTAAATGCCTATTACAAATTCAAAATACCGGTATTGGCCGCCGTTGACACCAGTACAGATTTTGGTGTTGAACAAGAAAAAATAGGCTGTGGATTTTGGGCGCCGTCAGGAGATACCGAAACCCTAAAGAACAAATTGTTGAGGCTTTATGAAAACAAAGAACTGCGCAAAATGATGGGCTTAAAAGGATACCAATACATGAAGAACAATCTTACCCCGCAACATGCCTATCAGCGAATAATCAATCAATTCAAGAATGATCGGTAATTATGACCAATTTTATGCATACAAACTTAGTTCTTGCGTTTTGTACCATAAGGCACTGACCCAACCCTTTAATTGCCCTATCGATTTTTCAATAGATTGCTCAGGTAGAGTATGAAAAACTGGTATTTCTGTCGAAACTTATATCTATAGCGTTTAAGGTAGTATGCTTCTATTCCGTGCAATTTGGCATTGGCCACATCGCTTATCGGATTATCACCTACCATCAATACTTCCGCCGGGGAGATACCTTCTTTTTCCAATATGCGTTTAAAGAGGGCCCCATTGTTTTCTTTACTAGCATTTTGCGCAGCTGAAACGAATATTTTATCATATAAATGGCCTATGCCATGAAACTGTGTTAACCGAGACAGTAGTTCTTCATCTGAGTGAAAATCAGAAACACAAAATATTTTATATCCTTGGTCCTTTAGCGATTGTAAGGTAGCCACAGTTTTTCTGTTTAGATATTGAACACTGGATTCTGACTGGTAATCAGCTTCATATGAGTGTTTCAAAAAAGCACTGAAAGGTATTTGTGAGCTTATTGCTTTTGAATTTACCAACCTATCATAAACTTCGCGCATGACCACGTCATAACTAAGTTCTGACTCAACAACGTTCGTTTTGCCACTCAAAAAGCGCATTGAGGCCCTACGTATCTTGTAGATTTCGTTGATTGAAGTTTTCAGGTCCATTTCACGCATCAGTAGGTTTGCCCAAATTTTGAATGGTTGCAATGGATGTACCCTTCTATGCACCACAGTATCGTAATAGTCGCAGAATATATATTTTACATTCGCTGCCTGCTTGACTTGTGCGATAAGTTGGCTGTTCATTGATGAATTGTGTTAAGGCTTGTTATGGCAGAATTACGTCTTGTTACCCGTAAATGCTGCCATTGTATCGGTGTCACTATTGTTAACGCCTTCAGATCTGAAAACTTTGGCGATGGTCATCATAAAAATTTTCATATCAAGTAAAAATGAAAGGTTGTCAACATAGTATACATCCAATTTGAATTTTTCTTCCCAGCTTATGCTGTTTCTTCCATTTACTTGTGCCCAACCTGTGACTCCGGGTCTGACTTCGTGACGACGGAACTGTTCTTCACTGTACAAGGGTAAATATTTTTCAAGCAAAGGTCTCGGGCCGATAAGGCTCATATCGCCCCTGAGAACACTAATCAACTGTGGTATTTCATCAAGCGAATATTTACGAACAAAATTCCCTACTTTGGTCATTCGTTCAAAATCTGGCAAAAGGTTTCCTTCACCGTCAACCTCATCTGTCATTGTCTTGAATTTGACAATGGTAAATATTTTGCCGTTTTTGCCAGGTCTTCTTTGAAAGAAAAAAGGCGCCCCCTTGTTCACGATTGCCAATATCATTGTCAGGGCCAATAATATCGGCAAAAAAAGCAATAGGCCACAAAGGGCGAAAATAAAGTCTAAAAACCTCTTTAGAAAAAGTCGATACATATCGATTGTCTCTTTAAAATCTTATCTTCAAATAGCAATTAACAAGCTATTTTTGCTTTTTTATTTTACATCATTCAACCGCGAATTACGTTAATTAATTTTTTGAAAAGCCTAAAACTACGTAACAAACCGGTTTAATCGTTCAAAATCACCTTTGGCTTTGTAAAATCACAAAAAAGAGTGTTTGGCGTAATTAAAAACATTTATTTACGTTCTATTTTGGATTATTGGAGCGACCAAACGAATTATTCTTAATCAAAACTACCACATCAGACAGAAATGTTCAATAGGCTATTTTCTGAGTTATCATCCATCAAAGAATGTCAAGTTGTTTTTTTCGATTTTTTTGACACCATTGCCATAAGGGGCGTAGACCCAAATTATGTGCTTCGTATATGGTCAAAGCTTATGATACGTGAACTTGGGCTGGACCTTAGAATCGATGAACTGTACTTGATAAGAAAAGAGTCTGAGAGGTACCTTGCCGAAGAAATGGGCAAAAACCCAGTTGCAATCCCCTACGAAAAAGTAATCGAAGAGGTCTTCAACCGATTGACCTGCACAAATAACCTCACTGCTATTGATAGAACGGCCTTTGCAGGCTACTTCAAAAATTCTGACTATCGAGCAGAAACCTTATTTCAAACCCCTGGCGAAAAGATGTTCGAGGTATTTAGGCAACTCAAAGAAAAGGGGTATAAAATGTACTGTGTGTCTGATTTTTATGGTTCTTCGGCCCTACTTCAAAAGTTCTTGTCATATCATGGCCTTGAAAATATTTTCGATGGCCTATATGTTTCATCCGATTGCGGGCACAGCAAACAAACAGGAGACATGTATGCCCATTTATTGGCTAAATTAGGATTACGGGCAGAACAGGTCGCTGTCATCGGAAGTAGCAAGAAACAAAATCTACCAACTGCCCAAAAAGAAGGAATTAGAACAATTCAAGTACCCGCTAAAAAACTCGGTGTCGGCAACAAGAGAATGCCGAACGGCTATGACCAAAAAAAATACAGGAAAATTGTACGTGAGCTGTACCGAAAATGCAATCGAAAACCGGCACCGCCCCACAGCGACTATATATTGTTCTACTATGTCTACATTGAGCGTCTATATAGAAAAGCAAAAAAAGATAACATCAAGAATATATTCTTTCTTGCCCGTGAAGGACTTTTTTTAAAGAAATTGTTCGACCATTACCAAAATGAGATTTCAATCAATGAAGAGGATAAGATAACCGCCCACTATTTCAAAGCATCGAGAAATTCACTGATGTTGGCATCATTTAAAGGCTTAGAAGTCGAAGAATTCTCATATTTGAAAAGAAGATGGCCAGCTTTATCGGTTGACAGTTTTTTAAAGAATTTTAATCTTCCACAAGATGTGGCAGATGACATTGTAAAGAGCGCCGGTCTTGAGCAAGAAAGAGACAAAGTGCTTAAAGACTTTTTGTATTCAGAAACTTTTAAGCGTTTAAAAGAAAACGATAGGTTTGTTGAAGCATATGACAATACCCGCAACGAACAGAAAAGATATTTCGAGGCCTATTTGAATTCGTTCGATGTTGACATTAAATCAGAAGGTATTCATTTGGCCGACGTTGGCTGGGGCGGTACCATGCAAAACCGCCTTTATGATTTTTTTGAAGAAAAAGTAAAAGTGCATGGCTATTATCTAGGCGTGCGTGAAGTAAACAATATTAGAGAAGACACCAAAAAGTATGGTCTAAATTTCAGCGTTTATCCCTATATAACATTTTTTGATCATATTTTGATGGGCAATGTCGAACTCAACGAACAACTTTTGGCCGCTGGGCACGGTAGCACTGTTGCCTACACTGATGAATCAAATTCGTATACCATAGAACACCACGAAGAAAATGATAAAAGGGTCTATGAAAAATATATTGAAGAAACCCAAAACTTCATGTTCGAGCGTTTCGAAGAACTTACAAGAAGATTTGAAAGGGTTTGCTATGATTATGACCTAGAACAATATGAAATGATGGACCACGCCCTTAGGATTGGGCTTTTTGCGCGGAAAAGAAAAGTTGCCAGAGAGGTGAACATCTATAAAGGGTTTTATCAAAATGTCGGGAATTTTTCAGTTGGATTGGCCATAGGAGAAAATTTTGGGAAGAAGCAAAAAATCGAATTATTGAAAAACTTCTTTTTATATCCAGAAAAAGCATTTCGCTATGTATTAAGGTTCAAGCCAATGCTAATGAGAAGAAAAAAGTATTTTTTGGCTTATTTTATACCTACCTTTTTAATTTATCGTTACATAAAATTAAGATGCCATATCAAAGGTTTGACACCAAAAAGATCTGAATACTTATATTAACAGTAGAGGTCCATTCAAGCATATTCTTGCGAACCGCCCGGGCAACCGGGCACCAACGATTATTTGAAAAAGCTACTAGGAGATTTCTACTTGTGTTCCTATTTTGAAAACATGTCATTGACTTCAAAGTGCCTTTTTCTTGCCTAATTTCCGTTCCTTGAGCACAGTTTCAGATTCTCGGTCATAATCTTTTCCATCTACCAATACCCGTCGACGTTTATGATCGAAGTGCTGGTTGAATACGCTCTTGGTGCTATCTAGCAACGGAGTTTTTATATTACTAATATCAATCATAGAGTGAAATAAGTCATCCGTCACATATGGCTTGTCTTTATTCTCCAATATGCTATTTACCTTACCGGTGTTCTTTTCTCGGTAACCAGGTGATAACCATACAAGAAATGGGATTTCGACCACTGCCCTGGGCAACTCTTTAGCATAATCATGCCCCAACCCATCCATCTCATCAAATACATTTTCGCCGTGATCTGATACATAGATTGCAGACGAGACTTCATTGCCCTCCGATAAGGTATAAAAATCCAATATGGTCAAAAGGCTGTCGACCACAAAATCATTGTAACGTATTGAATTTCGATATTCAGCAATCACCTCTTCCTTTCTGGAACTTTTACCCTTAAAATGTTCAAAACTGGGCGGGTACCTTTTAGAATATGTATTATGGCTACCCATTAAATGTAAAACAATAAACTTGCTGTTTTCATCTTCTTCCAAGGCCGATTTAAAGGGTTTGAATAAATTTTCATCATATGCGCGGCTCAATATGGCCTCTTGCGACGAATTACTACTGGTATTCACAAACTCTGTATGATCTGACTTTCTTGCTATGCCACTTATTACATTATCCCAAATGCCAATTGGTGACTGGTTTGAAATCCAAAACGTTTTAAAGCCGGCCGAATGAAAGGTATCTAGTATATCAATACTTTCGGCAATGCCAAGTTTGTTTTCAAGGTTGGTCTGTGACAACATAGCCGGTACGCTTTGAATGGTATAATTGTATCCTGAGATAACATCTGTGAACTTTATAATATCTTTTCTCTTGCTGAGTTTTGGGTTGGTATTTATATCGGCCCCATATAAAGACATATGGTTTCTGCTACAAGTTTCGCCCAAGATGAGAACAAAAGTGTGTTTTTGATTTGGGGGTTTATCTAAAACGGCATCTACAACTTGAAGTTTATTTTCATCACTTGCCCTTTTATAATCTCTTAATTCGTTGACGAAAGCATATGAAATCTTGACTGATTGGGGCAGAAATCGGTATTTCGGTATAGAATTTCTCAGGCTGAATACAATTAGGCCAAAAATAATCACCACAGCCCCAATATGAACCAATCTGTTCTTAACCCTAATTCTTTTTGGCGATATTCTGAAGGCAAGAATAAATATCAAGGTATATACAATCAATGTTATGTACCCCCATGTCGATTTCATGTTCAAAAACGACACAGCCTCCTCATAGTTGGTGTTTGAAATAATAAGAAGGCTTATAATTGACAAAGGGCCCTTCATGGTGATCCAATGGCCTATCTCAACAAAACCGATAATAAAATAAACAATAAGGCCTATTCGATAAATTATCTTTTTTTGAAAGATACAGTAGGGTATTGTGATCACAAGCATCCACATCAAATTTATCAGCATGGAAAAACTATCTGACAACTCATAATCAACCAAAAAACCAACTATTGTCGGGCTTAGTACCAATAATACCAAGAATGGCGGATAAAGCAGGGAAAGAACTTTGAGGACACCCTCTAACTTATTCATATAGAATGGGATAATTTCACAATATAACCAAATTAATTTTACAATAATCTAAACCGCCTTTCTATTTACTTTTTATTTACAATTGACTCATTTTTAATGTTTTAAAAATATTTCGAAACGATTTCATAAATATTCTATGTGGCTATTGCTCAATTAACTTTTAATTGTTGAAGCCTTTGGCACATTACAGTCTTGCCAAGAAAATCACAGTGCATAAAAAAATGGTCCTTTAAAGATTTAAAAAAGGTGGTTATGGGTGAATTGCAATAGGTGGCATCGATATTTGATTGTCGAATTTGGTTTCTTCGGGTAATCTGGTATTCGGTTGATCTTAAATAATTATGGCCGAAACAAAACCGTCAAGTTTTGACCATTTAAAAGAACAACAACGCTTCCGATATTCATTTAAACGATTTTAGTTTCATTATACAGAGGAAAAATATAGCCCAAAAAATAAATAAGTAGATTTGGCAACCGCTACATTCCAAAAAAAAACCGAAGTAGTTCAGATATCTATCTATGAAAACAGTAATGATTTTGGGCGGAACCAAAGGGGTTGGCAAAGAGATACTCAAGTCGTGCATAAGTAAGGGCTACAATGTATCTTTTTGCGGCCGAGATTCTGATGCGGGCAATGAAATCATCAACTCAGTACGGTCAAAAAGCAACCTATATTTTCATAAACTTGATTTGAACGACATTGAAGAAATCGAGAACTTTTACTTGCATACAATAGAAAGGTTTAAAAAAATAGACGCCCTGATTTTATACGCCGGAGTGACGCCTGTTTCTTCCATAATCGATACGGAAGAAGAAACTTACGACAGTGTTTTTAACATCAATCTCAAAGCGCCATTTTTTTTGTTGAAACATGTATTGAAATCTATGATGGGCTTTAAATCGGGATCCATTGTTTTTTTTGGGTCTGCCCATATGGATTATGGCGAAATCGATAGGGCGCCCTATGCCCTGACCAAAAGTACACTTTATACCTTGTCTAACCACATTGCCCACCATTATGCCAAATATGGAATCAGATCGAATTATCTGGTAATGGGATGGACAAATACTGAGGGAGAACTTGAATTAAGGGCAAAAGAAGGAATGAGTGAAAAAGAATTGAAGGGTAAAGCGGCTTCTATTATTCCAATGGGGCGTATGCTCAACAGTTTTGATCCAGTGCCCGCGGTAATGTATTTAATTTCTGATCAATCGGCTATGACAACCGGTTCTTTAATAAGAATAACCGGAGGGGAATATATTTAATTGAATTATATGACAACTTCGCTCGTTTTTCATTCCAATTCAGAACTTTTGGAAGGCCCAGTATTCGATCACAAAAACAACCATCTTTACTTTGTATCCATATTAGATTGTTTGGCCTATTGTTATAAACCGACAACCAATGAAATTCTGAGTGTAAAATTGGATTCTCCCGTAAGCTGTATCTATCCATTGGAGAAAAAAAAGGTTCTGGCTGCGTCAAAAAACGGTTTTTTCGAAATCGACTTCGATACGTTGCAAAAACAGTTTGTATTTCAAATTGACATAGACGATGATGTCAGGTACAACGATGGAATCAAAGATTCCGAAGGAAGATTTATTATTGGCACAATGGGGTTTCCCATGGTTAAGGAAAAAACTGGTAAGGTATTTTCATATTATAACGGGCAATACAAAACAATAATAGAGAATACGACCATTTCAAACGGTCTGGCATTCTCTAAAGATGATAGGTTCCTCTACTTTATCGATACGCCTACAAAAAAAGTGGCCAAGTACCATTATAATCTAAAAAATGGGGAAGTAACCTTTGATTCTTATGTTATAGAATTTAAGGGCAAAGGAAGCCCAGATGGTATGTGTATTGATAACGAGGGAATGTTGTGGATTGCTGAATGGGGCGGTGGGTGCGTCTCTAGATGGAACCCCTTAAACGGAACCAAAATCGAAGAACATAGACTGCCATGTACAAACGTTACGTCTTGCTGTTTTGACAACCATCTAAACTTGTACGTCACTACTGCGAAGTCTGAGTCTGAAAATGATGTTTACGGCGGAGGGTTGTTTTACCTTGAATTAAATGAAATCTGAATCTATGAACACTGTTGAAATTAGTGTACTTGTTCCTGTCTATGGCATAGAAGACTATTTACCCAAGTGTATTGACAGCATTCTTAATCAATCCTTTTCTGATTTTGAATTGATTTTGGTAAACGACGGTAGTCCTGATAGTTGCCCCCAGATTTGCAATGAATATGCCACAAGAGATTCTAGGATAAAGGTGGTTCACAAAGAAAATGGAGGCTTGTTGAGCGCAAGAAAGGAAGGATTAAAAAACGCCACTGGAAAATACATTGCATTCGTTGATGGAGATGATTGGGTAGACAATTACTACTTAGATGTTTTATATAAACTTGCTGAGGAAAATGATTCTGACCTTGTTGTGACCAGCCATTTCAGGGAGTTCAATGGAAAAATCGAAACGATCAAACCAAAATCAGCTAGAACTTATACCGAGACCGAAATAAAATCCTCAATTCTCCCAAAGGCCATTTATAGCGGTGATTTTTGTGAGCACAAAATATCTACATACGTTTGGAACAAGCTTTTCAAAAGAGAATTGCTAAATGAAATTCTTTATGACGTGCCTAATGAAATAATCATGGGCGAAGATGCTGCGATCACCTATGCTTATCTATCCATTTCAAAACATTTGACCGTAAGCAGAATTCCACTCTATTACTATAGGCAGCGGCACGATTCCATTGTAAAGTCCATAGAGAATCCGAAAACTGAGTATTATAGGCTAGGATTACTCATGAACTTTTTAAAATCGAAGCTTCGTGGTGTGCTCGATGAAGAAAACCTAAATAAACAGCTTAAGTTCTACTTGTACTCACAAATTTTGGTCAGATCGGGGGGGGTAATTCAAAAAGACGGTGGTGATATTCTTTTTAATCCTTTTTTAAACGTGGATCGGGGTTCAAAGGTTGTCGTGTACAGCTCTGGCTCTTTCGGACAGCATATTTTAACCACCAATATCAAAACCAATTTTTTTCAAATAATTAATTGGATTGATGTAGATTTCCACAAGCTCAATATTGGTGGCACCTATGTAAAACCCATTAGTTCTGTCAACAATGATGAATTTGATTCTTTGATCATAGCAACAATCAACCCAACCAATTACAAAGCCATTAAAAAAGAATTGACCCTTATGGGCATTGATGAAAAGAAAATTGCGAAAATCAAAACAAGTGAAAAAGAAATCGACACCTTACTGATTGATTTAGGGTTTGATGAAGGTTTCACATATCAAAAAAGTTAACGTATTATTTAAATAGAATAAACATCGATTCAACAGCGGTGCCAAAAAATTGACATCCTATCTTGTTCAGCTTATGAAGAAACTAATAATCTTAGGCGGTAATCCTGAAACACGTGTTTTGGTTGATATCGCAGTCTCTATGGGTATTCATACCATAGTCATCGATCCAAATCCGAATGCACCTGCAAAGAAAAGCGCCTCAGAGACTTATGATATAGACGGCTTTGAAACCGACAAAATCGTTCAGTTGGCAAAAGATATTAAGGTTGACGGCGTTTTGGTAGGTGTCGCAGATATCTTGGTAAAACCCTATAGAGAAATCTGTGAAAAACTTGGTTTGCCTTGCTATGTTACAGAGGGGGCCGTTGAAGCCTTTTGCAGTAAAGATGGTTTCAAGAGATATTGCCATGAATATAACATACAGGATATACCGGGTATTTATATTGATGAGGTATCGGCTATCGATAGGCCCAAGAATGTAGACTATCCCTTAATGATTAAACCGGTCGATAGTGGCGGTGGAGTGGGCATGAAGATCTGTAGGGACGATGGCGACTATAGGGAATCGGTTAAAAATGCTCTAAAGTTTTCAAAGAAAGGGATAGTATTGGTAGAAAAATATATGGATTGTGACGATATGGCTGCATATTATACTTTTAAAAATGGTGTTCCATATATTTCAGCTATATCCGATAGAATAACCACTAAAAAACAGGGCGACGCGAGTCCTGTTTGCATAGGAGCTGTCTATCCTTCTAAGTATTCAGACTTATTTGTGAAAGAGGTTCACCCCAAACTATGTGAGTTATTTAAAGGGTTGAAAATTCAAGACGGAATTCTTAACATTCAGTTTTTTGTTGAAGACAATGTTTTTTACGCCTATGATCCAGGTTTTAGGCTTCAGGGTGAAGCCCCCCATATACATCTTGAGCACATAAACGGTTTTGACCATAGGAAAATGTTGATCAATTATGCCTTTACTGGAGTTTTTGGCAATGATGATTTTGCTGAAAGAAATGATTATACCTTCAAGGGAAAAAATGCTTGTACCATTTGGGTTCTATTAAAGGGAGGAACAATTGAATCTATCCAAGGGCTGGAGAAAATCAAATCTGATGAAAGTGTCGTTTTTGTATTAGAGCGATTCAAAAAAGGTGATAATGTTAAAAAAGAATGGCTGGGGACTGAACGACAAGTATATGCCCGAATATACTTAGTCGCGGGGTCAATTGTTGAAGTAAACAATAAAATTAACCACTTTGCGAATCTATTGAAGATTATCGACACCAATGGAAATAATATGATTTTAGAATGGCTAAAGCCCTTTAAAAAAGAACCCTATGGCAAAGTAAACCTATGACATCTCCTTAATACAAAATATCCCTAACGATTTGAGCTAACCCTACTGTGTTCTAAAAAAAGTAAGTATGTCATTTATGATGACTGCATTAAATATTTAAATCTCCCGATTTAATGATTGAAATCATAGAAGAAAAAAAGCATTGGGATAGCTTTGTATCAAGCTTTAAAGAGTCTGACGTTTACCACACATTTGACTATCATCATATTACAAAGTGCAATGATAAGCCTATATTGATTAGATATTGTGATGGGGCAGCATGTATTGGATTACCACTATTGATTCGAAAAATTCCCGACACTCCATTTTATGATGCAACATCGGTCTATGGGTACCCTGGCCCGCTTTACAAAAACATTTCTGAAGGTTTTGACAATACCCTTTTTTCTAAAGAGATTCGCGAGTATTTCACCGAAAACAATATTGTTTCCGTATTTTCTAGGCTAAACCCATTTATACCCTTTCAACGTGAATTACTCAAAGGTATTGGCCAAATCAATAAAAAGGGGGTAGTGGTTAACATCGATTTGAAAAAGCCCATTGAACAGCAACGGATGGAGTTTGGCAGAAGACTCAAAGGACAACTTAATAAGGTAAGAAGGCACTGTATCGTAAAAAAGGCTGAAAATGATGAAGACCTTCAAAGCTTCGTTGAAATATATCGTGAAAATATGGACAGGGTAAATGCCAACTCCATGTATTATTTTGATGATGAATATTTCAAGGTATTGACAGAGAGCAATAGTTTTCATACAGAAACGTTATTAGCCCTACACAAAGATTCTGGGGAGACAATTGGGGGAAGTATGTTCATTTACAAAAATTCCTTGGTTCACTATCATTTATCGGGCACACGAGATAAGTATCTTCCCTTGATGCCCACAAAGCTTTTAATAGATCATATGCGAATAAAGGCAACCCACATGGGCTTCACACAACTAAATATGGGGGGAGGGCTGTCAAGTGCCAACGACTCATTATTGCGCTTCAAAACATCGTTCTCAAAGAGTAAGATGGATTTTTGTGTTTGGAAACTAATTGTGTTGCCAAACATCTATCAGAGATTGACTGAAGGCCAAAAACCACAAAACAGCGTCGATTTTTTTCCAGCGTACCGCTCTGATAACAATGGTAGTTGCAACCAACAAGAGAGTAAGTTTTTCAATAACTAAAAAACTTATTACTCCACCATCAAGATAACAAAACTGCTTGTACTTGTATTAATGGATAAACTTATACCGTGGGTATAAGGCCTAAACAATATTTCTGATATCGAATAGCATAAGTTTTTAACTCTTCTAAAACGAAAAAGGAGCCTTTTAGGCTCCTTTTTCAATAGTTCGATTCAGTTTTTTAGAATTCCACCACTAAAAACTCCGACCTTCTATTTTGTCGATGTTTTTCTTCTGAGCAAGGCACCCCGTCGTCACATTCATTGGTCAACTGGGTTTCGCCATAGGCCTCTTTGAGTATTCTATCATCTGACACCCCCTTGTCAATCAGGTATTGTACCGTTCGCTCCATTCGTCTTTCAGAAAGCCACTGGTTATACTTTTCGGTACCCCTCGAATCGGTATGGGCGGCCACTTTGATCTTTACCCCTGGGTTTTCCTGCAAGATGGCAATCAACTCATCAAGTAATTCTTTGTCCCTTTTATTGAGATACGAGGAGTTCAAGGCGAAGTATACCTTGCCAAGCCCGTCGATTTTATCTTGAAGTGCTTTTCTTCTGGCTTCCTCGGCCTGCTGTTTTGCCCGCTCCTCTGCCGCCAACCGTTCAGCCTCTTTTTGTCTTTCGAGTTCTTCTGCCAGTCTTTTGGCTTCTTCTTCTGCCCTTTTTGCTGACGCGATCGAATCTTGTATGCGCTGCTGCTCTTTTTCCATCTCTTGTAAGAGCATCAGTTTTTCCTTTCCTCTTGGAGTAAGGTCCTTTTCGGTGTCAAAGCGATACACCACACCAACCGCATGCTGAATATGGTTGGTCACACCATCTTCCAGCTTCATGGCCCATTTTCCACTCGAATTGAAATCAAGTCCCCAACGATCAGAGAACCACGTTCTAAACCCTACCGTGGCGTTGTAGGTTCCCCGCCCTTGGTTGTTGGCATCGGTATATCCGGCCCCCACCCCAACATAGGGATCAAAAAAGCCGGTCTCGCCCAAAATCTTGTTCAAATCATAGCTTGCCCTCAAATCTACCGCAAAGTAATCGATGTCTTCAGTATTGACGACATTATCGATAATCTTACCTTCTTGGTATTGGTTGTAAGTACCTATGGCTTCAAGACCGAGACCATTTTTGAAGTATTTGCCAATGCTAATACGTGAAGTGAACGGTACCATGTTCCAATTGTCTCCAGCATTGAGCACATCGTCAAATTCGCTACCGGCGTCATCGACAATGTTGATTCCAACGCCAAACATCCACGAGCTTACGACCATACTGTCTTTTTTGGTCAGTTGAAGGTCTTCTTGTGCAAAGGTGGAAGGTCCACAGAAAATAAGGACTAGGGCCAACAAAAGTTTTGTCGTTTTCATGTATACTAATTTGGGGTTAGTGCCACAAAGTTATATCAAATGGAAAAATGGGTAAACTTTGTACCCTGAACGGCCACATTGATCGACAAAAGGAAATGTTTTTCTATTGTCTCAAAAAAAAATCACTTTTGAAAAATGATTTCCTTTTCTGACATCGGTATCTTATAAACGCTGAAAGGACTGGAAACCAGTTCTTTGAGATTATTCTTATCTACTGCCTCGTTTTTGACCGCCAGTACGATTTCTTTGTCATTTTCATCTTTTTTTGACAATCTCGGCATCTTGATGCCCTTTTGCTCACCGCTACAGACAATGATGACCATTTCTTTGTTGAAATCCACTTCAGGAACAGGAATTCCCGGTTTTCTCGTACGGTTGATCTTGGCAAAAAAGCTGTTCAAGGTCTTCTGGTCGCGCACCACCATGCTTTCAAAATTTTCTACCCCGCTATAGCCATCTTCTACCAATAGGGTCAAACCGTCATTTGTATTATCTGCCATCTGTTGGCTTTTTTGGCTTTTACATGAGAGCATGCCCATTAACAAGATCAAGAATACCAGACGAACCATCAGTACGAATTTTTATATCGTGATTTATAAGCCCTTTCATAAAGATCTTCATACAAGGGCAATATATTTGAAATATCAAATTTTTCGGCCACCTCGAAGGCGCTTTTCTTGAATTTCTCCAAGGTCTTGTCATCACCCAATATATAAAGGGCATTTTTGGCCATATCATCAATTTGGCCAACGTCGCTCAAAAAACCGGTTACGCCGTGTTTGTTGACTTCTGGTATGCCCCCCGCGTTACTTGATATAACCGGCGTTTTATTCGCCATGGCCTCCAAGGCGGCCAGTCCAAAGCTTTCAGATTCCGAGGGCAACAAGAAAAGGTCAGAAAAACAAAGAATGCGATCTATTTCGGTGCTATTTCCCAAAAAGATCACCTTTTCCTTGATTTTTAAATCATCACAAAGTTGTTCTGCATATTCTTTTTCGGGTCCCTCGCCGACCATGATAAGTTTTGCAGGAATCTCACGTTGTACCCTTTCAAAAATACGTATCACATCAGGTATGCGCTTCACCTTTCTGAAGTTGCTGATATGGGTGATGATGCGCTCATTGTCTTCTGCCATCAATGTACGCTGGCAGTCAGTGAACTCTGAGCTATACTTTTTGAAATCGATAAAATTCGGGATTACCTCTATTTCCTTATCCAAATCAAATATTTTCAAGGTCTGCTGCCTGAGGTTCTCAGAGACCGACGTCACCATATCTGACTTGTTGATACTGAATGTGACCGCCGGCTTATAAAAAGGATGCCGGCCCACCAACGTAATATCGGTACCGTGAAGCGTGGTTATCATGGGTATGTAGATCCCGTTCTCCAGCAACATCTTTTTGGCCATATACCCTGCATATGCATGCGGAATGGCATAGTGCACGTGCAACAGTTCAATATCGTATAGCTTGATGGTATCTACCAATTTGCTCGAAAGCGCCAACTCATAGGGTTGGTAGTGGAACAACGGATATTCGGGCACATGAACCTCATGAAAATGGATGTTGTTGCCCAAAAGCTCTAAACGAACGGGTTGCTTGTAGGTGATAAAATGTACCTCGTGTCCCCTTTCGGCAAGGGCAATACCCAGCTCTGTGGCCACAACACCACTGCCTCCGAAAGTTGGGTAACAAACAATAGCAATCTTCATAAAAACATTTCTAAAACAAATCTAGGGCATTATTTGCTACCTAATTGATAATGGAATCATAAATAGCCCGCTGTATTCGGGTACGCAGGCCCGACTTTACAAGCAATCTGTTGTGGGCACTTGGGTAGGTACGATTCGATAAAAAAACATACACGATTTCTTCTTTGGGATCGGCCCAGGTATACGTGCCCGTAAAACCGCTGTGTCCAAAACTCTCACGAGACACGCAGCCACATGTGGGGCCTTTGTCTTCCAACTGGGGCTTGTCAAAGCCCACGCCCCGTCTCACCTCTTTATGGCAAAAATAGCAGGTATTGAATTTTTTAACGGTTCGCTCATTAAGGTAGCGCTGTCCACCGTAATAGCCCCCCTGCAGGTACATCTGCATGATTTTGGCAACATCGTTGGCATTGCTGAAAAGACCCGCATGACCCCCTACCCCACCCTGCATGGCGGCTCCCATGTCGTGCACATAGCCATGAACGGTCTGGTACCTAAAATAATTATCCTCTTCTGTGGGTACAATACGTGCTTTGTCAAACCTCTCTGCGGGGTTGAACCCAGTGTTTGTGGCACCCAACGACTTGTACAAAAAATCGTTGGCCAGCACATCCAACGACTTTCCATAGGTTTCCTCTATGTACTTCTTGAAAACATAGTAGGCCACGTCACTGTACCGATAGCGGTTCGACTTCAACTCTTGCCTACCGATACGGTTGTAGATCGAATCTTGAAAGGCATCCATAAGGTACAAGCCTTCACTCACCTTGATTGAAAACCCGTCTTCTGGACGGGTTCGATAAAATTCAGGGGATGGTTTCCGGTTTTTGTTCAGGGTATCCACATAAAAGGCAATCCAAGCAGGCAACCGCCCGTAATGCGAAAGCGATTTTAGCACCGTAACGTTCTTCAGCTCAGAATCGGCATATTCGGGCACCAAATCTTGAAAGGTGTCGTTGAGGCGAATTTTTCCTTCCTCTTCCATCTTCATGATGATGGGGAGTGTCGACAAAATTTTTGTCAATGAGGCCAGGTCATAGATGTGGTCATCCGTAATTTTTTCTTTGGAATCATAGGTTGGGTGCCCAAAGCTTTTTTGGTATACCACCTTACCCCTTCGGGCCACCAAGACCTGTGCCCCGGGAAACATGAGCGAGTCCAGCCCATGCTGTACCAAGGTGTCGACCAAGGCCAGCCTTGTTGAACTCATGCCCACCCTTTCGGGTAGGGTATAGCCCAATCTGGCAATGCCCTTTACCTGAACCCCGGTATTCACCGGAAAGGTTTCATTGATGCTCACCGGAAGCCTGCCCTTGCCCGAAATAGCCCCGAACAGTAGCTCTGCCGCCCCTTCTTGGGCCAAAGGGCTATTTTGATAGGCGACCACAATAGCATCCATACCAGTGAAATTGACTATTTCAGATAGTGCATACGGGTTGGCAAACGAGACCAGAACCATGTTGCTCGACCGCAGTTGTGCTATTTGTTGTAGCCAAAAAAGTTGGTTCTGGGAAAAGGAATGGTCTTTCCACGGGCTTTGGTTACTCTTATGGTAACCCACTATTACAAGGTTGTAATCAGCCAGTTTTTTTCTATAGTCGGCCAGGTCTTTGCCCTGTACATGGGTGACCTTGGCATATTTTTTCAAGGTGTTGAAAAAGACATCGCCCGCTACATCACCGAATTTGACATAGGCGATTTTCTTGTTGTCAAGACGCTTGATAGGCAATAATGAAACGTTGTTCCTTACCACGGTCAAGGCGTTTTCAATGGCCTTTTCATACACTACATCACTGTCTGGATCATTTAAATCTTCTAATAGGTCGGTGACATCAATGGGGGTATACCCATGCAGCCCTACCTTATATTTGGCCATTAGAATCTTTTTAACCGACTCAGCCAGTCTGGTCTCTGTTATGATACCGTAATCATAAGCCTCCAAAAGTTTTTTCTTGGCCGCCTCTAGGTCTTCGGGCATCAACAGCATATCATTACCTGCTAAAAATGCGGAAAGACCCACATCGCCAGGTTCGGTGGTCTTGGTAACGGCTTTCATGTTGAGCGCATCGGTGAACACCAGCCCTTGGTATTGCAATCTCTTCTTCAACAAGTCTGTTATTATCGATTTTGAAAGGGATGATGGCTTATCCGTCGTCTTTTCAAGGGCGGGCACATTCAAGTGCGCCACCATCACACTGTTCAGGCCATTTTGAAGCAATCTTTTATAGGGGTACAGCTCTACACTGTCCAATCGTTCTTTGGTGAAATCTATCAGGGGCAGGTCATGGTGCGAATCTGTGGCGGTGTCTCCGTGTCCGGGAAAGTGCTTGCCGCATGACAAAATTCCTGCTCTCTCAAATCCTCTTACAAAAGCAGCCCCTTTTTTTGCTACGTTCGCAGGGTCTTCACCAAAAGAGCGGTTGCCGATTATCGGATTTTTCGGGTTGATGTTGACATCCAGTACAGGGGCAAAATTAATGTGTACCCCAAGTCTCTTGGCATGCCTGCCCATCTGATAGGCCACCTCTTCAACAATGGTGCTGTCTTGAATGGCCCCCAGCGTCATGTTCCACGGAAAGGCATAGGTAGAATCCAATCGCATGGCCAGCCCCCATTCAGCATCTTGTCCTATTAGCAAGGGGATTTTGGACAATGCTTGAAATTCATTTGTCAACCGGGCCTGCCTGACAGGGCCTCCTCTCGAAAATATGACACCCCCTATATGATGTTGCCGTATCAATTGCTTAATTCGGTCAGCCGCCGCCTTACCTTGGTTCGATGCCACACTTACCATGAACAACTGGCCTATTTTCTCCTCAGGTGTCATGGCATCATAGGTAGCGGTCACCCACGCGGCCTGAGCCAAAGAGTCTGTAGCCACCAAAGGGTTCTTTTGACCGCTTGCTAGAATGAAAAACAACAAGAAAAAGGGAAACAAGTAGTTTGTCCGCATACACTTTAGTCTAAGACATCAACTTTCTTCGATTAAAATTATTGTATTTCATCGAAGATAACCAAGAAAATCAAGGCCATTGACGCCAAAGATTCGTTAAAATCACATGAAACGGGCATGCCAGCTCTCGGCTGCGGGCACTTCCCAGTTTTCGAGATACTCTTGCTTGGTGGCCACCAAATTATTGAAAACAACGGTGTTCTTTGAGACAGCGCGTTCTTTCGCCATCTTCTTAAAATCCTGTAACGGTTTGTAGGCAATGTACTCGCCCTGTTTATAGGAGACGTTCATCTTGTCGAGCAGGTCAACACCATATTTTTTCTCCAATTGCTGAATGAAGTGAACAGAGGCATCGATGGAACAGCCCGAAGCGCTTGCCGCCGATTGGTCAAGGCCTATTACCAAAAATCGTTTGTATCGTATCTCAAAACCGGCCTTCAGCTGGCTGCCATGTGCCGTCCATTGCTGTAAGAACAAAGACAGGTCAGCGCTTATCTCTTCAAGCTCGGCATCTGTAAAGCTTCGATTGGCCTGATAGATCCAAATTCTTGAATGGTCGGGAAGTTCTTTAAAATCAACCAGCATAATTCCTATAAGTCTTCAGCGTTCGCAATCAATTCGGCCACATCCAATACAGCGATTTTGGCCTCTTTTTCCTTACTTTTTACCCCATCGGTCATCATGGTATTGCAAAAGGGGCAGGCAGCTGCAATGATTTCTGGCTGGGTCTCAAGTGCCTGTTCTGTGCGTTCTACATTGATATCTTTCTCGCCCTTTTCGGGTTCTTTGAACATTTGGGCCCCACCGGCACCACAGCAAAGCCCACGTTTGCGGCAATTTTTCATTTCAACCAGTTCGGCATCCAGCTTTTGGATCAATTCCCTGGGGGCTTCAAAAACATCATTGGCCCTACCCAGATAACAGGGATCGTGATAAGTGATCCGCTTGCCCTTGTAAGTGTCCCCTTCCAAAGTAATCTTTCCTTCGTCCAGCAATTGTTTCAAGAACTGGGTGTGGTGCACCACCTGGTAATTTCCGCCAAGACCGGGGTATTCGTTTTTAATGGTGTTGAAGCAGTGCGGACAGGCGGTAACCACTTTTTTCACACCATACCCGTTCATGGTCTCGATATTGGTCATGGCCTGCATTTGAAACAAGAATTCGTTGCCTGCGCGTTTGGCAGGGTCTCCGGTACAGCTTTCTTCGGTGCCCAATACCGCAAAACTAACGCCGGCCTTGTTCAAAATCTTGACAAAAGCTTTGGTGATCTTCTTCGCACGGTCATCAAAACTTCCGGCACAGCCCACCCAAAATAATACATCGGGCTGTTTGTTCTCCGCAAAAAGTTGGGCCATTGTCGGTACGTTCATAGCTGTTTTAACTTTTAGGATTCTTTTGACCAGTTAAGACGATCCATTTGATTGAAAGGCCAAGGGGCCCCATTGTTCTCCACATTGCCCATCATATTGTTGAGCTCTGCCGGGGCAGCCGATTGCTCCATGACCAAATATTGCCGCATCGACATGATGATCGACAATGGATCTATACTTACAGGACAAGCCTCAACACAGGCATTGCAAGTGGTGCAGGCCCAAAGCTCTTCACGGGTTATATAATCGTCGAGCAATTGCTTGCCATCAGGTTTGAATTCGCCCTTATTGGCATCGATGTTCTTGCCCACCTCTTCCAACCGGTCGCGGGTGTCCATCATAATCTTTCTAGGAGAAAGCTTTTTGCCCGTTTGATTGGCCGGGCATTCAGAGGTACACCTCCCACATTCGGTACAGGTGTAAGCGTTCAATAGCTGCACCCAGGTGAGGTCCATTACATCAGATGCACCGAACTTTTCGGGCTGTGGGGCATCGTCTGCAGGAGCTGCAAAGGGATCGGCATTGGGATCCATCATCAGTTTTACCTCTTTGGTGACAGATTCAAGATTATCAAACTGTCCTTGGGGCCGTACCTTTCCAAAGTAAGTGTTCGGAAACGCCAACAAAATATGTAGATGCTTTGAGTAATATAGGTAGTTCAAGAAGAACAGAATACCCAAAATATGCAACCACCAGGCACTGCGCTCTATGATTATCAAGGTCTGCATCGGCATACCCTCAAAAAGCGGCACCAAAAACTGGCTTACCGGAAAAGTCCCGGCTTCTTTATAATGGGCCGCCCCCATTTGCTGCAATGTAACATCTGTGGCGTTCATGGTAAGAAAGAGCACCATCAGAATCAATTCAATGTATAAAATCCAGTTCGCATCGGTCTTGGGCCAGCCTTTCATCTCAGGTTTGAGAAACCGGCGAAGCTTAAGTATATTTCGCCTTGCCCAAAAAACGATGACCGCTATAATGACCAAGAGGGCCAATATCTCAAACGAGGCAATCAAAAAATCATAAAAACCGCCCAAAGAGGCAAATACCCGGTGGGTGCCCAAAAGTCCGTCGATAATGATTTCCAGCACCTCAATATTGATGATAATGAACCCTACATAGACGATTATGTGCATGAGACCTGCAACGGGCCGTACGACCATCTTCGACTGACCAAGGGCGATTCTGGCCATATTTTTCCATCGCTGGGCCTTGTGGTCGCTAACGTCGACCCCTCTGCCAAGGGCAATGTTCCTTTTCAGTTTTTTGACATTTCTAACAAAGTAGCCTATGCCCACTATCAGGGCGATTGCAAACAGAATGTTGGGGAGTACGGTCATTTAGTTATCGTCCAGTTTTTCAGCGGGATCGTTCTCGGGCAATGTGTATTCTTTCTGCTTTTTGCCAAAAATGGAAACGTTCACGTACCGCTTGGGGTTCAACCTAAAGTCTTGCAATAACAGGTCTAGCTCTTTTGAAGCGTTTGAGAGATTGTTGTAGAGTTCATCATCGGCCACCAATTTGCCCAATGAACCTTCACCCTTTTCAACCTTGGACAGAATGGTGTTCAAATTATTGAGTGATTGCTGAAGATTTACAATGGTTTCTTCCAATCCAGCATTGGCCAAAGACTCCGACAGTTCTGAAAAATTGGCCGTCATGGTATTAAAATTCTTGATTGAGCTATCTAGTTCTTGTTGGTTGGTGGCCAACAACTGGTCCAACTTTTGGGCACTGCCCTGAAAACTTCGTATCAATTGGTTCAAGCCTACGATACTCTGTTGAAGCTCTCGCTTGGTGGGGTCGTCCAATACATCATTGACATTTATCAACAACGAATCGGCATGTGAAACAGCACCTTCGACCTTCATTTGCAACGGGGTGAGCTTTTCTTGCACCAGCTCGGTGATACCGGGCCTAATACTGGTCTTGAGCGTATCGCCCGACCGCGCAGGCGGTGCCCCGTCAAAAACTGGGATGATCTGTATGCCCTTACCACCGATGATTCCGGTATCGTACAGTTCAGCTTTGCTGTTTTTTGAAAATTCAAAGTTTTTCTGAACGGTCAAGGTGACCAGTAATTTGCCCGATCCATCTTTAAATTTGATGTCGGTGACATTGCCCACCGTAAGCCCGTTGATAGATACCTGGGTACCGGTTTGCAGGCCGCCAACATGGCTATACACCGCGTAGAATGTCTTTGATTTATCAAAAAGGGAGTTTGACTTTAGGTAACTGTACCCCAGAATAAAAAGGAATATTCCTATTAATACGATGATGGCGGTTTTGACTTCCCTGGATAGTTTCAAGAACTCTAGTTTTCCGTTTCAAACAAAATTAGGAATATTTTTCTCAAAGCAGCTATTGTTCAGGGGCGTATTTCAAGGCTTCCTTCAAAGGCACCCTGACCCCATCTTTATAGGCCACGATATACGAAGTGGTATAGCCTTTGGCATCCGCGTTCTTTTTCAACAACTTGGCCTTCAAGTACGAATTGGTTTCGCCATACATATAGCGATATAGGTTTTTATACGGTTCTTTTGACAAGGTGTTGAGCCCATTAAAGTTATCGCCATCCAAAGGAATCACCTTAGAGCTCGCCATCAATTGTATCTTGAACACCACATTGGGGGCGGCCTCTACCTCAGCGGCTTTTTTGAGCGATTCTGCCTCTTTCTTGTTTTCTACTACCTCAACAGGTTTCTTGTCTATGGTAGAAGGTGGCGGTGTCGAGTGCGTTACTTTTTCCTCTACATCGGGCTGCTTCGCAGGTGCCTTGGGCGGCTCAGTGGCCTTTGCCACCGTTTCTTTGGCAACCGGTGGTGTACCACTTGGTTCTTCAAGGTCGGGAACCACATTCTCTTTGTAGGTCAATATGGCATCGGCAATGGCCCTGGCCATTTCTTGCTGCCCCTTTGTGGAGTTCAAATAAGCGCCTTCACTTTTGTTGGTCAAAAAACCGGCCTCTATCAAAACACTGGGCATAAAGGTCTGGTGAAGCACAATGAACCCAGCCTGCTTGACCTTTCTGTCCTTTCGTTTGAGTTTTTTGGTGAAGTTGTCCTGTAGCAGCTTGGCCAATTGAATGCTTTGGTCCAAGAACTCCTCTTGCATGATGGTAAGCCCTATTACCGACTCTGGTGAGTTGATGTCGTACTGCGCATATTTTTCTTCATAATTATCCTCCAAATAGATAACCGAGTTTTCCTTTTTGGCCACCTCAAAATTCTGTTTGTTGGCATGGAGCCCAAGAACGAACGTACCGGCACCATGTGCATCGGAGTTGTGCGAATCACAGTGGACCGACACAAAAAGATCTGCATTGGCATCGTTGGCGATCTTGCCCCTTATGTAAAGATCCACGAACGAATCGTCTTTTCTGGTGTAGATGACCTTGACATCAGTATTCTTTTCCAAAATTGCACCGGCCTTGAGCACAATGTTCAAAGCAATGTTCTTTTCAAGGTACCCA
>CEVF01078205.1_pt1 | contig 72844 bp, 59 predicted proteins | sample 356441 | NCBI WGS metagenome assembly CEVF01 (sample SAMEA2622765, study PRJEB7988) | marine metagenome | biome: marine biome (ENVO:00000447); feature: surface water layer (ENVO:00002042); material: "saline water (ENVO:00002010), including plankton (ENVO:xxxxxxxx)" | depth 5 m | reverse complement strand
CGCTATGCAGTTTGCTGCGTAGTCAAACAGACCAAAGAAGCGTTCAATGATAACGACCATCCCAGGCAGAAATATTTAAAACCATAAAAACGAAAAATAACTGGGAGTCAGGGAAATGAGAGATTTTCCTAACGGTATCCGCGCGTGCCGAAAACGTGCAAATCTTAGCATGACCGAGCTGGCAGAACGTGTTGGCACGTCACGCAATCAAATCTATAAACTAGAAGTGGGTGAACGTCAGCTGACCCTGGAGTGGATTCGACGCCTAGCACCTGCCATTGGTTGTCGTGAAGAAGAATTATTATCTTTGCCTCGGCAAGACAAAATGCCACAATTACCTGAAAACGCTTACCGCATAGAAAAGCATGGGCATTACCTTGTTCTAAGACTTAATGAACCAACCGAGATTTACCTTTCATTGCATCCGCTGTTTGCTCCAATAGATCCTTCTGAGTAGATCGCCTTTGCTCCTCCTTTCCATCTATTGAGTACTTTGTGTGTTCAATATTTTTCTGGAGTAACAAAACTTTTTTGCTGTAACCGCAATCTGCTGTTTTGGCATCAGGATTGGGTCTCACAATTTACGGCCTGATCATGATGCCAAGACAGCAGTCAATAATCGTCCTGTCACCGTTTCTTATTGTTTGCACCCTTAAAAATATCCGAACACCTGCCGATGGTTTGCGGCGTTGACCTCAAGCATTGCTTAGGGGTGACGTCTGCTCATTTTTTTGGATGGTTACATTTGTAGCGTGAATCGTGCAAAGCGGGCCATGTTGGTGTCACTTAATAGATGGAGTGATGCCTTATGTTGCGATGGTCAAAAGCTGCGGTGAACCCGGCGCAGGTTGAAGCGTATTTCGTCAAACGTCTGCGACATGGCGTGGCAGACTACTATCTGCTGGCGGAAGAACAAGGCATTGGCTATTGGGGCGGACGGGCTGCCCAGAGTTTGGGCTTGAAGGGAGAGCTGAAACACAAAGATTTTCGAGCAATGGTTCGCAATCGTCACCCCCGCAGTCTGAACCAAAAACTGACCGAGCGGGACAAGGTCGGAAGACGGATCGGTTGGGACATCAGCTTTTCTCCGCCAAAAAGTTTGTCGCTGCTGTGGACGGTCACGCAAGATCAACGGCTCGTTGAAGCCATGCAGCAGGCGGCCAATGAGACCATGCGGATGATGGAAGAGTACGCATGCGTGCGGGTTCGCAAACGTGGGGCTGACCATGATCGCAATACGGGCAATGCGGCATGGGCCATGTTCACGCATTACACCAGTCGTCCCGTGGAAGATGGGGTTATTCCCGATCCGCAGCTTCATTGCCATGCGTTCCTGTTTAATGCCGCGTATGACAAGGAGGAGCAAACATGGAAGGCCCTGCAAAACGGCGGCATGCGAAAACGTGCCCGATACTTTGAAGCGGTTTTTCATGCCAAGTTGAGCCAAGCGGTGAAGGAGTTGGGCTATGGTGTGGATCGTCGCGGGGATGCCCGTTGGGAAATCGCAGGCGTATCGCGTGATTTGATTGAGCGGTTTTCCTCCCGCGCCAAGCAGATTCATGCCAAGGCCAAAGCATTGGGGTTGCGTGATCCAACCAAGATTGCCGCCCTTGGCGAAAAGACCCGCAGTCGCAAAGCACAAGACATTACGCTGGATCAGCTGCACAAACTCTGGGGCACAAAGCTAAGCAAGTCCGAATGGTATGCGTTGGTTGAGGCTGACACGTTACCGTCTTCGCCCACGCTGTCAGCCGATGATGCCTTGGATCACGCCGTTGCACACTGTTTTGAACGCCATGCTGTGGTGGCTGATTACCTGATTAAAGAGGAAGCCCTGCGATACGCGATGGGCAGCGTCACGCCGGAAGATATCGATACCGCCTTTGAAAAACGCGATTGGCTGCGTGCGACTGATGCCAATGGTGTGACTTCCGTTTCCACCCTTAAAATCCTTGCGGAAGAAAAATGGCTTTGCGATGTTGTCCGCCGTGGCCGCGGGCAATATGCATCGCTGGGTGATCCTGACCGTGTCATTGGCCCCAAACACATGGGCTCGGAAATCATCCATCTCAACGCCGATCAGCAAGCGGCATGCCGTCATATCTGGGGTTGTCACGATCTTGTCATGTCGATTCGTGGCAAGGCGGGCACGGGCAAAACAACGCTGATTATGGAAGCAGTGCGCGGTATTGAAGCCCATGGCAAACACGTCATTGCATTGGCTCCATCTGCGGAAGCTTCGCGTGGTGTCCTGCGGGATGCAGGCCTCAAAGACGCGGATACCATCGAAATGTTTTTAACCAATCCAGCGATGCGTCAACGAGCCAAGGATCAAGTCATTCTGGTGGATGAAGCGTCCTTGGTGGGCGTGCGAACGATGGTGCGTTTGATGAAGGAAGCGGAAAAGCTCAACGCTCGTGTGATTCTGATGGGTGATGCCGCTCAACATAAATCGGTGGATCGCGGCGATGTACTCAAACTATTGCACAAGTTCGCAGGTGTTAAACCCGTCAGTATTGCAACGATTCTGCGGCAAAAAGGCGACTACAAAAAAGCGGTCATCGATTTAAGCAACGGCAAAACCAAGCGGGGTTTTAAACAACTGGATCAAATGGGCTGCATTCAGGAAATAGAAGACGATGACAAACGCTATGCCGCCCTGGCCAAGGGGTATGCCGATGCGATGGAGCAAGGTAAATCCGTGCTGGCCGTCAGTCCCACCCATGCTGAAGGCCACGTTGTCACCCAAGCTATCCGTGATGAACTTAAAAAACGTGGGCTGATTGACACAACAAAAATCCAAGCCTGCACGTCCATGAAAAACCAACAATGGACGGATGCCCGGCGAAAAGAAGCCAGCCGATACGAAGCAGGCATGGCCGTCTTCTTCAACAAGCCCGCCCCCGGATTTCAAGCTGGGAGTTGGGCCAGCATTCATTGCGTCCGTGGTAATCAAGTCATTGTGCAGGACAAACAAGGCAAACTAAAACCGTTGCCCCTGAAATTGGCAGAGCGGTTTCAGGTTTACCGTCCCCAGCAAATGGAATTAGCCAAGGGCGACATCATCCTCTTCACACAAAACACCCACGGGATGCTCGCTGGCACCAAACGCAAAGTCAGCAATGGCACGCTTTGGCGCATCAACGGTTTTAGCCCCAAAACAAACAACCCGATCATTACACCGATTGAAAACGGAACTGCCTTTGAAGTCAGCATCAACAACGGCCACTTCACCCACGGCTTTTGCTCAACCTCGCATGCCTCCCAAGGTAAAACCGTTGACCACATCTTCATTGCCCAGGCATCCGACTCCTTCCCCGCCAGCAATCGGGAGCAGTTCTACGTTTCCGTTTCCCGTGGCAAGCAGCAAGCCCACATCTTCACCGATAACAAAACCGATCTGCTGCAAGCGGTGGATCAGTCCGATCCCAGAACATCCGCCATCGAACTGCAACGCAAAGCCAAACGTGAAATCTACCTCAACCACGCCGCCCGACAAACCTACCACCGCACCATCACCCGCCAACGCCAGTGGCATCAGAAACACCAACAATCCCAAACCCACGAAACCCGCCGCCGTGCCAAACAACGCCTGCGAAATAACATCTCAAGGAGCTATATCTATGAGCGGTAATCAGTCTTTTTCCATAATTTTCTGAGACAACTCTTGAAGCTGTGGCAAGTCTTTTAAAGCCTGTTCAAGATAATGCATGTCAACATGTGATTTAAAATTTACATGTCTAGCAGTCAGCTTATGTTGATACATAATATCTGCCACAGTTTGAGTGGTTTTTATGTCTGCATCTGAAACCATCATGCTGATATCAGTAAATTTCTTGGCATTCAAATTAGGTTCAATAACTTCAATACGACTAATCAAGTCATCTTTAAAGCCTGAAACACTGGCAAACCATTCATCTGTAATTTTACGATTTTCTGTGACGTACCAATTTGCCAACAAATAAGCCTTTAATATATTAACAACTTGCTGGGGATTGTTCTGGGCATATTTTTTTGAAACACTTAAAAAACCAATGTGCCTATCCCTATCAATTATTTTTGAAGGTTTTTGACTGAGGCTAATGGCCGTTTGAGGTTCCCACGTTGCAACAGCATCTATATCCCCACGTTTATAGGCAATTGGTTGATCCGGGGGGGTTAAATTTATAAGTTCCACAGCATCATTACCAGAACCGATTTCTAGATTATTTTCCTGAAGGCGCTGAATGATATATGGGTGAGATCCTCCACCGAAAGGAACTCCCACCTTCTTTCCACGCAAATCACTGATACTATTGATGTCAGACTCTTGAGGAACAACAATAGCAACCGGAAAATCAATCAACCGGCCAACAACAATCCAGTTTTGATCGCTGGACAGAAGGTTGATTGTTGGCACTATACCAGTGTTCGTTGCATCAACTTCTCCAGCAATAGCGGCCTCATTCATTTGAGGCCCAAATAAAAAGTCAGGAAAAGTCGCATCTGACTTAGTTAAAGTAGCAGCGTTTGTATTTTCCAAAGCACACATAACTTGACCTGTTGTGGCCCATGCCCGCATCCATGAGACAGCAAATCTGTCATTGCTTTCTTTGTGAGAATTTAAAGTTAGAAAATATAATCCTACTACAATCGCAATCAAAAGGCTGAATATAGTAACAAAGCGTTTCATCAGTAGACTCCTATTATTGTTCGGCATTTTCCAGTAGACGGCTTATTTCCATGCAATGATTCAAAAACTCATCTGAAGCCCGAAAATCATCCGGTTTAACATTTGATTTGTCAATACGATACTCAGACCAGCTTCTATTACATATTGTTGGCATCACGATTATGCGGTCGGCCATAAAAACCGCTTCCCTAATATCATGCGTTACGAATATCAGTGTATTGTTTCGTTCCTTTACGAGAGTCAAAACATCTTTTTGAAGACGATTTCGTGTTCGTATATCCAGGCTTGAAAATGGTTCATCCATTAACAGCAGACTGGGATTTGAAATCAAGCTTCGCAACAAAGCGACACGTTGCTGTTGTCCTCCAGAGATTTGGTGAGGATATCGATTCTGAACTAGAGTCAATCCCATTGTATCAATAAGCTTATCCAAGACATTCATATCGCCTTGTGAGCAAGAATTATTCTTAAACCCAGCTTGTATATTTTTTTTAACTGTCATCCATGGAAACAATGCTAAATCCTGAAAAACAAGACTTACCTCACGACAATGCTTGCTATTGTTTTCATCACTGATACTGATATTGCCGTTATCGGGAGATTCTAATCCGATTAGCAGTCGTAGCAAAGTAGACTTCCCACAACCACTTGATCCCAAAACGGCAACGGATTCTCCTTCACTAATGGCTAAATTACAGTTTTTGATTACTGGTTGCTCTGGGGTATATCCAAATGTCAGATTTCTAAGTTCAACATTTGCACCGTTTGTTGAAGCAAAATTTGATTTTAAAGAGGCAGAATCTGCAACATCAAGTAAGGGGGGATTGCGACTAATTTTTGAATTTGCATTGCCTTTTTTTAACCACGGGACGAAAACAGCCTGAAGTTGAGCTGCTAACCAAGTTCCTAAAAAACCGACCAGCCCAATGACCACCATATAGGCAATCACTTTATCAATCATCAATAATTGCCTGTTCAACTGTATCTGATATCCAAGACCAGATCGGGCCGAAATCATTTCCGCTGCAATAACACACATCCAGCAAATACCCAATCCGATAATCAGCCCAGAGATTATACTTGGTAAAGCACTAGGCCAGATAATATCTTTGAATCGTCGCTTCGATGAAAAACCAAGAACTTTGCCTGCTTCAAGTAACTTTTTCGGTGTATTATTGATACCAAGCAGCGTATTTGTGAAAATTGGGAAAAACCCTCCAATAAATATAACAAATATGGCGGATTTATGACCTATTCCGAAAGCAACAAGAGCAAAAGGAATCCAGGCAATCGGAGGAATTGGGCGCAACAGCTCTAAAGGGTTGGAAATCAGGTGTCGGGCGGTCTGAGATACACCTGAGATACTTCCAACAAAAATTCCAGCTATAGCCGCAAGAAAAAAGCCGGCAATAACGCGGGTAAGACTTGAAAAAATATCAGAAAATAAATCGTCATTAATCAGAAGAGAGAAAACTGCATCAAGTACAGATATGGGGCCGGGGATAATAGAGTCACGGCTAAAATAAACTGCAATGTGCCAGCCAATACCTGCAAAAAACACTGTCGTAAATGCCAGAATGTATCCCTTTATTTTTCGGGGATTTTTCAATCTGCCTTTCTTAAGTAATTTATGTGGTAAAAAATTCATAGTGGCACGATGCTCTTGTAATAATCCATGTTGATATAAACGCAGAATCGGATATTTGACAATGCGCTCTGTGTACGTATATATGTCTCAGTCTTGTCGGTCTTATGCAAGCCAAAATAAGTCGATACTGGCCAGATTGTCCGAGAAGCATCATTTAATTTAACCACAGCCTTAGAACTTTCAAAGAGTGCTGTGCTTAGTTTGAATACAGCAGATAAAATTGAACTCTCATCCATTCGGGATTTGCGAACAATAATATCAAATGTGATATTACGCGGTCGACTTTGTCCGTTAGGCGACAACATTAATGGGATTTTTGTAAGTGATTCTTCTTTGTCTTCAAGCCACGTAGCGACAGGATCCCATGTTATTGCTCCGACAAGATGACTGTTGATATCCAAGGCATTGTTATAGTTGTTTTTGAGTTTTTCATTCAATTCTTTCCATGTCATTAAATAAAAATCAGATGTTTCGCAAGCCCAACTCTGTTTAAGAAAGCTATGTTCTTGCTGCATAAACGAACAAGTATTGCGTAAAAATTCTGCGGCTACTGTGGAATACTCGACTGCTATACGTGGATACTTATCGTTCTTATGAACGGCGTTAAGTTTTGACAGTGCCAACCCCAATAAGTCGGTCGTAAACGTGTGTTTCTTTAACCAATTTTCTCGTTCATCCTTGGCGAAAAAATCGGATGAAATAGTGCTGTAGAGTGCGTTTTTTAGCTCATTATTACAAACCAAATAACAACCTGTCGGAGAATCAACAAAACGTGCAACTGGCACATAATCTGATTGCCCATTCATCGCTGATCCAGCAACCACACCAATATCAGCTTGATTTTGAGACATATATTCAAAAACTGTTTTGGCAGAAATTGGACGAGAATTAATTGCGTCAGCATCCTTTGTCTTGTCTTCAGGCACAGGAACAACTCTCTGAAAATCATCATCAAAGAATTGCTGCAGATCAACAGTTTGTCCGCTGACCCAGTAAGGTGCCCATTCTGCTGATTTGCGCACCTCAAAACTGGATACCTCAAAAGACGGCAATTGCCTTTCAAGTATTGCATGAATGATAGGCGCCCCCCAAATGGCGTGTCCAAACATCAACTTAATAGTTCCTGGCTCTTCTGTTTGTTGGGACAGGGATATAATTTTATCAATTGATAGATTAAACATCTTGGATGCTGCACGAACAAATCGATCGTTTAAATCTCCTAGTACTCGGCCGTTCTCCAAACGATTGATGTATTTTTTTGGCAATTCTTCATTCGGCGGCAGTAAGTCATTTAATTCAGTCTCTAGATTCTCCTGGGTCAATTGGTTTTGAATGCGATATTTTTTCATTACCTCAATAAGCGTGTTCCCACTGTTTTTGGGGGCGGTCATATTTGTTAACTCCTTTATATGTCAACCATTCTATGCGCACGACTAACGCTAAGCAAGAACTCCGACAAAACATTAAAAAGCGTGTACGCAAAATAATCATAGCGTACGCATTGAAATTGACAACTTGCTTGCTATTATTTAACAGCACTGCTTCTGATGCGGCTTGTTCTGACAACTTAAAATTTGGAGAGACCAAGATGCTAGAAAATCCCTATTACATCACTGTGGCCACTCTTATGATCAGCTTAGTCCAGATGCCAATTTGGTTTATCATTGGATTAAGCTGCGCAATCATTGCCTCCATTCTCTTTGCATATCAATTGGGAACATGGAATGAGAAGCAAAGAAACTTGCCAAGGCTTTCCCAGAGAAAATACCGCAAGAAATACCATCTATAGGCAATCTATTGTCTTGGACGATGGTTGTCAGGATCCGCATTGACTAATTTACATCAATATGATAAACTAGTTGAAACAACTGGTTGGAGATTATGCCATGGAACACATCGGATCATTTGAAGCCAAAACGCATCTGCCCCGCATTCTGGATCGCATCCAGCAAGGCGAATCGTTGATTATCACCCGTCATGGCAGGCCTGTCGCCCAACTCACGCCCGTTGCAGAAAAAAGCAATGAACGGGCACGCCAAGCTGCCAAGCGTATTCTTGAACGCCGCACGCATTTGAAGACAGCGCCTGTTTCTGAACTCATTCAATCCATTCACGAAGGACACCGTTACTAATGTCATTAATTATTGATTGTTCCGTGGTACTGGCATGGTGCCTGGCTGACGAAAGCAATGCAACCGCCGATGCTGCCATGGAAGCGGTTGTGGACAATGGGGCTGTGGTTCCAGCGATCTGGTGGTACGAAATTCGCAACGCGCTGGTAATTAATGAACGCCGTGGCCGAATCGATCAAACCGACACACAGGCAACCTTGGCAGACCTGCGCGATCTGGGTATTGCTATTGACCGGGATCACGATGAAATGGGCGTAATCCAAATCGCCCGACAGCACCAGTTGACTGTCTACGATGCAGCGTATTTTGAAGTGGCCCAACGGCGAGCGATACCACTATGCACCCTTGACCGGAAGCTCAAAGATGCTGCGAAAAATGCAGGTGTCGGAATCTGGGAAGCATAAGGCTAGCGGCTGTTTCACATATTGGTTTCGACCAACTGCTTAACGATTTTAAAATCCCAACCTTCATCTGAAATCACACGGCAAAACTGCTCAACAAGTTCCAATGGCGTTCCGTTCTCTCCGCTTACTTGCAAAGATCTCCTACATAATCACTTGCGATTATCCAAAATCGCGTGTTTATGCGGGAGATTTTTTGCATATCAGCCAACGCAGAACTCTTTGTATGCCAACTCACACCAGACGCGGGGCTATCCCAACCCGTTATCTTAATCACACAGCACACTTGAACATCTTACGACGCCACCTGTGACTCGTTCACCGCCTGGGGCATGGTAGCTGTTAAGCGGCGATGACGTGAAAAACATTGAACCCCAAACACAACCTTTGGGAAACGACGCCATCAAATCGCCATTGGCTATGCAGCATACGGTCGCAAGCAAAGTCGAAAATGATTTACTGGAATTTGCATCTCTGTTAATTGCTGAAGGTAAAGTAAGTGTACAGCCATCCGTAGGCATGCTAAATAACGAGAATTGCTAAGAGGAATAATGGATGTGTAATCGACCACTGTTTTTTATTGTGGGCATTGTGAGTGCTTTTTGTGTGATGACATTTCAAGATGCACATGCAGATGAAATGGTATCTGCTGATGCAAAAATTTCTTTTACGAAGTCTTTAGAAAAATACCAATACCCCTATAAAGTACACCGCTATCCATTTGAATCTCAGGGACAACATCTAGAGATGGCATACATGTACCTTTCATCAGACGAATCTTCAAAGGGAACAATTACACTTTTGCATGGGAAAAATTTCAATGGTGCGTATTGGCAAGTCACCGCCAATTTTTTACATGCTGCGGGATATAACGTTTTGATACCCGATCAAATCGGCTTTGGAAAATCATCTAAACCCACCGAGTATCAATACAGCTTTGAAGCACTGGCACACAACACCAAAACGCTTTTAGATCACTTGGATATCGAGTCTTCTCACATCATCGGTCATTCCATGGGCGGTATGCTGGCCTCGCGTTTTGCACTGCTTTATCCGAATAAAACGCAGCGACTGACACTGGTCAACCCGATTGGACTTGAAAATTATCTGCACTATGTCGAATACAAAGATGTCGACTTTTTCTATAAAAATGAGCTTAAACAGCAGCCTCAAAAAATAGTCAATTATCAGAAGAAAAATTACTATGACGGTGCGTGGAACGATCAATATGCTGCACTGACAATACCTCTAATTGGCTGGGTGAATGGACCTGACTGGTCGACTTTAGCAATGGTCAGTGCACGGACGTACGACATGATTTTCACAGGTCCGGTCATCGAAGAATTTGATGATTTCAAAATGCCCGCCACATTGATTATTGGCACACGTGATCGCACAGGTCCAGGGCGAAACTGGAAAAAAACAGGCGTTAATTATGAATTGGGGCGATACGATCTATTGGGTGCACAAGTCAAAAAACGCAATCCCAATATGAACGTAATCGAACTTGATGGACTTGGACACCTGCCTCATATTGAGCATTTTGAACGTTTCCAAAAGGCACTGAAGCAAACACTTTTGAATTAACGTTCACAGTCATAACAAAGCAATGACCAACTTAATCAGGTCAACGCATTGAGCTGTCTGCTTATTAACACCTGAACATATCCCCTATCACTCGCCAGATCATCAGTGAAAAATATCTGGATAGCGTTAAACTGATACGTTATGCCAAGCAATCCCATACATCACGATCGACGGCTGACCCAGGATAACTTTCAACGCGGACTCGTTGATCTGGGGGACCCGATCCGGCTGGCCAGGTTCCGTGAAAAATGTGAACATGGTCAACCCATCACCTATGGCGCGATCGGTGGCTCAATCACAGCAGGAGCAAGCGCTCAACCGGGCAAGGCCTACGCCCCACTCCTGGCTGAGTATCTCAAGGCATTTACTGATGTGACATTCGTCAACGCAGGGATCGGTGCCAGCAACAGTCTCTTTGGCAGCTTCCGTGTGGGTAAAGACCTGTTATCACATCAGCCGGATTTAATCACCATTGAGTATGCGGTCAATGACGCCAACAACCCCAGCATTGAACCGGGTTACGAAGCCCTGATCCATCAATGCATGAGCCTGCCAAACGCTCCGTTGGTGATCCTGATCTTTACCATGCGTCGCGATGGCGAAAACACCCAGAACATACACATCCCCATTGGCCGACACTATGGCCTGCCCATGCTTTCCTATCGTGATGCGGTCTTCCCATGTGTAGAAAATGGCGAGTGGGATTGGACTGACATTTCGCCTGACGAAGTGCATCCCAATGACGACGGCCATGCGATGATCTGCGAAATGCTCAAGCTCTATCTGCAATCACCGGTCAATCAGGGACATGCCTCTGAGCCGATCCCCGCCCTGCCGGCTTGGCTGCATCCTCAGGCACCCCGTCATGTCGGCCGGATTCTTGATGCGACTGCGTTGAAATGCGTAAGTCATACCGGCTGGATTCAAGCTCCGCATCGCGACGGTTATACAGGTTGGCAAAGCAATCAACCCGGCGCGGAACTGATCCTGCAATTCACCGGGAATCTGGCATACTTCGGATACAAAAAATATGCAGGTGACTATGGCAAAGTGTCCGTCGAACTGGATGGCAAGTTCATCGGCGAGTTCGACGGTTTCTATGAAAAACCCATCATCCAACAATGGGCCGGCGGACATACCGTCATTGAACCTCTGTCACTGAACATGCAGGATGGTGAACATATCCTGCAACTGAAGTTACTTGATACTCACCATCCTGACAGTCATGGTCACCTTTTTGAAATGGGCTACCTGCTGTTGAGTTAAGCGATGACAGCGCGGCTGGACATAAGCAATTTGCTGCATGGACTGTGAAAATATATTTTGTGAATACCCGTCAGATTCACTCCCTTGGGGCGTTCATCTGGCGACTTGAGATTAATTGCCACACAGGTGATCGACCTTGCGGAAGATGTCGATGAGTTTCTGGCGGTGATCCGTAGGTAATGGTGCTGCTGTGAGGGATTGAATGTTGCTGGTCAGATGGTCAATACTGCTTGTACCCGTGAGAACCGTATTGATGCCAGGTTCATCACGACAGAAGCGGTAACAGGCATCAATGATGTCGGCGTGGCCGTTGTGATGGATTAAGAAATCCAACGGATTTGCCGCATTGATCTGTGATGGATCGACTTTACCTTCAGTGACGAGTTGGTTGATGATCTCAATAAAACGGTCGGGTTTACTGAGTGCTTGTCGGATGGCAAACATGGCCATCGTGCCCACGTTCTGTTTTTGGATTATCGGCAAGACGGTGTCCCGTGCAGTCTGATTGAGAATGTTAAAACCAAGCATCACCACATCAAAACAGTCATGAGGCAAGACACGCTGGAGCATCTGGTGCGTGAAGTCATGCTCGAACATTTCAGTAACGCCAATGAATCGAACCTTGCCTGCATCACGTGCTTTTTGCATCACAGGGACAATGTCTTGGATAGCCTGCTCTGCCAAATCAGGATGCAGGCCGTGAATGTACATCACATCGAGATAGTCGGTATTGAGTTGGGTTAAACGGTCATCAATATTTTTTGCGAATTGGGCAGGTGTGACAATGATTGGCCCCATCCAGCCGATACCTGCTTTGGTGGAGATGACAATTTTTTCGCGTGGGACAGAGTCGAGTAGTTTCGCAAGAACAGGTTCCGTGCCATAGGATTGGGCGGTGTCGAAAAGGTTGATGCCTTGATCGAATGCATAGCGAGCGACGGTGAGAGCTTCGTCAATACTTTTATCTAATCGAAGTCCAAGCCGACTATGCCCGCCCCCACCGAGTCCAGCGACGGAGACTTTGAGATTGGTTCTGCCGAGGGTGGTGTATTGCACGAGAGCTTCCCTTCAACGCATTGAATATACAGATTAACAGCTTGCATCATGATGTCCATTTTAGTTTTACTGACTTGCATGGATATAACACGGCATTTGAATGCAACGTCATCCAAGTGCCTTTATAGTTTCCAGACATGATCAGCAATCTAATGAAACCGTTGTGATTCACCCATTAAGTGAATTGATTTCATCATTGGCATGACGTAATTTATCACTGAATCCGCTCATGATATTATCCATGAGGATAAAAGCGATCTGCGAATTTTCAGTTCGCAACTGAGCAAAGGCTTCCATAGACAGTACATAATACTGGACATGCGTACTAGCACGCACGGTGGCAGATCGTGGGCTACGGTCGAATAAAGCCATCTCTCCAAAAGACATCATCGGACTGCATGTGGCCACGCGGATAGGTTTACCATGATCACCCTCAATGGTGATATTGACATAACCGAGTGTTAAAAAATACAGGCCATCGACTTCTCCGCCTTCGTGAATGAGCACTTGATTTTTTTGTTTGGAAAACCCTTTCAAGTATGTACGCAGCGTTTGAAGTTGAGCCGGTGTCATAGACTTGACGATTTCAAAATCCTTGATTTCCACTTGATCGGGAATCTCAAGAGCGTCATTTAAACGCAGCAGATGGTCTTCACACCATTGCAATGCCGAATCTGCATCAGCCATCCAATGTAATTGTGGTGTGTCCTGATTTCCCGATAACTTCTCAGCAGCTTGCGTTAAAACAAAATGACGGTCGCAATGGGTAAACAACACATATTTGCCTTGGGCAATCGATTCATTTGCAAACTTGACCAACAAGTCCGCAGCAGCAGGTGCCAGTCCAATGACACGATGCATATCGAAAATCAGATAGTTCTTATCCTGTATCATTTTGAGCACTTCACGAATCACCCATTCGATGGCATAAGCATGCAAAAAACCTTGAAGGTTCCATACGCCAATCGACTTACCTAATGCTTGAAGAATGCGGGTTTGAAACTTGGGACGCAATTGCTTGGATGTTATGTGGCTTGCGTCATAACGTGTCCTGATGAAGGTACGTGGTTGGCTGGAGCGGTTAAAAAGGTGTAGGCCGAGTGTTGCTGCAATATCTTTAAAGACGTTGATCCCACGAATACTGTTGCCATGAGTATCAAGACGAGGTGAAAAAACTGCAATCCCAAATTGTCCTGGCATCACACCAATGATTCCGCCAGCCACACCACTCTTGGCAGGCATCCCGACATGGCAAATCCATTCACCTGCAAAATCATACATACCGCAACTGGACATGATGCTCAACACACTGCTAACTACGGATGAGGAAAACACTTTTTCCCCATTGAGCGGGCAAACTCCAGCCGCAGCCAATGTCCCTGCCATGACAGCTAAGTCCTGGCAGCTGGTCAAAATGGAGCACTGCTTAAAATAACACTCAACCGTGGAGTCAGGATCGTTATGAATCATGTCGGAATTACGCAAAAGATTTGCAATTGCACGATTGCGGTAGCCTGTACGGCTTTCAGACTGATAGACCGATTCATCAAGTTGAAGTTTACGACCAGCAAGTTTGCTGAAAGTCTGGAGAATTCGTTCAAAACGATGGTCGGAATTTTCTGCCATGACCATTTCCGATGTCGCTATTGCCCCTGCATTAATCATGGGATTTAACGGGCGACCTGTTTGAGGATCCAAACTAATTGAGTTAAAAGTATCACCTGAAGGTTCCACTCCCACATGTCGCATCACTGTGTCAAGTCCCACATCTTGTAAAGCCAACCCATACACAAAGGGTTTGGAAATTGATTGGATACTGAAAGTTTGAAGGCTATCACCAGCAAAATAGGTGTGCCCATCGACAGTTGTAATCGCAACAGCAAACCAATTGGGATCTGCCAAGCCTAACTCAGGAATGTACGTTGCAACGTCACCTTCGTGACAGCTTTTGTATTTACCAATCAACTGGTCAACATATATCTGAAGTGGATGCATCATTTGTTCTGATGATGTGATTGATTTTGACAATCCATGATGTTCAGTCGTACATTCGGTCATATATTTTGCCTGCTTGTTTTACATGTTACGTCTATGAGAAAAGTCATCCCGTATAAACACTGCTACAAAATTGATACCAAATATCAGTCCTCAAGTCCGTGTGAAAAAATTGGCACTAAATAACCATATATTTTGATTTCACATATGAATAGCAACAACAAATTCAAACTATTAATGAAGAATCAGTACTACAAGTAAATGTATTGCTTAATTAATAAGCAATCTATAAGCACTGTGCATTGTATTGAATTGCAGGTATTTGAATATTACGTGTCCGTGTGCAAGTATGAGTGCGCATAAAAAAACCCTTCAAGGTTTACCTTGAAGGGTTTATAAAAGCCGGCAATGACCTACTTTCCCGCAGTGGCAGTATCATCGGCGTGACAGGCTTAACTACTGAGTTCGGGATGGGATCAGGTGAACACTGTCACTAAAGTCACCGGCTAAAACAGTGGAGTGACTTTCGTCAATCCACGGTGATCTTAGTGGAATCGTTGGGAATGAAGTTTTTCAAAGACCTGATATAGAGCTTTGGTACTTTGAATCGATCCGTGGTCGGAACGATCAAGCAATCGACCGTTAGTACAGGTCACCTTAAGGCTTCTCGGCCCTTACAGCTCCTGCCTATCAACCTTGTAGTCTACAAGGGGTCTCTCGCACAAAAGTGCTTGCAAATCTCATCTCGAGGGGGGCTTCCCGCTTAGATGCTTTCAGCGGTTATCCCTGCCGTGCTTAGCTACCCAGCGGTGGACTTAGCAGTCCAACTGGCGCACCAGGGGCACGTCCTTCCTAATCCTCTCGTACTAAAGAAGAATCCTCTCAAATTTGCTACGCCCACAGCAGATAGGGACCGACCTGGCTCACGCCGGTCTGAACCCAGCTCGCGTACCACTTTAATAGGCGAACAGCCTAACCCTTGGGACCGCCTTCAGCCCCAGGATGTGATGAGCCGACATCGAGGTGCCAAACCGCCTCGCCGCTATGGACGCTCGGAGGCGATCAGCCTGTTATCCCCGGGGTACCTTTTATCCGTTGAGCGACGACCCTTCCACACGGAATCGCCGGATCACTAGCGCCTAGTTTCCTAACTGCTCGACGAGTATGTCTCGCAGTAAAGCCAGTTTGTGCGCTTACACTCGACACATGGTTTCCAACCATGTTGAACTGACCTTTGCACTCCTCCGTTACCTTTTAGGAGGAGACCGCCCCAGTCAAACTGCCCAACTAGCATGGTCCTTGGCCCAGATTCATGGGTCCAAGTTAGGTCACATTAATATCAAGGGTGGTATTTCAAGGATGGCTCCACTCTGGCCTGAACCAAAGTTTCAAAGCCTCCCACCTATCCTACGCATGATAGTAACGTGGCCAATACCAGTCTACAGTAAAGGTCCACGGGGTCTTTCCGTCTTGCTGCGGGTACGCGGTATCTTCACCGCGTCTTCTATTTCACCGAGTCGGTTGTTGAGACAGTGCTCCAGTGGTTACGCCATTCATGCGCGTCGGAACTTACCCGACAAGGAATTTCGCTACCTTAGGACCGTCATAGTTACGGCCGCCGTTTACCGGTGCTTAGGTCGTAAGCTTCGCCGAAGCTAACCTACTTCCTTGACATTCCGGCACCGAGCAGGCGTCAGACTGTATACTTCCACTTGCGTGTTTGCACAGTCCTGTGTTTTTGATAAACAGTCCCCAGAGCCTTTTCTCTGCGCCCTTCCCATCGAGTGGGTTAGGGCCCCCTTATTGCGAACGTACGGGGTCAATTTGCCTAGTTCCTTAACAACCGTTCTCTCGAGCGCCTGAGGTTATTCACCACGACTACCTGTGTCAGTTTTAGTACGGTCTCTATTAGTAAAGCTATTTCTTGGAACCTATTCAACTGGCTTCGGGATCAAACGCCCTCGACCTTGCGGTACGCACTCATCTAGCCGTGCGACCAGCCTTCAAGATCCGTCACTTTACAGAGGTGCAGGAATATTAACCTGCTTCCCATCGACTACGCTTTTCAGCCTCGTCTAAGGGGCCGACTAACCCTGGGCGGATTTACCTTCCCCAGGAAACCTTAGTCTTTCGGCGAACAGGATTTTCACCTGTTTTATCGTTACTCAAGCCGGCATAATCACTTCTTACCGCTCCACGACACGTTGCCCGTATCGCTTCAACGCTGATAAGAACGCTCCTCTACCACTACAATAAATTGTAGTCCGCAGCTTCGGTTATCATCTTATTCCCGATCATTATCGGCGCTAGGATCCTCGACCAGTGAGCTATTACGCACTCTTTAAATGGTGGCTGCTTCTAAGCCAACATCCTGGCTGTCATTGCACCCTAACTTCCTTAAGAACTTAGATGATATTGGGGACCTTAGCTGGCGGTCCGGGTTGTTACCCTTTTGACCATGGAGATTATCCCCCACAGTCTGACTCCCGCGACAAAATATGATAGTATTCGGAGTTCAATTGGGGTGGGTAGGCAGGTTGCCCCCCAGCCCCATTTGGTAGCTCTACCCCTATCATATGTAACGCGAGGCTAGCCCTAAAGCTATTTCGAGGAGAACGAGATATCTCCGAGTTTGATTAGACTTTTACTCCTCCCCACAGTTCATCCCATAACTTTTCAACGTTAACGGGTTCGGTCCTCCAGAAAGTTTTACCTTTCCTTCAACCTGACCATGGGTAGATCACTCGGTTTCGCGTCTAATCCCCGCGACTTGGCGCCCTTTTAAGACTTGGTTTCCCTACGCCTACACTGGTGTACAGTTTAAGCTTGCCACGAAGATTAACTCGCCGGCTCATTATGCAAAAGGCACGCCGTCACCATTCCGAGGAATGGCTCCGACCGCTTGTAAGTATGTGGTTTCAGGTACTTTTAACTTCCCTTGTCGGGGAACTTTTCATCATTCAATCACCCTACTGATACGCTATCGGTCGTCAAGTAGTATTTAGCCTTGGGGGGTGGGCCCCCCAGCTTCACACGGAGTTTCACGAGCTCCGCGCTACTCTGGTACACCTAGATTCCAAATTTCTGTTCGTACAGGACTGTCACCTTCTATAGTTAGCCTTTCCAGACTATTCAAAACAGATCAAAGGATGTCATATTGGTGCCCGCAACCCCACTCCGAAGAGTGGTTTGGGCTTATTCCGATTTCGCTCGCCGCTACTGACGGAATCGAGGTTTCTTTATTTTCCTCTGGCTACTTAGATGTTTCAGTTTGCCAGGTTCGCTTCCGTACCCTATACATTCAGGTACGGATGACACACGAAGTGCCGGGTTTCCCCATTCAGAAATCCTAGGATCAAAGCTTGTTTACCAGCTCCCCTAGGCTTATCGCAGGTTTCCACGTCTTTCATCGCCTCTTGACGCCAAGACATCCACCACATACCCTTAACAGCTTGATCGTACCGACCTCAGATCGATTCTCATCTTTCCGATGTCTTACTACCTGGTGTGGTCATGAGCGACAATCACACCAACCTCCAACTGATCTTTCAATCAATCAGGGCAAGCTCCCTCAGGTCTCTTTCAATCTTCATTACATCTGTAATCCGGAACTATTGGATTACAGAATCATACTGTAACTGTCTGATATCTTGGGGAATCAGACATTCTGTTACAGTTTCCCAACGTATCCACTTGTCAAAGATCATCATTCCATTGAGTGCTTTAAATACTTACCAGCTCTCAATTTCCTGCCCGTCGCTACGGGATCAACTGTCTTCTTTAAAGGCCGTTGATCTCAAAGCGGTGGAGCAGTTTAACGTCTCATTTTCAGTTGTCAAGTCACTTCTCGGTTTGAGTCAAACTTTTTTTTAAGAGGCGTTTGCGGTAACCGCTTGGCCTCGTGTTGTTTGACTCGCTGTGTTGAGCAGTGAGTAGAAGGAACAGTTTACTGACTACCAATCCCCTGTCAACTCGATGGGATGTTTTTGAGGAAGATATTCTCACATTCTTCACGATATCTGACACGAAATTCACCTAAAAATCGCCATAGGATGCAGATAGGCCATAAATTATCAGACATCACCTTTTTTTGAATTACCTGCTTGCAGTGTGGAGAACTTGTCTATAACTTGTGCTCTTCCCACCGTAACCCCCTCTTTACCGGAGATTTCACACTATGCCTTTCGCTGTTAAACCCAATCAAACCGTTCTTTTCATCGGCGATTCCATCACAGATTGTGGCCGACGTGACCATGCTGCCCCACTTGGGGAAGGATATGTCCGCCAAATTCGCGACCTCATCGCTGTAAAATATCCCGCCCACAACCTCAACATCATCAATAAAGGGATCAGTGGCAACACGGTTCGCGACCTTTTTAACCGTTGGACCGACGATTGCATCCAACATCAGCCCGATTGGATCTCCATAAAAATTGGTATCAACGATATCCACCGCTGGCTACGAAAAGTCGAAGACCAGGCAGTCACCGCTGAAGAGTTCGCTGACCTGTACAACCAGATTCTCACACGAGTCCGCAAGGAAACCAAAGCCAAACTCGTTCTCGTTGAGCCGTTCTATATGTCATTGGACACCAAAACCGACTCGTTCCGCAGCCTGGTCCTTGAACATCTGCCCAGCTATATGAAGACCGTCACTGCCATGAGTCGTAAGTACAAGACCAAAATCGTTCACACACACAAGGCCTACCAAAACATCCTCAAGCACATTGATGCGGATCAAATCTGTGGCGAACCCGTGCATCCCAATCAAAGCGGTCACACCGTCATCGCCTACGAATGGCTCAAAACCATGGGCTGGTAACCCCCCCGGAAGTTTCACATGGTGTACCTGGACAGATCGTATGTGTCTGACTTTCAACCTACATCATTTGATACATCCTCAAACAACACAAGCCGCCAGATGAGCCCTACGAATCTGACGGGTCGAATGAAACCACCATAAAATCAAATTCAGCTCACAAGCATCGGCTTCAACCCGGTGCTTGTTTTCTATGTCCTGATAACTGGCCCATCCAAACGGTCGTGCCGTTTCTGACGATTGAACGAGTTTAACCCATCAGGAAATCCCGCTGATCAAACTCCACAATTACAGTTCACGGGGCATTCACGCGATAGTTAATTTACAGTTCCGGCTCTCATGACTTACGTGGAGAATTACATTATGGATTACCAACCGCAAGACATCCTTGACGAAAACATCGTGGCTGAATTGCTCGATGTCGGCGATGCTGAATTTCTGCAGGATCTCTTTGAAACCTACATTCAAGACGCTCACGAAAAAATCGATGGCATGACAAAAGCCCTGGCCACGCAAGACGCCAACACCCTGGGCAAACTCGCACACACCTTCAAAGGTGCCTCAGGTAATATCGGTGCGATAAAACTTTCGCAGATCGCAGAGAAGCTTCAACACATGGGCCACCAAGATCAACTCGAAGGCGTCGAAGCCGTCGTGGCTGATCTCATCGAGTTGTATCAATTGGTTGAACAAGCCATGAAGGTTAAGATGCAGGAACTCCAATAAGCCAACACCTGCAAAGTAACCAATAGCTAAAATCCATCCGCAACCCCATGCATTCCCGCCGATCGCATGGGGTTGTTTTTTGCTAGACGTTGAAAACTGCTGTCATTGGATATTTTGCTTTGGCACCATCATCGGCGGTGTTATCTCATCACCGGCCCATCGTTCACGCAACACGGAAGCGTCACTACGCTGCACTTCCAAATCCATAAAGATCAACGACTGGCCCTGCATCTGATTGGCATAGTAGCGTTCCTGCCACTGCAAGGCCTGCCCCGCTACTACAGCCAAAAACAAAATGCAAAGCATCATGAACACCGGCAACGTCCGTGTTATCGAACTGAGAAACAGCGGGTAATGATTGCCTTTTCCAGCCAACCGTGCCAAGCTCAATGCAAAACCCACTGGCACGCAAACCAAAAACACACCTGCGACATAAGCCTTCAAATCATGCGGGGCAACCCGGTACCCAATCACAACCGCAAACGCCGCTCCAAGCAACAGCATTGCCCCCATGCCTTCGCAGAGCGAACAAAAACCCACCTTAAACCAACGATTAATCCCACGAACCCAAGCGATAAAACACGTCATCAACAGCCAGACCAACACGCAGACCGCAATCTCCAACACCCATAAACCAATCAATACCTGCGTGGCATCCCATCGATGTTTCTCGTACTCAAATGAAACCTTAAGCATTACAAACGGCAGCAACAACGCTGTTCCCCCAACCAATAGCATCCAAACCAACCACCAGCGTGACAACCGTCCCGGCACTGGCATACCAAGCTCCAACGCCCGTTGACGCATTGCTTCAATACCCAAATAACAAAGCAATAACCACATACCCACAAACAATGGTAAGTACCAGACCAAACTCCCCATGTTTTGATCCAACCCCCACTGACGCCCAAACAACGGCGTCTGTAACAGCCCAACAAAAACCAGCACGGGCAAACACACACTCGTGCCAATCACTTTGCCTAAACGCTTGAAACCCACCCATAACAATAACGGGCGTTTGGCAGTTGACTTAGCGAACCTGACGCGGATCGCACCGCTCAACATCAGTAAACTGCCCACGAACAGAAAGCTCAACAGCAAGGTCGTCAATAACGCGCGGTCCATCACAGCATATTCCCCCAGGCGAAACGGTGTTGGATCAATCTTGTAACTTGGTATCACTTCCAAAAGCATACCCAGCATCGCGCCGCTGTGTTTGCGTTTTTCTTTCATCTCATCAGTCATGCGAAACCGATTCATGACCTGGTCGTATTCCTTGGCTGCGTCGGCATAAGCTTGCATGGCTTTCGTGGCAGCTTGCGCGTCTCCCAGCGCGTCATACACAAAAGCCCTGTAATACAAGTTCAAACTCAGGATCGACCGCACAACCATCAACTTGATCACGGTGTCTGAATCAGCCGCCATTTTTCGTTGCCAATGATCAGAAAGTTCAAGCCATTGAATCGCCGACTTTCCATCACCCTTGTATGCCTGTTGCAAAGCTGCTGCCCCGATGTATCGGGCCAGGCGTCTGCTATTGGCCAGTGGGGGTAGATACACGCCTTGAACACGCGTCACACGAATGAAATATTCCTGCATGGATCGCGCAGCGGGTAACTGTGCCATTCGAAGACGTTGCATATCCATCATGTGCAGCGTGATGTAAGGATGATAAACCGCCCGTTCAAGCAGGCTGATGGCTTGCTGCATCTCATCCAACGACTGTGGTGATTCAAAACAATAGGGATGATGAGGCTCATTGGGATCGCTGGTAGGCTTGTTCCGCAATGCAGGAAAAACCAGTGATTGTTTTGCGTCCTCTACAAATTTCACATCCCGGATCAACAAAGACGCTTCAATCAAATCATAGACGCCATTGTCTGGATCAAGCTTTCGCCCACGCTGCAATTCGTCCAAAACCAACTTGTTTTCAGGTTTTTTTTCATTGTTGGCTGTGTTGATCAGTGTTCCAATGTATTTGAGCTGATAAAGTGGCTCATCCGGAAAAGCATCACGCAGCGCTTTCCAACACTGAATTTGATCCGATGCTTTTTCATCACCAAATGCAATGAGTCTTTGCGCAGGCGACATGCGTGATCGCATATGCTCTTCAATGAGTTTGCTTGTGAGATGAATGGGGTTGAATCGGCCGGTGTCGGGAACCTCTCCATATTCACCTGAATGTTGGAGCATACCCACGTGACTTAGTCCGGTGATGATAAAACCAAAAGTCACCAGCACGCATGCTGGCCACAAACTCAACCTTGCGATCCACCAACACCACGCACGGAGTTTCATGCGAAAGCGGTTGGATTGCCACAGGTCATCAGCCAACTCTTCGGCATCGCCCATGTCCTTGATCGCCTGCGTGATGGCAGCCTCTTCGTCGTAATCAGACGCTTTGTATTCGTCGATGGCTTCATCCAGATGCGTCTGCAATTCGTGTGAAATGTCGAGCCGCAACTCGCGGTCGTGGCGGAGTTTTTCGGTTATTTTTGCGATAAAATCAGTGGTTTGAGACATGGGTACCCCCTGAGACATAACAAGCTGCGCTTGTCAGCGACACGCCCCGGAAGTGTCGCAGCTATTGAAAGACAAGAATCAGTTATTCAACTCAATGCGAGTAAGACGTTGACTGCATTACTGAGTTGCTGCCATTGGCTTTTGGTTTCGCTGCGGAGCTTTTCGCCTTTGGGGGTGATGAAGTAGTACTTGCGGTTCTTGCCTGTGTCTTCGGCGGTTTGCCACTTGGCTTTGATGAGGCGTTGTCCCTGCATTTTGTGCAGCAAGGGATAGAGCGTCCCTTCCTTCCATTGCAGAACACCGTTGGTGCGGTCATTGACGGTCTTGACCAGTTCATAGCCATACATGGGTTGCTCGTGCAATAGTGCAAGAACGATGGGCATGACCGTACCCCGCGCCAGTTCCTGTGAGAGTGTCATAGTGGACCTCCTTGAGAAGTGAAGATACATCGAGAAACGATGCCTCGTATTTCGATGTATTATACCTCGACGTTCGATGCAATCAAGGATCTGGTGAAAAAATGCTCATTGGGAGTCGAAGTGTTGCAGGTGGGTGAGGCTGATGGGGTAGTAACGAACGTTTTTGACATTCAAAAGTTTGGCCCGGAGGTACAAACCCCACGGGCTTTAATGTGTCAATGGTGCGTGTTTGGTGAAGTGAGTATTACTTATCGCATTGGCAATGTCGTGATGCACATGGGCATCGGGATGCTTAATTCTTTGCCGGTATTGGTGGGGATGCCGGTCTTGGGATCAAGAGTGAAAAGCACGACGTTGTTGGCATCACGGTTGGCAACAAGCAAAAAACGAGCGTCGGAAGTGAGAGCAAAACCGCGCGGGTGTCCGCCGCCGGTGGGGATGTTGGTGATGAGTTTCAACTTGCCGGCATTATCGAAGCTGCTGATGGCGATGCTGTCCACGCCACGATTGGACGTGTAGACCAAGGGCAGTTCAGGATGGGTGTAGATATCGGCTGCTGAGTTATTACCCTTAAAATCAGGGGGTAAAACACTGATCGAATCACTAAGCGTTGCTTGACCGAGCTTGGCATCCCATGCGTAGCTGTTGAGTGTGGTGTCCAGTTCGTTGATGACAAAAAGCAATTTGCCGTCATTTGAAAACGCCAAGTGTCGCGGGCCGGCACCGGGTTGGAGTTTGATGGTGTGACTCACCGGCAGGACTTTGTTCTCCGCGGTGATGGGATGAATGGTGACTTCATCGGTGCCCAGGTCAGCTGAAAGTGCAAAGCGGCCATCAGGACTTGGGGCAAAGCTATGGGGATGCGGGCTTTTTTGCCTGCGTGGATGCGCACTTGAACCTGCATGATCAAAACTGATACTGCCATCCAATGGGCCGGTGGCATCAAAGGGGATGGCAACAACGTTAGCCCCACCGTAGTTGGCGACCAGTGCGATCCCATTAGAACTTCCGGGGGTGGGCGTGAGTCCGACATAGCATGATCCGCGGCCAAGGGTGCTGGTACGACCTTTGAGCGTGAGCTTGCCGGTCTTGTTGTCGAATGCGAATACAGCTAACGCGCCATGTCGGGTTTTAGGATCATCACCATCGTTATCAGCGACGATCAGTTGCGTGCCATCGAAGTTAAAGCGCGCGAAGATCGGGCGGTTCACACCTTCGGCGATGTGTTGGACCAATGAGATGGTTTGGGTTTGTGCATCGAGTTTGGCCAGATAGAGTCCGCCGGTGTCGCCCTTGGCGAAGCTGACGATGAGGATCCAGTAGCTTAGTGCGGATAGGGTCATGAGGTGGACTCCGGGAAAGGTTTATGTGGATTTTTAAGGCAACCCCGGGGACTGAAGTCCCACGGGCTTTAGTGTGTTGTGCGGTTACGTCATGCTAAACGAATGGGCATGGGGATCAATGTCTATGAGAAGTTTACCCGATGAGGTCTTCGTCTTCTTTTGCAAGGACGGGGAGTGCTGCTTCATCGGTCACGCGGATCATGACGATGGTGGTGTCATCCACAGCACTGCGCAGACCGGTGAAGTTGCGCAGTTGCCACATGACATGCTTAAGTGATGTTTCAGCATTCATCTGTTGATCTGCACATTCGCGAAGCGCGTTTTCGATGCGTTCTCGACCGAACTGCTTGTTGGCATAGTTGAACGCTTCGGTGAGTCCGTCGGTGTACATCAGCAGATAATCGCCGGGCATCAGTTCGATGATGCTTTTTTCGTATTCCTGTAGTGGATCGACACCGATGATCATGCCACCGACATCCAGGGAGATAATTTTACCATCGCGCAGCAGGATTGGCGGTTCATGACCACCATTGCAATAGGTCAAGCGACGCGTCTGAGGGCTGAAGACTCCGTAGAAAAGTGTCGCAAATTCGTTGTCGAGTGTGTCTCGGACCATCGCACGGTTCACGCGTGCCATCACTTCATCCAAGTCGTAGATGTCCTGGGTAAAGGCACGCAGTGATGAACGGACGGATGCCATGAGCAGACTGGCTGCGACACCTTTACCGACGACGTCGGCGACGACGATACCCAGGTTGTTATCCAAGCCGATGAAGTCGTAGAAGTCGCCCCCCAGTTCCAGTGATGCCTGATAGAGTGCCGCGATGTCAAAGGGTGGCATCTTGGGCATTTTGGAGGGCATCATGCGCCGTTGGACGTCTGCGGCAAGTTGGAGTTGCCGGTCGACTTTTTGCTGTTTCTTTTCAGCGACTTCCAGTCGGGCGTGTTCGATTGCTGCTGCCATCATGTGTCCGATGGCTTTGAGCAGTTCCTGTTCGGACTCGGTGAACTCGCGTTCTTCGCCTGCATAGACTCGGATGGTGCCGATGGGACGCCCGTTGTAAATCATGGGCGCACTGAGCATCGAGACAATGCCTTCGACTTTTACATCATCTGGGTAGAGTGTCCGCGGATCGGATTGCAGATCACGGACGTAGACGACTTCACCGCGCAGGACTCGGCGAGCCAACTCACTATCGTTTAGTGGGATCGGGCCTTTTTTGAGATATCGCGTGGTGAGGTTGCAGACCGCTTTAGGGGTCAGGTGCGAGCCGTCTTCTGAGAGCAGGCGTACGGAAGCTGCCTTGACATTAAGAACCTTCACAGACATCGCTGCTGCACCATTGAGCAGTTCATCGAGGCTGTGTCGGCCGGTGAGCAGTGCGCTGAGCGTGTAGAGGACGTTCGCTTCTGCCACCCGTTGTGCCAAGGCCTGTTTTTCCGACTCTAGCCGGCGGACCTGTTGTTGGACGGCCTGCACCAGCGAGTTGGATTGAGGTTGAGTCGGTATGTTGGTCATACTTCAATAGGTCACGTCGTCTGCCGATACAATCCAAATACTGGGAAGGTTACCCCGGCGTTGGAGATTGGAGTTGTTTTGAGACAAGTTCCAATGTTGACCTTTGCAGGCCAGACAGTCACGTCACTGTTTCTTTCTCTATACTAGTCCGTCACTGATTCCTGGCGTTTATTGACCCAACCAGGCACGACTCAGTTCGGCGACCAGCTTATCTCCCGGTAAGTGTTTCTGGGCCAATCCAAGACCGTATTGTAGCAGTTGTTTGTCAGAAGTCTGATATCCCATAAAAGCAATTAACAAAGCGGCATCATAATTGCCATATTGCTTCATGAGATTTTCGGCCTGTTCACGGACCCATTCAAGGCGATTACGGGATGGCAAAAGTTTTTTATCCATCTTGTATGCCATGTGTTGCGGGAATTTAGTCATATGCTCACGCAGGTTCATTGCCGTCACGCGAACCATCCCTGAACCCAATTGTGCACAGAGCATGCCGATGCTCGCTTCATGCGATTTGGGATCGCTCAAAAGCACACTCTTGTACAAACGCTCGGCATCAAAATATCGTCCGGCTTTGAGCGCATCAGTGGCCTGACTCATCGCATTACTTGAGTGCCATTGACGCTGCTGAGACATTGCTCTCATACCCGCACTCGAACCCATATTACCGAGAATGGACTTATCGGCAGCAGGTTTGGGTTGAATCTGCAAGTCGATGTTGCTATTGCTGCTACCGACATTGGATTGACTGTCAAAGAGTCCGCCGGTGGGCTGGGTTTGGACTGCAGGTTCTGGTTGTGTCGAAGGCATGTGCATGCCGGTGACTTCCTGAACCATGGTGTTCGAATCGGTGACACCACGGGACTGGAGCATGGCATCCTGCAACTGCTGACGGGCGGCTGCCTGTTGTTCAGCGGTGAGTTGCTGTGCCTGCATGGTCTCTGATGAGGGATTGACGATATTGGGATTCAACAGTGATGACGGTTCCGCCGACTGGGTGCCGGGAATATTGGGAACACCATCATTGATCAGTGATTGGTTGTTGTAACCGGGCATGGGTTCAATACTCGACCCATCGCTGGGCTGGCCAGTCACTGGATCAATTGCCTGCCCGGTAATCGAGTTAAACAACGTCTGATGGCTGGGCAACTGTTTGATTTGCGAAGGGTCCGCCACAAGCTGGTTGTCCAAATCGACGCCATGCTGAATCGGCTTAAGTCCTTGGGACACACGTTGGCGGTTTTGCTGATTCTGCTGAAGCTTCATGAATGCGTCTTCGCCGACGGTCGTCATCATGGAGGCTTCGAGCTTCATCTGCTGCGCCTCAAGTCGTGCGGCCTTTTCCTCAAGACTCACACCTGGCGCGTTGGCTTGCTGCGGGGCAAGCAGGGTCCGCGGAGCAGACTCCCTGGGCAGAATCACATCTTCAGGAGATGGTGCGGTCGAATTGGGGTAGGCCATGTTTTGGTCAGGATCAATTTTCCAAAGTGAATCGGAAGTCCCAGCAATGCCATGGCCAACGGTTTGACTTGTACCTTGTGGAGCCGAAAGGGCGCCGATAAGGTTGGTATCGCTTTGGGTCTGAGTCGATCCCGAATTGCCACCGACGGCCATAGGTTGCAGATTGACAGCACCAATCGGCGTGTCGGCTGGAACACCTAATCCTTGCGATGAAGTCGCACCGACTCCCAGGGATTGGCCAGAGAGATCACCTTGGATTCCAATGGTCCCCGCACGTGATGCACCGAATTCAGGCGTCTGAATCATCTGACCTGTGTTAGTCACCTGTCCGGTCCGATAAGAGTCAACGGGGATGCCAGATGAAGAAATCGTGGCATTTTTTAGTTGGTTATTGGACGGTAAGTTGCCTAACACCGCTGAATGGCTCGCTCGTTGGACTGACTGCGGCTGAGTTAATCCTTGGCCATTGATGCTCTGTGCAGCGTTTGCACGAAAGCGGTATAGCTGATCCGATCCGGTATTACCACGGAAATCGCCGGGCGCCCCGTAATCCAAACCACCACGGAAACCTTTACCACCATTGATATTACCGTAAATAATATCGTTGCGTGATCCATAATCCACATTCGTCGCCTGTGGGTTAATATGGCCTGAGGACTGTTCGAGGTTGTTGTCCAACTGGTGTTGAGCCAACACATCACCTGCGCAAAATCCAAGCAGAATCCCAGTGGTTAATGTCAAAGATGTCAGCTTGTTCATCATCATGCCCCTTTGGCGTAAATCAATCTCAATCATCATTTTAACGGCTTTCACAAGCCTGGGTTTCCTTGGACACTGTGTCCGATAATATGCAAGATGGATGCCAGTGTGTTGCCACTGATCCATACCACACATAAACCGTTGACGTGGCAGTCACTTGTCAAAGTGAACTGAAAAACGTCAAAACAGTATCCGGCGCAGCAGATCAAACTGATCTGTCGCAGACCTTATTCCTATTATCGGCGCAAAAAGGGAGATTTGGTCAGAGGATTTCGAGAACTTCGAAACGTTTTGTGCCGCGGGGCAAATCCACACGCACCGTTTCGCCCACGCGAGACTTGATTAACGCTTCACCCATGGGGCTGTTGGCGGAGACTTCGATTTCGTCTGCATCGAAATTGCCAGTGGTCTCACCCATGAGTTTGTACAGGTCATCGGTGTCATCAGAAAGGTCTTTGAGCCTCACAATTGAACCAATGAACACCATGTCCTCGGGCATGTCCACATCGCCGGTGATCGAAGCATTCTTGAGTCGTTCGGTCAGACGACGGATTTCGGCTTCCTGGAGTCCCTGCTCGTCACGGGCTGCATGGTATTCGGCATTTTCCTTAAGGTCACCCATCGCGCGAGCTTCAGCAATACGCTGGATAATCACCGGGCGATTGGCAATGAGCTGGGCAAGTTGATCGTCAAGGCGTTTTTTGTCTTCAGGCGTCAGGAAGTCCATGGGCGGCTCCTCAAGGTTCTAATGTTCAAAAACTCAGTTTCATCCAAAATATCGGCAATAGCCACCAACGGATCCATTCACATCGATCCAAACCATTTCAACTGTCAATTTAGACTCATGGGCGGCAATAGCTGATATGAGTAACACGTTAGCTTAGCGATCCATCGCCACTTGGCAATCCCAAGGGTGAGATTTTTAATGCAGTTTGCGTATCAGCCCGGAAGTACACACGTCTAAAGCAAGTCGTCTTATGTCAACTTTGCCTTATACACAACACCTACTATGCGTTGATTGGTCTCAAGTAGGGTGGCGTAGAGCATAGCGAAACCCACCAATCGTGAGAAAGGTCAGTCATTGAATTTTCGTTTGAGTATTCAATACCGGCCAATCGGCTGCATTTGATGCGTTAGCTGAATATCGACGCCCGCTGTCAACCAGTCACGCCAGACAATTCCCAAAGGCAAACTCATCGCAGCAATGGCAATGTAAATCAGACACCGACGAACCGACCACTTGATAGGCAACTTGCTGGTTAAAGCAAACAAAAAGAGCATCAAGCCACTGAAACCGATAATGAGTGTCAGAAAATTCATGATGCCTTCGACCATCAACAGTTCACACACTTCATGCCCAGGCATCGCAGTAAAGGTGTTGGCAGGTTCGGTTGCCAAAGCAATCAAAGTGCTAAAAAACAAGAAACTGCTGGCAAGGAATACAAAGCCAATCAAGCCCGGCCAGATGTAGTGATACCATCGTGGTTTTTCAGGATCGAAGACAGGTTGTTTCTCAATGGCGGACTCTTCAGACATGACACATCCCCCCATCCAAGCAAGCCGTGTTGAGTCTACATGCTGACGGCTTACAGGCACTGCAAGTGTGTGGTACGCGCAACCTGCGCCGGATTGACATCCGGTGCTCAATGTGACTCACCCCACTCACATCATCACTTAATCAGATTCACTGATTCACTTAGCGGATGCACTTCTCGGTGGGCGACCTGGAAAGCCTTGGTGAGCAGGTGTTGGACTTGGGTGGCAGCGGTGTTGTTGGTCACTTCGGAAATTTTCCAATTGCGTCTGACCGGCTTGTATTCGTCGGAGACTTCCTGGAAGACACTGCGATAGGCCCATTGGTCTGCCGCCACATTCTTGAGCTTGGTTTTCTTCTGGATAAGCCATTGGCGCTTCGTCGTCAGATCAATGAGCTGGCGCGTCAGCGCGGGATCAACCTGACTGGGATACTCTTTGCCATCGCTGTCACGCAGGATCGCGTTGGAACTGGCTAAGTCGATCACCAGCATCTGCGTCACCTTCCTGGCAGGCTTGGTCGTAGGCATGGAGGCTGCCATTTGAGCTTCTTTTTTGACCACATACGCTTCATACAACTCCGCGACGGGAGGCTTGGGTTGAGGCTGATCAGGAATCGAACCCAGTTGACGCACGACGACGACTTGTGATGGATTGAACTGGCGTGGGGGCTTGATGACCCACATGTCGCCGACCTTGAAATTGTATTTATCACGGAACGCGTAGGTGTCCCACTCCATCGGATTCCACGGCCACCTCAATGGATTGAGTTCCAATGATGACTGCTTGGCAGCGGGTTGAGCGTTGGCTTGTTGTTGACTGACAGGTTGTTGACTGGAGCAGCCGGTGACGATCGTGATTAAAAGCATCAGGACCAGACTGTGACAAACCAGACGAGCATCGTAGCCAGAGAGCTTGATATGCATATGGACATCCTCAGGAAAATCAATGCGGGGAGTTCACAGTATACGGAATTTGCACAGGCAGATGGCAAATCCGTACTGGATTTTGTGTATGACACATCCGCCAACGCATTGCAGAGCGTAAACCATGACAACTTCAACTCACGACACCGTAGCTGCGGATGCTATTTCCGTGCAGGTCAGACTCACTGTTGGACCTGATAGCGTTCGACAATTTGTGGGTCGAGGATTTTGAGGTTCAGGGCATCATCCACCTGCAGGACGCCGTTAATGCCGACCATTTCGCCCATATGTTCTGCGGCATTGACGTTGGCATTGGGGCGGACATAGATGAGTGTCACATTGGGGTTGGCAGGATTCACCAAGCGATAAAGTCGTGGCAGGTTCCGACCATCGTACAGGCGACTGGCCATGAGTTGGCCGACCCGGTCGTACTTGACGGCTTGGGGCTCAGCAGGCTGGGCAACTGCCACAGGTTGGGCAGGTGTGAAGTCCATATTCAAGTCCTGTGTGGTCTTGACGGCACCGATGGATTTCAGAGCATTGGACAGATTAATGTCACGCTTGAGCTGAGCGACACGAGCCTGCACGATACGCTGGTCACCAATGGAGAGGTTCTGACTGCTTGAAAGCGTCTGATACGATTGAAGCAACGATTCAAGTGGACGCTTATCCAATGGCAACTGATGGGCGTCAATCATTTTCTCTTCAAGGTCAGAAAGCGATTGGGCATTAGCCTGGAAGTGGACCCGTGATGCCTGTAAAGGATTCACCGTCGGTCGCGGTGCAATCGCTCTGTGGGTATCCGCGGCAGCAGGTTCAGAGCTGGTCGCTTCAACCACCGATGCAACCGGAGCTGCAGTAGGAGTCAGCGTCGGTAGTGCTGCGGGCAATCCCGTGGGCTTGGATTCGGTATCAGGATTCACCAGTGGGAAACTGGGCATCGGCGGCGTGGGCTTGGCCGTATCAGCCATCACCGGCAATTGAGGCTTGCTTGGTGCCGGCCCATCTAGACGATCACCAACAACAGGTTTATCCACCACCAACTCCTGCGTATTACTCGGCAGTGACGTGTCTGGCATCGTTGTGTTCAAGGCAATACTGGTTCGCACAACCGGCTCAGCGGCACGACTGGGGACGCCATCAAAACTCGGTGGGGTTTCAGTATCAGGAATCGGCGGGATGATCCGACCACTGCTTGATGCAACCACAGCAGTGGCTGGCGTTGGTGTCGAAACCGGCTGAGTCACTTGAGGTGTTTGAACAACCTCGCTCGGCTCAGGTGTATTCGTGATCGGTAGCTCGTCACCCGGTTGAGGCTTGCTGATCACCAACGGGCGTGGCATGTCAGTGCTGATCGTCACAGGCGTCGGGGCAGGTTTGGGTTGAGTAACCTCCGGTGTTTGAACCGCAACAACAGGTTCAGCAACACTCACCACCGGCGCCGCAACGGGCTTGGGCTCAGGTGTACTTACCACGACCGCAGTAACCGCAGGCTTGGGGGCAGTAATCACCGTGGACTCTGGATCAGGTGCTGTGATAGGCTCAGGCTTGGCCGTCACTGCAACAACCGGCTTGGGTGTCACATCAACAGGCTTGGCCACAACAACAGGTGTCGGCGTGGGCGCGGGCTGAGCTTCAGGCGTCGCAACCGCAACGGGCTCTTCGGCCTGGGCGGGTTTGAATTGAACCTGCTTTACCGCAGAGGCTGGGATGTAAACATACGTGCCTTTGGGGGGCGTGATTTTGTAGTAACCACCATCCTCTGCCACGATTTCGACGGTGTCCCCCTTGAGCAGATTGGTGGTGTGTCGAAAGCTGTCAGCCACACCATTGACACTGGCTGTAAAGATCTGGGCAGGCGTCTTGTTGACCACGCCAACCTTGCCATCACCTTTGGCATCGACAAACGCCTTTGAGACGTAGCTGTAGACGCCCGGAGGTGGGACGATTTTATACCATTGATAGATTTTATGATCGACGGTGACCAGATCGCCCTTCTTGAGCTTCTTGACCACATAATAGGTCGTGCCTGCACCGGATCGAACCAATGCTGCATCTTCGACCACTTCTGCTGGGAAGGGATATTGCAGTTCGTCTGCTGCGGACAACATGGCTGGACTCAAGCCTGCGATCAAACAAAGCAGTGCGAATCGAGCGACCGGGGTACACATTTTCACCAATTGCATTTGATGCCTCCAAGACCGTCAAAATCGACGTTCAGCTTTCATTTTAAGGACGGTACACCCCCCCAGTCCACCCGTCAAGATGAATCGTCACCATTAGTATAACCGGTATTGTTATTATCAGACGTATAGGAAGTTGGGAAGTTCCGAGACATGTCAAAAATCTTGACCACAAAGGCCAAATCAACGAAACTGACATAAACAATCACGACACATCAATCACTTAGGGGGTGTACATGCAGTGGGAATATAAAACCGTTAAATTGGAGGCTCAAGGGTGGTTTGTAGGCGGCAAAGTCGACACCCACTCTCTTGACCGACTTCTAAATGAATACGGTCATCAAGGTTGGGAAGTCATCACTGCGGTGGACACCAACACTTCATCTGGTCAGACCCGTGACATTCTGGTCATCATGAAACGACCTTCGCCATGACAAACCCAATCCTGAAGATATCGAGCTTCATGTATGTTTGATCCCGCAGCACATTACCAAAAACTGAATCACGCTTAATGCCCCAACGCTCCAACGAGGACCCCATGAAAAAAGCCAAGATTATCGCAGCTGCTGTCGGTGCCCTTCTGATCCTCATCGTGATGGTGCAGAACACCGCAGCCGTGGAGACCAAGTTCCTGTTCATCTCCGCCACCATGCCTCGCGCGATCCTGCTGATGCTGACCTTCGGCATCGGCGTCGTGGTCGGACTGCTCATCGCCTTTACAATGGCTGGCAAGAAAGTCTCCAAAGCCTCTGAAAAAACCCAAGACTAAAAACACAACATCAACAGCCCGTCATCCAAACACCCTATTGCACAGGAGATTTGAGCCATGACACTGCAATTGATTCAAGAACTATTGGGTTGGTGTACGGTCATCAATGTGTTGGTGATTCTGGTCTGGTTTCTGTTTTTCCTGCTGGCTCACAACTTCATGTATCGCATACACAGCAAAATGTTCAAGATCAGCATCGACCAATTCGACGCCCTGCACTACGGACTCATCGGTGGGATGAAGATATTGGTAATCGTGTTCAATCTTGTGCCGTATGTGGCGATTGCGTTGATCAAATAATAAGCGAACGCTACACATTCATTACTTCCCGGGGGAATCCATGCAGACACCTGATGTTGTTCCGAGTCTGATCTTCGTCAAAACTTTGGGGGTGGTCTTAAATGAGCAGTTCCCCAAGACAGTTGATTTACCAGTTCAATCGCTTCGAATTGATGGTTACGAAGGCAAGCTGCTCTATGATGCCAATGGCATGATCTGGGGAGTTCGATTCAAATCATTCCCGGACATCCCCAAAGCACTACGTAAAAAGGCTCAAAATGATGAGTCCATTGAAATGACACTTGAATTGGAGTTTTATCGTGTTGGAACCTACCAACCCGACGAACTCAAATCGCTTTTAATCAAGTACGTCCCACAAACAATCAAAGATGGATTGTGGATACCTGAAGATTGGTTGACAGTCCAAAACGAAATTGCCAGCCGCAACTCTATTACAGATTTGTTTGATTACATCCGCCAGCAGACAGACATCGATTTGATCACATTCGAACGCTTGCCTGAATCAGAACTTGAGCGATTGAATTTGAAAGATGCCATCCCACCGGACATTCAAGCATCTGATAAAACCCTATTGCGTATCCATGAACAAAATGCCAAGCAATCCCAAACCTTTTTCCAACGCATCTGCAATCACTTTCAACAATACCGTCAACGAACCCCATGGGACTTCTGTTGGCGGATTGGTCTGGAAAGTCTTCTGGTATCGTTGATCGTAGCAATCGCACTGATAATGCTTGGTTCACCTCATCGCGAAATCAAACTGGACATCGTCAGCTTCGTGATCCTTGCCATCATTATCGCACCGATTCTTGAAACCTTGCTTTTTCAATCTTTCCCGATTTGGATCGCGCGAATATGCAAGTTGAAATTTGGCACTCAAATCGCCATCTCCGCCACCCTTTTTGCTTTGACTCATATTCCTGAAGGATTCACCACCTTCATCAGTGCGGGAATCGTTGGTGGATTCTATTTTGCTTTCACCTATGCATTCTGGAGAACCAAAGGGCGGTGGGTCGCTTTCTGGGTCACGGCTTTAGTTCATGCTATCCATAATTTCCCGGTCATCCTGCTTATTTTGGCATGATCCGGAAAAAAGTATGTGTAAAAAAAAGGCCGTCCCGATTTGCATCAGGACGGCCTTGGTCAATTGTGATTCACACGTGTTCGTGAGTCACTGAGAAATTCATGTTGCCTTCAACTTAGAAGGAGAAGGTGGTTTCAAGCCAGAACTTGGTGCGGTCGGCATTGCCGGAGCTTTCGCCGTTGTAATCAGCAAGCTTGGCCAGCACGGACCAGTTCTTGTTGATCTTCTTGGCCAGAACCACATCGATTTCACTACCCAGATCACCACCACCCTTGTTGGCCGAGTAGTCATGGTAGAAAATCTTGGCATTGATGCCGAAGGGAAGCTTGGTACCAGCGTAGATGTAGATGTCTTCAACACCACTTGAAGGCGTGGTCAGGAAGACGTCGGCCCAACCCTGATAGGCATGATTGGTGCCCAGGGGGAATTGGAAGGCCGCGTTACCGCCATCAGAACCGAGCAGTTGGAAACCCACACCGCCGAAACCAAGATCCTTGACGGACAACTTCACATCAATGGCAAAGAAGTCGGCATCATAGTCGAGCGTACTGTCAGCAAAATCACTCTGGTGAGCATAGGTCAGTTTGTAACCCAGACCCCAGGCGTCATCGAGTTTGATGTTACCACTGCCGGTCACGCCGTAGGTGGCGCTGGAGTTGTTGTTGCCACCATCATTTTCCAAATCGAGCAGGTAACCGAAACCGGTGAGTTTGAATTCCTTGCAGAATTGGTAGCTGGCATGAATGACATGTGAGCTGGAGTCGAACGGAGTTGCACCAGCAACGGTCGCTTCTTCGGTGAAGATGCGATTGACCTGCCAGATGTAGATGTAATTCACATTCAAGCCTTTGACACCCAGATCGCTGGAGATGTTAAAGGCATCGTAGGTCTGTTCCATCTGACGCCAACCGACGTTACCGACAAAACGGGCATCGTCGATGATGATGCGTTGACGACCGGCAATCAGGTTCAAGCTGACATCGGCATCCTTGGATGAGACATACTTGACGTAAGCCTGATTCAGTTCAACTTCTTCAGGATCGGCCACGACGGCCTTGGTGCCTGCACCCTGTGATGCCTGTGGCACGGAGTGGTCACTGCGGTCAAACGGAGTGTTGTTTTCCAGTTCGACATAAGCACTGATGCCGTTAAGGGCCTTGGTGCCGTAGCCAAAACGGGTGCGATTGGTGATCGCTGAGGTTTCATCACGGCCGGTCTGGGAGACGTGTTCCCAGCGCAGGCGGTTGTTCATTGAGAACTTGCCACCAAAGAGTGCGTCAGCAATGTCTTCTGCTGGCGTCTTGGGATCTGACAGCCAACCAAAGTCTGCTGGCAGATTAAACGGGTTGGCCAGAAAGCCCGAACTGGCGGGTGCTTCTTCCTGTGCCTGTACCTGCGAACCGATCATCAGCGATGATGCCAAAGCACCAGCAACCGCCAATCCCTTGGTCCATGTCCATTTTGATCCAACCATTTCTCATTTCCTTTCCTGTGAGACCTTGTCCAAAGAGGTCCCCATTGTTGTTTCAAAGCTGCTGCGAACTCGCGCAGTCACAGCCCCTGACCTATCTCACGTAACGACGTTGTCACGAGTATAGGCAATACTATTTTAACAATCTAACAAATTTGTAACATTGACTTGAATCAAACTTGTGCAAGTTGCATCAAGTCTTACTCGAAGTCACGCCCCCACTGGCCTGACACAGACGTGCCAGGTACTCCGATGGTTTTGACGGGTCAAACACTTGCCCATCCATCCAGACGTCCGACCCCATTGTCAGTTCATCTCGATCATCACTAAAAAGCGACCACGACTTGGCGTGAGTCCCTTCGGCTTTGTAATCCTGTGTCGGGAAATTGATCCCAAGTTCCGATGCAGCTGCCCGGTAAATCTCCGGCCGATACGTGGCCTCAGCGATCATCCGTTCATCGACATCCGCCGATACCTGTCCCCAACGCTTCATCTGCGTAACAAACCAAACCGCATGTGACCGCCAGGGGAACGTCGCGGTAAAGCGTCCAAACACATTAAAGTCCGGCATCAGTTCAGGATGCTTGCCAAGCTCAAATTGATACTTGCCACACATCGTCAAACCGATGACGCTCGGCAAGGCTCCGACATAACGTTCTTGTGCAAGCAGATCGACCACCTGTTTGCAGTCTTCCTGTTTTTCAATCCAGTCACAAGCCCGAAGCACCGCGCGGATCAAAGCAAAATGCGTATTGGGGTGACGGTCGGCCCAATCGCTGTTGACGCCAAGCACCTTCTCTGGACTGTTGTTCCAGATTTCGTATCCGGTGATGACGGTGCGGCCGACTTTTTCAAGTGTCGCAACTGTATTCCAAGGTTCACCCACGCAGTAGCCGTCGAGTTTTTTATCTTTGAGAAAACTCACCATATGCGGCGGTGGCACGGTGATGAGCTGCACATCATGATCCGGGTCAATCCCCGCCGATGCCATCCAATAACGCAACTCATAATTATGCATTGAAGTCGGGAACACAATGCCAAACGTCAACTTGTCTTTGCCCTGTTTGACGCGATTGTCGATCACTTTTTTCAATGCCTTGGCAGAAAGCTTGCGATCGGAAACCATGGCAGGCAAGGCTTCGCACATTTGCTCATACAACGACGTCGACACCGTAATCGCATTGCCGTTTAAGTCCAGACTTAATGCAGTGATCGTCGGCTTGCGGACTCCGGCAATACCCAGAGTCGTGGCAATCGGCATGGGGGCAAGCATCTGAGCTGCGTCGAACACGCCGTAGGCAACCTTGTCTCGGATACCGGCCCAGGAACCTTCACGGACCAGATCAACGGCCAAGCCTTCTTCGGTAAAGAAGCCCATCTCCTGTGCAACCACCAATGGGGCACAGTCAGTCAGTGGCACAAAGCCGATTCTCAATATGGGTTTTTCAATTCGCATCATCTTTAAATTCGTTCCCGTGCTATGTCGCGCTGAATTCGGGCAAATCATTAAGCCGGACTCTCTTTCCACTTCAATTGCCGATTAATTGACCAGTTGGAGCATCTCAACCAACTCCTGGGCCACCTTGCCAATCCGTTGTTTGCGATCCATGGCCATCTTCCGCAACAGCGCAAAAGCCTCCGTCTCATCGCATCGTCGTTTCTGCATCAACAAACCCTTGGCACGATCAATGAACTTGCGTTCATCCAGACTGCTCTTGGCGTAAGACAACTCACGCTCAAGGGATTGGTGCTTCTGGAAATGAGCAATGGCGACTTGAATGATCGGCTTGAATTTGGCAAGACTCAGCCCGTCCGCGACGTACGCGCTGACACCTGCTTCCACCGCAGCCTGCACGGTTTTTTCATCATCGTCACTGGCAAACATCACCACCGGACGCTTGTGATCACGATGAATCGACGAAACCATTTCCAACGTATCACGGCTAGGTGAACTGATGTCAATAAGCACCACGTCCGGCTTGCTGTCAGCCATCACCGACGGCAGATACTCACCGGTGAGAATAAGCCCCACCACCTTGTATCCACTATCTTGAAGCACAGACACAAGCGCCCGGCCACGTGCGGAGTCCTCATCAACAACCATGATTTTCAATGCTTCAGGCAACTGTTTTAATTCACTTTCATACATATCAACACGCATGCGTCTAAGACATGATGCATGATGATTGCTTGAAACTTACAACATAAACACCAGTTCGGACTTTTCCGTTTTGTCCTTGGGTGTTTTGGGCAGATCATCCTGATCATTGAACGTTTCTTCCTCAACGGGAGGTTTTTCCTGTCCTTGTTTTTCCTTCTCATGTTCCAGATCTTCAAGGTACTGAATCAGGCTGCCACGAATATTGTAGTATTCGGGGTGATCCAATACCTCCTGGCGGATGCGGGGACGCTCAAATGGCATCTCGTTGATCCGCCCAACCCGCGCATGTGGTCCATTGGTCATGGTCACAATGCGATCACACATGTAAATCGCTTCGTCCACATCATGCGTGACCAATAACGTGGTGACCTTGTTTTCATTGAGAATATCAATAATCACGTCCTGTAATTCCATACGGGTCAGGGAATCGAGTCTGCCAAATGGTTCATCAAGCAGGAGCATCTTGGGTTTGAGTGCAATGGCTCTGGCGATCCCCACGCGTTGCTGCATCCCGCCGGACATTTCACGGGGGTACTTGTGCATCGCATCAGCCAGTCCGACCTGGTTGAGATAGTACTCAGCCAACTCTTTGCGTTCTTTTTTGGATGCATGGGGGTAGACCCGTTTGACGCCGAGCATGACATTGCCCAGCGCGGTCATCCATGGGAAAAGACACGGTGATTGGAAGACCACACTGCGGTCGGGGCCTGCGCCATCGATTTCCTTGCCTGCGACAATCACATTGCCACCGGAGATCGCATTGAGTCCTGCGACCATCGTCAGCACTGTGGACTTGCCACAGCCTGAGTGTCCGAGGATGCCGATCATTTCACCTTGTTTGATCCGCAGGTCGAATCCATCGACCACGCGAATATCCTCGCCAAAGGGATTGGGATAGGCCTTGACGAGATTGACGATTTCAACATATTTATCCTGAAGGTTGTTACTCATTTTTACTACTCCTGTCAGGCCGCGACGCCTTGGGGTAAATCTGTTTATGGTTTTAAGAATCAGCAACACGCAGTGTCGCAGCTATTTTTCGTTGACAATTCGATCATCCGACCTGTGCCAGTGAGATCGGTTCGATGTCCGGACACTTGAGATTTCGTGATGTTCGCAGCAGTTTGGCTTCCTCATTGACCGAGATCATGAACTTGGTCACACGGTTACGCAGTGCCTTGAAATCAGGATTAAAGTTCAATGTCGTGCGATCACGTGGGCGAGGCAGTTCGACTTTAAAATCTTGAGCCAACGTTGCCTTGGGACCAGGGGTCAGCGGGATGATGCGGTCAGCCATGATGGTGGCTTCATCGACATCGTTGGTGATCATCACCACGGTCCGACGATCCTCTTCCCAGATACGAATGATCTCATCCTGAAGCACACTGCGAGTCAACGCATCCAGTGCGGATAAGGGTTCATCAAGCAGCAGCACTTCGGGCTTCATCGCCAAGGTGCGAGCCAGTGATAAACGCTGACGCATCCCGCCGGAGAGTTCGTGCGGTTTTTTCCATTCGGCACTGGTCAATGAAACCATGTCGATGTAGTTTTGGATGTAGTCTTTGCGTTCGCCTTTTTTCATATCAGGGAACACCTGCTTGACCGCCAGTTCAATATTTTGAAACACACTCAACCATGGAAGCAGTGAGTAATTCTGAAACATCACGCCACGGTCGGGGCCTGGCTCACCAATGGTTTTCCCCTTCATGCGGACAATGCCGCTATCGGGTGATTCCAATCCTGCAAGCAGGGAGATGAGTGTACTCTTGCCCGAACCCGAGAAGCCGATGATGGCTACGAACTCGTTTTCTTCGACACTCAAATTCACGTTTTCGAGTACTTCCGTCCGGGCGTTTGAAGGCCCGTATCCGATACTCACATTGTTCATTTCAAGGAAAGACATAACTATTATCCTTCAGCGACAAACCCCGGAAGCAGTCGCAGTTATTTCGCTGTGTTATTCGAAATCAAATCGCAGTCGGAGCATCATCGAAGCTCACCAGACGCTGGAAGACAATCATGGTGCGATCAAGCATCAAGCCGATAATACCGACGACGAAGACCACCACGAACATCTGAGCAAAGGTTTGTGAGGAACCGTTGTTAAACATGTCCCAGACGAACTTGCCAATCCCTTCAGAACTTGAAAGCAGTTCGGCAGCGATAAGCACCATCCATCCCACACCCAGACTGATGCGAAGACCTGCAAAGATCAGAGGCAATGCTGAGGGGATGACGATTTTAAACAGGCGACTCCAGAATCCCAGACGCAGCACACGGGCGACGTTCAAGTGATCCTTGTCAATTGCTGCCACACCAAAGGCGGTATTCACCAGCGTCGGCCACAGCGAGCAAAGCGCTACGGTGATCGCTGAGGAAAGAAATGCCGGATGCACAGGTGCCTGTTCAGGATCATCGATAAAACCACCGACAATGATGAACACAATGGGCAACCACACAATGGGAGATACCGGTTTAAACAGTGAGATCAACGGCGTCATTGCTGCCATGAACACAGGGCTCAAACCACAGAGAATACCGATGGGAACCGCGATAACCGTTGCAATCACAAAACCCAGAAACACACAACCCAATGAACGAACGATCTGTGCGGGGAATGTCCAGGGCTTGGCATAGGTTGACGTTTCAATGCGTCCCAAACGGTCTTCAGCCCGTTGAATCTTCAAGGCACTGAAGTACAGGGCGCGACCCGATGCCTGGCTGAACTTTTCCTTTTCTTTATCCAGTGACTCCTTGGCTGCGAGAACTTTCTGCTGCTGGTTATTGTCACCAAGATTTTCCAGTCGCTTGCTGTAGAACTGAACCTTCTCAGCCACACGGTTCTTGGCAAGACGTGCTTCGATGAGGCCTTGATGCTTACGATTCATCACCGCATCCATTTGAGCCTTGATTTGCTGGAGATTACCTTTTTCAACATCAGTCTGAGCCAGGTGTGCTTCGACCTTTTTGAGATATTCGCTGCGAGCGGACTTGTCATCAGCTTTGATGGTACCCGCCAAATCGGTGAGAGCTTTTTTGCGTGCCGTGCTATCGGCACTGTACTTGGCTTTGGTTTCTTCAAAGACCGCCATGATGGGAGCGACGGCCTTGTCAGTCTCAGCCTTGGCTTGCTCTTGGGCTTTGGTCAGCAGGGCATCCACCTTGGCAAGCTGAGGCTTGAGCTTTTCAAGTTCCGCGGACACCATGGCAATACGCTTTTGACGTTCTTCGCCGGACACCCGAAAGTCATCTTCCTTGATGTTTTCACGTTCATGGAAAACCCAGACACTCTTGGCAGAATCCCAAACCACGGCTGGTGTGGGGACTTCACCACTCTTGGTGGTATGACGCGGGGCGATATAAGCCCAGAGAACCATAAAACAAAGGAAGGTAAAAGCTGGGATACCAATGAAGAGAATGATCTTGCGAACCTGTTCGGAAGGCTCTTCACGGTAAATCAACCGGACGATTGGATCGAGCACGGCCAGGCCGGCAATATCCAGGGCTTTGAGAATTTTATACTTCATGATGCGACTCACTGAGGTAAGAAATAAATTGTTGCGACGAGGCGTTTACGCGAGGGACGTTGTATCTACGGGATGTTGTTTGGTGTACGCGAGTTTTTTGGAGCGCTAAACCGCAGCGGTTTTAATTCACCTCGGAAACTTCCGGGGGTTCCGGGGGGACGCAGGGGTCTGGTTTGAACAGGAGACTGAATCAAACCAGACCCGTCCTCAGCGTCGCGTACATTTGAGCAGTTGTCACACACGCTCATGGTCAGGAAAAAAGCAGGGTGGGTTTACTTGGGATCTTTATTACCAATCTTAAAGCTGTTGATGTAACCGATGGGGTCTTTGCCGTCATACTTGTTGCCATCAATAAAGTCACTGGTGGCAGGCTTGTATCCATCGGTGCCAAAGGGAACATCACTTTGGGAGATATAGCCTTCGGTGATGAGCATCTTGGCAGCAGCTTCATACACGGCAGGCAGGTAAATGCTCTTGGCAGTCTCGTGATACCAGCTCGCTGGCTTGCTTTCGGTAATCTGTCCCCAACGACGCATTTGCGTGAGGAACCAAACACCATCGGAGTACCAGGGATACGAAGCGTGATACTTGAAGAACACATTAAAGTCAGGCATTTCACGCTTGTCGGTCTTCTGGAAAAAGAAGAAACCGGTCATTGAGTTCTTGATCACGTCGTAGTCGGCACCGACATAGTTGGGCAGTGAGAGCAGACGACAGGCTTCTTCACGATTCACGAGCTTGCCATCTTTGTCCGCCGCATCAAGCCACTTGCCTGCACGGATGAGGGCTTTGACGACAGCCAGGTGTGTCTGGGGATTTTCATCCGCCCACTTCTTGGTGACGCCCAGTACCTTTTCAGGATTGTTCTTCCAGATGTCATAGTTGGTGGTCACGGGAACGCCGATGCCTTTGGTCACAGCCTGCTGATTCCAGGGTTCACCGACGCAGTAACCTTGAATGTTGCCTGCTTCAAGGGTCGAAGGCATCATCGGGGGAGGTGTCACTGAAAGTTCAACCTGTGCATCGGTACGTCCACCTTTGTCGGTCGATGAATACATACCCGGATGAATTCCCGATGCTGCAAGCCAGTAACGCAATTCATAGTTATGTGTCGAAACGGGGAAGACCATACCCATCTGCAATTTTTTACCTTCATCCATGTACTGACGGACAACGGGGATGAGTCCCTTTGCCGAGATCGGATGCTTGGGGGTTGGGGTATTGAGTGCCGGATCGTTTTCCTGCATTTGTTCCCAGACGTTGTTGGAAACGGTGATACCGTTGCCGTTGAGGTCCAGGGTGTAAGCGGTGACGATGTGAGCCTTGGTGCCAAACCCGATGGTTGCAGCAATGGGTTGGCCTGAGAGCATGTGAGCACCATCAAGGTTGCCGTTGATGACGTTATCGAGCAGCGTCTTCCAGTTGGGCTGAGCGATGACTTCAACCTGCAAGCCTTCATCTTCAAAGAAACCTTTTTCCTTGGCGATGACAATCGGTGCACAGTCGGTAAGTTTGATGAAACCAAACTTCAACGAATCTTTTTCAATATCCAGATAGACTTTTTCACCACTGGGTGCATCAGCCAACACCTTGGACGGCGAAATGGCCACGAGCAATGCTGCAACCAGCGACAGGGCAGCGATGAGTCGAGTGGCCGGATCAATCCGGGCAGTCAATGTTTTGCGGGGACGACGAGTCAATTGGTTGGTCACGTTAGGCTCTCCATTTTCAGTTTGTTTGGTAGTTGAATCAGCAGCGAGGTGTTGGCTTGTCTGACTCATATTGTTTGCTTGGGTAGTCTTACAATTTTGTTGCAGGCAAAAAAAAAACGCCCAACCCCACGTGAATGGGATTGGACGCCTTTGTCCACAGCCGATCTACGCCGATTCGGCTCGCACGGTAACAATTTAAAACTCGGCGGTTGGCTGATTTTTTTCAACCTCAACCGAGGCAAGCGACTTGCTGTTTTACTCATTCATTCCTGGACCCCTTAGCGGTGGTTTGAATTTTCAATCGCGTTGTCGTTTACGCCCCTCTAGTTGCAACAACTGTGCCAATTCGAAATAGAGGGGCAAAAAAACATCAGATTCACCGTTCAGACACCATGACGACGCCACAACAATAACTATAAACCCTTAACCAAAATCATCTTTCCAAAAATATCTTTAAAACATTCTTTTTCGCACAAAATTTCAAACACACATGTAAATACCAGCCAATCCCCTTAAAAATCTGCATACCGTCTCAGCAACAGGCGTTTTTGATGCACAGAAAGCATGCAGTACATCCACACGATCAATCCAAATGCAAAGAGCAGCAGATCAAGAGATCGATTTGATCTATAGGAGTCAATGATTCGCTTTGGATCGAAGGTGTTGGAACCTGAGAAATCAGGCAGCCAACAGTTCGTGCATCAGACTGTTGCACTGCCCAAAATAGCCGCGTCCGAATAAGTTCAAATGATTCAGCAGGTGATAGAGCATATAAACACGCTGTCTTTGCATGGTGCCATCGGGCAAGGGCCACGTGTCGTGATACGCTTGATAGAACTCAGGCGTAAAGCCTCCAAAGAGATGCGTCATCGCAAGGTCGGCTTCTCGCTGTCCATAATAAACCCCAGGATCAACAAGCACCGGATTGCCTGCGTCATCACACATGACATTGCCTGCCCAAAGGTCTCCGTGGAGTAGGCAGGCTGGTTCATCACAATCCAACAACGTGTCCAATCGGTCAAGCAAACGTTGAGCGGTGTCCATGAATTGACTATCAACATGCCCATTGCGACGTGCAAGCTTGAATTGGTAACCAAGTCGATGCCTGCGAACAAAGTCAACCCAATCGTCGGACCAACGGTTAGACTGTGGCGTGGCACCAAGTAAATTGTCACCTTGCCACCCGTACTGCTGCTGCGTGGTCTTGCGATGTAAGGTTGCCAGTTGTTTACCAAGTGTTGTTTGAAAGTCCATTCCTTGTGAGCCTGTTGGGATGTGCTCCAGGATCAGCAATGGCATATTCTCAGCTGTCTGCGTTAAACCAAGTACATTTGGGATGCGGATACATTGGGGTTTGGCCAATGCGTTTAATCCATCGGCTTCAACCTGGAAGTGGTCAGCGAGGACTTTGCCGTTAGGCTCTTTGACGAAAACTTTGCTTTGATCATCGAGCGTGAGCTGCCAGGCTTTATTGATACAGCCGCCCCCTACCGAATGGACATGAGCGATTTGCCTGCCGTGGGCAAGCGTCTGCTGCACTGCATCTTTGACCTGAGGTGTCATCACGACTCCATGAGCGTTTTGAGAATCTCGGGGCAAGCTCTTTCAATCATATCCAACACCTGATCAAACCCCGACTCCCCGCCGTAATAAGGATCAGGCACGTCTGGCGGATTGTCCGCATCCAGATATTCCCCGAGCATATGGATATTGTCGGCTCGACCCACGGCTAAGCGTTTGAGATTTTCCAGATTGCTTTGATCCATGGCAATGACCAGATCAAACTGCTCGATATCGTCTGCCGTCACCTGTCGGGCTCGACTTTGCAGGTCATATCCGCGTCGATTTGCAGCAGCTCGCATGCGCGAGTCCGCCATATTCCCCACATGCCAACCACCGGTTCCCGCGGAGTCCACCTGAACAGCGTCCGATAAGCCGGCATTATCGACCACATCCAACATCACCCCCTCTGCGGCTGGACTCCTGCATATGTTTCCTAGACAGACAAACAAGACTGAGCGCATAACCTAATCCTGACTAAATGCTATTGCTTAAGTGATAGACCAATTACCCTGAACATATAAAACCCTATAAATCATGGGAATTTTTGAAACAAAAAAAAATTCACACAACCCCTTACCCTAGGTTGCAAACGGGGTATGCATCCGTTAATCTTTAAGCATCTTAACACAGCCCCCGGAAGGGCGGCGAGCTTGCTTCGGCGACTCGTCGCCTTATTTTTTTTCCCGGTTGTTGAACACACATCCCCTTTCCAAACCAATACCGCCCTCGCAATCACCGGGATTTTGTTTTGCTCAACACAAGCAATCCTATCAAAAAAACTGCCTGTACATCCGTCAAGTGATACTACGAACCGACAAATCCGAACAGACGGCCTTATGAACAAAAGACTACTCCTAACTGCTGCATAACGGGTTAACCCACACCCAACATTGGCCGATGCTAGCACAGAGAACACGACGCAGTTAAGAGGTGTGCATTGTCAGAAAATACGATTCAAATCGGCCAGATTCTCATCCAGCAAGGTGTCCTAAGCGAACAGCAAGTGTTCGAGATCAGTCAGGCCCAAAAGAAAAATCCCAACGTGCCCTTTGGTGTCCTTGCTGAGCGACTTTTTGATGTCACCAGCCAGACCATCGAACAAGCATGGATCGAACAGTATCACCATTTCACAGGTACCACGGATCTGCGTGATCAGGAAATTGACGAACGTGTGCTAAGTGTCATCAACCGACGCCAGGCATGGCAGTTTGAAGTCCTGCCATTACGCTATGAACCCACCGGCGAATTACTCGTCGCAGCCTCCAAGCATCGACTGGCTCGTGCGGTCTCCTTCATGACCAACCAGATGGAAAGCACATGTCTTTTCCGTGTGGCTAATCGTACGCAGCTTCGCGATTTTCTAAGTCGGCATTATCCGATGTCAGAAGTGACCGAAGAAATCCTCTGTCGAGCCCGCGAAATGGCGCATGCCTGAGTTCATCACAATCAATTGAACATCACAATAGTTCCGACACCACGTGAGGCTGATGCATGGCCATCACTCACCTCGAATCGACGCGCTGTTGGCGTGAGCGTCGAGTCCTTCGGCTTTTGCAAGCAGTGCGATGTCGTCGATGGTTTGTTGACTCATGCCGTTGCGATAGCAGACCGTGCCTGATCGCTTAAGGAACGTGTAGACACTGATACCACTGGTAAAACGAGCCGTCGTACCGGTGGGCAGGCAATGGGATGGGCCCGCATAGTAGTCACCAGCGGCCACGGGTGTTTGATGTCCAAGGAAAAACTCACCGCCATTGGTGATGCGTTCAAATAGTCCGTCCACATCTTTGACTGCCAGGTTCACGTGTTCGGCTGCGATGGTGTTGGATACCTCGATGGCTTGATCCACATCCTTGGTGAGTACTGCACAGCTTTCGGTATCCAGCGCTTTTTGGATAAACTCACTGCGGGTGCGCTTGGCCATTTGGCTTTGGACTTCTTTGCCAATGGCATCAATCACATCGCGTGACCATGAGACCAGGAAACACTTACCGGGATTGTGTTCCGCTTGAGCGATGAGGTCACTTGCCACATAGCCGGGGTCCGCCGACTCATCAGCGACGGTGACGATTTCACTGGGGCCATAAAATCCGCCATCGGTCCCGCAGACGCCTGCGACCTGCGCTTTGGCGAGTTGGACGAAGACGTTACCAGGACCAGCAATGATGTCGATGGGTTTGACCGACTGCGTGCCATAGGCCAATGCTGCGACAGCCTGAGCGCCTCCGATGCGATAGACATTTTCAATGCCGAGCATTTTGCAGGTTCCCAGCACGATGGGTGAGATATCGCCTGCCGGTTCATCACCGATGCGCGTTGGCGGTGGGTTGATGACGCTGATGTTTTGGGGATCGATGCCTGCGACCATTGCCGGGACTGCGAGCATGATGAGTGTCGAGAACAACACTGCCGCCCCGCCGGGGACACACATGCCTGCACTTGCCATGGGCGTAAAGCGCATGCCAAGTTCCGCACCGTTGATCGTCACGGTCTCCATGCTCTTGGGCATGGCATGCTGCTGATACTGTCGAACATTTTCAATGGATCGTTCAATAGCGCTCCGCAGATCGCCGGGGAGTTGTTTCTCCGCAGCATCCAACTCGGCAGCGGACACCTTGATGCGATCCGCTGTAAAGTCCGGGTCGGTCCACTTACGCATGTACTTGACGATGGCGTCATCACCATGCTGCTGAACATCCTGCAAAATCGCACTGACCAATTGGGCCTGCTCGCTGAATGCCGAAGCGGTGGACTTAAGACGTGTTAATCGCGCCTGATAGTCCGCCTGTCCCTGTGATGTCGCAATGTCGTATACCGGCAACATGTCTAACTCCGATGACAAAATAAATGGCTTAACCGCAGAGACACAGAGTCACAGAACAAGGCAAAAGACAGAGCAAGGCATTTTTGTTTTCCAGCTCTGCGTCTCTGTATCTCTGCGGTTCATTCCTTGGGCCAACATCAGGCCGCAGCACCACAAATTAACGTTTTTTCGCGTATTTGCCAGCCTGACGGCTAATGGCCCCTCGAATTTCGAGCATCGTCAGGTCCGATTGGATCACGTGCATGGGTAATGTCGTCAATCGAGCAATGTCGTTGATCGCCAACTCACTGTCCATAACCGACATGATTTTTTGTTGCGACTCACTGAGATTCGCAGCGAATAATGAGGAGGACTCCGTCCTGGATTCGGCTGTCATTTCATCGCCGCCAGCCTGGAGTAACTGCCCGGCATCCCCGAGATTTTCCAACACCTCCGCAGGAGAAGTCACCAACGTCGCCCAACCCTGACGGATGATCCGATGACAACCGGCACTCATCGCAGAGTCCACCGGACCAGGTAATGCCATTACCTCACGACCGTGATCCTCTGCTGCTAAACGTGCGGTGATCAAGGCGCCGGATCGGTTGGCCGCTTCAATGACCAGCGTGCCCAGTGACATGCCGGAAATGATGCGGTTGCGAGCGGGGAAATTTTCAGGTCTTGGGGATGTTGCCATCGGTAGTTCACTGATGACCGCGCCGCCTGATGCGACGATTTCATCAAACAGCTTCACATTGGGTTGCGGGTATGGCTTTGCAAGACCGTTACCGATGACGGCAATGGTGCGACCCTTGACGCGAAGTGTTGCCTGATGCGATGCGGTGTCGATGCCGTAGGCACCGCCGCTGATAATGGACAGTCCAAGTTGTGAGCATCCTGCAGCAAAGCGGTCCGCCATCTCCCTGCCGTAGCGGGTGCATTTGCGAGCCCCGACAATCGCAAGGCCCAAGGCATCTTCTTCAGAGAGTTGCCCACGGACATATAGCAGTGGTGGCGGGTCGTTGATCCACTTGAGTAATTTGGGATAACCTTCATCCTCAATACTCAGCAGTTGCACGCCATGTTCGGCGATCAATTCCAACTCCTGATTGATGGCGGATTGATCCGACCAACTTGCGACGAACTGCGAAGCCTTGTTGGGACTGATCCCTGAGACATTGGCTAAGGCTTGCGGGGTCGCTTCGAGAACTTGTGTTGCTGAGCCAAATGCTTCCAGACACCGACGGATCAAGGTCGGCCCCAATCCCGAGGTGAGGGTTAGTTGAAGCATGGCATGTGATGAACTTTGTTTCATATTGGACTGATAAGTTTATCAACAAATTCACAATCTGGTGGTATATTGTTAAATGGACTGGGAGGTCCAGTCGCATTGGTGGGACAGCAACATTTCAAATTTGGGAAGGCAGCAATCCATGAAACATGCACGATTGACGATTCAACTTCTGGTATTGATCACGCTTTGTTTATCTCAAGGCGCCTGGGCCGAAGGTGACAAAGCAGCCGATGGCAAGCTCAAAGGCTGGCATGCACACTACGCCAAAGAGTTGCAGATGACCGACGAGCAAATCGAGCAGTACAAAGCGATCCTCAAGACACGTTACGAAACCGAATCCAAATGGAAAGCCGAAAACAAAGAAGCTTATGAGTCCGCCAAAAAGGCTATGGATGATGCCAAAGCCTCAGGTGACAAGGAAGCCTACAGCAAAGCCAAAGCTGATTACTATGCCGTGAAGAAAAGTAAAGACGAAGCCAACAAAGCATACGAAACAGCACTCGATGGCCTGCTGACTGCTGAACAAAAGGGACGCAAGACCGGCCTGTCCCTGTACAACAGCGTCAAGTGGTACATCAAGAAGGCAGATGTGAGTTCCGAGCAGCAAAACCAGATCAAAGAGATGGCCATTGCTGAAGGCGCCAAACTTGTCGACGCCAAAGGCAAGGAATACCACAACGCCAAGATGGCCTTTGTCGAGAAGGTTAAAACCGAAGTTCTCACTGACGCCCAACGTACCGCGATAGGCAGCAAAGACAAAACTCCCAAGATCAAAAAAGACAAACCCGCCAAGGATAAAAAAGAAGACAAGAACAAGGCGTGATGCCTGATTCAAATTTTCTTTGTAACAGATAAAAAAAACGCAGGTTGTCATCAAGACGGCCTGCGTTTTTTGTATTGTGTGTGATCCGTCAGAATCGCTCCCGATGGTCGCTCATCTGGCGGCTTGGGACATTGATTCATATCGCGAACATGAGTTACTTGGGATTGGGCACAAAGTCTCCGCCGCGGCATTGTTTGAGGTATTTCATGCCATGCACCTGGCCGGTCATTTCCAGATCATCACGATAAACCGGATCATGCCAGCCTTCGATGTCGATGCAACCTTTGAATCCGCCCCGACGCAGTTCGGAGATGATGTCGGTCCAGTTGCTGTCACCAAAGCCGGGGGTGCGATGGAACGCAAATTGATGTGGACCGGTGATGCCATACTCTTTGATGACGTCCCACTTGATGGTTGCATCCTTACCATGGACATGGAAGATGCGATCCATGTATTTACGCAGTTGAGGCATCGGATCAATGAGCTTGACCATCTGGTGGCAAGGCTCCCATTCCAGACCAATGTTGTCTGCATCAATGGCGTTGAACATCATGTCCCATGCAGCAGGATATTGGGCGATATTGCAGCCGCCCTGCTTCCATGTGCCCCCCATGTCACAGTTTTCAAAAGCGATCTTCACGCCCTTGTCCGCTGCGCGTTTAGCCAATGGTTTGAACACCTTGGCATAGCGATCCATCGACGCATCAATGGGCTTGTCGACGATGCGACCTGCAAAACCACAGATGACATCACAGCCAAAAAGCGGCGCAGCATCAATGAGTTTTTTCCAGCCTTCGCGGCATGACTTGGCAGCAGCATCATCCATCAGCGGATTACCAAAGACGCCAAGCGAACTGATGACGGCATCGCTGCCCTCAAGTTCTGCGTTGACTTCTTTGGCCAGCTTCTTGAGATTGGTTTTGCCCAGTGTCTGCCAAAAGGTCAGCGAGAAGGATTCAAAACCGTAGGGGAGAATCTCACGGATGTAAGCAGGTGAGTCCTGCCCACGGTTGACGAGTGTGCCGATGCGGATGTCGAGTTGGGACATGATTGGGGTTCCGGTTGTTTGAATGGTTACAGGGTTATGGTTTGTTATGGCTTTTACCACAGAGGCACAAAAGCACAGAGTTTTCAAGGCAAAACATATTCTGATTGTAAGGCTCTGTGTCTCTGTGGTTCATCCTTGGACTTAAATTTTGATTTCGATTCGTTTGCCTTCGCGGGAGCTTTGCATGGCGGCGAAGACCATGGCTAAGGACTTGATGTTGTCGTGACATTCGGTTTGCGGTTTTGTTCCATCATTGAGATAGGCAAGCATTTCACGCAGAGCGCCGCGCATGGTTTTGTGTTCGATGGGCGAGGGATCAATCACTGCATCCTTGAGCGGTCGTGTGAATCCTTCGTCGCCATCTGCGATTTGGCCGGTGGGTGTTGCGTCCTTTTCGTAAAGGATCGTGCCTTGCTCGCCAATGATGCGCCAGTGTCCGTTCCAACTGGTATAGCAACCTTCAGCACACCAACTGCCTCGATAGGTAAAGACGATGCCATCGGTCATTTCGAAGATGCAGGTGGTTGCGACATCCCCTTTGTACCACGACCCCTTGGGATTGAACTCGTGTGCATAGACGGCAACGGGATCACTTGCGGTGAAATATCTTGCAAGGTCAAAGTGATGGATCGCCATGTCGAGGATCAGCGGACTTTGCATTTGGTCGCGGAATCCGCCGAAGTGCGGCGCCATGTAGAAGTCGCAGTTCACAGTGGTCAGATCACCGAGTTGGCCGTTGATCACGGAGCGCCGGTACTGGTCATGGATCGGTTCCCATCGGCGGGATTGGCTGACCATGTACAGCTTGCCGGTCTTTTCGCTGGCAGCCACCATCTGTCGGGCTTGATCCATGCTTGCGGCCATGGGCTTTTCGCTGACCACATGAAAGCCTGCTTCCATGGCTTTGCAACAGACATTGCAATGCGCTTCGGGGATCGTCAGGTCGATGACAAAGTCCGCATCGGTGTCGGCCAGCGTCTTGTCCAAATCGTCGGACGCGACGCTGTCCAGTTCATATTCATCAATGCGCTTCTGAGCATTCTCCAAATTCAGATCGACCACTGCTGCGACTTGGACGCCTTCAGCTTTGAGTTGCGGGAACCAGGCACCGGATATCCCACCGGCCCCGACGACAATTGCACGTTTTGACTTACTCATCAAACCAACTCCTGTGAACAAAGTCGCCCAACTGTAGTCTGCATGATCGTGCGAATCTTCCCGGCATGTCCGAATTTTTTCTGTTATTCTCCGATTGGTACAAATTAACAAGTATAATTGATAGTTAATATGCCAAATAAAAACAGCTTTTATCCGAACCCACATATTCCGGAAAACCAGACCCGCGATGTGGTCTGCTGGAAACATGCGATGCTACATCGTGATCATTGTGACATGCACACCCATCCTTTTGGCGAGTTTTTCTACTGTCTGGCTGAAGGTGGGACGCAGATCATCGAGTCCGGGGAGATTGAAATGGCTGTGGGTGATGTCTATTACTTCCCGCCAGGACAACTGCATATTGGCAACGGTTCACACAACGGTAAAACGCAGGCCATCGTACTGTACCTGCCTGTATCCCTTTTTTCCGCGCTCAATTCCGGCGACGATGATGCTTTGCGAATCCTGCAGATCCTCGATGAACATATCACGGAGACCGACAATCGCATTCCCCTCTCCGCAGCCGGTTCCAGGAAAGTGCGTTCTGCGATGCTCACCGTGATTGCCGAGGGGATGCAGGGTCAGCCGGCATATCGTTGCGCCGCCAAAACGCAGTTGCAGCAGATGCTTTTAACCATTATCCGGGACCGTCATCTACCTAAGGATTGGGTACATCAATTCATGGTTCCGGATCGTGATCAGCGGATGACGGAAGTCTGCCGATACATGCAGAATCACTATATGCATCCGATCGCCGTCACGCAGCTTGCATCGATGTGCTTTTTAGGACTCAGCCAATTTCATGCGATTTTCAAACATGAGCTCGGATGCACAGCCGTGCAGTATCTCACCGGCATTCGCATGCATCACGCGCGACAGATGCTTGTCCAAACGCAGCATAGTATTGCGCAGGTCGCTCAACGTTGTGGCTATGACTGCCTTGGGCATTTTTACGATGTGTTCAAATCACAATATGGCCTGACGCCGCGTCAGGTGCGACTGAGCGAACAAGCTGATTGACGATGGAACTTGCCAATCATTTTCTGTTAAATCCTTGACCTTGGCCCTGAGCAGGATATGATTCCGAAACAAAACGAAACAGTTTCGGATATATTTCTATGACTACCGTTTACGACATCGCCAAAGCCGCAGGCGTCTCACCTGCTTCGGTCTCGCGGGTTTTAAATCAGCGTGAAGGCGTCGGCAAGAAGATGACCGACCGAATCCTTAAAACCATGGAGGAACTGAACTTCAAGCCCCGTTGGCAGGCGACCAAAGCCCGTTCAATCGGCTTTGTCGTCTTCCCGCATAAGGATTGTCTGGCCTACCCGTACAATGCCAATATCCTCTCAGCAGCGTCGGAAGTGCTCTTTGCACAGGGGTATCACGTCCAACTCATCCCACAGATTCAGACCCAAGAGGCCTTCGAACAGCTCCAGCATATGATCAACATGCAGCAGGTCGACGGCATCATGGTCATGGCTTTTCATCAAAGTTATGACCTGGCAAAGCTGGTGGATATGACCAATATCCCGCATGTGATTCTCGGGGGCGGCGACGACATTTCGCCAGACCATCAGGTCACCTCGCAGTCCGTCGAAGGTGGTGCCAAGGCAGGTCATTACCTTTGGCAAATGGGGCATCGTCAGATTGCGGTGATCACCCCGTCGTATCACAACGCGGTCCATCGCAAACGACTTGAAGGTGTCCAGCAAGCCTTTGCTCAACACGGCGCATCAGCACAACAAGTCCATCATTTAGTGGTTCCTGATGTGCAATTTGCAGTCAGTGAAGGCGCGGCGATTGACTTGATGAATCGCCCCAGCCCGCCGACAGCCGTCATTGCCACCGAGAGCGTTTTGACCATTGGTTTTATGCGTGGCTGTCGCAAAATGGGATTGTCCATTCCCGATGATGTGTCGCTGCTTGGTTTTGAAAATGCCCAGGAGCTTCAATGCGTGGACCCTGCGGTCACCGTCATCAGTTCTCTGGCACGCAATATGGGCGATGCTGCTGCCCAGTGTCTCTTGGATCAAATCCATCACCGTCAAACACAGGTGAGCCTGAATCAGGAAATGGTGCTATTGCTGCGAGACTCGGTCGCCCGGATAAAACCAAGCTAAATCGACAAAGGTAACTGCTATGAAACGCACAGCATTCACACTCATCGAACTCCTGGTGGTAATCTCCATTATCAGCCTGCTCATTGCGATCCTGCTCCCAGCATTGGGTAAAGCACGCAAAGCCTCCCAGCAAATCCAATGCATGAGCAACCTTCGACAGATCGGCATGACCACCGCAGTCTACATGCAGGAGTCGGCCAATCGTTTCCCTCGCCCCAAGAAAGGGTCGTTCGACTTTTGGAGTGAATTCCTCTCGGACTATTCAGCTAACATTCCCGAAGGTATTCAACGCTACGGCCACCCGCTGACGTATAAACTCTTTGCCTGCCCCAGTGACACCGTTACACGAAACAACACAACACGTCCCATCCGAAGCTATGCCTGCAATTACTACATGTTTGAATATCAAACGCCCTACCTCATCACCGTCAGGCAGGAGTCCGATGCGATCCTGCTTTCTGAACGTGCAGGCGGACGCGCATTTTTCAACGAGTACGGCTTAAACGACATGTACAACTCCGGGGACATGACCGCTCAACACAACGACGGCCGTAATGCTTCGACACTGTATCGAGACCTGCACGTTAACCCCACGATTGTCGATTCACACACTCATTATCACGGCGGACCCTGGTGGAAAAAACACTTCAGGGGTGAATAACGCCAACACCTGGTCAGCAAATTTCAATCCAGATTCCCGACCCAACCACGCTCGAACTGAGGAAGTTTTCATGTGCCCATTTTTACGATGTCTCCTGGTAATGATTTGTTTGTTGGCAACAGACGCCCATGCCCAGTCATGGGAGTTTGCAACGTTGCCCAAAGCCCATGTCAGCAGTTTGACCGACATGCGAAAAGGCATGCCAACTCAGTTGTGTGACGGGAAGATCAACGATCATGCTTTTTTCTCTCCTCTTAAAGGTGCGACGCTTCATTTGCAATGGGATGAAGCTATCCACATCAGTAACCTTGCGATCACGCGCCAGGGTTGGCCGGACTGGGCGATTGCATCGCAAGTTAAAATTCAGATCAATGACTTACCGGCTCAGATATTTGACCTCACTGCCAAGCGTATGAAACCGATGCCAGAGGAGCAGGTGACCTTCGACGTCCTGCCACTGGCTCAAAAGGTGTGGGCCAAGACACTGTCTGTGGAAATTCTCGACATCCAAACCACCACCAACAGACATGGCACCTTTGAGTTGGGCCTTGCTCGACTCGCACCTGCGACCATCGACCTGCATGCGGTGCAAGGCGTCCCGCTGGATGCTTCTGGCTTGCAGGTGACCGTGCAAATTGACAAGCCGGTGACCTCGCTAAAATGTCTTGCCAACGCAAGGCGATTCCGTAAACCCACCCAATGGGCCTATCACACCGGACCCTTACCCGCAGGCACACATACGCTTGATATCCCCTGGCAAAGCTTCGGCCCTGAGTCCTATTTCCAAGACCCGATTGCCCCGCTTAGCATCTCCACATTTGAACTGGCAGACAGCAACCCGCAAAACCCACAACCCCTCAAGCTTGTGAGTTGGTCGTTTACCAAACGTGATGGCCAACGACTCAAACCCGCATGGGAACAGGTCACCGAACTGGACTTCACCCCCGATGCCAACGGCTGGCGACAAGGCATCCCCATGCAGGGCTTTGGACGCTTTGGGTACATGGCAGACAACGGCTTACTGGTTGGCAGCCTCAGCCAAAACCAATTCCAATACACTGCCTATCATCTTGCTTCACAACGCAAAGTCGAAGAGACCTTTCTCTTTCACTGCGGTCAAGCTCATGTGAAACGTTGGCAAAAAGCCCAAGCCGATTGGACGAGCATCACCGTGCAAACTCTCTTTGATTACAGCGATGCCATGCGCAATGAGTTGGCAGCCAAGGCGCCGCAGCTAATCAAAAACCGTCGGACACCGCAGGTCACCCATGCGAGTATTCTCGCGCCCGGATTCCTTATCGATTCGGATCAACCAAGTTTCACAATCCAAACCCAATCGCCTGCTGCATCGGACGTCTGGATGCTTGCCAATCTCACCGGCAAAACGGCTTGGATCAAACTCACCGAGTCTGTGGATTTGAGTACTTTACACGAAGGGCATCTCACGTTGGTCTGGGCTTCCAAACCCCAATTACCCATTCTCCTTGGACTAGCTAAACGCCCTGCGAGCATTTCGCTTAAGCAAGGTGTCGTCCAACTGAATTTCAAAACACCATTAGGGCGCATCGCCATGGGGACACCGACCGGCTACCGCCCCTGGACTGGCAAACCCGGTGAATCCAATCAGGCCAGTGACAGCCTGGCGATCTCATCACGCAAGCTTGCGGCGATTCTCCGGGCGTATCCCAATCGCTGCCAAATGCAGTTTAAAACGGCTCTCGACCATGTCCAGATCAAAGAAACCTTCGGGCATATGATCTGGGACAACGATTGGTCGGAGACTTCAATGCCCATCGCCCCGGTCGCCCCGCTATTGAGCTTTGCAGCAAGCCAAAAGTATCCGGTGACTTGGCAGACCGACACAATTGCTCAGATGAATCTCCCAACCAAGTATGGGCCGTATCGCGCAGCCGTGGGTAACGAAGTCTTGTACACGCTTCCAACACCCAACCCGCATGGCACGTTTTACCTGGCTCCACAGTCCGACAATCCGTTGATGGCTCATGTCTCAGAGAAGATTGCCAGCTACGACCAATCCGCCAAACCGTGGTTGGATCGGGACTGTCTGGGGAGTTGGTGGTTATGGGCGCCTGCCACGCAAGCCTTCCCGATGCTTCATGAAAAACAGAGGCAAACCTTTGAAGCAGGCTATGCCGACCAATTGGACAAGAACCTGCAACCGCATACATGGCAGCTTCGCACCGAACCCCAAAGCGGCGCGAAGTACACCGCATCCTTTGGTTGGATTCACTCTGCGACAGGCACCCTCGGCGATGTGAACTCCGGCAATGGCGCGGCTTTGTTCGGACCCTACACCTATGCCCGGACCACCGGTGATTGGCAATTGATCCAGAACCGTTGGCCGATTCTCCAAGCTGCAAGCCGGTATTTTTTGCTCTCACATGACTGGAACAACATGCAGACCGGCGCCCGCGAGTTCTCCGGATCATCAGCCATCGACATGGATGGGATCGGCTACGAAGGCGCGATCGCCTATTGGCAAATGGCATCCAAGCTGGGCAAAACCGACGAAGCTGCCATCGCCCAACTGCTTGCTTCAAGACTGGCGATAAGCACCTGCATCCGCTGGGTCGGCTACCAATGGGATCATCCACAGGACGGCATACCCAATGATTACATCGGCGTGGGGTTAGGTGAAAAAAACGGCTTTGATGTCATGCATTTCAAACACCATTCCAAAGACCACATCATCAGTGAACTGGCATTGAGCCTGGCATGGGTCGGCCAATATCCTGAACTGTTTAACCTGCACCTTTGGGGGTTGGGCAAAAGCTTCTGGCAGGACTTTGAATACAAACTCATGAACCACCTGCCGGACTTTCGAATTAATTACAAAGGCAATCGCAACAACCATCCGGCCAACGTCTGCACCAACCTCTATCTCCGCGGACTGCTGGGTGAATCGACAGATCAGTTGACTGCAGAGCTTGGCAAACAGGAAAAATGGGGGAAAACTCCCGGCCAGCAGGTCGCCATGGAGAACGCCGGATTTTACGCCCTGCTCATGGGTAAAGACTGTCCCATTCGCCTGCATGACTGGGGCAAGGCCCGTGTTGAGCAGGCGACATTTAATTCACAAACTCTGTTGGCGCAAATCACTATCAATTCCAAGCTGCCTGACCAACTCACATGGACATTGCTCAAGACTCCCCAAAATGCTACTTGCAATGGCAAGCCCATTACGGTCAACGCTTCAGAAAAACCACAACAATTGAAGCTCGACGAAGGTATCAACCGAATTTTGATTCAATATTAAATGGGAAATCCGTTACAATGCGCCGCTATGACTACAAAGCCCATTGTCACACGTTTCGCTCCTTCTCCCACAGGTGCCCTGCACGTCGGCGGCGCCCGGACTGCGCTGTTTGCCTGGGCCTATGCCCGGCAGCATAAGGGAAGGTTTATCCTTCGCATAGAAGATACCGACCAGAAGCGATCCAGCCCGGAGTCCACCAAAGGGATTCTTCGCGATATGCAATGGTTGGGATTGAGATGGGATGAAGGCCCGAACCACGCTGCGGATGATCCCTATGCCAATCAACTGGGTGCCAATGGCCCCTATTTCCAATCCCAACGTTTGGATATATACACCAAGCACATCAACCAACTCATCGAAGCCGGTCTTGCCTATGAAGACGATGGCGCGATCCGCTTTCGTATGGACAAGGACGTCACGTTTTGCGATGAAGTCTTCGGCGAAATGAAAATTGCAGCAGCGGACCTGGAAGACTTTGTCATCCGTAAAGCTGACGGCTTCCCCACGTTTCACATGGCGGTGGTCATCGACGATGCCCTGATGGGCGTCACCCACGTCATCCGCGGGCAAGAACATCTGAACAACACCTCCAAGCATGTCGCCCTGCTCGATGCACTTGGTTTTGAACGTCCGACCTATGTGCATCTGTCATCGATCTTGAATCCTGATGGCTCGAAAATGTCCAAGCGTGATAAAGCCAAGGTCGCCCGCAAAGCCGCCAAGGACGCCAAACTCACCAGTGTTGGATTTGATGATGATGCGTTTGCAGCATTCCTCGACAAGAAAAATGACGAGATGAAATTTGCGTTAGCAATCGCTGAGCAACTGAATCTTGACTTGCCGGAGATCAACGTCGCGGACTTCCGGGATTCGGGCTACATTCCTGCAGCCCTGCTGAATTATCTGGCACTGCTGGGTTGGAATCCCGGCGATGACATCGAGCAATTCGACTTGGATTTCCTCATCCAGCAGTTCGGCTTTGACCGCATTGGCAAGTCCAACTCCAAGTTTGACCGCGCCAAGTTACTGAGCTTTAACAGTGATGCCATCAGCAAGCTCGACACCGGCACCTTTAGCATGCTCCTGGGCCAACAGCTTGTTGCTCATCACCCTGAATACACCGATCTGGTCAATGACCCGCCGCGCTTTGCGATGTTCTGTCTGGCCTATCAACCCCGTGCTCACACGCTTGATGAAGTGGCTGACATGGGACGCTTTTTCATCATTCACAACAGCGAAGTCCAATACAACGCAGATGACAAGCAGGTCAAAAAGAACCTGCTCAAAAACAACTGCGAAGGCCTGCGGACTTTGGCAGACTTTGCAACGGAGTTGGAACAGCTAACGCCTTTCAGTGGTGAAGATGCACACAATCTCATCAAGCGTTACTGCGAAGAACGTGAAATGAACATGGGGAAAGTCGCCCAGCCATTGCGTATTGCCATCAGTGGCACCGTGGTCACCCCGGACATCGCACTGACACTGGACATCATGGGCAAGAAAGACACCTTGCTGCGAATCATGCGTTGTCTGGATGCGTTCTCTGCACAAATGGAAGTCACCGCAGAGTAACCACGCAAGGCCGCGTATCGGATATCTATCTGATACAAGTCAATAACATTTGTATATGAACCTGCACCGCATTTGCTTACGGTGCCACGCAATCGAACTTTGTAAAAACATCGAAAGCAAATTCATGAATTACTGGTTAATCAAAACCGAACCGGGCACATGGGGTTGGGAAGACCAACTCAATGCCAAGGATCAAACCGAGCACTGGGACGGTGTCCGCAATTATCAGGCAACCAACAACATGAAGGCGATGCAAATCGGCGACCGTGCGTTTTTCTATCATTCGGTTAAAGAGAAAACCATCGTCGGCATTGTGGAAGTCGTCAGCGACTACTATCCCGATCACACCGACCCCAAAGGCAAGTTCGGCATGGTCGATTTCAAGGCCGTCGCCCCTGTCAAAAACCCCGTCACCTTGGCGGACATCAAAGCAGTGCCTGAGTTGTCAGAAATGGTGCTGGTGAAAAATTCGCGGCTAAGTGTTCAGCCGGTCACCAAAAAAGAATGGAAAATCATCTGCAAAATGGCAGGTGTGAAGTGAGGGAATAGGGATCAGGGAGCAGGAAAAACAAGGCATGTTTGAATCGATGTCTTTTCCTACTCCCTAATCACTACTCCCAACTCCCTGAACAAAACGGAGAAACATATGTCCTTAATCGTCACAGGCAGCATCGGCATCGACACGGTTCATGCCCCTACAGGTCAAGCCAATGAAGTGCTTGGTGGTTCGGCCATTTACTTTGCAGCGGCTGCGAGTTATTTCTGCCCGGTGAGACTGGTTGCAGTTGTGGGTGAGGATTGCCCTGACTCCTTTATGGACACCTTCAGCAAGTTCAATGTCGATCTGGAAGGCCTTGAAAAACGCATGGGTTCCAAGACGTTCCGCTGGGTGGGCAAGTACCATGAAAACATGAACCATCGCGACACGTTGGAAGTGCAGCTTAATGTTCTTGCCGAGGCTGCCCCCAAGGTTCCCGAAAGTTACAAAGACAGCCGCTATGTCTTTTTGGCCAACACCGATCCAGTCAACCAGATGAACCTGCTTAAGCAATTCCCTTCCAGCGAACTGGCTGTGGCGGATACCATGGATCTGTGGATCAATACGCAAAAAGACGAACTGCTGGCATTGCTTCGTGAAGTGGACGGCCTGGTTCTCAATGACTCGGAAGCTGAACTGCTCACCGGCAAGAGCAACATCGTCGATGCCGCCGAAGCGATCATCGACTTGGGGCCACGTTTTGTCGTGGTCAAAAAAGGTGAGCATGGCGCGTTGCTTCAACACATTGATGGCCGAGCCGCATTGCCTGCCTATCCTTCAAAGACAGTGGTCGATCCCACCGGCGCCGGAGACAGCTTTGCCGGCGGCATGATGGGCTACATCACCGCAACCGACGACCACAGTTTCGCAGGCATCAAAAAAGCCATCGCCTATGGTACCATGGTCGCCAGCTTCAACATTGAAGACTTCAGTCTCAATCGACTTGAATCTCTCAAACGTGAAGACATCGATCATCGCCTGGAAGTCTTCCGTCAAATGTTGCAGTTTTAAAATCTGACAGATAAAACAGAATCACGCAAGCCGCCAGATGAGCGATGTGAATCTGACAGATTGGATCATTGCGATATCCGACCCGTCAGATTCATCCCTTCGGTCTTCATCTGGCGGCTTGTGTATTTATCACAGATATGGTGTTTGCGAAATGTTGGACACAAACTATTGACAAACAAAAACCCCGCGAGTTTCAACACTCGCGGGGTTTTTTTATCTTTGATATTCAATTATTCGAAAGCTCCGAAAGCCGTTTTATCCCCACAAAACACGGGGGAGAAATTCCGGGGGTTCCGGGGTTCCGGGGTTCCGGGGCTTCCGGGGGGCTTACTTGATGAAGAGCATGTCTTGGTAGGTGGGCAATGGCCATACGTCTGAGGGGACATAACCTTCAAGGACATCCACGGCTTGGCGGACTTCAAGCATCTTAGGCAGAACCTTGAAGCACATGTGCTCACATTCTGCGGCAATGGACTTGGAATGTTCGCCAAGCAAACCAGCAAGGTCAGCAACCGAATCCTGAAGCTTGCCAATCAGTTCAGTGACCAGATCCAGCGTATTGTGATCCGGCTCGACACCCACAGCCTTGAGGTTCGCCAAAGCGCCAGCCAATTCAGTCTGGTAGCGAATTGCAGCGGGGAAGATCTGAGTGCGTACCATTTCGATAGCCGTCTTGGCTTCGACGGTGACTGCACCGACATACTGCTCTGCGTAAACTTCGTAACGTGAATCAAGCTCACGCTTGGAGAGCACCTTGTACTTCTTGAACAAGGCTGCAACTTCCTTGGACTTGATTTCAGGTAAGGCGTCCGCTGATGTACGCAGGTTGGGCAAGCCGCGTTTTGCAGCTTCCTTATGCCACGCGTCAGAATAACCATCACCATTGAAGACCACAGCAGAGCATTCTTTCCAAACCGACTTAACGTATTTCTCGACGGCAAGGCCAAGTTTCTTGGGCGTGGAGGTGTCCGCTTTTTCCAAAGCCGTTGCAGCTTCATCAAGCTGTTCAGCCATGATGGTGTTCATTGCAACCAACGGGCCAGCGATGGACTGATTGGAACCCACTGCACGGAACTCAAAACGGTTACCGGTGAAAGCCATCGGGCTTGTACGGTTACGGTCGCCAGAGTGCTTGGGGATTGGAGGCAGGACATCGACACCCAGGTGCATGACACCCTTCCTGGTCTTGATGGCTTTGCCGCCGGCAATGGCTTCAAAGATGCTGTTAAGCTCGGTCCCCAGGAAAATACTGAGGATCGCTGGCGGGGCTTCATTGGCACCCAGACGGTGATCGTTGGAAGCTGAAGCAACCACTGCACGCAGCAGCTTGGAATGCTTAAAGACAGCCTTGATCATCGCAGAGCAGACCACGAGGAACTGAGCGTTGTCTGCGGGGGTATCACCTGGATCAAACATGTTGCCAGCCTTGGCTGAACCCATGGAGAAGTTAAGGTGCTTACCGCTGCCGTTGACACCGGCGAATGGTTTTTCGTGCATCAGGCAAACCAGGCCGTACTTCTCAGCAACCTTCTTGAGGGTCACCATGATCAATTGCTGATGGTCGGTGGCGACGTTGGCATATTCGAAGACCGGGGCCACTTCGTACTGGCCGGGAGCCACTTCGTTATGACGGGTCTTGATTGGAATGCCCTGCTTGGCCAGTTCACGTTCAGCTTCGAACATGCATGCAAGCACGCGTTCGGGGATCGCACCAAAGTAGTGATCGTCAAACTGCTGATGCTTGGCCGGCTCGGAACCAAAAAGGGTACGACCGCAAGCCATCAGGTCTTGGCGTGCATAGAACAGATTCTTGTCGATCAGGAAGTATTCCTGCTCAGCACCGGCAGTGGAGCTGACGAATGCACCATCATTGCCAAAGAACTTAAGCACGCGTTGGGCTTGTTCGTTGAGTGCCTGCATGGAGCGGAGCACTGGGGTTTTCTTGTCGAGTGCTTCACCGGTCCATGAGACGAATGCCGTGGGGATACACAGCGTCGCACCGTTGGGGTTTTCCATAATGTAGGCAGGACTGGTCACGTCCCAGATGGTGTAACCACGTGCTTCAAAGGTCGCACGGATACCACCGTTGGGGAAAGACGAGCCGTCGGGTTCACCCTGGATGAGGGTTTTGCCTTCGAACTGAGCGATCGTGCCGCCGTTGGAATCTGGATCGTAAAAGCTGTCATGCTTTTCAGCGGTGAGGCCGGTAAGGGGATAGAACACGTGAGCATAGTGGGTCACACCACGGTCGATAGCCCAGGTCTTCATTGCTTCAGCCACGGCATCAGCGACGATGGGGTCCAACTGTTCGCCAGCTTCCACGGTCTTTTTCAGTGACTTGTAAACGGCTTTGGGCAGGCGTTGAGCCATTTCCGAAAAGCTGAACACATTGTCACCCCAGACGGATGCCGTGGGACTTAATTGATAGTCAAAACCGCTTTCGGGAATATAGCCGGATGCGGCGATTGCGTCTTGTCGTGCCATAAATCTGCTCATTGTGATTCCAACTCCATTTAAAAGAGGTTCCACCAAAATTTGTTTCCATTTTCCTGCCCGCCACTGCGACGGCTTGCACTCATGATCATCCCAACCAAGGGTTCACAGCAAAAAGCCGGATCATGCTGGCGTGTCGGGAAACCGTTTATCCCGACCGTTTACGTTCAAAGTTACCTGGACGTACAAGCAAAGCCTAAGGCAACGGGCAAAATTGTAATAGATGACTAATTGTGTTGCAACACTCTTTTGGCTTGCCTTGAAAAAAGGCGAGGATATTTTTTTAGTGCGTAGAATCTATGCAATCGCGACTTTATTTAAAACACCTGTAACGCTTTTGACACTATAAACCATAACAATATTGATAATTATAAATTTTTAAGATTATTAAAACCGCCAACCACATTGAAATTTTCGACGGATTGATAGCCGAATCTCATCTCCAGGTATGCATAAAGCCATGGATACCTGCTGATCTTTTTTTGTGAACACTGTTCGAATGGATCAATATGAAGGACTTGCCACCGCTTATCAACAAGCCCGACAACCTGCCTTGGCACGTCTTGCAAAACCAATCAAGTGGTTATCCAACTTGAGATGATCGTCGCACCTGCCACCGCCGGATTGAACCATTTCTCTCTAACCTGCTTGTAGTCTGGATCATTAAAGAACTGCGACCGCCCCTGCTCATCAGGAAACGTGATCACAAACAACCGATTGATTGGATGCTCTGCCCCACTGGTGAAGTTTTGATCCACCGCAAAATCGTAAGTGAACGAACCTTTGTACTTCTCAAGTATCGGCATCATCATTTTGCGATACGTTGCATAAACATCCTGATCGGTGACATGCAAACCCACCAGCAATTCAAAACGAGATTGTGTCATAGTAAGTCCAATCTTTAATGCTTGGATTCCTGTGGCCAAAATATTACTTTAAAATTCTTATCTTGCTTATCGACAATAAAAACAAGCTCTTTGCTCCAAGTCGTGCCACCCCATGTCTGATCTTCTCGAAGCCCTGTCATCATGGCATGTTTTTCATCTGATAATTCAGATGGGAATGCCATCCCAACTGGACGCAGGCGTTGACCGTTCGCGTACTCAAGTTCGAAATGATGTGAATAGAACCTAAAGCTTCGATACTGCGACGGGATATCATGATTAAAATTAATCTGAATCTTGACCAACATGAACTTTCCTCTTGTAGGCACCCATGTAATCAGTGCTGGATTCTTGGAATGATAGTAAAAATTCTCTTCACCTGAATAGGTTTCAGAATATTTCACATCCAACACTTTCACCTGACCAATTTGCAAAGGTTTAGGAATATTGACATCAGTCGACTGTGGAAACGCAACAGGCTTACCTTCCTTATCACGATTCAAATAGACTCTCGCATCCAAATTTTTTGTTGAATCTGGAACGATCAATACCAATGAAAAACAAGCGATTCCTTTGGGATCTTTATCATTTGTCCGAATGGACTTTCTATCTTCTGGACGCTGGATATAGATTCCAAACATATTGCGATAAGCAGCACAGGTAATTGGCCGCTCATCCACAAAGAACTTCAAAGCAACCTTGTTGTATACACTTTTTTCATCATCGCTTTTAGTGTAGGTCGCATGCGCAGTGATCAACTCAAGATGTGCACCATCAGGGGCTGAAAAAATCTTTGTCAGCCCTGCTGCGTAATGAGATCCCAAGTCTTCTACAACAATGGGGCCGAGTTTATATCGCCCCGTGATCTGACATTCTAACTCACCAGCAATAACTGGTGATGTAAAAACTGACGCGATCAAAATGACCTTAATAATCTTCGCAAGTCTATGAAGCATGATTTCCCCAAAATGAATTAAATAACGACTCATTTACGCACGAAAAATGATTACATATGTTTATTATGCGCGATCGGTGACGGGAAAGATAACCGAGAACCCCGGGGACTGAAGTCCCGCGGGCTTTAATGTGTTTCGTTTTTTGTGATGGTGGTTTTGTGGTTGATGGAATTTGTCGATGAGATGCGCACAAAAAAGCGGCTCAAAGTACAGGACTTTGAGCCGCTTTGTTTTTATTTAATTGTCTTTGCCTGAGACTCAGATGAGCCTCGGTGATTCATACGAAATTATTCGTAGAAGTTGGTGGATTCGGTTTCCTTGACAGGACGATCGATCTGATCGGAATTCATGTCAACACTGAATCGCACGTCGCCTGAACCGACAGCCTTGACCTTGATCTGCCATGACTGACGTTCCTTGGGAGCCAAGGTTGGCAGCGGGGCGAGGGTGATGGTCTTGCCGTTGACAGATGCCGTGGTGGGACCTGCTGTGGAGACATACTGAGCGGTGTCTTCGAGGTTCACGACCAGGCGGATGTTGGTGCCGGTGAGTGAACCCTGGTTGGTGACGGTGATGACGTAGGTGGTTTCTGCACCCACTTCGACGGGGTCGACGAGGTCAACACATTCGAGGAGGATAGCAGGAATACCCTTGATCTGGGTCTTGGCGGTCGCGGTGACAGCTTCAGCACAGTAGGCCGATGCCGAAGCGGTGTTGACGATGGTGCCAAGCTGATTGCCGACCACCTTGACGGTGACGGTCTTGGAAGCTGCGGGTGCCAGGTCGCCAGCCATCCATGTGATCTTGCCACCGGAGAGTTGACCGCCATCGGATGTGGCGATGGAGGTTGCACCTGCGGGGATGATGTCCTGGATGACGACATCACGTGCCACGCCGTTACCGGTATTGGTGACGGTGATGGTGTAGTCGACGGGACGACCAAGGAATCGCATGGCCGGGCCGGTCTTGGTGATCTTCAGATCAGGTGACAGGACGTTGGTGGTCGAGGATGCGTTAGCAGTCAGACCGCCGACGGCGTTGGCTGAAGCAGCATTGGTGAAGGTACCGGTCTTGGTGGCCTTGGCATTGACTGTGTAGCTCATGCTCTTGCCAGCGGGAAGGGTACCGACGTTGATGGAGACGTTCTTCTTACCGTCTTCGGTGACGATGCCATCGGGCAGGGTGTCATTGATGACCACGTTGCGGGCATCACCCACACCGGTGTTGGTGACGGTGAGTTTGTAGGGGATTGGATCACACTTAAGCACGGATGCCGGTGCGGTCTTTTCGAGTTTCAGAGCAGGAGCAACGACGTTGAGGGCAACACAGGTGTCCAGTTCGTGGCTCACTGCCAGGCAGTTTTCGAGCTTGCCAGCAGCGGTGGGTGTACCGGTGATGACGATGGTCTTTTCAGCGCCAGCAGGCAGGACACCGAAGTTCCAGACCATGTTGTTGCCGGAGGTATTGGGCTTGATGCTCACAGCTGAGACATTGAAGCTGCTGGGGACATCATCCTTGACGATGACATTCTTCAGAGCGACCCCGGTAAGGTTCTTGACCTTGATGGTGAAGTCGAAAGGCATGCCAACCTGGACGGTTGAAGGAGCACATTTTTCAACAAGGATGGAGCTGGTTGCCAGGTTACCGGTAGGCCAAACCAGACGACCGCAAACCACATCGGGAGCCTGAACAATCGGGGCCGGTGCCGGCCGTGGGGCTGGCTTGGGAGCAGCTACTGCTGGTTCGCAGGAGATGCAGGGGATCAAATACCCGTTACTTTGGGATTCACAGCCTTGAAGGGCAAGCATGGAAATCGTCACCAACAGTAGTGACAACATTTTGACCGAAGTGGTCATTCGCGAAAATTTCATCATTTGGACTCCTAGCCTTGACATTAGTTACGTCGTTACGTTTTCCAATTTCAGACCTCATTCGTGGTGCAGTAGTGCATACCCCTCACGAAATTGAGGCTTACGTTTATACAAAGTACTTGACCAGTATACCTCATTTACAACTCAAAAACACCACAGCAAGTGAAGTTATAATAAATTCATAACTCCAATAAGAAGTCTATTGAGTATGTATATTGGCCTTTTATAACAATCAGGCAATCTATAACAGATAGCCCCGCCCTTCTGGACCGCTTTGAAGTATATCGGTCCATTGCATGATGAGTTCTGCAATATTGTTGAAAATTCGGCGTTGAACTAAAGAATCGGGGAATGAGACAATATTTTTCCTGACCACAGGAGGGCTGCTCATGACCAACATTCTTAAAAAACGTCGTAATCCAAGCGTTTTATTACAATTTTTCACCAGCCGCGAAGTCGTCGTAGTCATGCTGTTGATGGTCATCGCCCTTTTAACCTGGGCGCTATCCAATGATCGTGGCATCCTCGTTCCGTATCGCGACTCTGCTCAAAAACAAATCATGCAAACACCAATGTATGATCACAATGATCTGGATCACGAAACGATCACACTTGAAGATATGCAGTAATGTGGCAATATGTCACATATATCAAAAGACCAGTTGATTTGAATATCAATTACGTCTGAGTATCTATTAATTTTTAAATATTAAACGGCTTGAAACTATCAAAAGCAATGCGCGCGAATTGATGTTATTGGGACTCACCATCCAGAAATGCCTGGAGAATATTCGCAGCAGCCAGCGCATCACGGCGCGCTTTTTTCTGGCCATGTGTCAAACCGGTCTGACTCATTTGTTGATCTGCGTAGTAGCTGCTTAGGCGTTCGTCCACAAGGTGAACCGTCTTGCCTGTGTCGGCTTTGAGTTTATCTGCAAACGCTCGGGCACCTTTGGCAGATGGGCCTTCGGTGTCATCCATATTCAACGGCAAACCCAGCACCAGCGCGTCGGGCATCTGCTCTTTGATGATGATGTTGATCTGTCTGATTAATTCGTCTTCACTTGCAGTATGAATCACATCCAAAGGGCTTGCGAGTTTCAAGACATCATCGCCTACTGCAAGTCCGGTGCGTTTACCGCCGCGATCAATAGCAAGGTACATCATGATTGGGATTGTACCCCAAGCCATCGGTACTTTCAGATGTGTCGTGCGAATCAGTGACCCAAAACCAACATGAATCATCACGCATAGTGCGGATCATTTTTGGCGATCTCGGCTTGGAGTTGTTTGATCTTCTGGGCTTGATCCTTGTGACAGATCAACGTCGCTCGCCGGGTATGAATCACAACCAGGTCTTCACAGCCAATGGTGGCAATCATATGCTGCGGATCATCGTTGACGATCAACGTGTTACTGCTGTCCATCACGCGAACCATACTGCTGCGTACGGCATTGCCATCCTCGTCAGCGTCAAGCGTCTGACCATAGCTTGGCCAACTGCCTACATCCACCCACTTCACATCCATGGGGACCGCAGCGACCTGAACCTTGTGATCACGACTGGCGGGTTCCATCACCGCATAGTCAATGCTGATCTTGGGCAAAATCGGGTATACCGCTTTGAGCACCTTGTCCTGATCATCCGTCCCCCATGACCGGGCAATCTGCATGAGCCCGGAATGATTCGCTGGACACCAACGCTTGATGCAGTCGAGAATCGTACTCACGTTCCAGACGAACATCCCTGAATTCCACAGGTAATGGTCAGGCCCCGCTTCGAGGTACTGCTTGGCGGTATGCAGGTTTGGTTTTTCTTTGAACTGTGCAACCTTGCGGGCGCCCTGGTCACCGATTTTTTCACCCAGGTTCAAATAGCCGAACCCGGTTGCAGCTTCGGTAGGCGTCACGCCAAAGGTGACCAGCGTTTTGGGATGCTCTTCGACAAGTTTAAAACCTTGCTTGATGAACTTTTGAAAATCAGGGATCGGCTCAATAATGTGATCCGCCGTCAGCACCGCCATCACGGCATTGGGATCTTTGCGAGCGATGACCGCTGCTGCAAACCCCACGGCATTGAGCGTGTCTCGACCACATGGTTCTGCCAGATAATTCGACGCCTGCATGTCAGGGAGAACCTGCATCACCGCATCGTGATGGGACTTTCCTGCACAGATATATTGCGCTTCGGGAGGCACCATCCCATCGAGTCGAGCGAATGCCAATTCCAGTAGACAACGCCCTTCAACGAACTTGATAAGTTGCTTGGGTTGCCCTTCCCGACTCATCGGCCAAAGCCGTGTGCCAGAACCGCCTGCCATGATCATTGCGTAATGCATGTCCATCAATTTACGTTAGAACAGCAGTCATAGCAAAGCCACGGCAGGTTCAGTCGTGACACATATTTGTCCGTTTTATTGTTTGATGTCCGGTTACATTTTCAACACGAAGGCACGAAGATCACGAAGGACACGAAGCTCAGACATCAACTTTGTTTGCTTTTCAAACTGCACCAACGCAGAAAAAATCACTGTTCTCTAAGTCAATCAAAACCGTCATAAATCTTCGTGACCTTCGTGATCTTCGTGCCTTCGTGTTAAAAAATCAGATCCCCAATTTTTCCTGATCCCTGAAAAATCCGCTAAACTTGAATCATGATGAGTACTTCAAAAACAAACGAACATCCCCTGATCGTCGGCATTGATTTAGGCACCACCAACAGCCTTGTCGCGTGGTGTGATGAAGCTGGACCACGCATTCTTGAAGATGCATCGGGTAGTGGCAACCTTCCCAGCGTCGTGCGATTTGATGAAGAAGGAAACGTCTCGGCCATCGGCAAACCCGCGCGCGATCATGCAGTGGAATTCCCGACCACCACACTCTTTTCCATCAAGCGACTGATGGGCCGTGGCATCGCGGATGTGCAAAATGAACTGGACTATCTGCCCTACGCAGTGGTCGCTGGTGAACACAACACCGCCCGTGTACAGGTGACGGAAACCAAAATCGTCAGCCCGCAGGAGGTCTCTGCCATCATCCTGCGTGAACTTAAAACACGCGCGGAATTAGCACTGGGTAAACCTGTCGAAAAAGCGGTCGTCACCGTGCCTGCGTATTTTGATGATGCACAGCGCCAAGCAACCCGTGATGCAGGGCGCATCGCCGGACTGGATGTGGTGCGCATCGTCAATGAACCCACCGCAGCAGCGTTGGCCTACGGGTTAGGTGTCGGCGAAGTGGATGCCAATGGCGAAACGAATAGCCAAACAGGGTCAGACCCCGTTTCGTTAAACGTACAAGCCAAGCCCCTTGCCCAAGTCAACGAAACCGGAACCGTCAGCCTCAACACCAAGTTCAACACCGAAGCCTGTACCACCCCCGGAAGCGGCAGCGGTGCGGATACCAGTGTCACCGGTGAGTTGGACACGGATGACGAAACTTCCGGGGGCAATTCCACCGTTGCTGTCTTCGATCTTGGCGGTGGCACGTTTGATGTCTCCATTCTCCATCTGCAAAAAACCGAGCAGGGCATTGTCGATCAGGTCATCGCAACCAGTGGCGATACGCACCTTGGCGGCGACGATGTGGATCGCATGATCGTCGAACTGATCCAAAAGGAAATCGCCGAACAACTGGGTCAAAAAATCAACTTCCCGCCCAGTACGAGACAAGCCTTCCGCAGCTTTGCTGAAGCGACAAAAATCCGCTTATCCAATGAGCAATCCGCGAAGCTGGAAATTGATCTGGGTGAAGGCCGTAGCTATCAGCGAACGATCACCAAAGATGAGTTGGAAACGATGATGCTCCCTTGGGCAGAACGTGCGATTGCCTGCTGCACGCAAGCACTCAAAAAAGCGGACCTGCCCCCCGAAGCAATTGATCGTGTCATTATGGTCGGTGGCTCGACACGCATCCCGCTGGTCCGCAAAAAGGTCGGCGAGCTTTTTGGCACGGTTCCTTACACGGCATTGAACCCCGACGAAGTCGTCGCCCTGGGTGCAGCAGTCCAAGGTTCGATCCTCGCTGGCATCAACCGTGACATGCTCTTACTCGACGTGATCCCGTTGTCACTGGGCATTGAAACCCTCGGCGGCGCGGTCGCCAAATTGGTCATGTCCAACACCACGATTCCTGCTAAAGCCACCGAGATGTTCACCACTCATGCGGAGGGTCAGACCAACGTCAAGATTCACATCCTCCAGGGCGAACGTGAACTGGTTAAAGACTGTCGGAGTCTTGGCGAGTTCGACCTCACTGGCATCCCCCCCATGCCTGCGGGACTACCCAAGATTGAAGTGACGTTCCTCGTCGATGCCAATGGCGTCTTGAATGTCAGTGCGGTGGAAAAACGCTCGGAGAAAGCAGCCCGTGTGCAGATCGTCCCCAATCATGGTTTGACCCGTGAGGAAGTTGACCGCATGGAAACCGAGTCGATGGTGCATGCCCGTGAAGACATGACGGCCCATCAACTCATCGACCTGCGCAACCAGGCCCGTTTGGACATGCGTGCGATTGATCGGCAGATCGCCAAGGTGGGTGATGCAATGGACGATGCCTACCGCGCGGAGATCGCAGAAAAGGTTGCCATCGTGCAAAAGTACGTGGACACCGAACAACCCGACGCCCAGGCGTTTCACGTTGCACTCGATGCAATGGACAAAGCCACCATCCGTTTGGCGGAGTTGGCGATCAAGCAGACGTTGACGGATGAGTCGTGAAACAACAACTCCCCAAGGCACCCCGGGGACTCAAGTCCCGCGGGCTTTAATGTGTCGAT